>ERZ827156.399-NODE-399-length-63617-cov-12.322992_pt1 | contig 63617 bp, 54 predicted proteins | sample MGYA00519919_ERZ827156 | MGnify/ENA primary metagenome ERZ827156 (study PRJEB31778, sample SAMEA3449269) | human gut metagenome | biome: human gut; feature: human-associated habitat; material: faeces | place: United Kingdom | collected 2010/2012 ... | reverse complement strand
CGCATTCGGCGCACTCTACCCATTTTCCCTTTTCAAACCGGTTTTTAGAGGTTCCTATATTATATTTCTAAAACAATAACTGTTATCATTATTATAGCATATTTCTACCCGGTTGTCAAGCGATAAAAAGGGAAAGCAAATATCGCTTTCCCTCAAATCATATCAGCCGCAGATCTCACGGGTGAGTTTTTCAGCCCGGGCGTAGATCTCATTCGCGTCAACGGTGGTGAACTTTCCGTTTTCGTAGAGTATCTTTCCGTTTACCACGGTCATGACTACATTCTGCTTTGTGCCGGCGTAAACGAGGTTTTTCGCGATGTTGTGTACCGGCTGCATATTCGGCTGCATGAGGTCGATGACAGCGAGGTCCGCTTTCTTCCCGGGGGCAAGTACGTCGCAGTCGTTAAGCCCCATTGCGAGCGCGCCGCCGCTGCATGCCATTTTCAGCACGTCAAATGCCGGGAACGCAGCCGCGTCATTCTCACGGAACTTCTGCAGCGCTGTGACCAGGAACATCTCACGGAACATATCAAGACAGTTATTGCTTGCAGCGCCGTCCGTTCCTATCGCCATGTTGTTTATTCCGCGGCGCTTCATCTCGCAGAGGGGCGCAATTCCGCTGGCAAGCTTAAGGTTTGAGGACGGGTTCGTGACGATCCACAATCCGCGTTCCCCTGCAATGCGCATGTCCTCTTCATCGAACCACACGCAGTGGAAGCCGCCGCCACCGTATTCCAGCATGCCAAGCTTCTCAAACAGCTGCGTCGGGGACATTCCGTAACGCTCGCGGCAGCCGTCAGTCTCAGCCTTTGTTTCGCTGGAATGCGTATACATCGGCGCCTTGTACTTCTGCGAAAGTTTCGCCATGCCCTCCAGCGTCTCGCGCTTGGTGGTGTATTCCGCATGGAAGCCAAGCTGATAGCTGATAAGCGGGTCAAGGCTGTTGAACTTGTTGTATTCCTCCTCGACGCCCTCTACAGTACCGCCAAAATCATTGATGGAACCGCACAGAACGCTCCTGTAGCCCATGTCGATGCATGCCTTCGTGTAGCTGTCAAGCTTGAAGTACATGTCAAAGCTGGAAGTGATACCACTGGTAAGGTACTCCATATTGCCCAGCTGCGTGAACACGTAAATAGCTTCCTCGGTGAGCTTTGCCTCATGCGGGAAAACCTGCTCATACAGCCAGTCGTTCAGCGGAAGATCGTCCGCGAAGCTGCGCAGGAACGTCATTGCCGTGTGGGTGTGGGCATTCTTGAAACCGGGGATCATCAGCTTTCCGGTGAGGTCTATCTCGCGGTCGAAGCTTCCCTGTGGAATATTTTCAGCACCGACGAACGTTATTCTGTCGCCGTCCGTGTGCAGTTCACCGGTGATGACTTCCTCGTTCTGCATGGTGAGAATTCTTGCATTGTAAAAGCGTATTTTCATGTTTCCTCCGTTCAGCTGAACAGCTCTCGCAGCGACTTTGTATAGGGATAGCGCGCGATACCGCGCTCGGTGACTATCGCGGTGACTAGCTCCGCGTCCGTGACGTCAAACGCAGGATTCCAGCATCTGACGGAACTCTCAGCCGACGGCTGTGCGAAAAATTTCGTGCGTATCTCATCTCCGCTGCGTTCCTCTATCCTGATATCATCTCCGGTCGCGCAGCTGAAATCTATCGTGGACCCCGGGCAGAACACATAGAACGGTATCCCGTGGTACTTCGCGTTTATCGCCACCGACCGCGTGCCTATCTTATTCGCGACATCGCCGTTGGCAGCTACCCTGTCGCAGCCGACAAAACATGCCTGTATCTTCCCCTGCTTCATCAGCATGGACGCCGCGCTGTCGCATATCAGCGTGACGTCTATCCCTGCGTGGTTCAGTTCGAATGAAGTCAGCCGCGCACCCTGCAGCAGCGGCCGCGTTTCATCGCAGAATGCATGGAACTCATACCCTCGCTCCTTTCCAAGCAGCAGCGTGCCAAGCCCCGTGCCGTATTCCACAGCAGCCAGCGCCCCTGCGTTGCAGTGCGTGAGAATTCCGTCGCCGCTCTTCACAAGCGAAAGGCCGTTCTCTGATATCGCCTTACATGTCGCGATATCTTCGTTGCAGATGGCTTTGCACTCGGCTCTGAGCGCATTCAGCATTTGGCTGCGGTCAGCATATTTTCCCGCGCAGGCAAGCATTCGCTTAACTGCCCAGCTGAGGTTTACCGCTGTCGGGCGCGAGGAAACGAGATACTCCCCTGCCCTGCGCAGCTCCGGCAGAATATCGCCGGAAAGCTGCTGTGCGACGACGTACATTCCGAAACCGGCGCACACGCCTATTGCGGGAGCGCCGCGGACGCGCAGTTCATAGATGGCTTCGTAAAGCTGCTCTGCCGTTTCCAGCCTGAGATATTCCACCCGGTTCGGCAGCAGGGTCTGGTCGAGTATTTCTACCGCCTTTTCGTCCTGCGAAAGACGGACGGTGAATATCTTCTCCATCAGCTGAAATATACGAGTTCGCTTGCGGCCGGCTCAGTTGCCTTTATCTCATGCGCGGCAAGAACAGGACCCTCGCCCTTATAGGCAGCCTGCTTCTCTGCGATAATCCTGCCGGTGACTTCTACCCAATCGCCGTTCTTGAACTTGCTCTCTTCCGGGGACTTCACGAGAATTCCCACCACCTGGATATCGTCGGCGCAGCAGGTCATTGCGCGCCTTGAGATAACGAAATACCCCTTGGGAACGTTGGAAGCGCGGAAAACCATGCCGCGCACGCGGACATTCCTGCCGAGATAGCGGTCGGGAGTGCTCATGATATCCACATACCACAGACCGAAATCATCGTGGACTATCTCGATGGGGTCTGCGTTGAGGTCATAAGGCATCTCGTCGTCGCCCTGGAAGCCCTGCTCGATAGTGCCGTCGTTGTACTCGAACATCATGTCGATTTTGGGGTTGAGCGCCTTTATGCTGCGGCGCAGGGACTTTTTATCCACCTTGTCCTTTTCACAGCGGTTGAAAACAACTATATCAGCCACCGAGAAATTATCGGAAAGAAGCTGGCGCATGTTGTTCATATAAACCTGGTACTTCGAATGGTCAACGAACATGAATATCTGGTAGAATATCCAGTCCTTGGGAGCTTTCTCTGCCATCGTGCGGAGGCTCCACATTCCGTTGTATTCAAGCATTATCTGGGTCGGACGGTGCTTCTTCACCAGTTCGTTCAGGTGGTCGGGGTTGAAGTCCTCCTCGTCCTCGATGAACTCCACCTCAGCCTTTGCAGCCTTGAGGATATCGGGCGCGTATTCCACCTCGCCCTCTTCGCAGGCGATTATCAGCGTACGCTGCCCCTTTGAGAACTGCTTGTCCTGAATCGTATCGAGAATGAACGAAGTCTTGCCGCTCTCGAGAAAGCCGGTTATCATATATACTGGAAGCTCCATAAGTGCTCCTCCTATCCTGGAATAATACCGTGCCCGGAGTTTTGCCCCCGGGCGCAGTTATTTTCAAATCTGATCAAACGCCGAACAGCGCCTTGATCTTGTCCTCTGCGAGCTTTGCGCCGATCACGCACATTCTGCCGGTGACGTCAGCGGAACCGGTGCGCACCTCGAATTCCTCGGGAACAAAGTCAAAGTGGAACCATGTTCCGTCTGCGCCGGCAACGATGCCCTTTGCGCGGAGAACAGTGCCGTATTCCTCGCTGGAAAGCCTGGAAAGAGCATTCTCAAGTTCCTCGCGGGTGAACTTCTTTGCAGTCTCAACGCCGAAGTTCGAGAATACCTCGTCAGCGTCGTGGCCGTGGTGATGATGGTGATGGTGGCCGCAGCTGCACTCCTCACCGTCATGGTGATGGTGCTCATGCTCGTCCTCATCGCCGTCATGATCGTGATGGTGGCAGCACTCGTGGTCGTCGTCATGATGGTGGTGATGATGCTCGTGCTCGTCCTCATCGTCGTCATCATGGTCGTGGTGGTGATGGCAGCACTCATGGTCGTCATCATCGTCATCGTCGTGGTGATGTCCGCATACAGGGCAGATGCCCTCGTCCTTGAGCAGTTCCTCTGCAAAGCTGTTCTTGATCTCCATTGCCTCAAGTATCTGCTTGCCGTTGATATCGTCCCACGGGGTGGTGACTATTGTAGCATGCTCGTTCAGCTGGCGTATCATTGCAAGGGCTTCAGCAAGCTTTTCTTCGCTGAGCTTCTGGGAACGGCTGAGGATTATCGTCTTGGCAGTTTCTACCTGGTTCTTATAGAACTCGCCGAAGTTCTTCATATACATCTTGATCTTGGAAGCGTCAACAACCGTTGTATATGTGTTGAGCACCAGATCGTCATTCTGCACATTCATGACTGCCTTCAGCACATCAGAGAGCTTACCAACGCCGGACGGCTCGATGAGAATTCTGTCCGGGTGAAACTGCTCCAGCACCTGAGCCAGCGCCTTGCCGAAATCACCCACCAGGGAGCAGCAGATGCAGCCCTGGTTCATCTCAGTGACCTGAATGCCCGCGTCCTTCATGAAGCCGCCGTCAATACCGATCTCACCGAATTCATTTTCGATGAGCACCAGCTTTTCGCCTGCGTAAGCTTCCTTGAGAAGCTTCTTTATAAGAGTAGTCTTGCCTGCTCCGAGAAATCCGGAGAACACATCTATCTTTGTCATAATACGAACCCTCTTTCTGAAAATACCGCTGCTGCAAATCAGCAGCTCCTAACTATTAATTTTATCACATTTCTACAAATAAGTCAAGTGAATTTCTTGCAAAATACTGATAAAGCAAAATCCTCCCCGGCAAACCGGGGAGGATATCGTTATTTGGTGTGATTGAGGTTGAAGTTGCAGTTATCGTGGAACTGCCTGCTCTCCTTTGCGCCCTTCCCCGGCTTTCTGTCGTCGGGGTGAAGCTCGTTGTGCAGATGCAGGTCCTTGGGGTCAGAATTCCCGCGGACAAGATCAGCGTCCTGCTTCATCGTGTGAGTTTTCTTTTCACTCATAGCGCCACCGGCTCTGCATTAAACGCAGCCCTGAGCCTTCATAGCCTCTGCAACCTTCAGGAAGCCTGCGATGTTAGCGCCTGCCATGTAGTTGCCGGGCATGCCGTATTCCTTAGCAGCCTCGTCGCAGCTCTTGAAGATGGATACCATGATGTTGTGGAGCTTCTCGTCAACTTCCTCGAATGTCCAGCTGTATCTGATGGAGTTCTGGCTCATCTCAAGACCGGAAGTAGCAACACCGCCTGCGTTTGCAGCCTTTGCAGGACCGTAAAGCATCTTGTTAGCGAAGTAAACTTCGATAGCCTCAGGAGTAGAAGGCATGTTAGCACCCTCTGCTACTGCATATACGCCGTTCTCAGCGAGGTTCTTTGCGAAGTCGCCGTTGATCTCGTTCTGGGTTGCGCAGGGCAGAGCGATGTCAGCCTTGATCTTAGCGCCCCAAACGCTGCCCTCGTGGTACTCAGCGTTCTTGTGAGATGTTCTGTTAACATACTCCTTGATTCTGCCGCGCTCAACTTCCTTGATCTGCTTGACAACATCGAGATCGATGCCGTCCGGATCGTAGATGTAGCCGTTGGAATCGGATACGGTAACTACCTTTCCGCCCAGCTCGGTAGCCTTCTTGGTTGCATAGATAGCAACGTTACCGGAACCGGAAATGATAACGGTCTGACCCTTGAAGCTCTTGCCGTTTGCCTTGAGCATCTCGTTGGTAAAGTAGCACAGACCGAAGCCGGTAGCCTCAGTTCTTGCGAGAGAACCGCCGTATGTAAGCCCCTTACCGGTGAGTACGCCGGAGAACTCGTCGCGGATTCTCTTGTACTGACCGAACATGTAGCCGATCTCACGTCCGCCTGTACCGATGTCGCCTGCGGGAACGTCGCAGTCAGGACCGATGTGTCTGCAGAGCTCAGTCATGAAGCTCTGGCAGAAACGCATAACTTCTCCGTCGGACTTGCCCTTGGGGTCGAAGTCAGAACCGCCCTTGCCGCCGCCCATGGGCAGTGTTGTCAGGGAGTTCTTGAAGATCTGCTCGAAGCCGAGGAACTTGATGATGCCGATGTATACGGAGGGGTGAAGTCTGATACCGCCCTTGTACGGACCGATCGCAGAGTTGAACTGGATACGGAAGCCTCTGTTTACCTGAACCTTGCCATTGTCATCTACCCACGGAACGCGGAAGATGATCTGTCTCTCAGGCTCAACGATTCTGTCGAATACGCCTGCGTCGATGAGGTCCTGTCTCTTTTCAGCAACGGGCTGAAGAGTCTCAAAAACCTCTGTAACTGCCTGAATGAACTCAGGCTCGCCGGGATTTCTCTTCTTTACAGTCTCCAGTAAGTCTGCGAGATACTTGTTAGTTAACGCCATTGTTAAGTAACCTCCTAAAAAAATTCCTCCGCAGGCGGTATTATGTGGCGGCAGACCCAGCTTCACTGCTGGAATGTGCCGCAGCCCTACGGTCTGTATTTATTATACAACATGTTTTTTCATTTTGCAAGATAGTTTTGAGATTTTTTCATAAGAAAAATGCTTTTTGTTTACTTGCAACAATACATTAGTGCATCAATTGTGCATTTTTCACAATTTATTTTACTAAAAAATCCTTTACTATTGTCCCTTTCCTGCAAATTCATGCAGAAATCCACCCCATTTCCAGTTTTGCAGATTGTGCGTCAGCACACCGCAAACGACGAACCAAAGCCACTTGGCAGCCGTTTACTTTTAATGCCAGCGCACAGGTGTGTGCCTGAATAATACTGCTACATAGGGTTTATGAAATATTTGCTTTCAAAAATTTCATTTTATCGGCGCTTTCGTGCATTCTAATAACTTTTCCTGCAGATATCAAAAAAATTTGCAGTTACCCCTTGACAACACCAAGCTACTTGTGATATAATCTGTACATGCAAATAAGTTTCATGTACATCGCACTTAATGAACAAAGGAAGTGATCCAATGTCTGATGTTATAGGAACTCTGGAGCGTGCACGCACAATGGAGCTTGAGATCTCCACCCAGGTGGAACATATCGAGCGCCTGCACAGAATTGCAAATCGTGCACAGAATTCGTCCGCATATGCACAGGAAGTCGTTGATAAACTTGCCCGGCTGGAACGGCAGCTCAACGACGATATCGACCGAATGTGCGACGCAAAGGCAGACGCGCTGCGTTATATAAGCTACCTCTCCGGGGAAGAGCGCAGCGTTATCGAAGGCTACTACATACTCGCCAAAAGCTGGCAGCAGCTGTCCTACGACCTCTATATGAGCGAGCGCAGGGTCTACATGCTCCGCAAAAGCGGACTGAACAAGCTGCTGAAACGGTTCGGGGGCGACTTCCCCGGGTATGGGGGTATCAGTGCGGCAGCACGCTGACTGCCGTTGGATCGAAAGGAACTATTATGGGAATTGGCAAGAGAATACGCACACTCAGGGAGCGTGCCGGAATAACACAGGAAGAACTGGCGCGGCGGCTCGGTGTAACGCCATCGGCAGTCGGGAACTACGAGCGCGAGATAAGTCACCCCAAGGAAGAGGTGCTGTACCGCCTCTTCACCGCTTTATCATGCGAACCGAACGAGCTTTTCTCCGACTACTACAACGCCCGGATCTCCCCGGAACGGCAGCACCTCGCAAAATACCGCGAACTCGACGACCACGGGCGAGAGCTCGTTGACGCATGCACTGAGATTGAATTCCGGCGCGTGACCGACGGGTTCACCTCTGTCGCCGCAAGGAACTTCACCCGGCACAGCGGTTCCCCGGAACTCAGGCTGAAAAAACGCGACGGCGCGGGGAGCATTCTCGACCAGCCGGACAACAAGGAGGACAAGCTATGACAGCCGACCAGGCTCTGATACGCTCCGGGGCAAATTCGCTGCCGGTGTCAGTTCATTCAACTGCGGATCATTTCGGAATAAAGATCGTGGACTACAGCACATTTTCGCGGGTTTATGACATTTCACGGCTGGAACTGTGCCTGACCGCCAGCTGCGGTGGCTTCAGCCTTATGACGGAGGGACGGTTCGTCTGCGTCCTCAACACAGCCCTGTGCCATCAGCCGCGCCGCAAATGGACTGCCGCCCACGAAATCGGGCACGTGCTCTGCGGGCACATCATCGGTGAAAGGTTCCGGCCGACATATGAGCAGGAACAGGAAGCCGACCGCTTCGCTGCCGCGCTGCTTGCGCCGCTCACGGTACTGCATTTCTGCGGGGTATCTTCGGCTGCTGAGATAGAACGCCTGTGCGGTATCTCACGGCAGGCGGCTGAACTGCGTTTCCGGGAACTCACACAGATGCGCAGGCAGCAGGAAGATATCTACCGCGCAGGGCTTCGCACCGATGTGCTGCTTTCAGCCGACGAGATACCAGAATTCACCCTGCCGGAAAGCCTGTTCCTGCGCCGCGAGTCTGACCGGGAACTCTTTCTCAACTTTTCGCCGTTCATCAGCAGTTACATCAGCAGACGTTCCGCGCACGACGGGTACGAACAATACCTGATAAGAAAAAACCGCCAGCCAATGGCGATTTAAATCAATTCGGAATTGTGGTGTCCTGCTACGCAGGACAATATTTCAAAAACATACAGGGCGAAAAAATTTTCGCCCTGTTTTTAGAGGTTACCTTATATTATCCGCGTCAGCGGATACCAAAATTACGAATTCCGCATTCATAATTCCGAATTGATTACCTCACTGGTCCAGTCTGAAATGCACCGGTATGCCGTTTCTGTATTCCAGCTGTGGCTCTCCCTGTATAAGCGGGAGGAAATAATTCAGCGCGTCTACAGTCACGTTGTTGCCGGCTTCGTTTATCCATTCCCGCGGGAACTTCTTTTCCTGATTTGCAACGTTATTGATGTCAGCTGTAACTATCTCCACACGATAGGGATTATTGCTTATTCTGCGAAATGCCATCATCACACCGCTGTTTCCGTATTCAAGCGCCGCTTTTACCGCTTCCCTGCCGATGCGCTCGGCCTCCGTAAGGTCTGTCAGCGAGGCTATGTGGGAACTGCAGCGCTGCATTACGTTCAGTTCAATGGAACGCACCTTGCAGCCGATGTTCTCTTTGGTGTATTCCTCAAGCCACTTGCCTATTCCCGAAAGGTACTTGTGCCCGAACGCGTCCACAGCTTCCGATGAATGGAACCCGTCGCCGGGGGTAATTCCCTCAGAAACCGCAACTATGACTGCCTTATAGCGCAGCTGAGCCTGTTTTACGTCCTCAAGGTACTTCTCCGGCGAGAATTCACCCTCGGGGAGATATATCATGTGCGGCGCTGGTTCGCCATTTGCACGCAGTACGCAGGAACTTGCAGCCAGCCAGCCGGCGTCCCTGCCCATTATCTCGACGATAGTCACGGACGGAATGGAATAAACGCGGCTGTCGCGGATTATTTCCTGCAGGGTGGCAGCCACGTATTTCGCTGCAGAACCAAAACCCGGGGTATGGTCGGTTTCGGTCACGTCGTTGTCTATCGTCTTGGGTACTCCTACCACCTTAATACGTATGTCTTTCTCACTAAAGTAACTGTGCAGCTTCATTACAGTATCCATGGAATCGTTGCCGCCGATATAGAAGAATGCACGGATATTGTGTCGATTGAACACCTCTGTGATACGCAGATAGTCGGTTTCGTCCTCGTGCCAGTCCTTCAGCTTGAAACGGCAGGAACCGAGTATCGTTGACGGCGTTGTCATCAGCAGCTGCTTGTCATGGTCGTCCATGAGAATACTGCGCAGATTGAGCAGATTATCACCGAGAATTCCCTCGATGCCGTTCTCGGCGCCGAATATCTCATCAACCTCGGGGTTCTGCTCCGCGCCGTTGAACACTCCTGTGAGGCTCGCATTTATGGCGGCGGTAGGTCCACCGGATTGTGCTACTGCAATATTGAACATTCTTTTGTCCTCCTGAATAACTGTACGGGAATATCATGATATAATTTTAGCATATTGTTATATGTTTTTCAATAGCCGTTATACACAAAAAAGGACAGAAAAACTCTGTCCTTTTAGAATATGTGTGAATTAGTACGTTCTATTCATTTGCCTATGCAAGTAATGCTGTTTGGAACGCGTAATTAAGTCGTGCGAAAACCACATGTCTTTAAGGTGCCTACAGCCGTATTACCAGGCGGGGTCACCCGCCGAACGCGTAATTAAGTCGTGTGAAAACCCCACGTCTTTAAGGTGCCTACAGCCGTATTACCCGGCGGGGTTACCCGCCTCAGATGCCGAAGGAGATGCCGATGTCCCTGGCTGTCTTGACCATCTTGCAGTCTACGGGGACGAACTTGGTTTTCATTGCGACGTCGCCGAGGGGATTTTCAGTGATCTTACCGTCAACCATCGCAACGGTGTAGCCGAACTTGCCATCCTTGAGGAGCTGCGCCGCGTGAGCGCCAAACTGGGTCGCGAGAATTCTGTCGTACGCCGAGGGACTTCCACCGCGGAGCATGTGTCCGGGGACGACGGTCCTGGTTTCAAGCCCGGTCATGGTTTCTATCTGCTTTGCGATGCGGGCTGTTGCGGTGGTGTAGCCTGCTTCGGCGCGCAGACGGGCGCGTTCCTTCTTCTTCATCTTAGCTTCCTCGATATCAAAGCAGCCCTCTGCCACTGCGAGTATCGAAAAGTTCCTGCCGGCGTCAGCGCGCTTCTGGCATGCCTGCGCCACCTTGTTGATATCGTACGGTATCTCCGGCAGAAGAATGATGTCGGCGCCGCCTGCAAGTCCGCTGTAAAGCGTCAGCCAGCCCGCCTTGTTGCCCATGATCTCGATAACCATAACGCGGCTGTGGGAATTCGCGGTGGTGTGGATACGGTCGATGACTTCCGTGCCGATATCCACCGCAGAATGGAAGCCGAATGTCACATCAGTGCCGAAAATATCGTTGTCTATCGTCTTGGGAAGCCCGATAACATTCAGTCCCTGCTCCGAAAGCATGTTGGCGGTCTTGTGAGTGCCGTTGCCGCCCAGCGTGAACAGGCAGTCAAGCTTGAGGTCCTTGTAGGTGTCCTTCATCTCCTTGACCTTGTCCACCTTGTCGTCCTCGATTATCTGCATCATCTTGAACGGAGTGCGCTTGGTACCCAGAATAGTGCCGCCCTGGGTGAGAATTCCCGAAAAATCAGACGGCTGCATGCTCTTGTATACGCCGTGAATAAGCCCGTGATAACCGTCGTGAATGCCGATTATCTCCACCTTATCTTCTCCGAACGCTTCGTAGATAGCTTTTGCAGCGCCTCTTATCGTGGCGTTGAGACCGGGGCAGTCGCCGCCGCTTGTGAGCATGCCAACTCTAAGTTTTCCCATTTGTTTGTCCTCCTGCGTTTATTTCACCCGGAATTCACCGGGAAAGTTGCGTTCAAGCTTTCTTTTTCAGTATCCTGCGGATATCATTGCCGTAAAACGGCATCAGATGGAAGCTCAGCAGACGTGAGCATATTCTGTCCTGATAGTGTCGGCTGAGTTCCGCGGCGTTGTAATTAGTGCTGACTATCATCGGCAGCCCGCGGCTCACCCTGCCGTTTATCATCTCGTAAAGCAGCGAACCGTACAGCGCCTTGTCCATCTCAGCGCCGAGGTCGTCAAGTATAAGCAGGTCGCACCCCGTGAGCGCCGACATCGTGTCATTGTCGGATTTGCCGAAGTACTCCCGCTCGAGAATGCGCATGAGTTCCGGCGTGGAGCCGTAGATCACGCTGTAGCCTCGCTCCATCACCCGAGAAGCTATCGCAAGGGAAAGATGCGTCTTGCCAAGTCCCGTGGCGCCGGTCATCAGAATTCCCTCGCTGTCGGTGGTGAAGCTTTCTGCGTACTTCCTGCAGTACTCGAAATTGCGCTGCATTATCACGCGCTCCGACACTTTCAGGTCGGGGTTTATCTGGTCCGGGTAAAGGTCCAGCCGGAAGCTGTCGAACGACGAAAGCTCCAGAGGGGAATTCTCGTTGAGCTCCCGCGCTGTTTCCTCCAGCATGAGCCTGTGGAAGCAGCTGCACCACTTGCCGTCCACCGTCCCTTTGTCCTTGCATATCGGGCAGGTGTATATCGGCTGCAGGTAATCCTCGGGGTAGCCCGCTTTTTTCAACAGCTCTGCCATGCAGCGCTGAGTGTCGCGGTTATCCTGCTCAAGCTTCGCAACGCCCGCGCCGGTGTCGCCTCCCTGCATTATCAGCATTATCAGACGGTGCCCCGTTTCTGCCAGCCTGTCCGCAAGTTCGCGGTACTCCGGCAGCTTTTCGTAGACTTCCTGACGGCGCAGGTCGCTGAGAATGCGGTTGTCGCTGCGGCGCTTGTTCAGCCTGTCCATTGCAGCGTTGAAATACTGCTCGTTAAAACTCATGCGTCACCGTCTTTCTGTCACTGGTACTGCCTGCGCAGCTCCTCCATTACATCGTCCATATCTATCGACGAACTGCTGCTGTCGGGCTTCTTCTTGGCTGATTTACCACGGCGCTCCTCGCTCTCGCGCTTTGCGTCCGCGGTGTTGAAAATCCCGGAATTCTTCCAGTTTTCAAGTATTTTATTCGTGTAGCTGAAATTCAGCGAACCGGTCTTGTCAAGGGTTATCTCATACGCCAGGATTATCATATCCTCAGCAAAGCCCCAGTCCTCGGACCACGTTTTTATGTAGGTCAGCTGGTTGGGCGAGAATTTAGTTTTCATGTCCATGGCACGTCGCAGGTTCTCTTCAACGCTGAACCGCTTTTCAAGCTTCAGCAGGTGGGCGTCGGCCTCTGATACCGTGCGGATATTCTCGTTTACCCAATCCTGCGCGGTGGCAAGAATGTAATTCGGCGTAGTCTTTCCAACGCGGAAGCAGTATTTCAGCAGCATCACTGCAACCTCTGCGGGAAGCCCGTAGAAGTCCGTCAGCTGCAGCACCATGCGGCTCTCGGTGGTTTTGAGCACCCTGCCGTAAAGCGCCTGCACCTCTTTAAACAGGAAATTCACCGCGCTGTCGGTGTTTATTCGCTGCGCGATATCCCTTGAGGTGTATATCACAGCCCCTGAACCGGTATCGGCTACCTTTCGGATACTGGATGGTTTCTGCTCAGGCCCGGCGCTCTCCATCTCCGGCAGGCGCTCCTGCGCGCTGTCGTCGGTGGGAATAAGCGTGCCCTCGTCCATGCGGATAATTCCCCGCTGGAACCAGAACATCGCCGCGTCCTCAAGTTCGCCGTCGCGTCTGATACCCAGCGCGTTTTTCAGCTGCTCCTCTGTGAAGCTTTCGCCCCCGTGCCGCAGAAGGTACATCAGCAGTTTGATGCTGGCGCCGTCCGCTAGTTTTATATACTTATCAACAACGCTGGTGGGTACTGCGAAAACGCTGTTCCACGCGCCTGCGTCAAGTGAATAGTTCATCTGCTCACCTTATTCTTTATTGGTCTGAAATTAGTATACCACAAAACCACCGGATTTGCAATAGAATTTTTAAGGCAGCAGCATTCAAAATACGAATTCTAGGGAAACGCTGATTAAATCTGGTGCATATATTGCGCAGTCAGATTTTTCGCCAGATTGTACAATGAGGACGACGCAAGGCTGTCGCCTTGCTAGGACGAATTGTGCAAGATGACGGAAAATATGCAAGCAAGATATGCGCCAAGCCGTTAGGCGTGATTTAATCAGTGGTTCCCTAGTCTTTAGACGTGTTGCCCTAGAACTTCCAGTGCATGAACTCAAAGAACAGCGCCGCAAGTTCCCTGATGATGTAATTCGGGAAAACCAGCGCGCTGGTCGCCGATGAATAATGACCCGCTGAAACGCCCACCCGGCGCGCGTTAAGTTCTGCGCGATACTGGTGGAAATCGTTAGTCACCACAGCCACCCCGTCGGAAATGCCCAGCCGCGCCAGTATCTCTGCGGAATTCACGAAATTCTCCTCGGTGGATGTGGAGTTTTCCTCGGTGTAGATGCGGCTTTCCGGGACGCCGCGCTCCGTCAGCCACAGCTTCATGCACTGCGCTTCGGTGATGGCTTCGCCCCTGCCCTGCCCGCCGGTGACTATCACCGGGACCTCCGGGTTTTCTGTAATAAGCGGGAGCGCAGCGTTCAGCCGGTTTTCAAGCTCCCCACCCGGGGAAGTACCATGCACCTGGCAGCCAAGCACCATCACGCATTTCACCTGCTCCAGCGGGATTTCCGAATACTTCGCCATCATCGCGCCGTTGTAGCCGCATATCCCTAGGAATGCCGCAAGGACTGCCCCCAGCAGGCACAGCGCGATTTTCCCGGCAATGTATTTCCACACCCATTTCAGGAACTTCCACAGCTGCGGCGCGAATATCCCGCAGAGCGCGACGATAGTCCCAAGTATAACGCCAAGGAACGTACCGGCGTTTATAAACCCCGGCAGACATATCCAGACAATGTACGCAATTCCGATAACAGTGACTGCCGCCTGTGCCGGGTGAAATCTGTATTTTTTCAACAATACCTCCAGGTTAATTCGTAATTCGGAATTGATGTGTCCGCTTCGCGGACGATTTCAAAATAATTGATAATTTAACTACAGGGCGAAAGAAAATCTCCCGCCCTGTGTTTTTTTAAAATTATGTCCCGCGGAGCGGGACACCTTAATTCCGAATTCCGAATTAAGAATTCCGAATTAAATTAAAGTGCCATTCCCAGGGCGAGAGCCTTCATGTTTGCTTCGATGAGGTCTGCCTTCTTCGGGGGGATTATCTTCTCCAGCGTGGGACGTACTGCGTCAATGACCGCAATGCCGGTTTCCTTGAGCAGCTTTCCTACAAGGATAATGTTCGCCATGCCGGGGAGTCCGTGCTCTGCCGCAAGCGCTGTGGACGGAATGCGGAAGCTGCGGATATCCTTCCGGGTGCATTCCCTGGTGACGAGGGTGCTGTCGATTATCGCAATTCCACCGGGCTTGACGCTTTCGATGAATTTGTCGTAGCTGGGACCGTTCATTGCAATGAGCACGTCAGGGTCCGTCACGTACGGTGAGCCTATCGGCTCATCGCCAACGCAGACAGCGCAGTTTGCCGTGCCGCCGCGCATCTCGGGTCCGTATGACGGGAGCCACGAAACCTGCTTATCCTGGTTCATGCCAAGATATGCGAGCAGCTTGCCCGCAAAGAGAATTCCCTGACCGCCAAAGCCAGCGAGGATAGTTTCTGTTGTCATCTTATTGCGCCCTCCTTGAATACGCCAAGCGGATAATAGGGCACCATGTTCTCTTTGAGCCACTTTATCGCTTCCACAGGGGATAAGCCCCAGTTGGTCGGACAGGTGGAAAGTACCTCGATGATCGAAAATCCCTGCTTGTTTTTCTGGAATTCGAAGCCCTTGCGGATAGCCGCCTTTGCCTTGCGGATATTAGCGGGGTCCGTGACTGTGACGCGCTCAGCCAGCGCAACGCCGGAAAGCGTGGAAAGCATCTCGCACACCCTCACCGGGAAGCCCTCAACATCGGGGTTTCTGCCGTAGGGAGTGGTCTGCGTCACCTGACCCGGGAGCGTGGTAGGCGCCATCTGACCGCCAGTCATGCCATAGGTCGTGTTGTTGATGAATATGACTGTGATATTCTCGCCGCGGGTCGCCGCGTGTACTGTTTCTGCGGTTCCTATCGCGGCAAGGTCGCCGTCGCCCTGATAGGTGAAAACGAACTTGTCCGGATTGCCGCGCTTTACGCCGGTTGCGACTGCGGGCGCGCGCCCGTGAGCTGCCTCTATCATATCGCAGTTGAAGTAATCATACGCCATTACCGAGCAGCCCACCGGGCAAACACCTATCGTGTTGCCCTCAATGCCCATCTCGTCGATGACTTCCGCCACAAGACGGTGCACAATGCCGTGCGTGCAGCCGGGGCAGTAGTGGAAAGGCACATCAGTCAGTGCGTGTGGTTTGTTGAAATCCGGCATATCACTCAGCCTCCTTTGCAAGGGTCTTTATCTGTTCAAGGATTGCCGAGGGCTTAGGGATAACGCCGCCGGTGCGTCCGTAGAAATCCACCGGAATGCGGCAGTCCAGAGCAAGCTTTACGTCTTCTATCATCTGTCCCATGGACATTTCAACGCACAGAACGCGCTTTGCGTTCCTGCATGCTTCGTTTATTTCCTGGACAGGGAACGGCCAGAGCGTTACCGGACGGAAAAGTCCAGCCTTTATGCCCTGCCCGCGGGCGCTGTCAACGGCAGCTTTCGCAAGTCTTGCCACCGAGCCATACGCCGTGACGATTATGTCGGCGTCCTCAGTGCGGTACTGCTCTGCAAGGTGAAGTTCCTGCTTGACGGTTTCGTAACGCCTGAAACGCTCGAAATTGAGACGCTCCAGCTCCTCTGCCCGTAAGTACAGGGAATTCACGATGTTATGTTTTCTCTTGTTCTGGTGGCCACTGGTAGCCCAGGGCTTTTCAGCGGGGTCATGCTGCTGTATCTTGTCGCTGCCGAACACAACCGGCTCCATCATCTGACCAAGAAGTCCGTCGGCAAGTATCATCGCGGGCATTCTGTACTTGTCCGCTTCGTCGAACGCTCTTCCCATCAGGTCTGCCATTTCCTGCACGGAGGACGGCGCAAACACGAGTATCTGGAAATCGCCATGCCCCAGCGCCTTTGTCGCCTGCCAGTAATCGCTCTGCGAGGGCTGAATTCCACCCAGACCAGGACCGCCGCGCATTACATTCACGATAACGCAGGGGAGGTCGGAACCAGCCATGTAGGACACGCCTTCGCCCTTCAGGGAAATTCCCGGGGAGGAGCTGGAAGTCATGCAGCGAACGCCGGAACTTGCGCAGCCATACACCATGTTGATCGCCGCGATCTCGCTCTCAGCCTGCAGAAAAACGCCCCCGACCTTTGGCATTCTCTTTGCCATGTACGCGGAAATTTCAGTCTGCGGTGTGATAGGATAACCGAAAAAGCACTTGCAGCCGGCTCTTATCGCGGCTTCTGCCAGGGCTTCGTTGCCCTTCATCAGATTTCGTTCCATCACTTGTCACCTCCGTCTGCCCTGATGGTTATTGCACAGTCGGGGCACATCATCGCGCACATCGCACATGCGATACAGGCGTCGTCGTCAATGCACACTGCGGTGTAATAACCCTTCGCGTTGAGTTTCTCATGAGATATCTCAACTATCTTCTTCGGACATGCGGTGGTGCACAGCGCACAGCCCTTGCAGGCTTCAAAGTCCACATTCATCTTTGCCATTTTTGTTTCCCTTTCCCGCTCCGTTTTGCCGGAGTTCCTGCGGCCCCGCAGGAGGTTCAGCGCGTCTGGTCACGCTCTATTTTTCTTCCCAGAACGGACGTATATACACGTCCACCGGGTAGGCTCCCTCCACCCCAAGAGAGCGCTCTGCTGCTGTCAGCGCCACCGGAATTCCGGCTGCCTTTCCGCACTGTACAGCATAATCCGCCGTGACTGTTACATCATCGGCGGAAGTCTGTAAACCTAAGTTGGAGCAGTTGATGATGCCTTTTGCCTTTATTCTGGACACCTGCTCGATGTCCCTCAGCAGCTCCACTGCCTCCTCCGGGGTGCGGGTGAGGTAGCGGTACCTGTTCACGACATAATACAGCGAACAGCCGAGGTTGTTCAGCACCGTTGAGTACTGCCCCAGCGCCACTGCGCCTGAATCATCACCGCCGACGTCGATAATGAGCCGTTCGCAGCCGTTCACAGCTGCAGCCATATCAAACCCCAGCGACGGGATATCAAGGTTGGTATTCGCGAACTGCGGCGCTATCAGCTTTATTCCATAGCTGTCGAAGAGCCACGACAGATCGGCTGTGCGGAAATACGGGTTCACGATGTCGAGATCGATCACCGTGACCCTTTCCCCCGCCTTTGCATAGTCAACTGCGAGATTTACTGCCAGATTAGTCTTGCCCGAGCCGTAATGCCCTGTTATTGCGATAATTCTGCCAAGATCTGTCATGCAATATAATCAAAGAAATTGTATGCCGCACCATTTGAAATATCGCCGTTTGCTGCAGCTGCAGCAATTATTGTAAAGAACACGATATAGAAAATGATGCTTGCCACGATGCCAATAGCCTGAATGATTATCATAGCCTGGCAGTAGCGCTTCTTTGCAATAGGAGTAGTGCTGCTGACTCCCCAGACGATCGAAAGAATAAGGCTGATGATGCCGAACCATGTGCAGCAGATGACAGTGCCGACCCACTGACCGAGCGTCATCTCCTGATTGTTCACAACACCGTTCTGGGGTGCGCTTGCGTATGTTGTGGAAGTCTGCGAACCGTAATTAGGCATGGCGCCCATATGCGGATCCTGCGTATACTGTGTTGTGTTCTGCTTGCCGAGATCAACGGCAGAAGGAAGCGGCGCGCCGCAAACCGGGCAGAAATCACCGTCGCTGGTGACCAGCGTGTTGCATTTTGTGCATACTCTCTGCATAATTTTTACCTCTTTTCATAGATCCAAACGACCAGTTTTATAATACACAAAAATTCTTATTTTTATGTACAATTGTATTTTATCATAATAATTCTTTCCTGTCAACAAAGAAAACCCGATTACACACAAATTTCACGATAACTACACCCAGCGGGCAAATAACCATGTTGACGTTCCAGAATGCGGAAATCATTTTTCCAGCCACTGACTCATTCCGGCGCCGAGAAGCTCGTTGGGTCTGTCACGGAAGCCGAACTGCCTGTAAAACGGCTCGCGGTCCCTTGCCGACATCAGATAAACGACGATCTTCTCCCCCGGCTCCAGCGTGGAATACAGGTAATCCATTGTGCGGTGCATCATCTGCTTGCCTATCCCCTGGTGCTGATATTCCGGTATCACTATCACGTCGGTGATGAAGTTCGCGTATCCGCCCTCCGAAAGAACGCGTATCATTCCCACGCAGCGGTTGCCTGCGGCACGGTCGCGCACGGTGGTTATATGGAACGCGTTATTCAGCACGTTGTTGCATATTCTGTCTGAAAGCACCATAAAATTCACCTGCCGGCGCATTTCTTTGTATTCTTCCAGGGTGGGCGCCTTGTCTATAAATTCTAGTTCCATTCTGTTCTCCCTTTTCATGCCAAAAGCCGTCCATTGGACGGCTTATAGGCTTTGTTTATTTGTTGAGCGGATTTCCGCACTTCTGGCAGAATGCGCTTCCCGCCTTGTTCGGGTGTCCGCAGTTGGGGCACTCTACCGGTGCTTCGCCCTCAGTCGCGTTTGTGGACTGCGGCTCTGCAGTTTCAGGAGCGACGGTATCTTCCGCAGGAGCGGTGGACTTGGTTTCGTCAAGGGACATTCCGGGCTTCTGCTTCGGGTTGCCGTCGATGTCTATCTCGTCAGCCATCAGCTTGTAGAAATCAGCGCCGTCTATCTTCTCGTGCTTCATGAGATACTGCGCGCAGCGCTCAAGCAGGTCGCCGTGCTCGGTGAGTATCTCCTTAGCCTTTTCGTAGCCGGTTTCGATGAGTTCGCGTATCTCACCGTCGATCTCTGCGGCGACATTCTCAGAATAGTTCCTGCCCTGGGAATAATCCCTGCCGAGGAACACTTCCTGGTTCTCGTGACCGTAGAGTATCGGGCCGAGCTTTTCAGAGAAACCGTAGCGCGTAACCATGTTTCTTGCCACGGAAGTTGCACGCTCGATGTCGTTTGAAGCGCCGGTGGAAATATCGTCAAGAATGAGCTTTTCTGCAACACGACCGCCCAGAAGTACGACGATCTCCTCTTCCATGTAGGTCTTGCTGACAAATGATCTGTCCTTTTCAGGAACATGCATCGTGAAGCCGCCAGCCATTCCGCGCGGGATAATGGAAACCTGGTGTACCTTATCCTGCGTCTTGCAGAAATAGGTGGTTATCGCGTGACCCGACTCGTGATAAGCAGTCAGGCGCTTTTCCTCGGGAGTAACGACCTTGGACTTCTTCTCGGGGCCTGCAACTACCTTGATGGTAGCTTCCTCGATGTCCTTCTTGGTAATCGCCTTGCGGTTAGCGCGGGCTGCAAGGAGCGCGGCTTCGTTAACGAGGTTTTCAAGGTCTGCACCGGTGAAGCCTGCCGTTGTCGCCGCTATAGTCTTGAGGTCAACATCGGGACCGATGTTCTTGTTTCTTGTGTGGACCTTGAGGATTTCCTCACGGCCCTTGATATCGGGATAGTTAACGACGATCTGCCTGTCGAAACGTCCCGGACGGAGCAGTGCGGGATCAAGGATATCGCGACGGTTGGTCGCTGCCATAACGATGATGGAGTCGTTCTCGGTGAAGCCGTCCATTTCAACAAGCAGCTGGTTCAGGGTCTGCTCGCGCTCGTCATGACCGCCTCCAAGACCTGCTCCTCTCTGTCTGCCGACTGCGTCTATCTCATCGATGAAGATGATGGACGGGGTTTTCTTCTTTGCCTGCTCGAACAGGTCGCGCACTCTTGAAGCGCCGACGCCGACGAACATCTCCACAAAATCAGAGCCGCTTATTGAGAAGAACGGTGCGCCTGCCTCACCGGCAACTGCCTTTGCAAGCAGAGTCTTACCAGTTCCAGGAGGGCCCACTAGCAGAACGCCCTTGGGAATTCTCGCGCCGATCTCGCGGTACTTGTTCGGGTTTTTGAGGAAGTCAACGATCTCTTCAAGCTCCTGTTTCTCTTCGTCAGCGCCGGCAACGTCGTCGAATGTGACTTTCTTTCCGGTGTGCTGGCGTACGTTCGCCCTGGAGAAGCTGGACATCTTACCGCCGCCGGTGGACTGTCGCATTACGATCACCGTGAAGATTATCATAACGCCGACCAGCAGCAGATACGGCAGCACGTTTGTCAGGAACGTATTGTCGCTTATCGGGATATAGTCCTCCTTAAGGGGGCTGTCCGGGTTAGCCTCGTTGTAGCGCTGGCGGTAGTTAGCCACCTTTCCGCTCTCGGTGTAGCCGGAATTGATGTCGTTGATGAATATGCTTACATTCGGCACGGTATAGGAATGCGCAGCCTTGCTGCCGTCCTCGCCCTTGAGCCGATAAGTCAGCGCGCCGCTGCCAAGGTCAAGCTGGAACTCTGAAACATTCAGGTCGTCGAACTCTGCCATGACGCTGGAATAACTCGTCACGGACCTTGAAGCACTGCCTGCCATGTTAAGTACGGACACAAGCCCGAAGATAAGCAGGAAGATAATTACCAGATAGATAATTACACCCTTGAATTTATTTGAATTCATTAATACCGCCTTTCCGGAACTGATTTCCTTTATATATAGTATGTCACACTGAATTCATTTTTTGCCCCACAAACGTGTGCAATTGTCCCTATTATGATTTGAACAATGAATATTATATCACACTTTTAATCAAAATGCAAACTATTTGCGTGAATATTATCTGAAAATTTATTGAACTATGGAAGTATTTTTTCGTGCTTTTTGTAGTGCTGCTCCTCGCTCATGACGAACGCGGCGCCACGCTTCACCACAAAGAATTTTCCGCGACAGGGGTTGAATTTTCCACGACCGACTGCCAGGATTTCCGCGGCAGTGTTGATGCGCAGCGCGCTTGGTTCAATGCCGCCGGCGCTGAATATCATGCGGATAGCGCGGCTCTGCAGCGGCGTTGGAAGCGCCGCAAGCGCTTCTGCGGAATACCCTCCGGGGCAGCGCGCTTTCTCAAGGGCTTTGGCAGCCATCTCTTCAAGGAAATCGCTGTCAGACCGCAGGCTGCGTTCCATTCTGTTCATCGTCGGGAACAGCGAACCGTTTATTTTCAGCATTTCCGGCAGGATTATGTGCCGTATCTTGTTGCGCGTGTAATCCGTGTCAAGGTTCGTGCTGTCGGTCACCCAGGTCAGGTCGTTGCTGCGGCAGTATTCCTCAACATCGGCGCGGGTGCAGTAGATGAGCGGTCTTATGATATTCCCGCGGACGGGCGGCACGCCGCACAGCCCCTTCAGACCGGTTCCGCGCATCATATTCAGCAGCACGGTTTCGGCGCAGTCGTTGGAATTGTGAGCGGTGGCTAACTTCTTCCCCCCGGAAACCTCCGCGAAGAAATCATAGCGCACCCGGCGCGCGCATTCCTCAAGGCTCTCATGCTTCTGCTGCAACGCGGGTACGTCGGCTTCCCTTATCACAAGGGGAATGCCCAGCCGCCTGCAGAGCTCCTCGCAGAAACGCATGTCGCGGTCGCTCTCTTCACCGCGTATGTGATGATTTATATGGCATGCGGAAACCTCGACGCCAAGTCTGCCCGACAGCTGCTTCATGGCATGCAGAAGGGAAACGCTGTCCGCGCCACCGGATAAAGCGATGACGACAGCGTTTCCCTCTTCGATCATTTTGTAGTCGGCGCACGCAGAGGCGACCTTTTCAAGAAAATCCATATCAGTTCTCCTGACGAACGAACTCCGCATTCGTGAAGCGTGTGAATTCGCCGTCCCAGCCCAGCGGGACCGTTCCAGGTTCGCCGTGACGGTTCTTTGCAACGATGCACTCGCAGGAGTTCACGTTCGGGTCCGTCTTGTCATAATATGCGTTGCGGTACAGGAACATTACAATATCCGCGTCCTGCTCGATGGAGCCGGACTCACGCAGGTCTGAAAGCAGCGGGCGCTTATCAGGACGCTGCTCGGGTCCGCGGGCAAGCTGCGACAGCGTTATGACAGGGACGTTGAGTTCCTTTGCCATTATCTTCAGGTTTCGCGTGATGTCGGAGATCTCCACAACTCGGTTGCCGTTGTAATTCTTCGTGGACGACATCAGCTGCAGGTAGTCGATAACCACCAGCCCGAGGTTCTTCATTCGGCGCAGCTTCGCCTTGATTCCCGCAACGGTGATGCCCGGCGTGTCGTCGATGTAGATGTTCAGACGCGAAAGAACTTCCGCCGCCCTGCCGATGTCCTTCCACTTTTCATCGGGAATGACGCCGGTCTTCATCGCCTCGGAAGTCAGCGAAGCCTCGCTGCTTATCATTCGGCTGACTATCTGCTCCTTGGACATTTCCAGGCTGAAAACTGCAACTGCGGTGTCCTGGTACTTCTTGCCGACATTTGTTGCGATATTCATGGCAAACGAGGTCTTACCCATACCGGGTCGCGCTGCGAGGATTATCAGGTCGGACTTGTTCAGACCGTAAATGCGCTTGTCGAGTTCCTTATACAGCGTGGAAAGTCCCGTGATGGAAGCCCCGCCGCCCTCTTTTGCCTGCTTGTACAGGTCATTGAGGGCGTTGATACGGTCAAGCACGATGCCGCTGATGTGGGTCAGTCCCTTGATTTCTGCGCCGCTTCTGATATCGAATATCTTCTGCTCCGCGAAATCTATCAGCGTGTTTGCGTCCTCGGCGCCCTCGTTTGCGCTGTCGATGATTTCCTTAGCGGCAAAAATAAGGCTGCGCACCATGTACTTATCAACGACTATCTGTGCGTATTTTGACACCGATGAAATGCTCGGAACTGCAGTCATGATACGCGTGAGGTACTCTTTCGCCTGCTCGTTGGTCTCAAAAACACCCTGGCGCATGCAGGCTTCAAGCACCGTGACTACATCGATACGGTCGCCGGTGATGAACATGTTGAGCATAACGCCGTAAACCGCTTTGTTGAGAGAAACATAGAAGTGATCCGGCTGGAGTATCGTCGCAAGCTCGGACATTGCTTCTCCGTCCATGAGCACAGCGCCCAGCACGGACTGCTCCGCGTCAAGGTTATACGGAATATTTACGCCGGAAAGGTCGTACTCAGCCATATCAGCCCTCTACGACGCTGACTGTGAACTTTGCGGAAACGCCTGCGTACAGTCTTGCCTCGGCAGCGAAATCACCGAAGCCCTCTATCTTGAGGTTCAGCACGATTTTCTTCTTGTCAACATCGCAGCCAAGCTCCTGCTTGATTGCCGCGGAAATTTCCTTGGAAGTGACAGTGCCGAACAGTCTGCCGTTCTGACCTGCCTTAGCCTTTACGGTTATCTTCTTGTCCTTCAGCTTCTCTGCGATTTCCTTTGCGTTCGCAACATCAACGTCTATCTTGTGCTGTGCAGAGTCCTTCTGACCCTGGAGCAGATTGAGATTCTTTGCGCTGGCTTCCTGTGCAAGTCCCTTCTTGATGAGGAAGTTGACGCCGTAGCCGTCCTTGACCTCGTGTACTTCGCCCTTCTTGCCCGTGCCCTTGACGTCCTGTAATAAGATTACCTTCATTTCAATGACCTCCTGTATCAATCCTGCGGCAGATTATCGTAATAGCGGTCTATCGCTTCACGAAGCTTCTGCTCGGCTTCTTCCCTGGTTATATTGTAGAGCTGCGCGCCTGCCATCGTCAGATGACCGCCGCCGTCGTCCTTCTTGTTGCCTATGTTTTCCATGAGCACCTGCACATTTATCTTGCCAAGAGAACGCGCGCTGTAGCTCCAGCCGTTCTCTATCGGGTAGACAGTGACTGCCGCGTCAACGCCGGTGATATTCAGCATTTCGTCAGCCGCCTGCGAGCATACCACGCGTATATCCTCAAAGGACTCCTCCACGATGGAAATCGCGAAGCCGCGGTACATCTCCGCTCCCGCTATGACAGCGGACTTGCGCATGCGGGATTTCATCGGGGTGGCAAACAGCTTCTTCACGAGTATGGTATCCGCGCCGAATTTGCGCAGTCTTGCCGCCGCCTCGAATGTCGCTTCCCCGGTACGCATCACGAAATCCTTGGTATCCAGCGTGATCCCCGCAAGGAGAGCCTCCGCTTCAAGCGGCTGCAGCGTGCCTGCTTCACCGAAGTACTGCAGCAGGTCCGTCACCATTTCAGACGCAGAGGAAGCGTTCGGATCGACCCAGCTTATTACCGCCTGTATCTCGTTGTCTGCCTTGCGGTGGTGGTCGATGACTACCACATGGCTGGGGTCTGCCTTTTCAAACAGTTCGCGGCTGTCAACTTTCTTTTCAATGTGAGTATCAACTATAAAGAGCAGCGAACTTTCAGTGAACCTCATCGCAGCGACCTTCGGCTCGATGATGAGCGGTGGGTCGTATTCTGCGAACCTGCCCAGCAGGGGTTCGGATAGGTTCTTGATGTTGCCGTTGCGGTCAAGTTCACGGCTGACGCAGGCATACGCCTGCTTTCCCATGCGGCGAATGGCGCTTGCAAGCCCTATCGCCGCACCGACGCTGTCGTAATCCCCGTAGCCGTGACCCATTATGTACACGGCGTCAGCGGAATTTATCAGCACCTTGATACGGTCGGCAGTGATACGCGTTCTCACGCTGCTGCCGTTACGCTCGGTGCGCTGCGTTTCTGCACCGAAATAATCGTACCCGGACTCCTTGCGGACAACCGCCTGGTCGCCGCCTCTGCCTATCGCCTTATCCAGCGCCTGCCATGCGAAGCTCTCGCTTTCGGAAAGGTTGCTCGCAGTTCTGCCGACGCCTATCGACAGCGTGACTACCGTTCTGTCGTTTATATTTATCTGACGTGCGCGCTCAAGGATCTTCATGCGCTCGTCTATCATCTTCTGTACGAAACGCTCCTCGACGACAACAATGAACTTATCGCCGGTTATCTTTCTGAGGACTGCGTTCATCTCGGAGAAGTAATCCTCCAGCAGCCTGTCTATCTGCACGCTGACGAACGTTTTGTCGCTCTCACGGCTGGTGCCGACGGTATCGTCGTAATTATCAACAGAAATTATCAGCACGACGGGCTTGGATTTTCTGTATTCTTCCTGCAGGCTCTTGTAGCCGGTTATATCGGTGAAGTACAGAATATTGACCTTGTTTGCGGAATTCATCGCGGAGGACTGTATCAGTTTGCGGCTTGTATCCTTGTTGTCGTCGGAATAAACCACGTCCCGCGCCGTTACTCTGTACCATCTGCCGTTAATACGAACTTCCCTGCCGTCGCCGGCAAAGAGGGAAAGCGGTTCCCGGGTGAGCACGTCAAGGCTGCTCTCGTCCTCGCTGGGACGGAAGAATGCACTTGTGAAGCCGTCGTTGCACCACAGTATCCTGCGGTCGTCGTTGACCAGCGCCACCGGCAGCGGAAAGCTCATCAGCGCCTTATGGTTGGCGTTGTCAATGGACTTATCCAGTCTGTCGTAATACGCGTACTCGTTCAGGCGTATCTGCAGCAGCTTTCCCAGCGTCAGGCCAGACACCAGTATCAGCAGCGGAAGCGATATCCAGAACGTGCCCGGCTGGTTGCCGAACAGTATCACGTCCATCACAACAAGGCACACCACCAGCGCACCAACTAGCGCCAGCAGAATATTGCTCCTGTAAAAATTCTTCAAAGTTATCCCCCTGTTTCAGACAGTGCAGGTAATTCGAGTGATATCACAAGCAGCCGTCAGTCCTGCCTGCCCTGAACTTCCATGATTATCGGCAGTATCATCGGACTGCGCTTGGTCTTGGAGTAGATATAGTCGCTGAGTGCGTCGCGCATTGCGGACTTTATATTGCCCCACTCGCGGATATTACGCTCGTGGCAGTTATCCATGACCTGCTTCATAAGATGCTTTGCCTCGTCGATGAGCTCCTCGCTCTCGCGGACATAAACGAAACCGCGCGAAACTATGTCAGGACCCGCGAGAACACAGCCGCTTTCACGGTCGATAGTCGCAACGATTATCATAACGCCGTCTTCTGCGAGGTGCTTTCTGTCGCGGAGGACAACGCTGCCGACGTCGCCGACGCCGTAGCCGTCAACCATAACCCTGCCGGACGGAACAGTACCCGTGAACTTCATCTCAACACCGTCGGTCTCAAGCACCTGACCGAGATCCGCAATGAAAATGTTCTCCTCGGGGATACCCATTGCCATTGCAAGCTTGCTGTGCTTTTTAAGGTGCTTGTACTCGCCGTGTATTGGAACAAAGAACTTCGGCTTGGTGAGCGAAATCATCATTTTCAGCTCGTCCTGGCACGCATGTCCGGAAACATGTACCTCATACATGCTCTCGTAAATGACCTCCGCGCCCTGCTTCATCAGCTCGTTGACCACCTTGGTGACAAGCTTTTCGTTGCCGGGAATGGGCGTCGCGGAAATTATGATGAAATCCATCGGGGTGATAGTCACCTGTCTGTGGTCGCCGCTGGACATTCTCGAAAGCGCAGAGAGCGGCTCGCCCTGAGAACCTGTGGTGCAGATGACCAGCTTCTCCGGGGGATACTTGTTCACGTCCTCGATGTCGATGAGCATTCCCTCGGGTATCTTGACGTAATTCAGCTCCACTGCCTTGGCGATGACATTCTGCATGCTTCTGCCGGAAATCGCGACTTTTCTGTCGTGAATGGTCGCCTGGTCGATTATCTGCTGAATTCTGTGAATATTACTGGAGAATGTCGCGATGATTATGCGCTTTCCCTCAGCAGAATTGAACAGATTCTTGAAGCTTTCGCCAACGGAACGTTCAGACTTTGTGTAGCCCGGGCGCTCGGCGTTCGTGCTCTCGGACATAAGCGCCAGCACTCCGCGGTTGCCAAGTTCGCCGAAACGCGCCAGGTCGATTATTCCGCCCTCGATGGGGGTATAATCCACCTTGAAGTCGCCGGTGTGGATTATCACGCCAGCCGGCGTGTGGATAGCAAGCGCGCAGGCGTCCGGAATGGAATGGTTAACGCGGATAAACTCAACGGACATGCAGCCCATGCGTACATTCTGACGCGGCTCCACTACGTTCAGGGAAGCCTGCGAAAGCAGACCGTGCTCCTTGAGCTTTCCCTCTACCAGACCGAGAGTAAGACGGGTGCCGTATATCGGCACGTTGATCTTCTTGAGGAGGTACGGCAGCGCGCCGATGTGGTCCTCGTGGCCGTGGGTTATAACTATTCCGCGGAAACGGTCGCGGTTCTTCTCAAGATACGTGAAATCCGGAACAACCAGGTCAACGCCGGGCATGTCGTCGTCCGGGAATGCAAGTCCGCAGTCAACGATGAACATATCGTTGCAGCATTCGTAAACGTAAAGGTTCTTGCCAATCTCGTTAAGTCCGCCGAGAGAGGTGAACCTTACCGGTGCATAGCGTATCTCGCGGGGCTGCTTCTTCGCTGGCTGGCGCTGAGTCCTGTCAGCTTCTCTGGGCTCGCGGCGCGGGCGTTCGTTCGTCCTTGCCCTGTTTTCATTCTTCTTCACCGGGGTAAATCTCGCGCGGTACTTCTTGTCGTTCTTGTCGCTGCGCTCGGTACGGGCAGGCTTTTCGGACTTCTGCGGCTGTACGCGCTCCGGTTTGTTCTTCGGGGCGATGTTTTCTGTTTCTGTGAGGAGCTTGTTGTTTGTCAATAATCCCATAAATTATCCTTTCTCGATAAGCAGCAGGATATATCGCGACAGGGCATACTGCCCCCTTTAAAACGCAGACATTATGAAAAAAGCGTCCGCACATGGATAAGTACCAGACAGCGCTGCGCCCTGAATGGAAGGAGCATGCTGTATAGGATCGCCGCCTCCCGGCAATCGCGGAGCCTGGAGTGTGGCAGGGTGAGTAATACGGCAGTGCGGAACAGACCTGAAAGCTGCAGCGAATGATGCCCAGCACAAGGTCAGCTGATGTCAGCCGGGGTCATTCCCCGGGAATTGTGTATGCGTCCATGGACGATATATAGAAACTGCAAATTATTTCCTGATATATATTTGACCGCCCTGCGCTGATTATTCAGAAAACACGAAAGCGGTTGTTTACTAAATGAACAAGATGTTGTCACGGTCTATCACCGGACATATGTATTAATTATACCGCATTTGTTCCAAATTGTCAAGTACTTGTCACAAACTGCGCCAGAAACAGCCAGAAACCCGCAAAAAGCGCTCCTGAGAGCATAAGTCAACTTTTATTTATAATAGTATAGCGGCGTATGGCAAATAAAAAGCGGCGTCATAAGCAATAGTTAAATACATGCCATTATTTTGTTAATTTTTTATCACATTTCAGGCAGAAGTGCTATATAGTCTTTGATATGGCAAACTTCTGGAAGTAACATTCAACGCATAGCGACTTTCTCCACAGTGATAATCATGTATCACCACAGGTGTCCACAATACTACATATTGTGTTTATCTCACTGAACAATACCGCAAATATAAAAAAAGAATATGTATTTTTTCGTAAAATCAGAAATTACTATTGACTTTAGCGTAAGCATATGTTATAATATTGACAGGTTGGATCACCAACATAGGGCGTATGCCCGGAGAGGGGCCGAAAAGCCACCCTCGCCCCGAAAACTAGCAGTAGTTTTCGCGTCGTTCCGGCAAAATATGCCCACAAATAATATGGAGGTATTTAGAAAGATGGCAATTTTCGAACAATGGAAAGGCTTCAAAGGCAAGATCTGGCAGGAAGAAATAAACACACGTGACTTCATCCAGAACAACTACACCCCCTACGACGGCGACGAGTCCTTCCTCGCTGGCCCGGCTGACTCCACAAACAAGCTGTGGAGCAAGGTTCAGCAGCTTCAGAAGGAAGAGCGCGCTAAGGGCGGCGTTCTCGATATGGATACACATATCGTATCCGGCATCACATCTCACGAGCCCGGCTACATCGATCCTGAGCTGAAGGACCTCGAGAAGATCGTTGGTCTGCAGACCGATAAGCCCCTCAAGAGAGCTTTCATGCCCTACGGTGGTATCAAGATGGCTGAGGAAGCCTGCACTACTTACGGCTACACTCCCGATCCCGAGCTCCACAAGATCTTCACAGAATATCACAAGACACACAACCAGGGTGTATTCGATGCTTACACACCTGAGATGCGTGCAGTAAGAAAGAACAAGATCATCACCGGTCTGCCTGACACATACGGTCGTGGCCGTATCGTAGGCGACTACAGAAGAATCGCCCTCTACGGTATCGACAGACTCGTTGAGGCTAAGCAGTACGACCTCGCTAACTGCGGCAACGGCAAGATGAGAGATTCCGTTATCCGTCAGCGTGAGGAACTGGCTGACCAGATCCGCGCACTCAAGCAGATGAAGGTTATGGCTGCTTCCTATGGCTGCGATATCTCCAAGCCTGCTGCAAACGCACGTGAGGCTGTTCAGTGGACATACTTCGGCTACCTGGCTGCTATCAAGACCCAGAACGGCGCTGCAATGTCCATCGGCCGTATCTCCACATTCCTTGATATCTATATCAAGCGCGACCTCGACAACGGCACCCTGACTGAAGCTGAGGCTCAGGAGCTCATCGACCACCTCGTACTCAAGCTCAGAATGGTTAAGTTCGCTCGTATTCCTTCCTACAACGAGCTGTTCTCCGGCGACCCGGTATGGGCTACTCTGTCCATCGGCGGTAAGGGTCAGGACGGTCGCTCCATGGTTACCAAGAACGACTTCCGTTTCCTGCACACTCTCGAGAACATGGGTCCTTCCCCGGAGCCGAACATGACTGTTCTTTACTGCGACAAGCTGCCTGATCACTTCAAGCGCTATGCAGCAGCTATCTCCGTTCGCACTTCTTCCGTTCAGTACGAGAACGACGACGTTATGCGTCCTGTCTGGGGCGACGACTACTCCATCTGCTGCTGCGTATCCGCAACACAGACTGGTAAGGAAATGCAGTTCTTCGGCGCCCGTGCAAACCTCGCCAAGTGCCTGATGTACGCTATCAACGGCGGTATCGACGCTAAGACAAAGGCTCAGGTTGGTCCTGCTTACAGACCTATCACATCTGAGTACCTTGATTATGATGAGGTTATGGAGAAGTACGACGCTATGATGACATGGCTCGCTTCCATCTATGTTCACACTCTGAACCTTATCCACTACATGCACGATAAGTACAACTACGAGGCTGCTGAGATGGCTCTTATTGATACCGAAGTAAGACGTACATTCGCAACTGGTATCGCCGGCTTCTCCCACGTTGTTGACTCCCTGTCCGCTATCAAGTATGCAAAGGTTAAGTGCATCCGTGACGAAGACGGTATCGTTACTGACTTCGAGATCGATGGTGACTTCCCCAGATACGGTAACGATGACGACCGTGCTGATGATATCGCTGTATGGCTGCTCGGCACATTCCTCAAGAAGCTGAAGCAGTGCCACACCTACCGTGATTCCGAGGCTACAACTTCTATCCTCACTATCACTTCCAACGTTGTTTACGGTAAGGCTACTTCCGCTCTGCCTGACGGCCGTAAGGCTGGCGAGCCCCTCTCTCCTGGTGCTAACCCCTGCTACGGTGCAGAGAAGAACGGTCTGCTTGCTTCCCTCAACTCTGTTGCTAAGCTTCCTTATGAGTGGGCTCTGGACGGTATCTCCAATACCCAGACCATCAACCCTGACGCACTCGGTCACAACGAGGAAGAGCGCGTAACCAACCTCGTAAACGTTCTGGACGGCTACTTCGACAAGGGCGCACACCACCTCAACGTTAACGTATTCGGTAAGGAAAAGCTCATCGACGCTATGGAGCACCCTGAGAAGGAAGAGTACGCAAACTTCACTATCCGCGTATCCGGTTATGCAGTTAAGTTCATCGACCTGACCAGAGAGCAGCAGCTCGACGTTATCGCAAGAACCTGCCACGATCATATGTAATTAATCACCACGGCAATAAAAGGACAGCGCTGCATAATGCGGCGCTGTTCTACTATACCGACAAGGAGGAATCCAAATGAGCGAGATCAAAGGAAGGATACATTCAACCGAGAGTTTCGGCGCTGCCGATGGCCCGGGAGTACGGTTCATCGTGTTCGTGCAGGGCTGCCACATGCGCTGCCGCTACTGCCATAATCCTGATACCTGGAGCATGGAAGGCGACGACACCACCGTTGAGATGACCCCCGAGGAAGTGCTGAACAAGGCTCTCCGCTACAAAAGCTACTGGAAGAACGGCGGAGGTATCACCGTCAGCGGTGGCGAACCGCTGCTGCAGATAGACTTCCTGCTGGAACTGTTCAAGATTGCCAAATCCGAGGGAATCAGCACCTGCATCGACACGGCCGGGAACCCGTTCACCCGTGAAGAACCGTTCTTCTCAAAGTTCCAGGAACTGATGAAGTACACCGACCTGCTGCTGCTCGACCTCAAGGAAATCGACCCGGAGCGTCACAAGAACATCACCGGCTTTGACAACGCGAATATCCTTGATATGGCACATTACCTCAGCGAGATAAACAAGCCCGTCTGGATACGTCACGTGCTGGTTCCCGGGCTGTCTGACTTCGACGAGGATCTTGACAGGCTGAACGAATTCATCAAAACGCTGAAGAACGTTGAAAAGGTAGAGGTTCTCCCCTACCACACCCTTGGCAAGTTCAAGTGGGAAAACCTCGGGATAAAGTACACCCTTGAGGACACCAACCCGCCCTCTGCAGAGCGCATTGACAATGCAAACAAAAGACTTTGCGCCGGCAAATACGCCTGTCAGAAATAAAATATAAGGTCACCTCTAAAAAAATCCCCCGGCAATCCAGTGCGGATCGCCGGGGGATATTATTCATGCGGTGTGGTGAATGCGCCATTCATCAGCCGATGGCAATGTACTTGTTCTGCTTCTCAGGGAGCGCTTCCTTCTTGGGGATATCAAGCTTCAGGGTACCGTTTTCGAACTTAGCCTTGATGTCCTCTTCGGTGATCGCGTCGCCTACATAGAAGCTTCTGCTGTAGGAACCGGAATAACGCTCGCGGCAGAGGTACTTGCCGTTCTCGTCCTTCTCGTCCTTGTTTGTGTTGTTCTCTGCGCTGATGGTCAGGTAGCCGTCATTCAGCTCTGCCTTTATATCCTCTTTCTTGACGCCAGGGAGATCGACTGTCAGCTCATAGCCGCCGTCGTGCTCCTTGATGTCTGTTTTCATCATGTTCGCTTCGTTTCTGGTGAAGAACGGTGCATTGAAGAGGTCGTCAAATATATTGTTTCTGTAGGTTGCTAACATAAGTCATTACTCCTTTCGCAGTTCTTGGGGCTGCGCTATATATTTTATGAACTCGGTCTGTGATCCCCGGGACCCTGTCCCGTGATCCTTTCCTTTCGTTCTGGTTATATTATAGCACAAGTTTTTAGCACTGTCAAGAGGAGAGTGCTAATTTTCCTTAAATTGTCACATATATCACCAAATCTTCATATTCCGGTGAGATTCAGTGGTGCAAATAATCTTTACAAATGGCTCGGTTATGCCAGATTCTCACGTTCTGAAACACGCTGTGCAGATAAAAGGATAAATGCACATTTTTTTCGTCAGCTATTGACAATACCCAATTAATATGGTATAATGTAACAAACGTTGCACAACATTGGGCAACCAAGGGGGAAGAATTAATGCCGCCAAAAGCAAAATACACACGAGAAGAAATCGTGCAGATAGCACTGGAACTGGTTTCCGAGAAAGGTATAGGCGCCCTTAATGCCAGAAATCTCGGCACCGCACTGGGGACTTCCACGCGACCAGTTTTCACCGCTTTCAAGAACATGAACGAGCTGATCGAAGAAGTCAAGATAGCCGCAATGCACAAGTTCGAAGAATATGCGAGCAACCCTACGGATTCAGAAGCGCCCGCATTCAAGGGCGTTGGCATACAGATGATACTGTTTGCAACGGAGCAGCCGAAGCTGTTCCAGCTTTTGTACATGACCGAAAACGAGCAGAGCGTAAGTTTCGAGAACATATTCACAAAGCTTGGCGAAACCAGCCAGAAATGCATCGACTTCATCATGCGCGACTACGGTCTCAACAAGCAGGAAGCCATGATGTTGTTCCGGAGCCTGTGGCTTTACACGTTCAGCATGGGTGTGCTCATAGCGTCAAAGGTGTGCCGCTATGACGAGGAAGAGGTTTCCACAATGCTGTCACAACAGTTCAGGGCCGTGCTGGGTTTCATCAAATCCGGAAAGGCGTTTGAAAAAACACCGCCAAATATGGGCTGAATGATCCCGCGTCAGAATGATTTCTGAACGCGGATTTTTTTTGCGCGGCATTCAAAATCAACAATCAGGAACCGAAATGCGACAATTAGGAAGAGTTTATTGACTTTAACAACCGCCTTTGTTATAATTTATTTAGTACTATAAGGGAGGCGAAAAATGCAAAGGGATTTCCAGTTCTACGATAACGAGATAATCAGCTACACGCATACAGGCACGACGCTGACGCTCTACTGCATATACGGAATGCACGAAAAGTGGCGCACTTGTTTCTACAACGTTGCCGCGCTCAAAGGCGAGAATAATCTCATCGGTGGCATCATCGCATTTTTCGGCAGGGATAATTCCCGCGCCTCCTATACTCTTTTTTTCAGGAACGACCACGAACCCGCGATGGTAAGCACTCCCGACCACTGGCGCAGGCTTCCGGGCTGGGGAGAGTAGAAGGTTAATTCGGAATTATGAATGCGGAATTCGGAATTGCGGTATCACGCTTTGCGTGATTTATTATAATAGTAAAAGGGCTGTAAAAATCTACGGCCCCTTTATTTTTAAGGCAATACCGCACAAAGATTGTGCGTGTATTGCGCAGTCAGATTTTTCGTCAGATTGTACAATGAGGACGACGCAAGGCTGACGCCTTGCTAGGACGAATTGTGCAAGATGACGGAAAATATGCAAGCAAGACACGTACAAAATCCAATAAATGGTCTTTGTGCGCTGTTGCCTTAAATCATCGGCGAAGCCGACACATTAATTCCGAATTACGAATTATGAATTCCGAATTAAACTAAAGTACTGCTCGTCGCTGACAGGTTCCTGCCACTCGTTCGAGGTGTTTTCACCCGGGACCTCAACAGCAAGGTGCGAGAACCAGCTGTCCGCAGCTGCGCCGTGCCAGTGCTTGACTCCCGCGGGAATAGTCACAACATCGCCCGGGTGGAGTTCCTGCGCAGGCTTGCCCCATTCCTGGTACCAGCCGTTGCCGTCAACGCATACCAGTATCTGTCCGCCACCCTTGTCAGCGCGGTGAGTGTGCCAGTTGTTACGGCAGCCGGGTTCGAATGTCACATTGGCGATGAATACGGTCTGCTTCGGGTCGGTAAGCGGCTTCAGATAGGAGTTGCCGGTGAAGTACTTTGCAAACGCTGTGTTCGGCTCGCCCTGACCGAAAAATCCACCGTGGCTCTCGTTGATGTCGTCTGCGTAGACCTCCTTTGCCTGACGGAATGCAGCCCAGGCATTCGGCCAGCCTGCATAGAACGCAATGTGTGTGAGTATTTCTGCCATTTCAGTGCGGGTAACGCCATTCTTACGCGCTTCACTCAGGTGATAAGTGAGAGAACTGTCGGTAATTCCCTTGCCAATAAGCGCCGACACAGTAACGATAGAGCGCAGTTTCAGCGGAAGCTTGTCCTCTCTCGACCAAACTTCGCCGAAAAGGATATCGTCGTTAAGGTGTGCGAATTCCGGGGCAAATTCCCCGAGAGCGTCATGGCCTGCTGTCTGTTTAATCATATTGATGCCTCCTGAAATGCGGTATTGGTGTTTATACACATATTATAAACCCGTTACGCAGCTATGTCAAATACCTTTGTTGTATCAGGAGCCATGCTCCGCAGGCATTTCAGTGACACGCTGAATAAAGCAATCGGGCATTACTTTGTTCAGCTTTTGCCTAGGGAAACGCTGATTAAATCAAATTTGCCTCGCTCAAACGAGCATACTCACGCGGCTGAATTTGATACGCTGCGCTTTAATCAGCGTTTCCCTAGGCAAGCATGCTCATCAGCTGCGCCACCAGAAGTCCCCCACCGGTGCCAACGATGTAACCAAGCAGCGCCATGATAACTCCCACAGGAACAAGCGCGCTGCTGTAAGCCCCCGCGAGCACCGGCGCCGTGGCAGTCCCGCCGATATTCGCGAGGGAAGCCACCGCGCACGTGAATATATCCAGCCTGAACAGCTTCGCCATTATCACCATTATAACCACGTGCACCGCAAGAATGATGAACCCCGCAAGCAGCCATGCGGGCGCATTTCCCATGGCGCGAAGGTCTGCCCGGGAAGCTATCAGCGCGATAACGATATACAGCAGCACGTTGGAAATCTCCTCCGTGCCTTTTATTCTGCCCAGCGGCGTCATTGCCAGGATTATCCCCAGCGCCGTTATAAGAAGCACAGTCCAGGTCACCTTATCGAAGAAAGTCAGAGCACCGCCGATTACGCTTCCAAGCTGCGTGCACAGCGCAGAAGCCAGAAGTCCCATTCCAAGCAGGAGAATGATGTTCTGCCAGGCGAGTTTCCGCGAGTCTGCGCGGGCTTCCTGCTCCAGAGCCGCGCCCACGCTGTCAAGCGCGCGGGTGTCAGCGCGGGTCCAGCGGTTGAATTTCTGCGGAAAACCGACAGCCCACAGCAGGAACATCACATACAGCGTGCCGCATATGGAGTCCATGACCAGCGCGTATGCCATCATGCTCTCGTCGATATTCAGAGCCGCCTGCACCGCAAGCATGTTCCCTCCGCCGCCCATCCAGCTGCCGCAGAGAGCGCCGAGCGGCTTCCAGGCTTCCACGCCGAGAATTCCGCGCATGACCGCGAAAGAAATCACGAACCCCAGCCCCACCGAAACCGCAGCCGCGAAAAAGCCAATCAGCATCTTAGGTCCTAACCGCAGTATCTTGCGCAGGTCGCAACGCAGCAGCATAATGAACAGCATGGCGTAAAGAAGCGGGTTTTTCAGGCTGGAATAAGCCCCCGCAGTAGCCGGAAGGTCCCACAGACCAAATGTGCACAGCGCCATCAGCCCAAGATAGATAAGCACCACCGGTGGCGCAAAGCTGAAGAACTTTTCCGCTCCCCTGCCCCGAATGAACTTAGGCAGGCACACGATTACCGCAGCGGTGAATATCAGCACCGAAATATACATTGCTCCATCTGTTATCATAATATTCCCCCAAAATGATTTTCGATGGAATAGTATCTGCAGAAAAATGCACTAAATACAGAAAATGCCCCCGGAAAATTTTCGGGGGCATCGGCTATTTACTTTTTGTATTCAACATGCAGCAATTCATGAACCTTACCCTTGAGCAGCCCGTCGTAAAGGCTTGTCATGAGCGGGTTTTCCTCGCTGGACTTTATACTGCACATCCTGTCGGCATTGTACAGGCCATGCGAACGCGCCTGCTTCTCTGCCTCGTGCACGAACGGCTGTCCGGCGCCGTTTATACAGCCTCCCGGACATGCCATGACTTCGATGAAATCGAAGTGGTCGCCTGCCTTGACGCGCTCGATGAGCTTCTCTGCGTTGCCAAGTCCGCTGACGACACCGATATGCAGCGTCTTTTCGCCAAACGGAATGTCAACCTCCTTGACGCCTTTCAGGCCGCGTACGCTCTGATACTCGATACCGTTGCCGCGCTTGTTGTCGGAAATGTGGCGCAGCACTGCCTCGGTAACGCCGCCGGTGGTTCCGAATATAACTCCGGCGCCTGCCATAGTACCGAACGGCATGTCAACTGCTTCGGGGTCGATATCGGAAATGAGAATGCCGGATTCCTTGACCATCTGCACGAATTCCTGCGTGGTGAGGACGTAATCCACCATCTGGGTGCCGTCCTTGGAACGGAATTCCTCCCGGAGCGCTTCACGCTTCTTTGCCGTGCACGGCATGAGTGCGATGTGAACGTGCTTCTTCGGCTCTTCCCTGAACTGCTCACGGATAACTGCTGCAAACATCTGCATCGGGGACTTACAGCTTGAAACATGCTCCATAAGCTCGGGGTGCTTTGTTTCGCAGTAACGCACCCACGCAGGGCAGCAGGAAGAAAACAGCGGAATTTCATTCCCTGCTGTGATATGCTCGATAAGCTCCGCGGACTCCTCAATAACCGTGAGGTCTGCAGCTGTGGAAGTATCGTATATCTGGTCAAATCCCATTCTGCGGAGAGCGGCAACCACAACTCCCATGGAGTTCGCGCCGTCCTTCAGCCCGAGTTCCCTGCCGATAGCCACGCGGACTGCAGGCGCTATCTGAATGGTAACGAACGTATCCTTGTCGGAAAGCTGCTTCCAGACCTCGCTGACGTTGTTCCTGACAACGATAGCGCCGGTGGGACATACAGCGGAACACTGTCCGCAGCCAACGCAGTCAGTTTCACCGATGGGTCTGTTGAATGCAGTTCCCACGCGCATTCTGGAGCCGCGGTTCATAAAGTCGATGGCGCCGACCTGCTGTATCTCGTTGCAGGTGCGCACGCAGTCGCCGCAGAGAATGCACTTGTGATGGTCGATAGTGATACAGGGGGAGCTATCGTCTATATCGGGGATCGGCGCGGCGTTCGGGAAGCGCACGCCCTCAATGTGGAAACGCCTTGCGATGTCCTGCAGCTTGCACTTCTCGTTGTTGTCGCAGGTGGTGCAGTCGCGGCAGTGGTTCGCCAGCAGGAGTTCCAGTATCACCTTGCGGTATTTGCGCAGGCGCTCGGTGTTGGTGCGTATTTCCATGCCGGGCTTGGGAGGAGTTGAGCAGGAAGCATGCAGCGTTCCCCACTGGTCCTCTACCATACACATACGACAGGCGCCGTATGTCGAAAGCTCAGAATGATAGCAGAAAGTAGGCATCTTTATGCCGACCTTGCGAATGAGGGCAAGAAGATTTTTCTCGCCGTTTATTTCAACGGGAATGCCGTCGATGGTCATATATCTGTTCTTGTCCATATCACTTCACCTCTATTGCATGGAACGGGCATGTAGTCACGCACGCGCCGCACTTGATACACTTGCTCTGGTCGATGACAAACGGTGATTTTATCACGCCGCTTATAGCGCCGACCGGGCAGCCCCTGGAGCACTTTGAGCAGCCCTTGCACTTATCGGGCTGTATCTCTATGCGCTTCAGCTTCTGGCATACTCCCGCGGGACAGCGCTTTTCGCTGATGTGCGCCTCGTACTCGTCGCGGAAATTCTTTATCGTGCTGACAACAGGTGAAGCCGCGGACTTACCCAGACCGCACAGCGCCGTTGCAGAGATGGTTTCTGCCAGCTCCAGCAGCAGGTCGATGTCGCCGGGTTCGCCGTTTCCGGCTACGATACGTTCAAGTATCTCGAGCATTCTGCGGGTGCCCTCGCGGCAGGGAACGCACTTTCCGCAGGACTCGTTCTGGGTGAAGTTCATGAAGAACCTTGCGACCTCGACCATGCAGGTCTTGTCGTTCATGACAACAAGACCGCCGGAGCCTATCATCGCGCCCGCTTTCTTTACGGAGTCGAAATCAAGCGGGAGGTCAAGGTCCTTTTCGGTGAGAGTTCCGCCAGAGGGACCGCCTATCTGTACCGCTTTGAACTTACCACCGCCGCGAATACCACCGCCGACGTCGTAAATTACCTCGCGCAGCGTGGTTCCCATCGGGACTTCGATAAGACCGGTGTTTTCAATGTCGCCCGTAATTGCAAACGCCTTGGTTCCCGGGGATCTCTCAACGCCGATGCCCTTGAACCACTCGGCACCGCGGGAGATTATCGACGGAACGTTCGCGTAGGTCTCAACGTTATTCAGCGCTGTGGGGCTGTCGAAAAGGCCGTGCTCCACCGTGCGCGGAGGCTTTACCCTGGGCATTCCGCGCTTGCCCTCGATGGAAGCCGTCAGCGCGCTGCCCTCGCCACAGACGAACGCACCGGCGCCGCGGTTTATGTGCAGGTCGAAATCAAATCCGCTGTTCAGGATATTCTTACCCAGCAGACCTATCTCCTTTGCCTGCGCGATAGCGGTTTTCAGTCGCTCAACGGCAAGCGGATACTCCGCGCGGACATATATGTAGCCCTCGGTCGCGCCGCACGCAGCGCCCGCGATCATCATTCCCTCGAGCATTCTGTGAGGGTCGCCCTCCATGATGCTTCTGTCCATGAACGCACCCGGGTCGCCCTCGTCGCCGTTACAGACAACGTATTTCTGCGGGGCGTTCTGGCGCTTCACCTGCGCCCACTTTTTTCCTGCAGGGAAGCCGCCGCCACCGCGCCCTCTCAGCCCGGAGTCGCTGACTTCTTCAATGACCTCATCGGGAGTCATGTCAAAAAGCGCTTTCTCAAAAGCGGAATATCCACCCTGGGAAAGATACTCCCTTATCGACAGCGAATCAATATGACCGCAGTGCTCCAGCACCACGCGGGTCTGCTTCTTATAGAACGGGATCTCCTCCTGGGTCTTGAAAATCTCGCCATTCTTCTGGAATGCAAGGCGCTCGATGTGCTCGCCGTTAACGATGGTTTTTTCAACTATTTCTTCACAGTCGTCCACCCTGACTTTAGTGTACAGCCAGCCCTCCGGCTCGATGCGCACCAGAGGTCCGCGCTCACAGAAACCATGGCAGCCGCTCTTCTTTAAAGCAACTCCGCTGCTTTCCGGCTCTTCTTCAAGCTCTACCGCACAATGGATACCCTTTGCTTCGATGAGTTCGCGCAGCTTCGCGTAGATATTCAGCGAGCCGCTGGAAACACAGCCTGTGCCGGCACAGACCAGAATTTTACGGGTGTAGGCGTTGTATGACTTCACGCAATCGTCGCGCAGCTTTTTTAAGTCCTGTCTGTCCTTTAACATTCTGCGGTTCCCTCCTTCAGCTGTTTGAGAATTTCAGAAGCCTTGTCCGGGGTCATCTCTGCGTGCACATGGTCGTTGACTGTAAGGACCGGCGCAAGCCCGCAGGCGCCAAGGCAGGATACGGTCTCCACCGTGAACATCAGGTCGTCGGTGGTCTTTTTACTCTCGGAAAGCCCCAGTTCCTCGCGCAGTCTTGCTAGGATAGGTGGCGACTGACGCACATGACAGGCAGTTCCGTCGCAGACCTTGATGACGAATTTTCCTTTCGGCTCCAGCGAGAAATTCTCATAGAACGTTGCCACGCTGAAAAGCCGCGCTTCGCCCACGCCCAGGCGCTTTGCGATATGCGGGAACACCTCTGCGGGCAGGTAGCGGTAATGCTCCTGTACTCCCTGCAGTATCGAAATGATGTTCTTTTCCTCGCAGCCGATGCGGTCGATTATCTCATCGACCTCTGCAAGCTGAATGGTGCTTTGCATGATGTACCTCCTTAGCTGTTATGCGGAAATCACCGGTATTTATGCCGGAATTTGTTTGTTAGTTTGTTATTACGACAGATTTTTTCCACTGTATGAAATAACTTTTGTTCAGCATTACTACAATTGTATCACAGAAGTTACCACTTTGGTATTGCGTAACTGATATATCAGTATGTTTATTTAGCATAACAAGGCATAATCAACAAATGTACATCTTCCCGTTTGTGCAGAATTAACCAAATTCAACTCATTGTGCAAAAAAACCGCCCGGAAACCCGGACGGTCATGTCTTTATTTTATTCAGCGGTGATTATCGTGCCGCCTCCTGCCACTATGTCACCATAGTACAGCACGACTGCCTGCCCCGCGGTCACTGCCCTCTGGGGCTGGTCAAATTCCACATGGACTGTGCCGTTTTCCTCCGACCAGACCTGCGCGGAAGCTTCCCTGCCGTTGTAGCGGGTGCGCGCGGTAAGCTTCACCGGCTCGCGCGGGGGCGTTTCCCAGAGTATCCAGTTGAAATCCACGGCTGTAAGGCGGCTGGAATACAGCCCTTCCTCGCGTGAAAGCGTCACGGTATTGCGCTCCATGTCCTTTGCGCAGACGTACATGCGCTCCCCGAAACCAACGCCAAGCCCCTTGCGCTGCCCTATCGTGTATTTTATCGCCCCGGAATGCTCCCCGATAACGTTGCCGTTAACGTCAAGGAAATCCCCGTGCGGAAAGTTCCTGCCGGTGCGCATTCTGATGAACTCCGCGTAGTCCCCGTCGGGAATGAAGCAGATATCCTGGCTGTCGTGCTTGTGCGCATTCAGCAGACCGAGTTTGTCGGCAAGCGCCCTCACCTCGTCCTTGCTCGCGAATTCCCCAAGCGGGAAAATCGTGTGTGCAAGCTGCTCCTGCGACATCGAATAAAGCACGTAGCTCTGGTCCTTAGCGGCATTCTTTGCCTTTTTTAGCACCCATCTGCCGTATTCCGGCAGGAACCCGGTGCGTGCATAATGCCCCGTAACTATGAACTCGCAGCCCAGCGCCCTGCCCCGTTTGTAAAGAAGTTCGAACTTCATATAGCGGTTGCAGTCGATGCAGGGATTTGGCGTAAGCCCGTGCTCATACGCGCTGATGAACCTGCCGATGACCTCCTGCTCGAATTCCTGCGTGAAGTTGAACACATAGAACTTCATGCCCATGGAATACGCAACGCTGCGCGCGTCCTCAGCGTCGGAAGCGGTGCAGCAGGATTTCTCGGTGCAGGCGCAGTCGTCGTTGCTGCGCAGCTTCATCGTCACGCCGATACAGTCGTACCCGCGCTGCACCATGAGCGCAGCCGCAACGGAGCTGTCCACGCCCCCGCTCATCGCGATGAGCGCGGTGGGCTTGTTCTCCGTCATTCTCCGAGCCTCAGCATTTCGTCGATGCAGCGCTTAGCCGCAAGGCGCTCCTGCTCTTCGATGTTGATCTCAAAGCCGTCGCTGCCCTCAAGAGTGTGGAGGACGTCAGCGATGGTCGTGACCTTCATGTTATGGCACACGCAGTCCTTGGAAAGCGGGAAGAACAGCTTCTCCGGGTGGTCGATGCCAAGGTGCTGTACAATGCTGTTCTCAGTGCCGATGATGAATTCCTTTGCGTCGCTGTTGGCTGCATAGGACATTATCTCGGTGGTGCTGCCGACAAAATCAGCAAGCTCCACTATCTCCGGACGGCACTCAGGGTGAACCAGCAACAACGCATTCGGGTGGAGAGCCTTTGCCGCATGGACTTCAGCTGCTGTCAGCTTCGCATGAGTGGGACAGCCGCCGTGAACCAGCTGTATCTCCTTTTCGGGTATCTGCTTCCTGACGTAATCGCCGAGGTTGCAGTCAGGAATAAAGAGTATCTTGTCAGCGTCCATTCTGCGGATTATCTTCACAGCCGATGAGGAAGTAACGCACACGTCCGACAGGGTCTTCAGCGCTGCGGTGGTGTTTATGTAAGCGACTACCTTGTGGTCGGGATAACGCTGCTTCAGCTGTGTGAGCATTTCAACGTCAAGCTGCTCCGCCATAGGGCAGCCTGCTTCTTCGCGGGGAATAAGCACGCGTTTTTCCGGGGAAAGTATCTTCACCGTTTCAGCCATGAAACGCACTCCGCACATCATCACCGTGGAATTCGGCGCCTTAGCGGCTTTCTGCGCAAGCCCGAATGAATCGCCGACGAAATCAGCGACCTCGAGTATGTCGTGGGTCTGATAGCAGTGCGCTAAAATACAGACGTCCTTCTCCTTTTTGAGTTCAAGAATTCGCTTCTGGATATCCTTTATCATTTTCTTCCTCCATTGACTGCGTGGCAGTCCCTGCATCAAATTGAATAATCGCCGCCGGCAGCGGACATATCTATCATATCCTGCAGGGTAACGCTGTCGAGATAGTTGTTTATCGCCTTGTAGAGACCTTCCCACACAGGCAGGGTCATGCACTCGGCTGCACGCGGGCACTCGTTGACTGAATACTGCAGACAGCTGACAGGGCACAGACAGCCCTCGGTGACGCGGAGTATCTCGCCCACGGTGTACTGGTCAGGGTTCTTTGAGAGCGCATACCCGCCCTGATAGCCGCGGTTGGTGCGCAGCAGATCCGCCTTGTTGAGCAGCGGAACGATCTGCTCCAGGTACTTTTTGGATATATCCTGACGTTCTGCGATGTCTTTCAGCGCAATATAACCGTCGGAACGATGTATCGCCAGGTCAAGCATCATTCTGAGTGCGTAACGTCCTTTTGTAGAAATTTTCAATTGAGCTGCCCCTTTCAAACTAACGCCGGAAGCATTGTCCGGCTCCATGCTATATTCTAATTATACCATAGGTTTAGTAGGTTTTCAAGAGGTTATTGAAAATTTTTTAAAAATTATTGCCGGCACATTGAATTATACACTACAGCGCCTGGTTTGTCAAGCGCGATATACGGCAGCACCGCATATTTACGGCTCGCAGCGCGGCAGCACAACAAAAATTATACGGCGCTGGCTTTCCTTAAAACTCTTGACAAAAGCCTCGCTATGCGTTATAATGTATACAGACTTGTTCATGATAGTCCAGAAATGTGAAAGAGGGCTGTACAATGGCTGATGAAAAGAATCCGCATGCCGGTCACCGGCAGCGCATGCTGAAAAAATACCTGGAACACGGTATAAGCACGTTCGACGAGTACGAAATACTCGAAATATTCCTGTACACCGCATATTCCAGGCGCAACACCAGCGACATCAGCCGCCAGTTGATAGACAAATACGGTTCGCTCTCTGGGGTGCTCAACGCCGGATACAACGAGCTTGTCACCGAGCCCGACGTGGGCAGCACCACCGCGGCGCTGATTAGCTTCGTGAAGGACCTGGCGCGCAGGTACGCAAAAGAGGATCTTTCCGGCATAAAGCTTTCCACGTCCGACAGCATGCGGGATTACTGCTACAAGCTGCTAAAAGAGACCATAACGGAGCAGTCCCGCGCGATATTCCTCGACCAGACCATGAACCTCATCGGAGATATCCCGGTTTCGAGGAATTCGGACGGATTTGACCAGCGCGCGATAGTCACACACGCCATAAAGACCCAGTGCTGCAACATAGTCCTGGCGCACAGTCACCCGGGTGGAGTGCTGCTGCCCTCCGCTTCTGACGTTGCGGCGACAAGGCGCGTTTCGCTCTCGCTGAAAAACATAGGCATCAGCCTTATGGACCATATAATCGTAAATACAGAGGGCACCTATTCCATGCGCGCCGCAGGAGTAGCCCCGGACTTATGGTAACGCAAAGGTATAACAATGGATCATTTTGAACTGCATTCAAATTACTCCCCCACCGGCGACCAGCCCCAGGCGATAAAGGCGCTGACAGAAGGCATTCTCCGCGGCGACAAGGAACAGACGCTGCTCGGCGTCACCGGTTCCGGAAAAACCTTCACGATGGCGAACATAATCGCAAACTGCAACCGTCCCACCCTCGTGCTCGCGCACAACAAGACCCTCGCGGCGCAGCTGTGCTCCGAGTTCCGTGAATTCTTCCCGCACAACGCGGTGGAATACTTCGTGTCCTACTACGATTACTACCAGCCGGAGGCGTACATTCCCTCCACCGACGCATACATCGAAAAGGACAGCGCGATAAACGACGAGATAGACCGTCTGCGCCACTCAGCCACAATGGCTCTCGCAGAGCGCAGGGACGTCATAATCGTGGCTTCCGTTTCATGCATCTACTCGCTGGGCAGCCCGGAGGATTACCGCAGCAACACGCTGTCGCTGCGTCAGGGGCAGGAGATAAGCCGCGAGGATGTCATCAGGCGCCTTGTGGAGATACAGTACGAGCGCAACGAGATGGCGTTCACACGAAACAAGTTCCGCGCAAAGGGCGACACGCTGGAGATATTCCCCGCAGGTGGAACCAACGAAATGGCGATACGCGTGGAATTCTTCGGCGACGAAATAGACCGCATCAGCGAATTCAACGCGCTCACCGGCGACGTCAGCGCAACGCTGCTGCATGTCGTGATATTCCCGGCTTCGCACTACATCGTGGGACAGGCGCGCCTGCACGACGCCCTCCACGAGATAGCCGAGGAAATGGAGCAGCGCGTGCAGTACTTCACCGAGCACAACAAGCTGATAGAAGCGCAGCGCATCGAACAGCGCACGCGCTACGACATGGAAATGCTGAGCGAAATAGGCACCTGCAAGGGCGTTGAGAACTACTCGCGCATTCTTGCGGGCAGAGCGCCCGGTTCCACGCCGATAACGCTGCTCGACCACTTCCCCGAGGACTTTCTGCTGTTTGTGGACGAGAGCCACGTTACGCTCCCGCAGGTGCGCGGAATGTACGGAGGCGACTTCGCACGCAAAAAGAACCTGGTGGATTACGGCTTCCGGCTTCCGTCGGCTTACGACAACCGTCCGATGAACTTCGACGAGTTCTATTCAAAGATAGGGCAGGCTGTGTTCGTTTCCGCTACCCCCGGCGACTTCGAAAAGGAGCATTCCACGCAGATAGTGGAGCAGGTCATCAGACCCACGGGGCTTCTCGACCCGGAGGTGATAGTAAAGCCCACCCTCGGTCAGATAGAGGACCTTATCTCTGAAATAAATACCCGCACCGCAAAGCACCAGCGCGTGCTCGTGACTACCCTCACCAAGAAGATGGCAGAGGACCTCACCGCATACCTTGAAAAAATGGAGATAAAGGTGCGCTACATGCACCACGACGTTGACACCATCGAGCGAATGGAACTTATCCGCGACCTGCGCGCCGGCGAATTTGACGTCCTTGTGGGAATAAACCTGCTGCGAGAGGGTCTGGATATTCCGGAGGTGTCGCTCGTTGCGATACTCGACGCGGACAAGGAAGGCTTCCTGCGAAGCGAAACGTCGTTGGTACAGACGATAGGCAGAGCCGCCCGCAACGCCGAGGGCGTGGTAATAATGTACGCCGACAGCGTGACGGAATCCATGGAGCGTGCGATAACCGAGACCCAGCGCCGCCGCGAGATACAGCAGAAATACAACGCCGACCACGGAATAACACCGAAAACGATAATCAAGGATATCCGCGACGTGCTGGAAATAACAAAGAAATCCGACGGCACCTCAAAGCACAGCAAGTCCGTAAAGCAGATGACGAAACGCGAGCGCGAGGCGCTCATCGCGCGCTACACCGCAGAGATGAAAAAGGCGGCAAAGATGCTGGATTTCGAGCATGCGGCATTCCTGCGCGACAAGATAAAGGAGCTTGAAAAGTAGCCCCGGAAAGGAACAAAAGAAATTGGCAAACGACAAGATAATCATACGCGGCGCCCGGGAGCACAACCTTAAAAATATAGACGTTACCCTCCCGAGGGACAGCCTTGTGGTAATGACCGGGCTTTCCGGCAGCGGAAAAAGCTCGCTGGCTTTCGATACGATATTCGCGGACGGACAGCGCCGCTATATGGAGAGCCTTTCCTCCTATGCGAGAATGTTCCTCGGGCAGATGGAAAAGCCCGACGTGGACAGCATCGAGGGACTTTCCCCGGCGATATCGATAGACCAGAAAACCACCTCCAAGAACCCGCGCTCCACTGTGGGCACGGTTACGGAAATATACGACTACCTGCGGCTTATGTACGCGCGGATAGGTATTCCGCACTGCCCTGTCTGCGGCCGTGAGATAAAGCAGCAGACCATCGACGAGATAGTCGATAAGGTCATGGAGCTGCCGGAGCGCACGAAATTCCAGGTGCTGGCTCCCGTGGTGAGAGGCCGCAAGGGTGAGCACCAGAAAGAGTTCGAAGCAGCGCGCAGATCCGGTTATTCCCGCGTGAGAGTGGACGGGATAGCGTACGACCTCACCGAAAAGATAACGCTTGAAAAGAACAAGAAGCATTCCATTGAAATAGTGGTAGACCGTCTTGTCATGAAGGACGGCATAAAATCCAGGCTCACCGAGAGTATCGAAACCGCAGGAAATCTCACCGGAGGACTTGTTTACATCGACGTCATCGACGGAGAGGAGCTGCATTTTTCGCAGAGCTACGCATGCCCGGAGCACGGTGTTTCCATCGAGGAACTCGTGCCGAGAATGTTTTCGTTCAACAACCCGTACGGCGCGTGCCCCAAGTGCACCGGTCTGGGAAGCTACCGCCGCGTTGACCCCGACCTCATCATGCCGAATGCTGGGCTTTCTATCCGCGACGGCGCGATAAGGGCTTCCGGCTGGAACTACGCAGAGGGAACGATCGCCGCAATGTATATCGACGCCCTCGCTGAAAAGCACGGATTTTCAGTTGACCAGCCCGTCAGTGAACTTCCGCAGGCGGCAATCGATGAAATAATGTACGGCACCAGGGGCGAGAAAATACTCATCAAACGCCCGCGTCAGCAGGGTGGCGGACAGTTCTACACCGACTTTGAGGGAATTGCCACCAACCTTGAGCGCCGCTACAACGAAACCAACAGCCAGTATTCCCGCGACACGATAGACGAGTTCATGAGCGATGTGGAATGCCCCGAATGCCACGGAGAACGCCTTAACAAGGCGGCTCTGTCAGTCACCGTCGGCGGCAGGAACATCATGGAATTCTGCCGCATGTCCGTCAGCGAAGCGCTGGATTTCGTGAATTCCCTGGAACTCACCCCGCGTGAAGCGATGATTGCAAAGCAGATTTTAAAGGAGATAAAGTCCAGGCTCGGATTTCTGCAGAGCGTGGGGCTTGAATACCTCACACTGGCGCGGTCTGCGGGGACGCTTTCCGGCGGCGAGAGCCAGCGCATACGCCTTGCGACCCAGATAGGAAGCTCCCTCACCGGTGTGCTGTACATTCTCGACGAGCCGTCGATAGGACTTCACCAGCGCGACAACGACAAGCTGATAGCTACCCTGCGCAGACTCCGCGACCTCGGCAACACGCTGATAGTCGTCGAGCACGACGAGGACACCATGCGCGCTGCGGACTGGATAGTTGATATCGGTCCGGGGGCAGGAATTCACGGCGGCGAGGTAATCTACAGCGGCGACGTCAAGGGGCTGCTCAAATGCAAGAACTCCATAACCGGGCAGTACCTCAGCGGAAATCTGAAGATACCGGTGCCTGAAACACGGCGCGCCCCCTCCGGAAAGTGGCTCAAAGTCATAGGCGCGGCCGAAAACAATCTCCGCGGGATAGACGTTGAGATACCGCTGGGCGTGTTCACCTGCGTGACCGGCGTTTCCGGCAGCGGAAAAAGCTCGCTGGTGAACGAGATAATCTACAAGCACCTGGTGGGAAAGCTCAACCGCGCCCGCACGCGTCCGGGTAAATTCACCGACATGAAAGGCGTCGAGTATCTTGACAAGGTGATAATGATAGACCAGTCGCCTATAGGGAGAACTCCGCGAAGCAACCCCGCGACCTACACCGGGGTGTTCAACGATATCCGCGAGTTATTCGCGCAGACGAACGAGGCAAAGGCAAAGGGCTACGGACCGGGACGGTTTTCGTTCAACATCAAGGGCGGCCGCTGCGAAGCCTGCGAGGGCGACGGCATAATCAAGATTGAAATGCACTTCCTGCCGGACGTGTTCGTACCCTGCGAGGTCTGCAAGGGACACCGCTACAACCGCGAAACGCTTGAAGTACGCTACAAGGGCAGGAATATCTTTGAAGTGCTCGACATGACGGTATCAGAGGGCGTGGAATTCTTCGCGAATATCCCCAAGATATACAACAAGCTGAAAACCCTTGAGGAAGTCGGGCTGGGCTACATCAAGATAGGTCAGAGCAGCACGACGCTTTCCGGTGGTGAAGCGCAGCGCATAAAGCTGGCTTCGGAGCTGTCCAAGCGCTCCACCGGCAGGACTATCTATATCCTCGACGAGCCGACAACCGGTCTGCATACCGCTGACGTCCGCAAGCTGATAGAGATACTCCAGAAGCTTGCCGAGGGCGGAAATACAGTGCTTGTCATCGAGCACAATCTCGATGTAATAAAGACTGCGGACTACATCGTGGATATGGGTCCCGAGGGGGGCAGCGGCGGTGGAACCGTCATCGCATGCGGTACCCCCGAGCAGGTCGCAGATAACCCGGTCAGCTACACCGGAATGTACCTCAAAAAAATGCTGTAAACCAAAAGGGTGGATCGCTTGTCCACCCTTTTTTCTGGAGGGTCTATGACGAACTACGAAATATTCCTGCGGTGCTTTCCTGAAATGAAGCTTGACGAGCGGCAGTTCACCCGGCTTTCCGGGCTGGAACACGGAAAAGTCCTTGAATGCGACGGCGGCTTTGCGCTCATCGACGGAAACGCCATTCGACTGCTGTGCGTGCTTCCGGAAATGCGCGGAAAGGGCGCGGGCGCTTCCCTGCTGAAACGCGCGGAGGAACATGTCCGGTCGCAGGGATATTCCCGCGTGGAACTCGGTGGAACCGGTTCGCAGCTGTTCATCGGCGTGCCGGAAAACACTGCAGGGTTCTTCCACAAGCGCGGGTATTCCCTCACCGACCGCGTCGCAGAGATGTACGGCACGCCGGAAATGCTCCACCCCGCTCCCGAAGCAGAAGCGGATTTCAGGTTCTTCTGCGGTGCCGGGCTGAATGAAGCCGTGTCCGCGGTGGAAGCCGACTGGGTGCAGTACTTCGACGGAGTTGACGTGTTCTGCGGCACCGTCGATGGGAAAATCGCGTCGTTCTGCATAGTCGATGACGACGTGGAATGCATATTTTCAGACGGCTCCAAAATCGGAAGCGTCGGCTGTGTGGGCACCGTTCCGGAATTCCGCAGGCGCGGTATCGGGCTCAAGATGGTGGAACTCGCTGCCCGCGAGCTTTACAGACGCGGCTGCGGGAAGATATACCGGAGTTTACGACTGGTACGCGAAAATAGGCTTCCGTACAGGGTACACGGAACTGCTTGGCGGGAGAGAACTTCTATAAAGAAACGGGCGCCCGAGGGCGCCCGCCAGTCTGTCGAGGAAATTGATAATTGCCCGCGAAGCTTTATCAGCAGCCGCAGCCGTTGTTGCCGCAGCCACCACCGCAGCCATTGTCGCAGCCGTTGCCGCAGCCGTTACCGTAGCCGTTACCGCAGCCGTTACCGCAGCCGCAGAACAGGATAAGAATGAGGATGATGATCCAGCAGCAGTTGCCGCCGCCAAAGTTGAAGCATGACATATTCGTGTCCTCCTGAAATTCATTCAGAAACGTTCCGCTTCCCTTTGAAGCTTCCGTTTCATAGTACATAATATGCAAAACGCTCAGATAGGTTACAGAAATTTTCCTGCGGCTGAAATATTTGCCAGACTTCCGTGCATACTATCAATATCACAAAAGCACAGGAGGTCACAGATATGAATTCGATAAGCGGATTTACGGACGCTGCAATAAAGGCGCTCAATGCTGCTCTCGGCGCGGCGATGGGCTACGGACACACCTACGTCGGCAGCGAGCATATTCTGTACGGGCTGGTTTCGGACGACAGCTTCAGTTCCGCAGCAGTCCTGCGCAGATATGGCGTCGGCAGGAACGAAGTACTGCGCCGTCTGGAGGAGACCGTCGGCAGAGGCAGACCCACGCGGCTCTCGCTCAACGACCTCACCCCACGCAGCCGCAGGCTGATGGAAAACGCGCTTTCGTTCGCTTCTGGTGAAAACCAGCGCAAGGCAGGGCCTGAACATCTTCTCCGGGCGATAGTCCTCGACCGCGACTGCTGCGCCCAGACCATGCTGGCAGACCTGGGCGTCAACCAGGTGAAGCTTGCAGGGGAAGTCTGCGCCCAGCGCTGGACAGAACCCGACCTTGCCACCGAAAAGGAGCGCCGCGCAAAGTTCCCTGCCCTGACGAAATATGGCAGAGATCTCACAGAAATGGCTGCAAGCGGCGCCCTCGACCCGGTAATAGGACGCGAAAAGGAAACCGACCGGCTGATACGCGTGCTTCTCCGTCGCTGCAAGAACAATCCCTGCCTAATCGGCGACGCGGGGGTCGGCAAAACTGCAGTCGTCGAGGGCTTTGCGCAGCGCGTCGCTGCCGGGAATGTCCCGCAGGGGCTTATCGGCAAACGCATTTTCGCACTGGACCTGACCGCGATGCTTGCCGGCGCGAAGTACCGTGGGGACTTCGAAGAGCGCCTGAAAAGCGTTATCGAGGAAGCAGCCGGCTGCAGGAACATAATCCTGTTCATCGACGAGCTTCACAGCATTGTGGGGACCGGCGCCGCAGAGGGCGCCATCGACGCCGCAAATATCCTGAAACCGCAGCTTGCCCGGGGCGAAATATGCCTTATAGGCGCGACGACCACCGAGGAATACCGCAAGTTCATCGAAAAGGACAGCGCGCTGGAACGACGCTTCCAGCCTGTTGTGGTCGAGCAGCCGGACGAGGAACAGTCCCTGGCGATATTGAAAGGAATGCGGCGCAGCTACGAGCAGCACCACTGCGTGACCATAACCGACGGTGCGCTGGAAGAAGCGGTACGGCTTTCCGTCAGGTATATCAACGACCGCAGGCTGCCGGACAAGGCGCTCGACCTGGTGGACGAGGCTGCCGCGCGGGTGCGCTCCGGTACTCTCAACGCACCATATGTGAAACGGCTTTCCGAGGTGCGGCGCGGCATTGCGAATTCCCGCGACCCGGCAGGAACAGAAAAGCTGCGCGCAGAGGAATACGCGCTGATAAAGGCGATGAACACCGGACGCGCCTGCGTTGTTGACAAGCCGGAAATCGCGCAGACCGTTTCAGCGATAACCGGGATCCCCGCGCAGAGGCTGTCTGCGGATGAAGCCGCTCAGCTTGCCGGGCTTGAAACGCAGCTGAAAAAGCGCGTCGTCGGACAGGATAAGGCAGTGGAACTGGTGTCAAATGCAGTCCGGCGCGGAAGGACAGGTTTAAAGGAGCCCGACCGCCCCACCTGCTCGTTTCTGTTCCTGGGGCAGACCGGCGTTGGTAAGACGGAACTCGCAAAAGCGCTTGCCGAAGCCGTTTTCGGGGACGAAAAGCGCATAATACGCTTCGACATGTCTGAGTTTATGGAGAAGCATTCAGTTTCCAAGCTGATAGGCTCCCCTCCCGGATATGTGGGTTATGAGGAAGAGGGACAGCTGATAAAGCGGGTGCGCAGCTCTCCGTATTCCGTTGTGCTTTTCGACGAGGTGGAAAAAGCTCACCCCGACGTGCTCAATCTGCTTCTCCAAATTCTCGAGGAAGGCTCGCTGACTGCCTCGGACGGGCGCAGCGCTGATTTCCGCAGCACTATAGTAATAATGACCGGCAACATCGGCGCCGAACAGCTTTCAAGGAACGCGCTGGGCTTCGCCGGGCAGCAGGACACCGCTGAAACTGATGTGATGTCCGCGCTGAAAAAGCAATTCAGCCCGGAACTCATCAACCGTATCGACAACGTGATAGTGTTCCGCAAACTCGGCGGAGAACAGCTTGAACAGGTATGCCGCATACTTCTCAGCAAGCTTGCGGGGCGCGCTGCACAATGCGGTATTTCCCTCAGCTTCACGGACGACACGGTGCGTCATATCTGCCGCCGCGTCACCCAGGACCCACGGGAGCGCAGCATGGGTGCGCGTCCACTTCGCCGCACGATAACCTCGGAGATCGAAGATAAACTTTCCTGCATGATGATCTCCGGGGAACTGAAAAACGGCTGCCGCGCCGAGGTCTGCGAGAACTCCGGTGAGCTTTCAGTACGTGTTATGACCACGCAGTAAAAAAAATAAACTTTTTTTGCAAAAGCCCTTGACAAATCACAATTGGTGTGATATAATAGTTAAGTACTCAGGAGAACAGAGTTCTTGAGAGTGCTTGATATCGCGGGATGGAGCAGCTCGGTAGCTCGTCGGGCTCATAACCCGAAGGTCGTCAGTTCGAATCTGGCTCCCGCAACCACATAAGGAAACGTCGGCAATAGTCGGCGTTTTCTTTTCGTCTTTTATAGCCCTATCCGTCAGTTAACGCCGACGGATTTTTTGCTTGATGAAACCCACGGCGCTTATTGACTATTCCCGCGCAAAGTAGTATAATAGTTGGTATCACGACTTTAATTGAAAAGGATATTATAATATGGAAAGAATCTATCCCAAAGCCACAGTCACCGAAAAAGGCGAAAAAGCCCTGCGCAACGGACACCCGTGGGTCTATGCCGAAGAGATAACCAGCATCGACGGCGATTACGAAAACGGAGGGCTTGCCGATGTTTTCAGCCGCAAGGGACGCTATCTCGGCACCGGCTACATCAACGACAACTCCAAGATACGCATTCGCGTGATCTCACGTAATGCAAACGACAAATTCGACAGGGACTTCTACGCGCGCCGTATCCGCTACGCGCTGGATTACCGCAGGACCGTCATGGGCGCCGAGGACTTCCGCTGCTGCAGACTGATCTTCGGTGAAGCGGACAGCTTCCCCGGTTTTACCGTGGACCGCTTCGGCGACGTGCTGGTGACCCAGGTGCTTTCCCTCGGAACGGAACGCATAAAGGAAACGCTCTACGAGCTTCTCGTGCAGACCCTCGCAGATATGGGCGAAACTGTGACAGCCCTCTACGAGCGCAACGACGTGAAAATACGCGAACTCGAGGGCATGGAAGAGTATAAGGGCTTCTGGCACGGCGCGGGGCTCAGCACCGACCTTTCCGGCGTGACTGAAATAACCGAGAACGGCATAAAATACACCGTGGACTACATAAACGGTCAGAAAACCGGGTTCTTCCTGGACCAGAAGTACAACCGCCAGGCTATCCGCCGCATTGCAGAGGGCCGCACCGTGCTGGACTGCTTCACGCACACGGGCGCATTCGCACTGAATGCAGCCGCTGCCGGCGCAAAGCTGGTCAACGCTGTGGACATCTCCGCAGACGCCGTTGAAATGACGCGCCGCAACGCCGAACTCAACGGGCTTTCCGGCAATATGGAATTCACAAAGGCCGACGTTTTCGACCTGCTCACCGACCTCTACCGCAAGGGAGGGCACCCGTATGACTTCATCATACTCGACCCGCCTGCATTCACCAAAAGCAGCAGCACCGTGAGATCCGCAGAACGCGGCTACAAGGAGATAAACCTCAAGGCTATGCGGCTGCTTCCCCGGGGCGGCTACCTCGCGACCTGCTCCTGCTCGCACTTCATGACTGAAACGCTGTTCCGGCATATGCTGCACGACGCTGCGGCAGACGCGGGGGTTTCACTGCGGCAGATAGAAGCGCGCAGACAGTCCCCCGACCACCCGATACTCTGGAACGTTCCGGAAACCGATTACCTCAAGTTCTACATATTCCAGGTGGTGTGACATGACCGAAAAAGACCTTATCCCAGGGACCGTAGTCCAGCACTTCAAGAGAAAAATGCTGACGGAAGCCGAACGCGCTGATTCCACACAATATTTATATGAGATACTCGGGGTGGCGCACCACACCGAAACCGGCGAAAAGCTGGTGGTATACCGCGCCCTCTACGGCGAAGGGAAGATATGCGCGCGCCCGCTTGATATGTTCCTTTCAGAAACCGACCACGAAAAATACCCACAGGCGGAACAGAAATTCCGCTTTGAACCGTTGAAATAATTTCAACATTTATTCCCCGGAAGGGAGCGACCAATGAAACAAGCAAAATATGTAGATATGTGCAGCGGTCCGATACTCCGCAAGATGATAGTATTCACGCTGCCAATAATGTTCTCAGGACTTTTCCAGCTGCTTTTCAACGCGACGGATATCATCGTCGTGGGGAGATTTGCAGGCGACAACGCACTGGCTGCGGTGGGCTCCAACACGGCGCTGATAAACCTCATGACAAACCTGTTCATCGGGCTTTCCATAGGCGCTAACGTCGTCGCTGCGCGGTACTGCGGCGCGAAAAATATTCCCGAGCTGAAAAAGACAGTCCACACCGCAATGATGCTGAGCGTGATAAGCGGCATTATCCTCATGGCTGCCGGACTTCTATTCGCCGAGCAGATACTCAGGCTCATGTCCACGCCGGAAAGCATTCTGCCGCTGGCTGCAAGCTACCTGCGCATATACTTCTGCGGAATGCCGTTCATGATGATATACAACTTCGGCAACGCTATACTCCGCGCCGCAGGAGATACCCGCAGACCGCTGGTTTACCTCATTTGCGCGGGAGTTATCAACGTAATTCTTGACCTTATATTCGTTATCGCTTTTAACATGAGCGCAGCGGGCGTGGGACTTGCGACGGCGCTCTCACAGGGCGTTTCCGCATTCCTGATGGTGCGCTGCCTTATGCGCGAAAAGGAGGAAAACGGACTCAGGCTTGAACTGCGCCAGCTCCGTATCCACCGCGATAAACTCGGCATGATAATGAAGATCGGGCTTCCCGCTGGTTTTCAGGGGACTGTGTTCTCGCTGTCAAACGTAGTCATCCAGTCGTCGATAAACCTGTTCGGCGAGGCTGTCATTGCGGGTAATTCCGCGGCTGCAAGCATCGAGGGCTTCGTCTATATGGCGATGAACTCCTGCTATCAGTCCACGCTGTCGTTCACCAGCCAGAACCTCGGCGCCGGTAAGTACGAGCGCATAAACAAAATACTCATCTGCGGACTCACCTGCGTGGTCGCCGTATGGGCGATCCTGGGGCTTGGCGTGACGATGACCTGCGGCCGCCAGCTTCTGGGGATTTACACCTCCGGCGACGAGGCGATAAACGCAGGCGTGCGCAGAATGACATACGTCTGCGGAACGTACTTCCTGTGCGGAATAATGGACGTGCTGGTGGGTTCCCTGCGCGGAATGGGCTATTCCGTAACGCCGATGATAGTATCGCTGCTGGGCGCATGCGGTCTGCGTCTGGTGTGGCTGGGTACTGTGTTCCAGATAGAGCAGTTCCACACGCCGGATACCGTGTACCTCTCCTACCCCGTTTCCTGGGTGATAACTGTGGCAGCGCATATCATATGCTTCTTCATATGCAGGCACAGGCTGAAAATTAAATCCCAGAAGCTTGACATGCAGTCGCAACAAATCTGAATTATTTATAAAATGCTATTGACCTGGCTGAAGTTTTGTTGTATAATAAGTATATATTCTTTTGAAAAGAGGTAGTGTCATGATAGCTATAGGTTCAGACCATGCAGGCTATGGGCTTAAATGCGAAATTATAAAGCACCTTGAGGAAAAAGGCGTGGAATTTGTCGATTGCGGCTGCAACGGCGAGAGCGTGGATTACCCCGATATCGCCGAAGCTACCTGCGCAAAGGTGACTTCCGGTGAGGCCGAAAAGGCAATTCTCATCTGCGGCACCGGCGTCGGCATTTCCATTTCCGCCAACAAGATAAAGGGAATACGCGCTGCGCTCTGCGGCGACTGGTATTCCGCAAAGTACACCAGACTGCACAACGACGCAAACGTACTGTGCATGGGCGGCAGAGTTATCGGTGCGGGTCTTGCGGCTGAGATCACCGATATCTTCCTTGAAACAGAATTTGAAGGCGGACGCCACGCGCGCCGCGTTGACAAAATAATGAAGCTGGAGGATAAGTAATATGAGTAACATAATTCAGTGCGATCACCCGCTGGTTCAGCATAAGATCTCCCTGCTGAGGGACAAGAACACCGGTTCCAAGGAGTTCCGCGAGCTTGTTCAGGAGATCGCGATGTTCATGTGCTATGAGGCTACCCGCGACCTTCCGCTCAAGGAAGTTCAGATTGAAACCCCGCTGGGTCTTGCAAACTCCAACATCATCAGCGGCAGAAAGGTCGCATTCGTGCCGATCATGCGCGCAGGTCTCGGCATGATGGACGGCGCCCTCGCGCTGGTTCCGGCTGCCAAAGTCGGTCACATCGGTCTGTACCGCGACGAATCCAACGGCAACGCTCCGCAGGAATATTACTGCAAGCTCCCGTTCGATATCGCAAACCGCGAAGTCATCATTCTCGACCCGATGCTCGCTACCGGCGGCTCTGCTGTCAAGGCGGTTGACATCGTGAAGAAGGCAGGCGCAAAGCAGATCAAGTTCATGTGCATCATCACCTGCCCCGAGGGATTAAAGAACCTGCAGGAGGCTCACCCTGACGTTGATATCATCTGCGGCGCTGTTGACAAGGGTCTTAACGAGAATTCCTACATCGTGCCTGGCATCGGCGACTGCGGTGACAGACTTTTCGGCACAAAATAATATAGAGACAGAAATATAATCAGGCGTTCTGAATGGGGAATAATCATCGTGCCGGGGGAAAACTCCGGCGCGGTCAACGTTCCCTTTTCAGAACGTTTTTTGTATTTTCTGGGTGTAAATGGTTACATCGCATAGCACCGCGGTTTGATGATGTCAAGGGTAAAAATGTACGAAATCCGGGGCTGGTTTTCTACATATTCTTTATCAGCATATCTTGAAATCCCGGTTGACACATACAAGAAAAAGTGGTATTATAGATATGCTGCTACTAGATATAGAGCGCGGACACAATATATCTTCCCTAAATATATAATTGAAAGGATCGTCTGTAAATGATAAAGGTAATAAAAAAAGACAACACCAAAGAGGAATTCAACGTTCAGAAGGTGGTGAATGCGGTCAACAAGTCTGCCACCCGTGTGATGTATACCTTTACCCAGGACGAGATAGATTTCATCTGCAGATTCGTGACTGAAAAGGCCGAAGCGCTGCACACCGACGAATTAACCATCGCACAGATGCACAACATCGTCGAGGGCGCTCTGGAAGCCACTAATCCCGCTGTCGCAAAGAGCTACAAGGACTACCGCAACTACAAGCAGGATTTCGTGAGCATGCTGGACGAGGTGTACAAAAAGAGCCAGTCCATCATGTACATCGGCGACAAGGAGAATTCCAACACCGATTCCGCGCTGGTTTCCACCAAGCGCAGCCTGATATTCAACGAACTCAACAAGGAACTGTACCAGAAATTCTTCATGACCACTGAGGAACTCCAGGCGTGCCGCGACGGATACATCTACGTGCACGACATGAGCGCGCGCCGCGACACAATGAACTGCTGCCTGTTCGATGTCAGGAACGTACTTGAGGGCGGCTTTGAAATGGGTAACCTCTGGTATAACGAGCCGAAAACCCTTGCAGTCGCATTCGATGTGATCGGCGATATCACGCTTTCTGCTGCGAGCCAGCAGTACGGTGGGTTTACCGTGCCCAGCGTCGACCTGCTGCTGGAGCCGTATGCCGAGAAATCCTACAAGAAGCAGTACGACCGCTACAAGAGCCTGGGGCTTTCCGACGAGGTCGCAGACCGCGAGGCCATGGCAGACGTCAAGGTGGATTTCGAGCAGGGCTTCCAGGGGTGGGAGTACAAGTTCAACTCCGTAAGTTCCAGCCGCGGTGACTACCCGTTCATCACCATGACTGCAGGCACCGGCACCGGAAGATTTGCGAAGATGGCAAGCATAACAATGCTGGACGTACGTCGCAAGGGTCAGGGGAAGAAATCCTGCAAGAAGCCCGTTCTTTTCCCGAAGATTGTGTTCCTGTACGACGAGAACCTCCACGGCCCCGGAAAGCCCCTTGAGAACGTGTTCATGGCAGGCGTTGAGTGCAGCGCAAAGGCAATGTACCCCGACTGGCTCAGCCTTACCGGCGACGGCTACGTTGCTTCCATCTACAGAAAATACGGCAAGATAATCAGCCCGATGGGCTGCCGCGCATTCCTGTCGCCGTGGTTCGAACGCGGTGGAATGGAGCCTGCCGACGAAAACGACCAGCCCGTATTCGTGGGTCGCTTCAACATCGGCGCCGTTTCGCTCCATCTGCCGATGATCTACGCAAAGGCGCAGCAGGAGAGCCGCGATTTCTTCGAGGTGCTGGATTACTACCTCAACCTCATTCGCAAGATACACATTCGCACTTATGATTATCTTGGTGAAATGAAAGCAAGCACAAACCCGCTGGCTTACTGCGAGGGCGGCTTCCTGGGAGGGCACCTTGGTATCCACGACAAGATAAAGCCGCTGCTGAAATCCGCGACCGCATCTTTCGGGATCACCGCGCTCAACGAGCTGGAGCAGCTTGCCGATAAGAAGTCCCTCGTCGAGGACGGAAGCTTCGCGCTCAGGACGATGGAATACATCAACAAGCGTATTTCCGAGTTCAAGAAAGAGGATGGGCACCTCTACGCGATTTACGGCACACCTGCTGAGAACCTCTGTGGCCTGCAGATACAGCAGTTCCGCAAGAAATACGGCATAATCGAGAACGTTTCCGACCGCGAATATGTAAGCAACAGCTTCCACTGCCACGTCACCGAGGAGATCACCCCGATACAGAAACAGGACAAGGAAGAGCGCTTCTGGAACCTGTTCAACGGTGGAAAGATACAGTACGTCCGCTACCCCATCGACTACAACAAGGGCGCAGTGGAAACCCTGGTGCGCCGCGCGATGAACAAGGGCTTCTACGAGGGCGTGAACCTCTCCCTTGCATACTGCGACGACTGCGGCTACCAGCAGCTTGAAATGGACGTATGCCCCAAGTGCGGCAGCAAGAACCTCACAAAGATAGACCGCATGAACGGCTACCTCAGCTATTCCAGGGTAAAGGGCGACACACGCCTTAACGCTGCGAAAATGGCAGAAATAGCCGACCGCAAGAGCATGTAAAATAACTGAAAGTGAATTGATATAATGCGTTACCACAACATAACAACAGACGATATGCTTAACGGCGACGGACTGCGCACCGTGCTGTGGGTAGCCGGCTGCGAGCACCGTTGCCGTGGCTGCCACAACCCGATAACATGGGATATCGACGGTGGAATCCCGTTCGATGAAGAGGCAGAGAAAGAGCTTTTTGACAAGCTTTCCGCAGACTATATCAGCGGGATAACATTCAGCGGCGGCGACCCGCTGCATAAGCACAACCGTGAGGAGATCACCAGGCTTGCGAAAAAGGTCAGGGAAACCCTGCCCGAAAAGACCATCTGGCTCTACACCGGCTATAACTGGGAAGATATCCAGGACCTTGAGATAATCCCGCTGCTGGACGTGCTTGTTGACGGGCAGTACGTCGAAGCCGTCCGCGACCCCAAACTCCACTGGAAAGGAAGCGCAAACCAGCGCGTGATAGATGTCCAGGAAACACTGAAACTAGGAAAACTTGTGCTTTTCGACTGAGGAGGTCAAATGAAGAGAATAGCGAAATTCGAGAAAGTAAGCCTTGCGCAGTTCAAAGAAGGCTGCGAGCGCCCGGACGCTGAGGATATCTACAATGGCATCAAGCTGCCGCACCGCGCGACTGCAGGCTCTGCGGGATATGACTTCTACGCCCCCTACGACGTGAAACTCGCGCCCGGAGAGACAGCGAAAATTCCCACCGGAATTCGCGCCCTGATAGAGCCGGGCTGGGTGCTCAAGCTTTACCCGCGCAGCGGGCTGGGCTTCAAGTACCGCCTGCAGCTGAACAACACTGTTGGTATCATCGACAGCGACTATTCACAGTCGGACAACGAGGGACATATCTTCATCAAGATAACCAACGACAGCAACGAGGGCAAAACGCTTGAGATACCGGCAGGAACCGGTTTCGCGCAGGGAATTTTCGTGGAATACGGCATAACCGTTGACGACGACGCGGACGGCGTGCGCAACGGTGGATTCGGCTCCACCACAAAATAAGATCCACCTCTAAATAAATAAATCCGGACGGCGTCAGCTGTCCGGATTTTGATTTACTGTTCGTTTTTCTGCTTCTCATAGTACGCAATGTACTTGTTCGCGATCGGGATTATCTTTTCATACCCCGGGTCCGCATTCTCGGCGACTGAACGGAAGAACGCGTACACGTCCTTGCTGATCACCCTGGAAATGCGGTTCGCGATGTATTCGTGCGTTGCGTTGAGTTCGTGGTTTTCAAGAATTGCGAGTGAGAAATCAATGAATTTCTTCGTGTTGGTGAACTGCAGATAATTGCACGCCGTGACTATGCTAGCGTAGAAATTCGGGGAAATGATGATCTCACCGTTGCATTCAGTGTCGCCGGAAAGCAGCGCGTCCAGCTGCTCCTGTGTGAGTTTATCCACAGTGAACACGGACTCCATTATCTCGCTGTCCGGCATGTCCTCGCACATTTCGAGCACCGGTTGAGGAATGATCTTGTTACTGTAGGATTTCTTGCGCACATGCGGCATCTTCTTTATCAGCGTGCGGTAATGCGACGGTTTGTACTCAAACCTGTTCTCCAGCAGGACCTTTACCATCTCGCGGGGTATAAGCTCCAGCGGGACTTTTACAGACGCGCTGCGGAATCCCGTTATGCCCTCGTGCTCCTGGACTTCAGCGACAACCGGTGCCGCTGTTTCCTCTGCGGGCTTGGTATCCGCATTTTCTTCCGGAGTTTCTTCTGCAGGTGCTGCGGGCGCAATCGGCGCAGTGTAAATGTCGGTGTAAGGTTCGTTCAGCTTTTCGATGACCGCGCACCTGTACGGCAGCTTGGCAGCCACGCAGGAAACAGCGCCGTGGTGTCCCTTAAGGAGCATGGAATGCAGCCCCGAAACATGATAGACGATTCCCTGTACGCTGCGCGCTTTTACCGCGACGTCAGTCATCTGGGTTATCTTGGAGTCATATGTATCCAGCGGTGCCCCCGGAATAAGGAAGCACGGACGATAAGTCTTGCTGCTGCCGATGGATCTGTTATGCTCCGCGGTTCCGTGTATCTCATGCATGAGGTTATACGCGCCCCAGAAGAACGTGCCAGCGCCGTCCGTCGGGTAATAATCCGACAGATACAGCGTGTAAACACCGTCCGGGAGCAGCGCAAGCGTGTCGTGCAGCCCTGCCTCAAGGGAATCCCCGCGGTTAAGACGGTTCAGACACTCCGTCAGCGTGGAATGTATCTCCTCGTCCATGCCGGAATACCCCGCGCACAGCGATATCATCTTGTCAGAATTCTTGCTGCCGTGGTTGGGGCAGAGTATCTCTGCCACCGGGTTATTGCCGATATAAAGCAGCCTTGTCAGCGCTGAGGTATCTCCCCTCTTGGCGCCGTAGCCTGCCGAGCAGCTGCCGATAACAGCACTGCCACCGCGCACGGAAACCAGCGTAACGTTCCTGCCGGTGATGTCGATGCGTTCGCTTTTTATTTCAACGCCCACTGCCGTTACCTCCCTTTAACGTTGCTCAAGCCTGAGCGAAATTATGTCCGCGATGCCGCCGACGCACTTCTTGTCGAACGCCTTTTTGGGAACAAAAACAGCAGTAGCGCCGTCCTTGTAGAATACGAACATCTTATCGGACTCGATAAAATAATCCAGCGAGCCCCACGGAATAAGCTCCTGCCCGTCATAAACGCAGCTCTCGCACGCTGCAAAACCAGCCGGGCTTATCACAAACGATATTTCCTCTTCAGAAGCAGGATCGCAGCCAGCCACCGACGTGTACTTCCTGCGCGCCGCGGCGTAGCAGATGATATATACCAGCAGCGAAACTATCGCGCCGCTGATAATAGAAATCGGAATGAAATACAGTATGTTGCTGCGTGTTACGCCGAAAATCAGGTGCAGCCCCAGGAATATCACAAGCATGATCATTACGGCGATGAGCCACATGACCTTCATCAGCCGGAAATTCATCAGCATGACGAACGTTGCAGCGGCGTCGTTTTCGTCGATAACGCAGCGACCTGTGTAAGCGTCCTTGCCGGGGTCGGTTTCGATGAACTCGCTTTTCAGCGGGAGTATCCTGCTCTGGTGCTCGTATACAAACCCACCCGAACGCTGAGCGCATTCTATCAGCGCTATTGCCCTGAAATACTCCTCCGTGGCAGCGAAGTCCTTTTTGAGGATAACGTAATCATAATTCTTGGTGCTGACGGTAATGCTGCGGCGTTCCTCCGTCACGGAAGTCACCTGATCCCAGCTGTATATGAGCGGATATGGTGCGTTTGAATACACCGCAAACACTTCACCGATTATGTATGTTATCCCGGTGCTCTCGCTGTTGACCTTCACCGGATTTAAATCACAGAATGCCATGCTTCCACCTTCCATATGTAAGGGCGCCGCTTATGCAGTGCCCCTGCTTAACATTAATATACCTATAATTATTATAACATACTTTGTAGATAAAGAAAAGAGGTTTAAGCAAAAAAATCAGACTTTTTTTCAAAAAAATCCAGAAAACGGGCAGAATGCATCAGCACCCTGCCCGAAAATCTTATAAAGGTCACCTCTAAAAACCTCATGTGAGCGAAAATGTGCAGTGCGCACCATCTTCGTCTGTCAATGAGCGAAATTTTTATGTGACGGCGTCCATACCGTCACTAGGTTATTTCGCTCTGCAACATCGTGTTGCACCTCCTCGTAAGGCATACAGCCTTA
>ERZ827156.396-NODE-396-length-63890-cov-4.559458_pt1 | contig 63890 bp, 101 predicted proteins | sample MGYA00519919_ERZ827156 | MGnify/ENA primary metagenome ERZ827156 (study PRJEB31778, sample SAMEA3449269) | human gut metagenome | biome: human gut; feature: human-associated habitat; material: faeces | place: United Kingdom | collected 2010/2012 ... | reverse complement strand
CAACACTCAGCTCCGTTATGTAAACAAACAATAATAGCGAGCTTCCTATCAATCAAACACAGTCCGAATTCCATCAAAGCAGGAGCCTCTCGCATCTATCGTTGTTCTTCCTCTTATGGATTTGAATCCTTCATTCTCACAATCACAAATGCATCCTCATTTGGATAAGCAGACAGAAAGAGAGAAAGCAACACTCTCCTTTTCCCTTGAAGGAAAGAGTAGCAATACTGCGATTCCATCTGTTTCGTGTAGTTGTTTGTGTGATGAAAGGAATAAGAATTGGTTTAGGGTCTAAAGAAACAGAAATGCGTGAGTGATGAAGGGTACTAGATGATATTGAATTGATATTGAGTAGAACAATCGAGAGAAGAGTATATGGATCGTGTACTGTTAGATGGTTACGTTTCCGAGAGAAGTAAAAGGAAACGAGTGAACGGTGATGAGATTGAAATTGTGACATATCAAGGAGAACATTGTGATGAGTATTTGGTTCGAGAAATGGAGAATGGACGATGTTCGTTGTTCTACAAGGGAATCATTCAAATGAATTGGAAAGAAGTAGATGGAATTCGAGCAGGTGAATTCACATTGTATGAGAAGGGAAAGGCCTTGAAGAGTGAAGATTGGAATCGGTTGACTGGAACGGAGCGCCGTTATATTGAGAATTGCAAGAATGGATTGGAGTTGGTGGTTGAAGGGGATGGAGTGGTTTACAGAGGTGGGTTTGATAATGTGGAGTCAATGAAGAGAGAAGGAAGAGGGATGGAGTATGATGAGAAGAGTGGAAGAGTGTTGCGATGTGGAGTGTGGAAGAATGATGAGTTGTTCCAGATCTCCCAAGAGTTTGAGAGTGAAGAAGTGATGATCGATTATGCGATTGAAGAGGGAGAATCGAATCTAAATGTGCTGAATCGTCATCCCGTGTATGAAGGAGGGTATGTATTTGATGAAAAGAAGAGAGAGGCGTTGCGGAATGGAGAGGGTTGTGAGATTGATGTGAATACGGGAATAGCGGTGAGAGAAGGGAAATGGGAGAGAGGTCTATTGATCAACTCTACAGAACTGTTTAATGGCTGGTATGTGAAGAGGGAAGAGAAGGATTTGTTCGAGTGGATGGAAGCCGAGTCATGTGATAAGCAAACGGAAGTGAAAGAATCCTGGGAAGAGGAGTTAGCACTGTTTGACTTGGACATCCACGACTTGAGTCGATGGAGCACGGATGAGAGAGTGGAGGGTTTTGTGATTTCGTCGAAGTGTTGCAACGGTGAGGAATGGAAGGTGCTTGATCTGAGCGAATTGAAGTGGTTGAAGAGAATTGAGATTGGTGATGAGTGTTTTGAGAATGTGAATGAAGTGAAACTGATTGGATTGAATCAATTGGAGAGCATAATGATTGGAACGAATAGCTTCACCGAACACAAGTTTGATATTGAAAGGAATCCAGATCGTCATTTCTATTTGAAGGATTGTGAGAGAGTGAGAGAACTGAAGATCGGTTGTTATTCCTTCTCTGATTATTCAGTGTGTGAGATTGAGAATCTGCCTTCTTTGGAAGCGATCAGAATTGGGGATTTGAGTTATTCTAGTTGCAGTTTTCCGTATGCTTCTTTGGAGTTGAAGAGTGATTCTCAAAGAATGAGATGATGAATAGACTTGCCCAAACTGGAATCACTTGCATTCGGTGTATACACTTTCTTCTCTTGTTCCCGAGTGGTGTTCGAGAGTAATCGGGGGAAGAAAGAGTGATGAGCAGACTTGCCTGAATTGGTTTCCATTCGTCTTGGCAGCAGTGCATTTATGTTCAATGATTATAATAAGTCGTCTGAACTGATCATGCGAAGTGCTTGCCTTTCCCCACAGTAACAACTAGACCTTCCTAAACTCGTCACCTTCGCCTCCGTTAAGAATACAGATGACTCCTTCCTCTATTGTCGTCACCTCACTCTTGAGAGTCTCTTTCACAGTCACCCGTGAAGACTAGACATGCCCTCTCTCACAGAAGTGTTCTTTCCCCAAGGATTCCAGCAGGCGACTGATGTAAAGCAATCCAGTTTGCTTTCGCTCATTCCCTCATTCACAGACATTGGCGCTCTTTCCCGCTTCTTCTGTCCTCTTTCTTCCAATACACCCTTCACCACGTATAGAGAACAAACAAGCCACTGCTTTCCATTCTTCATGATCCAAGTCATGGCAGTCTCCATAATGCCATACGCATACCCGAGGACAGAGCAGGAGAGCTCGCAGGGAGTAAAGGAGTCAATCAGCGCAAAATGTGCAGGCAACGAGGAAGAGAGATTCCTACGCCTCACAACGCCACAACTCCACAACGATTTCAACAGGATGAAAATGGTAATCGAGATGAGATCATCCGTCGACAGAGCAACATCCCCAATGTGCTCCTTCTTCTGCCCGTCGGAGCGGATGTGCATGTTGATCTCGTACCGAATGTCCGTCAGCAGCTGGTCCCAGCACTGCAGAATCGACAGAGGCAACACCGTCTCGGGGTGGTAGCTAAACTGAAAATACATGGAGTTAAACTGAGTGAGGGAGCGAGAAAACTACCCATCATCGTTTAACTTGGATCACCACAGAGCAGCGGAACGCCGCTGGGACCTTCAGCTCTTCGAGAGAGGTCAGCGCCAACGACGAGCGTGCGCGGCCAAAGGCGGAGATGTTGTCGGCAACGTGGAGAGAGATGGAATGCGTGAGCGGCTCGGCGATGCACCGCAGAAGGCAGTGGTGGATGGTCTACGGTTGACGAGGACAGCAGTCAGGACGATTGTTACCATCCGCCGCTGCGCGCGGCAGATAGGCGAGCGTTGGCAGAGGAACTGCACGAGAAGGTTGGTCCGCTTGAGCAGCTCCCTTCCCGAGTCACGCAAGGAACGCCTGAAGGAAACGAGCACATCAGAGTCGCATTTCTTGGTGACGGTCGTATTCTCGCGGAGGATGCAGAGCGAATTGAGCGTTTCGCGCGGAGGAGGGGTTGCTTGAAGGAGCATGCGATGAGTGGACTCCATGAACGGGTGGAGATCGTTTTCAAGACCCAGATAGGACATGAAGCTGAAGATGAAAGAGAGGAAGCGAATAGACTAGGTCATTTGGTCGTAGGTCATCAACTCCTCCGACTGAGGACACATCACTCCACGCTGCTAACCATCAGAGGACGCACAAAGGATCACAAAAGGAGAACAGATGATGTACACATTCAATCGCCTCTTTTCCTGTGGAAGAGCGGAAGGCACTTTGACTTCAAATACATAACTGATTTCGTCGTCTTGCAGCATATACTCTCGAACAAAACGGATGCAGCGCGCCTCGGGAAACCCGCTCTCCGTACGTATTTCGTTGCCGATTATGGATATTGTATTGTTCGAGAGCGTTTTGTAGTGGATGTCATCGATAGATCCAGCGATATGGTTCACTACGCAGTAATCGCCACTCCCGAAACCAAACAGATATCCGCTCGTTTCATTGTCATGGGCAGGGACATGTTGAACGGAACGAATAGACTGTATCCGGAAAAGAGCGCCTTCACCACTTGACTCGTTTTCTTCCGCCGCACGAAGGAAACGAAGGTGTACTCCTTCAACTCGTCCAACGCACTGAGGTTCGACCGCGTAATCTCCATGGTGGAGAAAGAGGTGTGATTCTCGAACAAACAGAGGCTCTACTGTAGAATATAGTTGCGCATCTCGTTCGTGCGCTCGTTGGCCAGCTTCATCGGCACCAGCTCCTCCCGCACCGCATCTCTCACCGCCCGGTAATCCTTCCTCTTCGCGAACTACCTCTGACTCCCCACTCCCTCTCCCACCTCCTGTTTGTAGTGGCGCACCTGCTGCTCCAGAATGGACACCACGTAAGAGCTGTTCGCCGACTGCGTCGCCATGTTCTCCAGCGCGACGATGCACTACCCTCAACGCTCCTCTCTGCCCCTACCGAGAACACGTCCGCGAAGTCGGCTGTGTTGTCGCTCGCCTCCAGCAGCAGGTCCAGAATGCTCCAGTAGTACCACAGCGCGTGGTTGGTGTTGGCGTTGCGCAGAAAGTGCGCGTAGTCCTTCACGCCCACCACCTTCAGCTCCACCAGGCACTTCATCAGCAGCGCCGTCAGCTACGCCTCACGCCCCGTCCCGTCGCGCACGTCCACGTTCCAGAACACCTCGCGGAACACCTCCTCGATCACCATCAGCTCGCGGTCCATCACCACCAGACGGAGGATCGCTGCGTGCCGCGTCAGGTTCTCGCGCATCTCGCTGAAGGTCGGCGCGCGCAGGCAGAAGCGCAGGATGATCGACAGCTCGATGCTGAACGGGCCGCGGCCCTTGTACCGGTCGGCCAAAATCGACTCGATTTTCGCCAGCGGGTCCTTGTCGGTTTTGAGGATGTTCTCGATGAGTTCCGTGTAGTCCTGCACTACTCGTTACGCGGAGAGAAGAAAACGACTCTGGTCGCGCATCGGCATGGAGGGTGTGAAGTACCCGATCTCGCAGTACTTCAGCACCATCTCAGGAAGCGCGCGCTGCACGAAGGCGCGGCCGCAGAGCGAGGAGAGTGCGATGATGAACTCGGAGATGATCACGCGGTAGGGCGAGGACGGCGGGAACTGCGCCACGTTCTCCCTACGGTGGAGGCGGCGCAGCACGCGTACCACTTGGCCCATGGCCAGAAGAAATCGGTGTTGGAGATGTAGCAGGCGAACCAGGCGATGAAGTCGCGCGTGGCGTCGAAGGAGAGCTGGTCGCTCTTTGTGCAGAGAGTGTCGACGAACTTGAACACGGCGGGCGAGAAGCGCTGGATGAAGAGGAGGCGCGTGGAGGTGCTGGTGGTGGAGATGGAGGCGGCGGACAGCTCGCAGAGCACATTCTGCGCCTGAAGGCGGGTGTCTTTCGGCAGCGCGGGGTTCAGGATGGCGGAGAAGAGGACCTGGTTGGCGATGGCCGCCAGGTTGTTGGCGAGTGTCTTGTTGTCCACCTCGTGCAGCGCCGATACCAGCGCGGGCAGCTGCTGCAGGAACTTGGCGGCGTGGTGCCAGGCGGGCGTGAACAGCACTAGGAGGTCCTGCGTGTGAGGGGAGGTGGCGAAGGTCACTTCGATGTACTCCGCGATGAGGAAGAACTGGTAGCGCGGCAGCGGCGTGAAGGACAGGCCCACGCTGGCGTCCAGGATCTCGCAAAAGAAGTGACCGGCGGTGGCGTTCAGCTCCTACGCGTGAGCGCGGCGCGAGAGGGCGACGGCAGGCCACTCGACGGCGGCGGACACGGCGGGTACCTTGTCCTTCAGCAGAGTGGCGAGGCGCGCTTGGATGGAGGTGCCCTCCGGCTTGCCTTCCGGCTTGCCTTCCGGCTTGCCCTCGGGGTTCTCGGGCGTGCTGACCGCGCCTTCTTCTTCCTCCTCCTGCGCAGCCTGCAGCGCCTCGTGCAGCTTGCGCAGCAGCGCCGAGTAGTTCAGGTCCAGCGACTGCAAGCGCACGCGCAACGCGGGGTTGGTCTGCGCGTTGTGGAGCACGGAGCATACCTCGCGCAGCGCGCCGTCCAGCTGCACGAACAGGTCGTTCTCGGGACTGGTGCGCTACGCCTCATTCGCCGGAGCGGCACGCACGCGCAGGAAGCCTCGGGACTGCGACTGGAAAGTGGCGGAGGCGCGGTAGGCCGAGTCGATGTAGGCGTGGATGGAGTCGCAGAGGCTGGTGTACTCGTCGGTGGTCAGCGGCGTCTCGTGCACCGTGACGAAGGGGTAGATGTACAGCAGGTTGATGAGCAGCATGCGCAGCATCAGGGAGTTGTGCGTGGCCTCGATCGCCTGGAAGAGGGCGCTGAGACTCCGGATCATCGAGTCGTGATCGACCACCTCCAAAGAGGCGAGGAGGAGAAGCGCGCGAAGCTTGGAGTGAAAGGGAAGAGGAAATGGGACGCGGAGGCTGCTGGGAATGTAGGCACCGCTCTCCATGTCATGAAGCATGGAGCGGATGAGCGTGGACACCATACTCTCGGCGAAGGAAGGATTCAGACCGCTGACGAGCTTGATGATGATGCAGTAGATCGGCGTCTTGGTGGCCTGCTGTGAAATGCTAGAAATGAAGGAAAACGAAGACAACGACCATAAATCAAAAAAGGGCAGCAGCGAATCCAACGTCGACGCATACTCTTTAAGAGCATCTATTATATGAGCGGTTCGAACGCGTCCTCACCAAAAATGTCGAAGATGCTGTTATACAGGAAGACGACATCGGAGGCATCGGCACTATCCCCAATTGTGATCAACCGTTCCTTTATTCCTTCCATCTACAAGCCGTGAGTGACTACACTCCACACGAAGCACTGCAGGAGACTCTCTGCAGAAACAGAAATACGTTCGGTTTCAAATGGAACCAGTACGTACAGTGTGCTTTGAGAAGGCGTATTTCTGAAGAAAGGGACAATACACAATAACCGCGGTTTGCCGTGTTTGAAACAAGAACGGACTAACATAGGTTAGTGGGCTTGAAATGGGACGAGTCGACCGTGTTGTAGGCGTTGCCGTTGCTTAACAGCTGATGCACTGATGATCTATAGGATGAGAGAGTCGAAACGCAGCGACACGACATCTGCGTCGCTCAGGTGAAGCATCCGCGCGTTTTGGAGAATCGTGGCCATGCTCACTCCCTCCGTTGATCGCAATCCGAACTCCTGAATCACTCTCAGCACCTTCTTCTGCGTCTCGCTCAGTGGAGCATCTCCTAATCCGGAAGCGAAGGCGTCCTCCACCGACGGAGCCGGCGTAGGCTTCATGTACCGATCGATCGTGTTCTGGAGCGGCGCGGAGGCGCGGACCGGCTGACGGTTCACGGCGAGTGGCTGTGAGGCGGCGAGCGAGCGAGCCACTTGCAGGACCGCGAGCCAGTGGAGAGTAATGGTGTTGAAGGAGGAGACGGGCGCGATGTGCTGGACGTTGATGGAGATGTCCGTCTTGTACTTCTTCGCCACCCCCAGCACCTTCACGTAGTGGTTCACACTATGTCTGATGCGGAGGGAGGGTGCGCACAGGCTGGAGGACGTGCTTTCCGAGTCGAAGGACCAGTGGCGTGCGGTGATACTTCCAGTGCCGTCGTGGATGGAATAGTAGGTGCAATTCGCTTTGGTTTCCGCGGCATACAGGCGACCCACGATGCACACCACCGCCGTTGTGTTGTTGTAGATGCTCACTCTCCCAGTTTCGTCCACGTCGCACTTCAGCAGGTGGCAGAGCGAGATGGGAATGAGGGGCGATTGGCGCCTGTTCGTCTATTCATCAGGCCTGCAACAGAAACGGACGGCAGGAGCCGGCGTTGACTCCTTTGCAGAGGGAACAAGAGAATCCACATCATCCCATTCCGTTGTGAGAACGTTATTGGTGAAAGAATAGTCTAGTTGTAATAAGCATGCGCTTCATAACTCACCGCTAAAGTCCATATGCCAAATCAATACTGGTATATGCAGAGATGGAGGGAATTCGTAGTAAATGGAATAGACCATTCCATTCCTTTTGAATGCATGAGTATGCACGAATGCGATGGGATTTCAGGACAGAGAGAACGCATCGTCAATATGGAAGGAAATAAGAAAGCACATTACGCAGCATAGAGTACGATCCAAAGGCGTACGCAGAGAGCACCGTATCATGAACGGGCTGAAGGGTTCACAATTGGATTGTGGCGTTTGGAAACGGGATGGATCCTCTGTCTTTGTTGCCCACACTAACGGTACCGAAGGGGGTGATTCGGTGAGGCGTAGAAGACGATTCAGGATTCACTCACAAAGGATGACCCTAAGTCCTGCTTACAGACGGCTCTAACTGACCTGAGGTCGCAGTTTTTGGGTTGGGTTCTCTGGAAGCAGCTTACAGGTAGAGAATAACAAAGACGCGCTCTTCGAGGAATTTTATACAACGTCGACCATGCTAGCATTCCAGATCGTTGGCCGGGACATACAAACGAGCACTGCTGAAGGGACTCACGAAAACGCTGTCGCAGCCTTTTCCACGCTCATTGATTGCACGATATCGCTGAGCAAGAACGGTCTGTGCAAGGCCATCATGCCCCTTCTGCTGATGGAGAGCTACTTCGAATCGTCCCCCATCGAGGAATGCAAGAAGTTGTGGAGTGTGTTCGCGTCGTTCCAGGAGGAGTTCTCGTCCCCACTGTTCATCAACAAAGCGCATCCGACGGACACCTCCCTCGCCATCCTGAACATCGTGAACTCGCTCCTTCACCGCACGTCGAAGGTGAAGGACAGCGCCTTCCGTGGTTCCTTGATGATGTAGTTGCACGACTGCCGATTGAGCGCTAGGTTCCTCACGAACGTGTTCCCCTTCGAGGAGAAGAGCGGTCTGAACATCCCCAACCGCTTCAACGAGCATCCGGCGCCGCAGCTGGCGAGCAAGGAGGAATTGAAGACGACGCTGTCCGCCTCTCCGTTTGCGTTGAAAGCGTGTGTCATTGTGCAGGACCAAGTACCGATTCGACACGGTGAAGTTCTACGAACAGTTCTGGAAGCTGCAGCAGATTCTGTGTAATCGCGATTATGTGACGAAGTCTCCGGAGAAGTGGAACGAGGTGCGCGACCTGCTGTCAGACGTGCTGAACGCCATGGCGGAGATCAAGGACATCGGGAACAGTGACGACAAGGAGAAGGTGGAGTTGGACAACACCCGAATCTACCTGAAACTGGAGCAGCACGAAATAGAAGGTCCCATGTCCCCAATTCGACTCACCCGTAGACAACAACATCGTGCTGCCGCTGTACTACACGGAGGCGTCTCACTTCCTCCTGCAGATCAAAGACATCAAGAGCCGGCGGTCGATCTGCTTCCAAATCCTCCTGTATCTGAGCCACCTCCGCAACTACCTCAGCAAGCCGCAGGAGCTGACGGACGTGGAGCTGCTCACCAAGACGACGTTGTCGCTGGTGCGCAAGATGGCGGGCCGCAACGACCTGATCGAGGTGATCAACAAGCACTTGGAGAGAGAGAAGATGTGGAACCAGTGGAAGGCGACGCGCGCGACGGTGCTGGTGGCGAACCACCGCGCGGAGGAGCACGTGGAGATGACGGTGGATAGGACCGCGCGGCCGATGAGCGACGTGCGACTGCTCTCGCGCCGCAATACGATGAGTGGATTTGTTGGGGTGGTTGGGGGCCGTGACAGCGTAGCTGGAGGCGTCGCGCGAGGTGAACCCGGACGTGTCGGGCGATGTGGCGAAGTTATGCGTGGAGCAGCCGCTGACGGAGAGTGGCGTGAAGGAGATGGGCACGACGCCGGCGCTGAGCGTGTTTGCGCAGGAGCTGGAGGAGGCGCTGGACCCCGACAACGGCATCGAGGAGGAGTACATGCCGTACCACAGCGCGGTGGGCGCGGCGAGCGGCGATGAGGCGTAGGTGTACAACTGGCGGTTGCTGCGCCTGCTGCTGTCGCAGAAGACGGCGGAGTTCTGCGAGCTGCCCGACAAGCACCCGCCGATCACGTCGATGGCGACGTACTGCGCGGTGATGAAGCATGGTGGGAGAGGCGGTGGGGCGTGAGAGGTAGAACTGCCCGAGGGCGCGGCGAGTCACGACCTGAGCCTGTCGGAGATGCTGAAGAAGGTGGAGGAGAAGAAGGAGAGGAAGGAGGTGAGCGAGCGGAAGAGAGAGAGGGAGGAGAGGGAAGAGAGTGAGCGGAAGAGAAGAGAGGTGGTGGAGAAGAGGGAGAGTGCGAGGAAGAGGGAGGAAGAGAAGAAGGTGGAGGAGAAGAGAGAAGAGGAAAAGAAGGTGGAGAAGAAGGAAGACGAGAAGGAGGAGGAGAAAGTGAAGGAGGAGAAGATGGAGGTGGAAGAGGGGGAGAAGGAAAAGGAGGAAAAGGTGAAAGAGGAAAAGGTGAAAGAGGAAAAGAAGGAAGAGAAGATGGAAACGGAAAAGAAGGAAGAAGAGAAGGTAGAAGAGGAGAAGAAGGAGGCGCCGATGGGCCTGGACATTCGCATCAACAGCAGTGACGAGGAAGACGATGATGACGAGGAGGAAGAGGACGACGAAGAGGAGGAAGAGGAAGAGGAAGAGGAGAGCGAGGTGGGCGAGCTGTCGATAAAGAACGTGGAGGGGGAGGAGGGCGACGAGGAGGAGGAGGGCGCGGTGGAGGACCCGGAGGAGAAGAAGCGCAAGGAGACCATCTTCAAGCGTATGGAGGACATGGAGCGCCGCAAGGAGCGGGAGGAGGCCGAGAAGCGCGCCAGGGAGCGCCGCGCCTCGCCCGACAGCAAGCGTCGGCGCAACCGCGATGGCGCGTCCTACAGCCGCTCCCGTGATGGCTCGCGCCAGCGCCGGCGATCGCCTCCGCGCAACTCCAGTCGCGACTCGCACCGCAGTGATCATCGTGATGACCGTCGCGATAGCCACCGTGATGACCGGCGTGATGATCGACATGATGACCGGCGTGATGATCGACATGATGACCGGCGTGATGATCGTCATGATGACCGGCGTGATGATCGTCATGATGACCGGCGTGATGATCGACATGATGACCGGCGTGACAACTACCGTGATGATCGACACGACGATAGACGTGATGATCACCGTGAGAGTCGTAACCAAAGTCCCGAGCGTCGTGATGACCGTCGCGATGACCGTCGCGATGATCGACGTGACAGTCACCACGATTTCAACCATGACGACCGCCGCGACAGCCACCGCAGCGAGCGAGCACCCAGTCGCGAGGACCGCCGAGGCGATCGGATGCCGCCCAGCAGCCGTGAGCGGAGTCGCAGCGGCGATCGGCGCGAGGGCCGGCGGTACATCGAGGACCAGTCGAGACTGCGCGACGACAGTCACGGCGCACGGCCGGACGGGGAGCGAAGGGCGGAGTCACGGTCGCAGCATCGGAGGGAGGAGGATAGAGGAGAGCGGTACAGAGAGGGGCAAGGAGACCGGCGGGGTGACGAGGGCCGCGATGGGAGTCGGTGGAATGGGGATCGGAGGGGTGACGACCGGAGACGGGATGATGACGTGAGAAGGGGCGATGATGGAAGAAGTGACAATGGAAGAAGAAGAGGTGACGACAATGGAAGAAGGAACAATGACGGGCGAAGAAACGACGACAAGAGAAGTGATGATAGAAATGACAGGAGAAGTGACAATGGCGGGAGAAAAAACGAGGACAGAAAGAACGATAACCGAGACGAGAGAAGGAACGAGGACAATCGAAATGAAAGCCGTCGCGACGCCAACCGCGGCAACAATAGTCGAAGCGAGAGACGCGACAACACACAGGACGCGCCTCGAAGGACGGACGATCGTGGAGGCAGAGGCGACGACCCGCGAGACGGCCAAAAGGAACAGCGGAGCCAAAGGAACCAGAGAGATCAACGAGATCAGAGAGATCAACGAGGCAACAGCGATCACGCCTCATCCAACGAGGTGCGCCAGCCGTTCCGCGATGCGGGAAGAGGGACGGGCAGAGGGCGGATGAACCCCGATGCGCAACCGTACTCACCGGACAATGAGAGGAGAGAGGAGGGCCAGGGAATCCAGATGCCGGGATCGAATCGCGGCAGTGGGAGAAATCGACGCAATCAAGGAAACTGGGGAGGTGGCGATGATAGTAACTCGTATCGAAGGAACCAGGGAGGGCGATACGAAGACATGCCCTTCCGAAGAGGCAACCAGGGAAGGAGATGATTCGGCTATTTGTTGGAACAAACAATCGATTGGTGCATCTTCTCCAGGACAGGGAGGACAATGGCACGGAGCTGGTCGTATGCCTCCTTCACGGTGGTGTTGACAATCACGTGAGGGAATCCCATTTCCTCGGCCGTCTCGATCTCCTTGATAGAGTTCTTCAGACGAAGCTGGATACTCTCCTCGGAGTCCGTTCCGCGGCCACGGAGACGGCGCTCCAGCTCCTCGTAGGTGGGGGGCTTGATAAACACGAAGTCCGCCTTCATACCGGACTTCATCACCTGCTGCACGCCCTGGATATCGATATCCAGAATGCAGATCTTCTTCTTGTCCACCACCTTCATGACGCTGTCGAAAGAGGTTCCGTAGATGTTGCCGTGCACGTACGCGTGCTCGATGAACTTTCCCTCGGCAATCTCCTTCTCCATGGTGGCCTTATCAACGAAGTAATAGTCCACCTAAGGTTAACTACGGAAGCAAGCCCAACTCCGTCCACTTCCTGGCCACGAGGAGCACGGGTCGTGTGGCTCACGCTGAAACCGAAATCGTTGGGGAATTCCGTCATGAGTTCCTTGATGAGCGTGCTCTTTCCAGCACCACTCGGTCCGCACACTACAGTTCAATTCCCGGATCTTGCCTCTACAAACAAGGGGCGGGCAGTCCTTCGTATCGTAGATGCACTCCGCAGACATGATTTGCAGCAAAACCTCCTGCCTATTGAAATAAGGTGATAGACGAGTTAAGAGGGCTTATAGAAATGGGTCGGTCCCTATTCATGTTCCTGTGATGTTGCCAGATTCGGTGTTTCTACACTCGATACACTGCTGTTCTTGTTTCCCATTCGTTCCGAATCAAACACAAATGGTAGGGGAAGCAGTCTGTGAGAAGAGTCCTGAACAGTGCAGTTCGCTTCAATAAACTGATGTAGTAGAGTGTGGCAGGTAATTAAGAGTGCTTCGGATCGTCAGCATAGGATGGCTGCTGAGTATTTGGTTTACCCCTTTTGTGAAGTGAAAAAGAAGCAGGGTAATAGTGAGCTATCTGCTTCCACCTGTCATATCTATGGTCTGTACCATCACTATGTGCTGGATGTGGATAACAAACTGATAAAGAGGATGGACAAGACAAATATTAACGATGTAATGCACAACGAAGTGTTGAACTTGAGTGATGATGGAGATCGCTGGGAAGGAGATATTTATAGAGACGAGCCATTTGGTTGGGGAGTATTTTATGATAGCGATGGAATAAGGGTGTATGAGGGTTTTCGGATTGGGAACAAGCCAATGTACTATGGAAGAAGCTACTATCCTGATATTCAGAAGATAGAGTATGAAGGAGGTATTTGCGAAGGAAAGCGATGGGGAAAGGGGACTCTGTATGATCGGAATGGGATGGTTGTGTACAAAGGAGAATGGATAAACGACGAGTATCTGGAAACAAAGCTAGTGCTGGATAAAGCAAATCAACTCCTTCATAATCACATTGAAGAGTTGATTGTGAGTGATGATTGCTGCAACGAAAAGGAGTGGGAGGTGCTGAACGTCTCTTTATTTCCGTGTATCACCTTGTTGAAGATTGGAAATGAGTGCTTCAAATGTGTGAAAAGTGTGAAGTGCATTGGACTGGAGCTGCTGAAGAAGATGGAGATTGGAAACGGTTGTTTTAGAGATCCAGATAACAAGCACAAGAATGAACGGCCTTCTTTCGTGCTGAAGGATTGTCCGTTGATAGAGGAGCTGAGTATTGGAACGAATTCTTTCAACGATTACAAAATCTGCGAGATTTCAAACGTGCCTTCCATAACCACAATCAAAATGGGATACGCGAGGAATGATGACTCCAATTCCTTCTATTCGTGCAGAACACTTGAATTGAAGGGTTTGCGAACGAAGAATGATTGATGTGTAGGCTTGCCAAAGCTAGAGAGCATGGAATTTGGAAGTCAGGCCTTTAAGTACTGCTCCTGCGTTGTATTTGAGGGTGGTGTTTGAGAGGGTGAGTGACGATGAAGATTTGCCTGTGTTACACACGATATCCGTGGGAAACGGAGCATTCCGCTTTATTGACAGGAGCAATGATCACACCAAGTTTGTCATGCGAAGTAGTTACTGCGGATTGTCTTAAGAGTAGATTTGCCCAGTTTACATTCTATCAAAAGTGATGCGTTCAAAAGCTACTCGTTTGCCAATGCGCGTAGAGTAGTACTTGAGAGTGAGACTCTTCCTTCCGTGATCCTGAATAGACATACCCTCTCTCAAACACATTGAATTGTGCAACTCATTCGCTCGCAAAGACAAGATAACGATGAAGGGTATGCATTGGTGTGGAATGATTCCCTGTAGGAGTCAGTCATCAAGTGGAGGCGTTTGCAGAAAGGATAAATACTCGTTCTGTGTTTTATTTATCTTATCGTCCCTCTTACGCTGACGCCATGGCGGATATGGAGCTTGAACACTATTATGATGAGTCCCTCCCATACGGCGGTTGCCTCGTCCTTTCTGATTGATGGTCCTTTAGTTCGATTCCTTGATTTTCGCAAAGCCTGTTTCCTCAACAAACACGCACAACTATGCAGTTCTGGCAGAGGCAAGCTACCAAAAGACATGCCCGTGGACTTGATCACGGGCTGATTGGCTCCCAAGGACTTGAATGACTGCGTCGCCAGCTCGTCCGCAATCGACAGCGCGTTCGACCGCCGAATGACATCCAGGTCCTGGCTCGACTGCGCCGTGTCACGCCGCTGCAGCACCGGCAAGGTAGGCGCCGGCTGGGCGGACGACGCCTCCTTCTCCGGGTTTTCGTAGGACCCCACGCGGCTGAAGATGGAGCTGACCGTGATGTACGTCTCGTCCGGATAGACGCCCTCGATGTGCTGCGTCTTCAGCGTCGCCAGCGCCTCCGTGTTGTTGTTGGTGATCATCTACCCCTCACTTCGCGCCGCCGCGCCCACCTTCGTGTTCATGATCCGCTCCAGGTCCTGCTCGCTCAGCCGCTCCTTTGTGTGCCCGAAGGTCTGCTGGATCACCGCCTCGATCTCCTCCACCGAGATCTCGTCGCCGAAGAACAGGTGCAGGTCCTCGATCGAAATGGTGTCCTCGTGGTCGCGGTCGATCCTACGCCTTACGCCGCCGTGCCGCGCCCACAGCCGGAAGATCAGATCGGCGTACTCGCGCCGCATGCCCTCCTTCCTCGCCAGACACGCGCCCACGAACTCCGAGTAGTTGATGTACCCTGCTTATGAGTGCCCGTCACAGCGCCCACCGCACTGCGCAAAGTCGATGCTGTTGAACAGCTGGCGCAGCTTCGCCTCGTCCGTGGTCATCTCGAACAGACGCGTGTCCTTCCCGATGGTCTCCTGCGACTGCAGCGTCCGCAGCGCGTCGCGGAACTACCCCTGATTCCCACACGCAGCGCGCACCTCCTCGAAGGAGATCACCCCGTCGTGCCGCTTGTCGAAGTACTCGAACGCGTCGCCCAGCTTCATCAGGTCGTTCTACCCCAATCACCCCCCGTTTTCGACCCCACGTTGTTCAGGTGGTAGGCCACGGCCGTCAGCGCCGCCTTCTTCAAATGGTTGTAGTTCTGGAACTCCTCCATGGCGTCCAGAATGGACGGCGACACGTTGCTGAGCGGCGCCGTGGGCATGGTCTTGAACCACGGGTGCTTCTGCGCCTCCAGCACTACGACTCACCTCCGCGCTCCTCCCATACCCGTCATGCGCTTGGCTGGATCGATCTGGAGCAGCGCGCTGACGAAGTCCTTGGCCTCCTCGCTCAGCTCGCCCCAGTAGCGCTTGGGGAAGGGGATGTGGTCGATGGTGATCTGGTCGAAGGGTAGATTCGCCATCTGCGGCGGCAGCGGATTGTGGCCGGTGAGCAGGAAGTAGGAGATGACCCCGATGGACCACATGTCACAGCTCTTGTTGTAGCCCACGCCCTTGAAGTTGGACATGTACACCTCGGGCGCGATGTAGTAGCGCGTGCCCACCAGACTGTGCATGTAGTCGGTGTCGTCCACGAACTGCGCGTTAGAGGGAGGAGGAGGACGCACCTTGCTCAATCCGAAATCGATCAGCTTCACTTCGGCGTCGGGGGTGTTGTCCGAAAACATGATGTTGGCGAGCTTCAGGTCACGGTGCGCGATGTTCTTCGTCTCGTGCAGGTAGGCAATGGCGTTGAGAATCTGCTTGATCACTCCCTTCGAGTACTCCTCCGAGAACTTTCCCACTACGCGTCACTGGAGCAGGGGACGCGATACTGGGACTGTTTACAAGGCGAGTGTACAATTCGCCACCGGAGAGCAGCTCCATGATCAGATACATCGCATCCGGCGTTTCGTACACCTCGTACAGTTTCACAATGTTCGGATGGTGCAGACGGGCCAAAATGAGCACTTCCTGAATGAGCCGTTCCCGCTTCTCCGGAGCTAATCCCGTCATTCGGATCGTCTTCATCGCGAATTTGCCTCCAGTCGCTCTTTTCGTAAGCACACAAGCGCACTCCTCACTTGTTCACCACAGCGCGGATCGGTCCCGTCGCTCCGACACCGAGCTCCTCCGAGGTAAACATATAGACAGCCTGGACATTCCTACACGGTCAAGTCCACAATCGAAAGGATACTCCTTCCTGTAAACGACATTCGAAACACCCCGCATGTTGTCTTCGTCCTCCTCTCCCGCTCCGTCCGAAAACTCCGCATCATCACTGTGATACGATTTCATGTGGTTTATGTCCTCCATAGAGTCTTCGTTCGGGGCAAGAATAGTTTTCTGGTTCAAACCGCTATCTACGACTCACTCCCACTCACCGAATCGAACCGTTGTTCCTCTGTTGTTTTACTTTGAGACTCTTGCTACCTAAGCAGCATGAGAACAGTCCGGGCATACTTTGAAGCAATTCAAAGAATCGATTAGCGAGAAGGATTGAGTCGCAACAAAGAGGGGGATCAGCGCAGACAAGACCCGATTGTGCACCTCAAACCGCCACACCGAGAAACGCGTTTTAATGATATAGAATGCGAGAGGAATGGAGGAGAAGTCGATAGCCGTCACTTTGAAAAGCACGTGCTCCATCACAGATTCTGGTGTTCGTCACTGTAATAGACTCTATCTACTTCGTACGACACCCTGTTGGTTCAGGAAGGACGAAGAGACTGCCGATGAGGTCCCTACTACAATTCAAGGAGCGAGCATGCAGGAGCAATAAAGAAACGAGCGAGCAGAGAGTACAACGACTTCAAACCCAAGCCTGTGCAGGACAACGTCAACTCAACAAACCACATCGCACCAACCTTTCAAGATTTATACAGCTGGGTAATACGGGGAGACCGCAAATGTGCGTTTCTTCGTCATTTGTGTTTTCATGCTCATTATTCCTTCTATTCATTGATTATGAAGTGTACGTGCTGCTCTCTATGAATTCTACACTCTCTACCCTCTACCCTGAACTTACCCTCACCTCCTCCTAGTCGATCTCCTCCATATCTGCGAACCCCTCTGTGGATTCCTCCCCGAAGTGAAGAACCCCGAGAAGAAGGTGCGCCGTCTCTCCCAAGGCACTCACGACTAGGTTCCCTTCCGTGAGCGTTGCCTGTGGACTGTCGTCGCGCTGTTCGTCTATCTGGTGTGCTGCCAGATTCCCCTGTACGGCATTGCCAACGCCGCCTCCTCCGATCCTCTCTACTGGCTTCGCGCCATCACTGGCTCCAACCGGTTCGTCTCCCCTTCCCCCGCCTAATCCCGTAGTGGTACGCTGATGGAGCTGGGCATCAGCCCCATTGTGACCTCGAGCATGATTATGCAGCTGCTGACGGGCCTGAAGCTGGTGGTGTTCGACCAGAGCGTGAAGGAGGAGCGCCAGCTGTTCGAGAGCGTGCAGAAGCTGTTTGGCATCATCCTGACCATCGCGACGGCGTTCGTGTACGTGGTGTCGGGCATGTACGGTCCGGCGAGCGAGCTGGGCTGGTTCACGTGCACGCTGATCATCGTGCAGCTGTCCTTCGCGGGCATCATCGTGCTGCTGCTGGACGAGCTGCTGCAGAAGGGCTACGGCCTGGGCTCGGGCATCTCGCTGTTCATCGCGACGAACATCTGCGAGTCGGTGATGTGGCGCGCGTTCTCGCCGATGACGATGAACAACGGCCGCGGCAAGGAGTTCGAGGGCGCGATCATCGCGCTGTTCCACCTGCTGATCACGCGCAAGGACAAGATCCGCGCGCTGCGCTACGCGTTCTACCGCCCCGGCCTGCCCAACATCGCCAACCTGCTGGCGACCGTGATCGTGTTCTTCGTGGTGGTCTACTTCCAGGGCTTCCGCGTGGAGCTGCCGGTGAAGAACCCGAAGTACCGCGGGCAGCAGGGCCTGTACCCGATCAAGCTGTTCTACACCAGCAACACGCCCATCATCATCATCTCCTCGCTGGTCTCCAACCTGATGATCATCTCGCAGATGCTGGCGCGCCGCTGGGAGGGCAACTTCCTCGTGGGCCTGCTCGGCAAGTGGTCGCACGACCAGCAGATGCGTCCCGTGGGCGGCATCATCTACTACCTCAACGCGCCCGCCAGCTTCACCGAGGCGCTCGCCGACCCGCTGCAGCTCATCGTCTACGTGGTGTTCATGCTGGGCTCCTGCGCGCTCGTGTCGCGTCTGTGGATCGAGTTCTCCGGCACCTCCGCCCGCGACGTGGCGAAGCAGCTGCGCGACGACGGCATGACCATGAAGGGCTACCGTGACACGGCGCTGATCGACGTGCTGAACCGCTACATCCCCACGGCCGCTCTCTTCGGAGGCATGTGCATCGGCGCTCTGACCGTCTTCGCGGACTTCTTGGGCGCGATTGGCTCCGGCACGGGTATCCTGCTGGCTGTGACCACCATCTTCCAGTACTTCGAGCTGCTGAAGAAGGAGGGAGAGGAGCTTGGCTTTATGGGATTCTGGGGTGTTTGTTAGAATAGAGGTGTGGTGACATGGTTGCATTATCCCATCACAAGTCGAGTAGCCACGAAACAAATGAGTGTGTGAAAGAAAGAGGACAATAAATCGAGCAAGAACTAAAGCTGCTCATCACGCCACTCCCCACAGGGTTTCCTCCAACAACCGCATTGGGGTTGGGAGTGAGCACAAAGGAATCAGCACCGTTGTACTCCGCGGCTTCTTTATTGAAGTCATCGCCAAGGTCAAAGAGAGCTCTTGACGTGCCCTTCTTGAGTAGCCTCTCCACCGATTCCTTCACGAAGGGATGCTACTCATCAACAACGCTCAACAACACGCACGTTCATAAGATCCTTCACGCTCCATCGCTCATTCACATCCTTGATGCAGCACTTGCTCACGAAGTCCACGAATTGCGTAGACCACTTGGACGAAGAAATAGAGGGAGGATTGCCCGTGATGATACTTGTAACAACGCCCATGGCACTCTTGTTGCTGTATGGATTCTTGCCCTCCGCCAGCTCCACCATGGTTACGCCCAGCGACCACACATCACTCTTCAGCTCCGTCTTCTCGTCCAGCACCTCAGGGGCCATATACTGTATCGTGCCGGAACAGTTATTTCGCTGTGAGCAGGTGTGATTCACCTCAATAGCCAAACCGAAGTCTCCCAGCATAATGAGACCGTTCTGGGAGAAGAACAGATTGTCTGGTTTGATGTCCTATTCACTCATTTCGTAACCATTTGACTACTCTGTGCATGATCTTCTTGTTGTGAAGATAGCTGAGTCCCAAAAGGCAGCAACTCGCAATCTCCCGCAGCTGATCTTCATTCAGCCGCTTTCCACTCTTGATGAAGGCTCCGAGCGAGCCGCAATGACAGTACTCCATCACAATCTACGTCCATGAATGGATACTAGAATGCCTACCAAGAGGTTTTTGTCCATCCAGATGGTTTTGATGTGCTTCACAATGAAGCTGGAGTGACATTCTCGGAGTACCTTGATCTCCGACTCGACCTTTGATTTGTCCTCAATGTCGGGAATCAGTTTGATCACCACGTCTCGCTAGAGTCTATGTCCGTGGCCTGAAAGATGAAGGCAAATCCACTACTCGTTACATCCACAACTGAGACGAACCCCTTCCCAATCAGCCTCGGATGAGAGTAGCCAAAGGCCGCAGCACACTGTTCCATCTTTTCCTTATTCATTGTTAATATTTTTATGTGAAATCTGATCTTCGTTAGGGTTATAACTGAATTCCACTTTCAGTGAAGTACCATCAACCAACCTTCTAGAGCACTCTTTAGTGATTTGTTTTCCTCCGTGTTGACCTCCAGAATGGGAAGGCTGGTTGATTCCGTGATTGATTCCTTCAGTGAGACTCTTTGTATCTGTATGCAGTATCGTAATGTGTTGCCAATCAATTGGTGATGTTGTAGAGCGGAAACCACCCTTTTCTCAGTTATATGGTCTCCTCCTTTGAAGCCTATTCTATATGGATAGTAACAGTCCTCCAGTCCTGAATGCACTGCTATCATGGCATAACTCATCCTCCATTTGGTTCATCATTCCCCCATTCTCAACAACAAATGCACTATTGGATTGTAACAAAGTGAGTGATTTCATTCACACACTTTCAAACAATCACTCTGCCATTTCGTTTCGAGTGAGTCCAAATGCTGCCGGCAGCCATAAACATCCAATTTCTCCACGAATACGCAACAACCATGATTCCCCAGCCATTTGCTCCCATTCTCCCATTTCAAGTGCTAGAATCACTCCACTATCATGAACTCAATCCAATTCTCGCAACAACGATGAATCAAGTCACGACATCATGAACACCCGTATCCAAGAATATTGCTTGCTGATATCACCAACCCATTTGCAACCCATTCCCACGTTCAATACCACAATCGAACATGGATTTGAGGTATCCTTCTTCAGCTGGTCATTCCGCGGGAATCCACTGTATCCTCAACGAAACGGTTGTTTTGGGAAGGCTCAACCTTTCACTTTTGCTCTACGGTTTTTGCAATTTACAATGCAAGTAATTCGCCTCTTTCAGTAATCATGGCACTAGATGGAAGATAATGCGGGACTTTTCATCCCAAACATCCCTCCCCAAATCAATTCGCGCTACATCATTAAGAAGGAACTGGGAAAGGGTGCCTATGGCACCGTTTATTTTGCTGTCGATCGGGTTACTGGAGAAGAGTACGCGCCGTTATCGGATCTCACTGCATAGAGTGGCGCTAAAGAGGATAAACGACGTGTTTCGAACAAAAACAGACGCAAAGCGGACACTGCGCGAGATTACCATCCTTCGTCAGTGCCATCACCCGAATATCGCTGCGCTGAAGTGATACCATTCTACTAATTTCACGTACAGAGACTTAGTGGTCCCCTCCGATGAATACACCTACAAGAACCTGTGGATTATTCAGGTACGCTTTACTTCACGATTTCAATGGCCAGGAATACGGAGGATGGGATATGGCGAAGATCGTGAGGAACTCCGATAAGATCACCGGCTGGGGAGAGCAACACGTGAAATCCTTGCTCTACCAGATTTTGTGCGGCCTGCTCTACATGCAGGTGGGGGTTTGAAGATAGAATCACGGCTAGAGCGGCAACATCGTCCATCGCGACCTGAAGCCGTCGAACATCCTTGTCGGCAGCAGGTGCGACGTGAAGATCATCGACTTCGGCCTCGCTCGCCAAATGAACCAGCAGTACATGGAGGAGAAGGAATCGATGGCATGCGCATCATCTCCCTCTCATCGCTAGAGTGACGTGGAGAACGCTGGCTGTCTCCGGGAGAAGCCCGCCATGGAGCGGCAGCTGACGCAGCACGTGGTGACGCGTTGGTACCGTGCCCCTGAACTGATCCTCCTCCAAGAGTACTACAACGCCGCCATCGACATGTGGTCCGTGGGCTGCATCTTCGCGGAGCTGCTGCAGACGCTGGAGCCCAACCACCGCCCGCAGCCGCTGTTCCCGGGGAAGTCGTGCTTCCCGCTGAGCGCGCGGCGCGCGGAGAAGGGGCAGATCGAGCGGTTCGGCGAGGAGTTCCGCGCGGAGACGCACCAGTTGGAGAAGATCTTCGAGGTGATCGGCACGCCCCCGCGGGAGGACCTGCTGGCGCTGGACGACGGTCCCATGAAAGACGTGGGATGTGGGGGGTGATGGGTGAAGCGTAGTACCTGCTGGACATGGAGTACATCGGACCGATGGACTTCCACGAGCTGCTGCCGCACGTGTCGGAGGATGCGCTGAGCCTGCTGAAGAGCATGCTGGTGTTCAGTGGACGAGGGGTGGTGGTGTGACGAGCAGACCCGAACAAGCGTGTGACGGTGAAGGAAGCGCTGGCGGCGCCGTTTTTGGAGTCGGTGCGCAAGCCGGAGAAGGAGGTGGTGGCGTCAAATCGCATGCTGTTCCCGTTCGAGTACGACACGACGGACGAAGGCACCAACTTCCGGCTACGGCGGCTGATCTACCAGGAGGCGGTGCAGTTCCAGTAGGCGGTGGGAGGGAGTGCGAGCGTAGTGAATTGGTGATGGAGGGACACAATCACGAGATGGGTCGGCAACGGAGCTACACGACGGGCGCGCTGAATACGCGGAACATGCGGCTTGGGAGCACCGATATGGGAAGAGGTGGGCGTGGGATGAGGGAGTGAGGAGTAGATGACTCCGTAACGGAGAAGAAGAATTGCTGTGTAATGTGATATCGCGTTTGGGGGTGTTTGTTTCGCAGAACGAGAGGCCACTCGGTTTGAAAAGGATGATCACAATCGCTTCAACTTTCAGATTCGATTTTCTTAATTGAAGAATGTACGTGTCGGCCGTTTGGTTGGTGATGGGTAGGAATCCTGTGAAGACCGTTGTGAAGAATGAGGAGGAGGAGTTCGCGAAGGGCCCTCTTTCCATCCTCTACCAGGCAGTGAAGAATAACACAAAGGTGGGAGGTGGTTTTGGCGCGTTATTCGACGTAGGTGCTCATTAACGTGCGCAACAACCACAAGCTGCTGTGCCACGTGAAGGCGTTTGACAGACACTGCAATATGTTCGAATCCTGCCGTTGCGAAGTCACCCGTAGGGTTTTGGAGAATGTGAAGGAGTTCTGGACGGAAGTGCCCAAGTCCGGGAAGGGAAAGAAGAAGGCCCGTGTTGTGAACAAAGACAGATATATTCCCAAGGTAGGAGGCGGCGTTGCGGATTTAGGCGTAGCTCTTCCTGAGAGGCGATAGCGTGGTTGTCGTCTGCAGCAATCCGAATCTCAAGGGCTAATCTGATATACAATGTACTGTTTCGGCTGTTTTCTCCGACAAACAGAAGGCTACATAAACAACGATTTCTGGACCCACCCCGCCCTTTGGGGTTTGGATTCATCATCTGCGACGATACTGCCGTAGTAGTAGTCCTCATTTTCCCTGAAAATGCGAATGGTGTCGTTGGCCTTCACGGAAAGTTGGTACGGGCAGTTACTGTCCCAGTCCATGCAGATGCGCTTTTCCACAGGTGCGTCATACACGATCTCATCATCTTCCGGAATGGCTCTGCACATCGAAACAGGAACAATCAGCCCGTTGTAGTCTCCGTACTCCACAACGATTGAATCAGCACCCTTCCCTGGAATCGAACTCACATACACCAATCCGTCCTGCGGGATGTGAACTGTATACACTGTCCCCGCGAGCGTAAACGACGCGTTGTACTCCTCCTTCAACAGCAGACACTCCATATCCTCCGTTCTCTACGCGTGAAACGCATCACGAATCGGCACCTCTGAAGCCCGCAATTTGTCCATATCAATGTTGTTCTGCAGCAGATTCCAAACATACACGCTGGGAGAGATGTCTCTTCCATCGTATTGGATCTTCATAGGCAATCGCACAAAAGGGCAGTTTTGAATGATGGTGATGAGGGACTGGATGGTGTCGCTGAACTCTGGAGAGAAGTCGTGGGTCTTGCCAAGAGAGTCGCGAATGCGGATCTGGATAACGATGGAAAGAATGGGATTGGAAGCGGAAACAACATCCGGAAGAGATGCAGATGACACCTCTGTTCCATCTTCGTTGAACAGATGAAGGAAGGGAATGGCGATGCCGATTTTCTTCTACACGTGAATTACGATGCAAAGCACGTACATTGCAGTAGTTTAGGATATCATTGTACAGATCTTCCGAGGGAGAGTCGGAAAGCGGGTATTGGAAGGAATACCCGTTCGAGAGCCGAAGCGACAGCTTCTTTCCCTCCTTCGTTGCTTTATCGCCCATATGTTCGATGTGAGGATGCGGAATCGTGCTTTCCGTGACGGTGATGACACTACCGAAATGCACGCAATCTCGAAGCAGCGAAGATGGATCCACATCCTTTCCATCAACAGTCACTTGGAGAGAAGCGGAGTATGTGGGATTTGCAAAAGGCGATGTCTAGGATGAACAACAGGAATAAACCGCAAACGAAGAAGGTGAACTTCAGGAGAGTAAGAACAGAGTCATGCGGACTGGCATCGACTTGACGAAGGAGAGGGCCGTAGCGAACGAAGCAGCGGATCTTCTTCGAATAGCCGAAGTCAACGTTTGCCGCCACCACGGCTGTTGTTTGGTCGCCGTCGACGTAATCTGCGATGGTGCCTCCACTCACCGTCTTTCCATTGATCTGAACGACGAGAGTGCGTTCCTTGAGGAAGAACAGTCTCTACCGATGAGGAGGGATGGAAGAGTGCACGGAGAGCTCTCCTCGTAGCCACTCGGTCGAAAAGGATTTAACGCACGCAATACGGTGGACGGATCCCGCAAAAGAGCACACGAGGGTGAGAATCATCCGAAAATGAGTCAATCGAAAATAGACCCGAATTTGGGACGGATTCAAAAGAGGACAGCAGGATGAGCGAATCTCGGAGAGACTCCATTTCTGCGCTGATACGGGAACTCTTTGCCCAATACGGGAGAGACCCCGACGATGTGGCGCTCATTCGGAAGTGCAACAGCCTTTTCTCCGTCTATTCCGGATCTCTCGCATGTAAGATTGGGTGTGCCTATTTCTGGGATAGTGAAGGAAGAAGAAGTGGTGAACGTGATTCGCACTCTTTTTCAGCCGCGCGTGCTGGACGGCGGGAGAGAGCTCGACGTCTTTGACGAAATCTATGATCAGCTGAAGACATCGCGCAGCACCAGTCCAGAAACGCGACGGTTGCTTCGTGTTACGTCTGTCATGCGTAGAAACATGCTCTATTTGCTCTATGCGCTGCGGACGCGCTTCACAGACACTCTTCACCCTTCCGTCGTGTCAGAGCCCGTGAAGCCCGTGTCTCCCTATATTGTGCTGTTCAGAAGGAGTGGTAAGGAATAGACACCCAAGAAGAGCAGGCCAACGCGAATGAACCCGCGACAGGAGAAGGAGGTGGAAGAGTTATATTCCGAGGATGAGAGCAGCGGCCCCATTGTTGAATTGCATCTCTACCGATGATGCGTAGATCGCTGAGTCGCTTCTCATCCGCGACTTGATTGTGACTTTTCAGGGAATTGACTCTACGTACTTCCGCTTTGAGTGAGTCCTGGAGGTCATGATCACAGATAGCACGGAACAGGGTCTCTTCGTGGAAACCGCCGACCTCCACCTCCCCACCACCATCCGCAACACCGTTCTGCGCCTCCTGCAGATCGGAACCTGTTACAAGCGAATCCAATTGTCGGCCCGATTTCAGGCACTCAGGGATAGACTGATCCGCGACTCGAAGCAGGTGGATCACGGCACCATTCGCAACAGCGTCAACGACATCATCAACACCCACCTCTGTAGCTTCTACCGATTCGTGATCGGCCTCGAGGAGAAGAACACGCAATCCACGCTCAGCTCCTCGCCCGCCGACGCCTTCTCCCTCCAACAATTGTACGATCCCTCACCCCCCACTCCCCCCAAGTTTTTATCTGTGCGAGGAGCCCCTCCAGCGTCTTACCTACCTCTACAACATCCTCGTGTCCAGCATCCGACTCCGCGGCGGCTCGCTCGCCTCCGCCATGTTCAATTATGTGGGATCCCCCACCGACCCTCACCCTCAGACCAACCACGGGGACGCGGTGTACCGCACGCTGGCACTCTCGCTGCTGAAGGACATCAACACGCACATCCTGAAGCAATCGTGGCAATGGGCGGTGAACGGACGCCTGCTGGACATGCACGCCGAGTTCTTCGTGGAGATTGCCGTGCCGTCGGAGAGTGGGCGTTTCATTGGAGGGTGAGGGGTAGAATCGGGACATGGGAACAAATGGGTGGACATGTACCATATGCGTCAGCGCATGGTTCCCTCCTTCTTCCCGCCCGCGCTGGTGGAGCAGGTGTTCCGTTGCGGCAAGTCGGTGCACTTCATTCGGGACAGCCTGCAGGACGCCAACTGGGTGGTGCGCGGCGCGGACGAGTCCATCCTCGCCCACTGCAGTCTGAGTGAGGTGAGCGCCCTTCGCCCGTGTTCCCCGTAGTACGCCGCCTTCGCCGCACTCCTGCAATCCGTGTACACGCAAGCCCAACACCACATCATCCAGTTCTACACCGATCGTTACTTCCTCCTCCGCACGCTGCGTCTCTTCCACAGCTTTTACCTCCTCGGCGCCGGCGACTTTTATCTCGAGTTCATCTCGCGCGTGGAGCACGGCTTCCTCTTCGCGCCCGCCACCGTCTCCAACGGCTGGTTCCAGGAGGAGTTCAACACATGCGTCGGCCGCACCTCGCTCTGCGGCGAGGCGGAGTTCATCTCACAGCGCGTGCGTCTGAAGCCGCTGACCTCGCTCTCGCGCTTCGACATCTGGAAGAAACCCTTCTTCTCGATGGAGATGCCCGAGAATTTGCGAGTCCTTTTCACCCCGGGGCTGATGGCGAAATACGAGCAGATTTTCTCCGTGTTGATGGTGCTGCGCACGCAACTGTTCGATCTGGAGCGCGTCTGGACGGACGAGTGCTCGCTCGCGAAGGAGGTGGACGCGCTGCGCGACCGCGGCACCGTGCGCGCGCTGCGGCGGACGCTGGACGAGTTCAACCTGCTGCGAATGCAAGCGCACGGGTTCCTGACGACGCTGCAAGGGTTCTACTTCCTGCACGTGGTGGAGAAGTTGTACAACAACATGATGGCGGAGATGGGCAAGGCGGAGCGGTTCGACGATGTGCTGAGGATCCACAGGGAGTTCGTGGAGGGGCTGGACAAGAGCTTCTTCACGGACGGGAAGCAGAGCGCGATTAAGAGCGTGATGTTCGAATTGCTGCGACTTGCGTCGGGAGTGCTGGGAGTGCAAGTGGGGGATAATAGGAGGTGTGAGGCGTAGAACAAGCTGTTCGATTCCATCAACGAGCTGATCGACAAGAAGAATGTGGAGATGGGTCGTGGAAATCACGCGTAGGCTGGAGAAAGTATCACCGTTTGCTTGGACGCCATCGAGGCCGAGCGGAGACCAGAGGTGGGGCTGGCTGGCGTGGATGAGGTGTAGATTGTGCAGCTGAGGATGCAGTTCTCGCAAAAGATGCAACAGTTTATCACGCAGCTGAGGAACCCGCCGAAGGGGTTTGTTCGCGAATTCCCGATGAGGAGTAGGTATTCTGCGTTTACGACCATCGCATGCCAGCTGGACTTCAACTATTACTATACAGAAGCGTAGTTTTCTAGCATGGAGTGTTTGTTGTAAAGCGGGGAGTTGGCTCATTTAGAGAAGGTGGGCAACAGATTGAAATAACCGTGATTGCCGAGGTGGCACACGACCCGTTTACCCCAGTCATTTGCTTCCGCCTGGGTGTATCCGCAATGATTCTGGATATGTTTCCGAGGTACGAGTCGACTGGCTGCTTTGTGATCGTCTAGGCAGTTTTATACCATCCAGGTGGATCGGCAGCTGTTTCATATCGACATCCGTTACCAGAACTTGAAGGTGATCGGGAGCGGGTCGTATGGAGTGGTTTGCTCTGCCGACGACGTGGTGAGTGCTTTTTCCCTCCCCTTTACCCTCACAGATTGCGGGCAGGCGGGTAGCAATCAAGAAAATTGGCAATCTGTTTCAAGATATCGTTGATGCAAAGCGCGTTCTCGTAAGGGCTTTGCGACTTTCTTTGATGTTTCAGAGAGAAATAAAGATGCTGCGACATTTGGGCTGGCACGAAAACGTCATCTCCCTGTATGACGTGATTACGATGCCCTATGTAAGTGTCGCAATGAGAATATTCATGTCGAAGGGGAGGGAGGATTTTACCGATATTTACATTGTGACACAGCTATTCGAGTGCGATCTCGAGCGCATTATCTCCTCGAATCAGGTACAATCGCTACGCAGAGCTAACCCCAAGCCTCTGTCGGAGAATCACATTCAGTTCTTCCTTTTCCAGCTCCTGAAGGCTCTGAAGTTCCTTCATTCGGCGAAGGTGCTTCATCGCGATTTGAAACCGTCGAACATTCTCGTTAACAGCAATTGCTGTCTTGCGATTTGCGATTTTGGCTTAGCACGCGGACTGGCCGGGAGCCATTCCATGATGACGGAGTATGTGGTGACGCGGTGGTACCGCGCCCCCGAGCTCTTGTGCGAGAACTCCGTAGACACGCGGCGCTGCTGTCATCATAGACATACGACTGGGAAGTGGACATCTGGTCTTTGGGTTGCATCTTCGCAGAATTACTGGGAAGACAGCCTCTTCTGCAGGGCAAGAACCCCTACGACCAGCTGAAGCTGGTCATCAAACTGTTGGGACCCCAACGCGGTGCGGTGTGGGTTCTGTGTGGCTCTGAAGGCGTAGTCACTGAACTTCATCCAGAAGGCGCAGGCGCGCGAAGCAGTGGAGAAGATGGACTACGGCGAGCCGATCGTTCGTCTTCGGCGGGTGTGTGAGGCGTAGCCGTTCGAGGAGCGCTTTCCCCATGCTTCGGCGAACGCGATCGACCTGCTGAAGCGAATGCTGGTGTTCGACGCCACGAAGCGGATCAGTGTGGACGACGCGTTGTGCCACCCGTTTTTGGCTGCTCTGACGCGCGAGTACTCGCGGTTCCCCGTGACGGATCCGTTTAACTACGATTACGAAAAGAGGCGGGAGACGAAGAAGGGGATCATGCGTAGCTACGGCGAAGAGATTCCTCTGGAGGATCTGCGCATTCTATTCCTTCAGGAAGCCGTACTCTACCCTGTCAGCAGCTTCCATTACCGCTCCTTAAGAACCCAACCCGGTAGAAGGGGCAGCAGAGAAATGAACGCAGTTCGCGGGCCTACTGCTGATCACTCGGCGGAAACGACCGGCGAACCTGCGGCAGATGGAAGGTAGTTTTCTTTCGGCTATGTTCCCTTGTCTTTGTATTCTATTATTGTTATGCCTTTCATGTTTCGGTGTGATCCCGTGCCTTTGTTCCACACGCGTTCCAAACAAGATTCGGGAGTTTCATCGTGGAAACGCCACAACGTGACCTGCTTCGTTGAGAGAGATCACAAAATGCAGAACCATTACCAGGAAACCTATGGGTACGCGGAAAGGACGACTCAATACATGCCCAATCCTCCGCCACCCCAAGGATACTACGCCTATCCTTCCATTCCCCCTGCCGTTCCAATGACCGCGTCCCCGTACCCTCCCCCATACGCGCCATCGATGCCCGGCCCTATGCCAGCCAATCCTCCTCCTCCCATCCCGACCTATCCGTGTCCTTCTCCTGCATATATGGGCAGAGCGCCAAGGCCATTCCCAACGGAAGGAATGCCCCCAGGCATCTACTGTCCCCAATGTGGTGCCCTGTGTAATGGGCCGAAGAAGGGGAGAAAGGTGAAGTGCGCGTGTGGATACGTGAATTTGAGGGATATGGATCACCCATAGAAATGGAAGTTGTTGAAGGGCAACAAGAAGCACGGCTCCAGCTCCAGCTCGAGTTCGAGTTCGAGTTCCAGCTCCGACTTTCACTCCAAGCTGAAGAAGAAGATCCACAAGGTATTGCACTAAATGTAGTATGGGAAACTGCAGAATCCCTCATTTCGTAGGATTCATTACGAGAGGAACGGATTATTCCTCCATTCGCATTGAACCCACATCTCATCCATTCCATAAAACCACAAAGCAATGACTCGTTTGTTGAACACATTTCAGCATAGATTGAGGGAATGCATCACACTCTCCTTTTCATGAGTCAAACCCCTAGTAGTTCCACTACTGGAGGTACGATGAGTACTCCAGTGAAAGAGAGTAGTCATTACGAATCCCTGAGTAAGGATGAGGAGAAGGTCCTTGCCTTCCTGTCTCCCATGTCTTCTCAGGACTTTCGGTTTTCGCTGTCACAGGATATGAGTGACTTGGGCAAAACCCAGGAGGGTAGTCTCCGAACGGGAATTCCAACACAATCGGACACTCTTTTTCAAGATTCGTTATTGACTCGCAGAGCCATGGCAAATGACTACTTCCAATACCAGTCCCAGGAGTTGTCTTCAAGCCAGCAAACGTACAGAGCGGATACACTGCGATAATGCGTAGCCAAGTGCTCTCACAGAACCTGACTCATTCGCAAATCGAAAAGAGTGATTCGCTCTTCCAGGGCTTGGTTCAGGTGGTGCAATCACAAGAACCGAAACTATTCCCCAGCCAGCTAAATCTCACACAATCGATTGGGTCCTATTTGAGTGTGGAGGTGATGTGTAGGAATATCCCGGAAATATCCAAAGTGATGGAAAGGCGTAAAGAGAAGCCACCCGTCGTTCAGGAGAGACGCGTTGTTGAAGCGCCCAGTAGAGAAGAGACGAGTGGAGTGGTGCTACTCGATCCCGTAAGGCAGCAGTCAACGACTAATGGTCTAGGGAGACCATTTCATACGGCGGATGGGGAACATCACGGTAAAGCGCATGAAGAAGAAGCATCGCAAGAAGGGCCAACCATCCTTCCAGGTGTAGATAGTTGCTCTCCATTTTGACATTTGCTGTTTTCTGTGAACCCAAAAGAAACCAATGGTGAAGGTCGTTGTTTGCGTGGTTTCGTAATCCTGTAGGCTTTCTTCTGCGGTGATATCGCGGGACGCATTGGGGAAGTACTGGCGAAGGTGGCCAAATACAACAGCAGCAAACTGGGACCGTTCGACGTGCTGTTCTGCGTGGGCAAGTTTCTAGATGAGAAGAATGAAATCGCACTGAGTAGGGGCTGGGGAAAACGCCAGGGGTCTCACGTATAGCGCCGTCGATGGCATTTCCAATTCCCACATACATTGTGGTGAAGGATGATATTATTTCCCCGGAACAAATGGCACAGCTGCGCGCAATTCCGAACCTGACGATCGTCACGGATGTCACATATCTCTCTGTGCTTGGACTACGGGTAAGGATCCGACTGACACAGCATCATCAATAGCTGCTCTGTATTCCGGGAGTGTACGATCCGCAGCGCTATTTGGACGAGGGAAACGTGTCCCCGTGCTACTACCGCAAGTCGCAAATTGAATCCGCGTTGAAGCAAGCAGACGAGAGTCCCGTGGATGTGGTCCTCTCGGGAGAGTGGGCGCTGGGGTTTTGTCATGCATGGCTGCTTCATGCATAGGATGCTTCATTTCGTGAATCCCTCCCAGTATCCCAGCATTCCGAACTGCACAGCTGTGGGATCCTCCATTATCAGCGATGTGTTGAAGACAGTGAAGCCCCGTTACCATTTCGCCGCTTCCATGGTGCGTTTCACGCAATGCGCTCATTCTCAGAACATCTTCTATGAGCGTCGTCCGTATCGAAACGCCAGCCAGCACATCACGCGTATTGTCTGTTTGGGACCCGTGAAGGCCGGTTCTGACAAGAGTCGGAAATGGCTCCATGCGCTCAACCTCACTCCCTGCATTCAAATGCCCGAGTCCGAATTGATCGAAGCCGACGCCAACTGCACGCCCTCGCCCTTCGAGCTCGCAAAGCGTCCCGCCGAAACTCAACTCCCTTCCCAGGCAATGAAACGCCCGGAGAGAGAAACTCCCGCCAACCCCCCAAATTACCGCTTCGCGCTGCAGCCGAGCGCGCGGTCCGAGTGTTGGTTCTGTTTAGCGTCACCAAACGTGGAAAAGCAATTGATCGTGAGGTAGATAGAGTGTTTGGCGTACGAGGGTAGCGTGGGCGAGAACGCCTATCTCGCGCTGCCAAAGGGGCAGCTGACGTCTGGTCACGTGCTGGTGATTCCGGTGGTGCACCGCCAGAGCACCCTGCAGCTGCCGGAGGAGGCGGTGAAGGAGGTGGAGGCCTTCAAGAAGGCGCTGATCCAGTGGGCGTGAGGCGCGTCTCTGAGACATAGAATGTTCCACGCGCAGGGGAAGGCGGTGCTGCTCTGGGAACGCAATCTCACCACGCGCAACCCCGTACACTGCCACCTGCAGGTGCTTCCCATCGATCGGGAGAAGGGTGGCGTTTCATTGGCGGTTTCATTTCTAGAAGCGGTGGTGAAGATCGTGCTGGACGCGGCGGCGACGCAGCGTGGCTTCCGCTTCTCGGAGATGGCGCAGGTGGCGGTGGTGCTGGCGGCTGAGCGGTAGGATGAGGAGCTGAGCGCCTTTGCTGGGAGCGAGGATTTCCTGTATGCTGAGGTGTGGGCAGTGAATGCCACCCAGCCCAAGCGCTACGGGTACGTGGTGAAGGAGCGTCGTCCGCAGATGCAGTTCTTCCACCAGGCGGTGGGTTCTCTCCTGGAGTCTGAGAATGCCGGCAGCGATTGGAAGGGGTTGCAGAAAAGTGCCGAGGAGGAGGCGGCGCTGACGGACCAGTTCAGAGAGATGTTCAAGCCGTATGACTTCACGGTTGCGAAGGAGTAACCGTGCTTGACAGAATCATCTTGTTTGTTTCACATGAATGCGGGTGGAGAAGAAGGGCAGTCCGAAGTCGAAGGTCCTCCCAGGAAAGCGGCCTTCGAGGAGGTGAGGGGTGCGATTGCCTCCCTGGTTGGAAAGGACTTCCTTCTGTTCGACACAAACGGTTACGACTTCATTGCAACAACAACGGTGGAGCCCATACCCACCGGTATTCCCATCTTTGTGCTTCTTCTCATTGGCACTCAGGAATAGCCAAATCTTGACGCCTATCAGGCGATGGAGCTTATCGGTAAAACGGGGACCGGAAAGAGTGCTGTATCCCATTCAACACGCCATTTCATCTTTAGCTTACGTATTCGATCATCGCCAACGTTGTGTCATCCAAGGAAGTGGGCGGAATGGAGATGCCTGTGATCCTGTTTGACATGGATTCCAAGCTGGCCGCTTCGCGATTGAGCCAGGAACTCCTTTCCCGACTCGCCTCCGTGCAAGAGGAGCAGCGGCGACTCGAGTACTACAAGGCGGCAGTGAATCGGATTACGGTGTACCGACCGACAGATCTCATTCACATGTCCCTCCTGCTGCGTTTCATTCACACGGATCCGAATCGTGGGAATGGGCGGGAAGAGTGAGTCGTAGTCAAAACGCGTCTCCTCGTGATCGAGTCCCTTTGTTCCTTCATTTACGACATTTCGAGCAATGAAAGCACGCAGGCCTTGTTCTATTCCATCATCCGTGTCCTTCGTTGGATCCTTCGGGACAAAAAGGCGTCGCTGTTGGTCGTCTCTCCCAGTAGGTTCCAGTGGTTCTTCTTAGCGCTAGAGTTGCTGTCGAACAACTCCACATTCTACTACATGCCCATCTCCGGATGGTTATCGCTGATGAGCAACCGGTTTGTGCTGAAGAAGGAGAAGGACCCTTCCGATCAAAGCGTTCTCTTTCGCATGTTCAATGGGAAGGACGATTCGCGTAGTTGCTGCTTTCGCGTGTGTGACCATGGTATTTCGTTTTCAGAGTAAACATACTTGTTCTAAAAGCTACAGGATTCAATGCTGTGTTCTTTGCACAGGCGGGATTCCTCCTTGCGATATTTCTTCTGCGGACGCCTGTGCGGCGAGTCCTCGTCTTCCAACGACTCTTTCCTACGCCTTACTTCGCAATCCATCTCCAACCACACAACGACGGCGCCGTTCTTTTCTTGAATTAGCTTCGGGATGGTGCTCCAGCTGAAACGGATGAATGTGGGGAATCCAAACACGGGATGCATACAGTTCGCCAGGAACGCCTTCGTCGTGGGATCTATTGATGACGAAGTGAAAAGGAAACTACCACTCGGATAGCCGGATCCCGTCGCTCCGAACGATTTCCCCTCCATGTAGGCTTCCTCCCATGAATGATTCTCGATAATGTGATCACGCCGCGTCTAGGATGAAAGGGAACAGAAAGCAGCACCTTCGCGACAATACTCGCAGCGGAGACGCATTTGAACAGAGCGTCCGCCTTTTTGGAAACCTTGAATTTGATCGTCGTGAAACTGAAGGCCGCCTGCAGTTTGCTCTCGTACTTCTCCGGATCGCCAACGGTGTCGATGTACACTTCCGTCACCTTCACCTTCATGCGCAGCAACTCGCGGATCATGTCCATCGCCGCCTTGTGCGACATCTCGTTCAAGTTGAAGGGCTTCGTTTGGAGCATGTTCGCTGAAATCTCCTTCGGCGACAGCGTCCGAATCACATAACCGATCGAGTCGGCGGCTTGGATGTCTCCCAAGAGATGCTCTCTCTTCTCCGCCGTAAGCTGTTTTGAATCTACACGTGAATTACATGAAATCTAGCATGCCGTTGAAGCCCATTTTGGTGATCTCCTCATTCTTCCTCTTTACCCAGTAGGCGGCTGCATACACCATTGGTCCTGCGAATTACCGTTGGGAGTAAAGAGTACCCATGACGGGACCCCTTCCCGCTTCATCAATGCCCACCATCACGTCCTCGCTGAGGCACTCCTCTGGGATTGGACTCTTCTCGATGTCCTGGCACCACAGGCAGGATTTCAGTTCCATGGCAAGAATTGAGTTCCAACAAACACCCGAATAAACCGAGCCTAAAATGATGCAGTTCTCCGGACTGTCCTTCGGATCACAATAGTACACCAAGCGCGAGTGGAATTGCTTGTCCTTCAGAAGCGCGTTTACTTGCTGCTCAATGTAGCGGCTGCGACAGTAGTCAATTATCCGCTTGCACATCCGCCCCAGCTCCACATCCATTCTACCCTTCACCTCTCCACGCAAACGCATACGGAATGAAATCAATCTTCACGTTGTTGTACGTCAGCGTGTCCTCGTTCACCAACTCCTTCTTACCGGCATTCTTCTCATCGCCGCCCTTTTCTCCCGAAGAGTGCTCCTTGCTCTACTCCTTATCAGCAGTACGCGCAAAAACGGTCAGCGTCGCCCAGCTTGTCAATCGCCGAAGGTAGTCCCACTCTTCCTCCTTGAATCCCTACGCGTGATAGATTGTGTCTATTTCTACAAGTTCGCGGTAGAACTCCTGACCAACGAAGCTGTGCCATTGACATCGGTGATGGCAGCAAGTAGCAATGCAAACGCCCACGCACTACATGTAATTCAGAACCACAAGATCATACATTCAGTCCCTGACAGTCCTTCCCCTCCTGGATGCAATTCAGAATGCAACGGATGGTATAATCCGTCGCCACTCCACACAGATGTTTTGCGATTCCCACGAACTGGCGATTTCGCTCACTCTCGAAGATCGGAACGCGACGGAGGTCAATGTCGCGAATGTTCCCCGTGACTCGGAAGAAGTCCCCCTCTTTGTGTCGCATCCAGCGGTCTGCTTTGAACCGCACGGGAGACATGTCGATTAGAAGGTACTTGCCCCGATCCTGGAAATCAGCCGGTCTTTCCTCATTGGGAAGCTTCCCGTTGAGCGCATAATCAATTCCCAGACTGAGCATTCCCCGTCCTGCTCCGAACTCCACGTAGACAGGATCGTTTTGCATGAGCCCGCTAATCGTGAGTGTTCCATTCAACTCCCACCAATTCTCCATGTTGCAGATCATGCTCACCTGCTGGTAGAGATGGCGCAGAGACTCTTGAGTGGCCCCCTTTGTTGCCTTGTCCGCAATGAAGGGCTCAAAGCGGGAAGGGCGAAGAATGCTTGTCGGAATGCCGTCAGGGAAGAGAGACTGATAGACAGACCGAATCTTCTGCTCCAGGGCGAGTTCGAAGGCCTTCTTCTGCGCATCACAGTCCCTCAGAGAACTCACCTCATCTGGCGTAGAAAAGGAGATGGATTGCGGAGACGTGTTGTTTCCGCAGTTTAGATTGGGAACAAAGTAGGGACACGCCGATTTGGCATCCTCCGATTTGTGCTTGTTGCAGACACGAATGTGCTTCTCGAGCCTATCTTCAAACACGGTATGCGATGGGTCAATGGGGCATACAACGCGCTTTCTCGGACTCTCCGCCGGTTTCTCACCCGGAGCCGATTCCACGTGAAGATGGTTCACGCAGTACTTGCTATTTGGTGCCCGCTCGCCGGAACAGAAGCGCGAGCACTTCGCGATCCAGAAAAGGCACTTGGGCCACTTTGACTCATCTCGCTGGTTCGCCCCCATCTGCTTCTTTCGAAGCTTCTTCTCCAGTCTACAATTGACGACGAGAGGCCTATCATCACTTTAGCTTCTTTCTCTGCTCGGCAAGTGCTCTCCTTTCCTCAAACTGCTGATTGGAAGCATTCTCCGGGTCTTGTGGAGATGGACTGTTCATTCTTCTGAACACACAGAGGAGGGCGTTATTGCTTCAACTCTCCTAGCGTTCAACAAAGGAAGGAGAGAATGAAGTAGAATGAAGCACACTCCCCTTTTCTTGGAATTTGAAAGCATCTTTCAATTGGAAGTGAGAGGAGGCAAAAGCAGTCATAGAACCGCCCTGCTGAAGAACGACGCTCTTCTTTCCAAGAAGGTTCCCGGAAAATTCTTGATACAATGGGAACGAAGGGCGGAGACTCGCTCATTTTTATTTCCTGATCTCGTTTCGAAGAATGGAAGCGAAGTGTGATTGCTGCATGGACTTTGCGTGTGGTGCAAGTATGTGCAATACGGAGGGGCTTCCGGCATTCGAGAACAGTTGCGCGGACTGTTATGGCTGCATGCAGTCCTGTAATTACGCTAGTTGTTTGCCTCTTGTCGAATGCGATCCCTACGCCTGTATGCAGGGTTTCGTAGCTCCTCCTTATCCCTACGATGCAGGGTGTGGAGCTTTTGACAATGCTCTTTGCTCATACTGGTGCGAGGGCTGCTACAATCCAGTAGTCCCTGTCCCCTGCACGGAGCAGTGGATCGATACGCAATGCTGCGATGTTCCGCAGCTGGTTTCCAGGGAGAGTGTGGCCATGCCGAACCTGCTGCTCTCCCAGCCGGAGCAGGACGAGCACAACGAGGGTTTGTACCATGCGTCGTCGCTGACGCTCCCTTGTGGTGATGAGCCTCTTTCTGCGGAGCCGGTTACGACGACGGATTCGAACCAAGAAACCTTTATCGCGAGTGAAGTACAGCCGGTTCAGGAGGCCGGCTATTTCCAGCCACAACTCCCAGCCACAAGCCTAACTGAGTCTTCTTCAGAGACTTTTTCTGGCTTGATGGTGTTTCCTACTGCAACGTCTTTTTCGACTCCTGCCAAGGTGGTCCCGCAGCGCAAGGCGAGACATATCCAGGATGCGGAAGATACGGATTGGGCGGATACCCAGGATACGGACACGGCCCTGTCGTCGGGCAGTCGCAGCCGTCCTGTCAAGTGGAGTCCCGAGGAGTGCCAGCGTCTGAGGGAGGCGGTGGAGAATTGCGGCGCGACGCTTCGCTGGAGCGAGGTGGCGAAGTACGTGGGCACGCGTACGATGGGTCAGTGCATAAACAAGTGGAAGAACAGTTTGTGCAAGAAGCGCGAGCGATGGACGGCGCAGTCTTCAGAGCAGCTGAAGGAGCTGCTGAAGAAGGGCCTCAGCGAGAAGGAGATCGCGCGGCTGATGCCGCAGTTCACCTACATCCAGTTGTATCAGCAGATCCGCAAGCTGTCGAGCAACACGAAGCCGTGGGCGCAGTGGGAGGTGGAGAAGCTGGTCAAGCTGAAGCAGGAGGGAACGATGGGCGACACGGAGATCGGTCGCTGTTTGGATAATCGCCACCGCGATGCTGTGAAGAATATGTGGAACCATATTCGCAAGCAGCAAGGTTTCTAGTTCTGTATCATACGCCTCTGTTTGTAACAAACACGCCACTCCATCAGCAGCACACGACGCATGGTGTCGATGTCCGTCTCCGTCATCAGCACGTTGATGCTACGCCTCACACTCTCTCCCCTCCCCGACCACTTGTCGCCGCGCCACACGCAGCAGCACAGCTCGTCGAAGTAGTGCTTGAACGCCGGCCACTTCGCGCTCAGCGTCTTCTTGCCCTCCTCGTCCAGCTCGAACACGCACGCGCCGATTGCCTCGTTCTTCAGCAGCGCCTGCGTCGCTTCCGAGAACTCCTCCATCAGCGCCGACTTCTTCTGCGTCTCCAGCACGTGCAAAAAGTCCTTCACGCACACCGGGTACACGCGCTTCGTCATGTACTTCCGAATGATGCTCAGACCGTCCTGGCACACGCGGTACGAGCACTCGCCACGACGCGTGTTGAACTCGAACGCCTTCAGGCCCGTGTTCACGATCTTCAGCTTGCGCGCCGTCTTCGACGTGATGCACAGCTTGTTGATCACCGGGTTCACGCATAGCAGCACCTATGCCTCAGTACGGAAACTGGTGCGCACACGATGGTTCGCGGAGCGGGAGTAGAGAAGGTCCCAGTCAAAGTCGTCGGAGATGCCGTAGAAGGTCTTGATCTGCTCCAGGCTACGCCTCAGACGGCTCGCGCATGCTCACCCCTCCTTGTTCCACGGGATCATCGCGTTGTGGAACTTCTCCGCCGTGCTGCGCGCCTGCTTCGTCAGCCCGCGCAGCTCGCCGTCGTTTTCATCCTCCTCCTCCTCGTCCTCCTTCTCTTCTTCTTCCTCCTTCTCCTCCTCGTCCTCTTCCTTCTCCTCTTCTTCCTCCTTCTCTTCCTTCTCCTTCTCCTCAGGCTTCTCCTCCTCCTTCTCCTCTTCCTTCACTTCCTTCTCGCTGCGCGGAATGTCTCGCACCTTCTCCAGCACGCACACGAAGAACCCGCCCGTGTTCTGGTGGTGCGGCAGGAAGCGCATCGCGCGCTCGATGTGCGCCTCGCGGCAAACCGCCTCGCTTGGCGGGAACATCGTCTCGCGGTACAATTTCCGGCCTTCTTCTGGAATCGACTCAAACGACTCGTACACGTTGTTCTCCATGTCCGCCACCTTCCACGTCGTCAGACCCGCCGTGCGGCGCAACTTCGGGTAGCGATCGCTAACATCGACGATGCGCACGGCACCCTTGCAACGCTGGATCAGAGCCATCACAACAGCCTCGTCTTCCAACGGGTTGAACGAACAGGTGGAATACACCAATCTCCCGCCAACCTTGAGGAGTTTCAGTCCCTGCAGGGTGATGGCGAGCTGCAGCGGGTGCAGCGTCAGCGCCGCACGCAGTGTCCACTTCATCCACAATTCGGGGGCTTTGCGCTAGACATGACCCAATCGCGATTGCCGCACAAGCGTGCCGTCACCGCTGCAGGGAACATCGCACAGAATGCGGTCAAAAACGCTGCTCTGGCAGATGGTCGGGTCCGAGGAAGGCTCCGCATCGTCGAATCTGGACATGATCCCGCCTTCCCAACCAAACCGCAAGAAGGGGAAGAGCTGACCGAGATGCGTCGTCACGATGATGTGGTTGCTCATCAGGTGGCTGGTCTACGATCAAGGCCACATGGAGGGAATGCCTGGTGCACCAGGAGGTAGGCACGCTTGCTGTCCGCGTCGTTGGCGATGACGATTCCGTTTCCCTCGCTGCGGTGCACCTTTTCCAAAATCTGCAGCGTCTTGGATCCCGGGGCAGCGCACATGTCCAGCACAAGGTCGTTCTTGTCCACGTCCAGGAACATGGGGGGAAGCATGCTGACCGCCTCCTGGCGACCGATGTGTCCGGACAGCGTGAGGGCGATCATGTACTGATGCAGCTCCTTGAAGGCCTCGATCTTCCGCAGCTTCTTGCGGTGCACATCGATCTATGTTGAAGAGAGAAAGCACACGCTACCTGCCAGGCTCCCTCGTTCTCGTACCACTCGATGGGATGGACGCAGGAAATCTGCTGTCCCTCGTACTCTACGGTGCCCTCGAAGTGGTATTTCGTCTTGAGATTCTGTTTGATGATCTCGTAGTTGGGGTCCGCCTCGTTAATGCGGAACGTCGTGGGGAGATCGCTCTTCTACCCGTCATCGCGGCCCAGCCAGTAATCACCAAACACTCGATGAAAGCGTCCCACTCCCCTTCAGGAACGATTTTCTGGAGCTTGTAGTACCCCTCGAACAGAGGGCTCTCGCGAACGACCTCCTCCTTCGGTCTCCACACATTCTCCTTCGGCTTCTTGTTGTTCTTCCATCTGCGCTTCGGTCCGATCTTTCTCTTGCCCATGCTTTCTTTCGCTGCCCGAGTTAAAGCTTTCTGGTTTCTCGCTCATTGCCAACAAACATATGCACACTCGAATAGTACACGGAAACCGCACGGCCGCTCACTTCTTGGAGGAATAGTAGACTCTTCTGGGATTGAGGTAGGCATGCTTGCACAGGTGGAGCACTTCCTTCTTTTCGACGGTCTGGTTGAGCACGCGCAAAAAGTCGTAGTAGGTGTCGTACATCGGGAAGATCCGCGTCTCCTTCAGCTGCTTGAAGAACTTCTGTCTGTACGTGGAGCTACTTATTACCAGTGCGTTTTACACCTACGGCGGATGCGGGATGTCCACGGAGTACCCATTCGAGAGAATGCTGTACCGGTAGCCGACATAGCGCAAGTGCTCCAGCCACTGCACCTTGTTGTAGGCGTAGTTCACGAAGGACTCGTTGAACCGAGGCAGTCCGGGATGTCGCTTCACCACCACGTACGGCTCCTGTGTGTCCGACGCCAGACAGCTCACATCCAACAGATCGCTTTGGGTGAAGAACCAGTCGCTGCGGTAGTAATCGTGGAGATGCTCGCCGGGACGGAAGGTCTGGCAAGCCTTCTTGTTCAAACAGGACCGCAGCTGCTGCTTCGTACGCGGATAGAGAGAGTGATACCTAGTTGACAGAGAAGACCTAGAATGTACATGCGCGTGCAATTCTCAAAGCTGGAACACTTCCCCATGTATATCTGGTAGGCGGGAACGATGATCGCGAGATGGTCGTCTTCGAGAGCGGATTTGGGGAGTGTGATAATCGCACGGTATGTCGAGGCTACAGGGGATGGAAATGGGAAAGCAATACGAGACGGCCACACGTCCATGTCCGACAGGTAGAAATGAGTCGTCTCTACCTGCGCAATCGCCATGTTCCGCAGCTTGTTCACCGGATAGAGCAGCGGGTCCTCCTGAACGACGTAGTTGACCTTCATGTTGGGACGCAGAGAACTCGTTTGGTAGAGGCGCTTGAATTCCGCTACTTGCTCGGGAGCAATGTAATAGACAATAGACATGGGACTAGCAATCATGGGAATGCAGAAACACACGACCCTTCCCACATTTGGGCAATCTCCAACATGAAGCCCCAACGGTTCAGTCTATTGAGTGACTTGGTAGGCATGATGCTACGATCCCTGCGAGACGAAGGTTACGTCATATGGAGAAGACGACACTGAAGACAGTGGTTTGGAGGGAGAAATGGGTTCTCTCATATGAACAGTATGCTGTTGTTGCTGTACATCAAGGAATTGAAAATACGAAAACAGAAGGATAGCCCTTGACGATTCTCAGCAATTCCGCATTCAATCCGTACGTCCTGAAGGAACGACGTAAATTGAAGATGAAACTATCCATTGAAGAGAAGAGATGCAACAAACAAGGAGGAGAGGATAAACAGAACCAGGAGCAATCCCTTTCTCACAGAAAAACAATTCCCTCCCATTTTCATAAAGAAACAATTCAATTATTGAAACTCAGAGAGAAGGAGATCCAAAGATGTGTTGTGGATCGCCAGTGTGCACTTTCCATTCTGAAACGCGATGGTTGCATCATCCTTCAGCTCCATACAATCGAACTGCATGGGAACTGTCTCTCCCCACTCTCCTCCCATCGAAATCACGGAGGCATCCGCCTCTGCCTTCCCTCCCGCAACGACAGAGACGACAGTATGCTCGTCCACCATCCACGCAATACACATCCACTTGCCATCGTAAGGGAACAACCAGTACTTGCCTTGCCTCCTGCACCTCGAGAAATCGTAGCGTGATAGCGGCCTGTTCGGATCTGCAATGCCACACCCGATTGCTTTCAGCAGGGCTTCTTTCAGAGACCAGAAGAGGTGAAAGGCGCGCAGTTGAGCTGTCACATCCGAGAAGGTCTGAATGAACCGGTATTCATCCACACTGCAGTAGGACTTCATCATGGAAAGGAAGGAGCGGGATTGCTGAGGAGAGAGAGTGGGATTCCAGCCAACCACATCCACCCCAACCAACCTATGGGGAAAATAAACCAAGCAAGAGAAACCAGTCTGCAGAATCAACGAGGGAAACGACTCCGCTGTGATGCGATACGCTGAAACACACAGTGGAGCAACTTCCATCCAGCTACATGGAAAGGAAATGGCAGAGGTACCTCGAGAAGAGGCTTTCCATAGACAGTTTTCACGATTCGTCCATTGGTCCCCATCTCCTTATATTTCAGGAGCAGTTGCTTCTTCAGCAGATAAGAACATGCAGCCATCTACACTTCACTCCTGTTGCCATCATCAACGCGGGCATCCTCTTCCCTTCTAAACTGGAGCAGTACATTCCGAATCTATTTCATTATCATACGTATTCATGGAGAACATCGTCCATCACGAAGGGAGCTTGGTTTGGTGAAAAGGATCCCTTCATTGCATCACACAGAACGACATGCAATACATGCGGGGCTGAGAGGGGTGACTCGCACATCAAAGATCGTTTGAGTGATTGGATCATGGGTCTTCCTGAAGTGCTAATGGTGGCTGAGAAGCCATCGATTGCCGGGAGCGTCGCCAACATCCTTTCCAAGGGAAAGCACGACACGCGAGGCGGAAAGCTCCCCGTCCACTATTTCGAGGGAACGTTCATGGGCCAGAAGGTGCTGTTCAAGGTGGGAGTCGAGCGGGTGTGGATTGACGCGATTAGGTGACTTCTGTCGTTGGACATGTTTTCAACCTCGACTTTGCTCCGGAATACCAGAATTGGGAGAAGACGGACTGTCTCGACCTGTTCTCTGCCAAAACCATTCACAAGGAGGCGAGCGGCGGTGTGATCCGTCATCTCCGCGACGTGGGAAAGAATGTGTATGACTTGTGATGCGGAAGGGGTGATCCATAGCGACTACGTCGTTCTTTGGCTGGATTGCGATCGCGAGGGAGAGAACATCTGCTTTGAAGTGCTGTCATGCGTGAAACCGGTTATGAAGAACTGGAAGGGTGGGAACGAGTGCCATTCCTGAAGTGTAGAGAAGAAGCGAATTTATCGTGCCCGCTACTCCGCCATCACGACACCGGACATTCTCCACGCTATGGCCAATCTGTCCGACCCGAACCAGAATGAGGCCCACGCGGTGGATGCGCGACAGGAGCTCGACCTGAAGATCGGCGTGGCCTTCAGCCGGTACCAAACGACCTTCTTCCGCAACAAGTACAGCAATCTCGACAGTTCCGTCATCAGCTACGGTCCATGCCAGATCCCCACGCTGGGCTTCTGCGTGGACCGCTACGACACCATCCAGCACTTCAAGGGCGAGGTCCCACCTTTTCCCGCCATTCACACCTAGCGGTTCTGGTCGATGCAGGTGACCGTGAAGAAGGACAGCCGGGTAATCCCGCTCACGTGGTCGCGCGGCCGCCTCTTCAACCAGGAGGTCATCGCACCGACCCGCCTTCACTTCTAGACGTTCTTCGTGTTCGCGAAGAAGCTGGCGGACGCCTCGGCGGCGGTGGTGACGTCGATCCAGGAGTCCTCCAGCGTGCGGAAGCGCCCGCTGCCGCTGAACACGGTAGAGATGCTGAAGCTGGCGTCGAAGGTGCTGGGCATGGGTCCGAAGGAGTGCACGGTGTACGCGGAGCGCCTGTACCTTAAGGGGTACATCTCCTATCCCCGCACAGAGTCCTCCGCCTACCCCGAGCACTACGACATCCTGTGAGGGTGGTGAGGTGATATGACCCACAGCGGCGCGGTCGAGCGACACTGCAGCAACCCACAGTGGGGCGGGTACGTGAGCGACCTGGTGGCCCGCGGGCTGCAGCTGCCGCGACGCGGCGTGGACATGGGCGACCACCCTCCGATCACGCCGGTGGCGTCGGTGGACAGCAACGCGCTGCCGGGCGGGGAGAGCATGCTGTATGACCTGATCTGCAAGCACTTCCTGTCGACGGTGAGCGATGGTGGGTGTGGTGGCGAGCGATGAGAGACAGACTGCAAGTTCGTGAATACGCGCGTGAAGTTGCAGGTGGGCGATGAGAGTTTCAGCTACGCCTTCAAGCGAGTGACCCAGCCAGGCTTCTCGGCGCTGTATTCCTCGAAGGCGGGTGTGGGAGTGAAGTGTGACGGGTAGTTCGAGGACGAGGAGGAAGAGGAGGAAGAGGAATTCAATGGCGCGGCGTACGAGTTCGCCAAGGTGGGCGCGTGCGTGTGGCGTGATGGACAGGGCGACGTGCTGGAGATCAACGCAGTGACGACGAAGGAGGGCCTGACGAGCGCGCCGGGCTATCTGACGGAGAGCGAACTGATCGGGCTGATGGAGAAGAACGGGATCGGCACCGACGCCTCCATCCCCGTGCACATCGCCAACATCGTCGAACGCAATTACGTGTCGCTGGGTCCGCACCGTGGGTTTCTCGCGGGAGTGTGAGGAGTAGGCACGCTGGTGCCGACGAAGCTTGGCATCGTGCTGATTCATGGGTATTACTACATCGATCCGGAGCTGGTGCTGCCCACGGTGCGCGGGAACATCGAGAAGGAATGCACGCTGATCGCGCAGGGCAAGGCGGAGCTGGAGGACGTGGTCGATCACTCCCTTCAGGTGTTCAAGGAGAAGTTCGTGTTCTTCAAGGAGCACATCGCTGTGGGCGGTCGGGCATTGCGTTAGGGTTAGGGTATGGACACACTGTTCGAGTCGGAGTTCTCGCTGCTGACGGAGTCGGGCAAGCCGCTGTCGCGCTGCGGAATCTGCAAGCGGTTCATGAAGTATGTGCGAGGTCCCCCGCCGCGACTGTACTGCGGCGAGTGCAACGTGACGTGAGCGTTGGCGGGAAATGTGAGTGGCAGGTACAACCTCCCACCAAACGGCACCATCAAGCTGTACAAGGAGCTGAAGTGTCCGCTGGACGGTTTCGACCTGCTGCTGTTCTCGCTGGGCAACTCGGAGCGCTTCGTGGGCACGACCTTCGTGCTGTGTCCCTTCTGCTACAACAACCCGCCGTTCGAGGGCTTCTCGCACATGGGGTGCAACGAGTGCCTCCACCCGTCGTGCAAGTTCGGGCTGCTGGCGAACGGCGTGTGTCCGTGAGAGGTGGGCGTGGGCGTGAGGCGTAGGTGTCCCAACGACGGCGACGAGCTGGAGGAGAGTGGGTGTGAGGGTATGATGGTGCTGGACCGCGAGAGCCACCCGAACTGGAAGCTATGCTGTAACAAGTGCAACAAGATCATCCGGTTCACGGCGAACATCCACGACATCCAGGTGCTCAAAACGCATTGCGAGGAGTGCAACGCGTCGCTGGTGAAGGTGGTGTTCAACAAGCTGAATTCGCCATTGCCGGATGGGCAGCTGGAGTACACGGGGTGCATCATGTGCGACGACTTCTTGAACGGAATCATCGAGCTCGTTTCGGGAAGGAACAAGCACGTGAAGCTGGTTCATCGCAGAGGAAGAGGCAGGGGCAGAGGCAGGAGAGGCGGCAACAGGGGCAGAGGCAGAGGAGGAAAGCGGTCGGTGTTCGATGACATGTACTCGTGTTTCCAACACACACGCAACATAAACGACAAACTAATGCAGAGCCTTTTCGTAGCGGTCTCCGATAACATCACAAATGTGCTCGAACGTGTGCAGTCCCTTGACAAGCGCCTTCGTTGCGCTCTCGCCTACATCATGACAGAAACGCCGGGAAGCAAACCCGTTGTCTGAATTCGGAGGTGCATCTTGGCTTCGACGGGATGGGGTACAGAGTAGCCGCAGAACTCGATGCCATCCCTACTTTGTCATTTCCGCCACGCCGAATCCAACTGCTGCATCAGAATTGTTCTCATCGGGTTGCCGAGTGTGTGGCCCTCGTTATAGAAGACAAAGGTCCTCGCCGTCTCCATTCCCACTCCCTGCCCATTAGTCACCCCCTTCAGCGTCCTACGAGCTCCACCTTGTGATCCACCAGAGTCTTTTCCTCAGCCATTTGATTGTTGCTCTGTTATGGAGGACAATCGGAAGCCGGGAATAACGGGAATTTGACGCTTTGGCCGGTGCTCTCTAAAACCCACAACTCCTCTCTTCCCATGATGGTATTGCACGGAAAAGAGGGACGGAAGATAGAGAGGACGCTGCCGTTGTCGTGTTCCCATTTCGTGTTGCGGATGGGCGCGGTGCTATTCATATCCAACCATGAACTATGACTTTGCTGTGATGACAACTGTGGACCGCGATCTTCACGCGTTTTTGAAGAATCCGACGGAGGACAAGAATGTCACGCTGCTCTTCTCCTCTCCTCCCGAAAACCAATCCGTGTACATGTGCTTAATCAAGCGGCGATTTGAGGGGTTTCTCAAAACAGAGTACTACGATCTCTACCTTCAAGTGGGAGGGTACGTGTCTCTTCTCACTGTAATGCGTAGGACCAACACCTATTTGCTGACAGCTCGGCGAAAGGAGTGGGGGATTCATACGACGCTTCTCCTCTCCATTCCTCACGATTTGCACAATGCCCAGCCTCTCCATGGAAGGAGGCTGGGGGTGGATCGACTTCCCATCGGAATGCTTCGCTCAAACGCCTTCAACACGTCGTACTACGCCTTCGTTGATGACGCTTTGGTACGCTACTTGAGCGAGGAACAGAGTGTGGTGGACAATGAAGTGGGAGTATGTGGGGGTCTGTACCGCTAGGTAGTGATTCAGTACAAGTTGAATCTGTTTGGGTCCTGGAAACCCTTTCAGATGCGCGTCTATACGAGCCAACCTCTTCTCTCCGACTCCGATTCGTTCAAGGATTCTTCCATCGCGGTCTTCCAATCAAGGCAACCCCTCTGGGACCCCTTCGTAAGAGCGCCTCACGGAATGGACTGTAGTTGCGCACCTACAACATGGACTTCAAGAGCAGGGTGACGATTCCCTCCATAAAGAACTTCCAGCTGGAAAGCGCAGAAGGGGAGGTTGTGATGCAGTTCGGGCGTGTGGGAAAGGACGTATTTACCATGGACTTTAAGGTGAGTGCTGTGGTGTGGAGTGATGCCAAGAGTCCGTTGACGCTGTTCCAGGCGTTTTGTATTGCCCTCACCCGGTTTTATCTCTGCGGTTGTTTGTTTGCACAATGGAAAGAGTGTGGATCAATAAATCCGGGAAAGTGGTGTCAGTCACTTCTGCAGGATAAAGACCGCATTCTTCACTTTCCGTTGGGACTTCGTGCACTCCGATCCATTCATCCCATAGCGTTTTCCAGTGATTCTCGTTTTGCTGAAACGTCCTCCAAAATCCCTTCCAATTCGGCACTTTGTTCAGCGTTCCATTCTTCGATCAATTCCTGCAGATTATGAGTAACTTTTTCGTCGTTGACGACTCTGATGAGAATGACGGCTGGGATCCAAGTAGATGGTTTGGGTGGTGTCTAATGCCTCGATTTAACGAATCCTCAAGAACAGCCCACTAGTCTCCCTGCAACGGAGCCAACCGTGCAGTCGGATGCTGGAAAGGAAACGGCACCGATAATGGAGAGTGAAAAGAAAGAGAACATATCCACATTTCGTTTCAACAGAGGTGCCCTAACCGTTCACCGCTTCGAGAAGTTCCTGGACGGAGTGGATGACGACTCCAGTGACAGCGACAGTCTGTTTTCCTGCGCTTCGTGAGCTGTAGGCGATTTAGAAGAGGTGATGCACGGAATCTCGGGAGAGCTTCACAAGGAGTATGAATCCGCCCTGTTTTTCCCTCTATCCTCCTCTGATGAATAGGAACCAACTCGACAAGGAAAAGGAGCCGGATCCCTCCTACTGGAATGATCCCATTCCTTCCGACCCTTCGGCTGCCATGGCTCTTCTCCAGAAGGAGCTGGCGCGCCAGAATCCGAGTCCGTTTTCGCTTTGTCCTTCATTCCCAGATGTGGAGTTCGTTCGCAAGGTGCTGCGTGCCACCGACTATAAATTGAGCAGAGAGCTGCGCAGCCGTGCCTACGCCGTCCTGCTGGGAGTGGATTCCGATGTTGTCCAGCAGCTCGCTGACAACAACTGGACGGTGAAGTCAATGAACGACAGCATCATCGAGGACTATATCCACAACGTATACACCCGCTTTGCCGACTCCCGTACCGCATGTTCATTGGATTCACTTCCAGGATCAAATGAAGCCTCCGTGACGGAGCAGGTGATGTGGGTGGTGCATGGCGTGATCGTGAACACGAGTGCTCCCTACAGTCATTGTGATGCTCGATCATGCGCATCATCCGTAGTCATTACCACCCTTGCCCTTCTTCTCATTTCCCGTTTCGGGTTCGGCCGCGAGTTCACTCTGCTGTTCATTCTCAGCATGTTCGAGACTTCTTTCCTCCCCAAGAAGGAAATCGAGCCGATTTCGGCCACTCCCAAAAACACGTCGATTCCCGCCGCTCTCCAAATCAACCCGCGCACCGACGCCATTCTCAACCAGAAGCGCGAAATCACCGACGAAGTGCGTCTGCCCTTATTCTCTCTTTCCCGCGGCAAGTCGGTGCTGCGGCTGCATTCTCTCTTCCACCTTCTGGTGCGATTCCATCTTCCGACGCTCTGTGCCCATTTGGATAAGGTGACATCGGACTGGTGGTGTCCCTATTCCTACCCCATCGAAAAACAGGACGATTTCATCACGGTGGTTTCACTGCCTTCTCCTTATTTCTAGAACACGGTTCCCGCACCGAATCCCTACCAGACCGGAACCGAAAGGGAGGGAATTGTTCCCTCCTCCTGGCTTCTCGCGTGCTTCATGAACACGGACATTTACAACGACAGTGATCTGTGGTCATCAACGATCACTGAACAGCTGCTGGACCGGCTGGTCGTGGAGGGCAACTCCTCCTTCTGCCTCTTCTTCCTCCTCAGTCTCCTCAAGTCGAAATCGGCCGAACTTCTGTCCGTCACCGAGCCGTTGGTGTTGGCGGACCGTCTGCTGAGTTGCCCCTGGTCGGTGCTGGAGAAGGACATGCCAGCCCTGCTGCGTGATGCCGTTACCCTCATGAATGAAACGCCCACCTCCACACTGTACGCGTTGTACGGGCTGTTGTCGCAGTGTTCGTCGGGGTTGTTGCCGGTGGCAGTTCAGGGTTCTTCAGAGTTATGGACGATTCGCATGACAGAATTCTACTCGTTTTTTATCCCTTATCATCTTACCCCCTAGCTGTTTCAACCCCGCGAAATTGGGCCGAATTCCGTCACTGCTGGAGCAATGGGAGGGAAAAGAAGACGTGTTCGAGAAGGCGTGTCTGAAGAACTACGGTGTGGACCGTGTGTTGTCGCGTGACATTTACTACCCGGCTTACGCCACGATGGCACGCGAAGTGAGTGGGGGTTGGGGCGAAGAGGTGAGTGATAGAGCTGGAGGAGAACTGCGTGTTGAGTGTGGGAGCAAGCGACGTGCTGTCTGGACTGTTCCAGAACAAGCCGTCGGAGTGCTTCGTGATTGACTTGCGAGACGACGAGGAGATGAAGAGCGGCTCTATCCCTATGGAGATGAACGTGGCTGGCAGCGTGTGGAAGAAGGATCTGATGTTGGAGGGTGTGCTGCGTTATCTGGAGGAGATCAAAGGACAGGTGGCTGAGAGCGGAGGAGGTGACGTGTAGAAGGACATGGTTCTGATGAGCATGGGTCATCCATCAATCAATCTTCGCGAAGACGAAGAAGTTGACAACGCCCTCTCCGTCCTTCTCCAGCAGGGTTACCCTCGCGTCTGCACGCTCAGCGGCGGGTTCTTCGCGCTGCACGAGTACATTCGTCGTGTGAACCAGACGGAATGGCTCATCGACCACACCCCCGACGCCTGCGCCGTGTGCAAGCACCATTTGTTCTCGGACACCCTTCAGAAGGCGGTGGAGGCCAGTTCCGAAATGGCGTCGAAAACGGGTATGGCAGAAATCGGGGGTTATTGGGTAGCGGCGAAGGCGAAGGAGGGTTTTGCGAAGGCGAAGGAGGGTCTGCAGAAGACGTGGGCGGAGCAGAAGGCGAAGTCGAAGAAGCCGAACTCGTTCTTCTCGAAGGCGCTGAAATGGACGAAGGACCTTGCCGCGGATATTCAGAGCGAGATGGAGAAGTCTGCTGAGGTGAAGTCTGCTGAGGTGAAGCCTGGAGAGAAGTGTGAAGAGAAGTGTGAAGAGAAGCGTGAAGAGAAGCCTGAGATGAAGCCTGAGAAGGAAGAGATGAAAGAGGAAGTGAAGAAGGAAGAGGAACCACTGGAAGAAGCAAGCACGCAGATCAACATCAGTGAACTGATGAAGGGAGATTTGGTGAATCGGAAAGCACTCAGTGCGGCAAACACAAAGGCCTATTCGGTGGACGAGATTAAGACATCTTCCGGTCTTGATGGAGGAAAGGAGTACCAGATCGTTTGCGGAGAGAACAAACTGTTCATCACAAAGGCGATTGGTGCTAGCAAGTGCTCCATCGTGGATTCCTGTACCATTGAGTCGTTGAGCAAGATGACGAAGAAGAAGGACGATCCGCGCGTGGTGACGCTCACCTTTGACAACGGGGACAATCATTTAATCGTATGGAGAGTATGCCTTCCGGAATCACTGCAGCTGTGTAATGATGTGACGGAAATGCTAAGCAAGCTGGACTAAGTCATTTCTTTGTTTCACACACGCTTCTGCTACGTACACTGGGATGTGAATCACACTCAATAACTTCTTAGTTATTACTAGAACGACCCTTCAGTGGGGACTGTTGCTGAAGTGCTTTCTGCGTGATTCCTTCCTCTCATTCTTCACGATTAGGTGTCGATAGAAATGGAGTCAGATATTATACACACGAAAAGAACGGTGGAGGAGAAGCATGATATGGCGAGAAAAGAAGAAAGGGACACTCACTTCCTTCACTGCGTAGATGGAGCACCTCCTGTCACTCCAATACATGGCCGATACGCCTTCCTTTGTCTCGAAACTGGACAACGACGGATACATGCCGCTAACGTATTTGGCCTCATTACCCTCCATTCAGTGTTTTGACTTATCTGTATCGGAATTAATTGATGTGATTCGTGCAATCGATGCTCTATCTCTCTCTCCTGACAACAAGGGGGTGCGCATTTCTCTTCCCGTCGCTCGCAAGACGCTCATCATTCGCGACACCCCAGAGGGAACGAGCGAGGACGTGATTCGCTCCCTTCTTCCTGAATTCGCGATTGAGTCCATCCGAGAGGAAATTGGCCGTTCGTGGTTTGTGACTTTCCCCAGCGAGGAAGACGTGCCGAAAGCCATCTCCGCGCTCCAGTCCATGACCCTCGATGGGCAGCCCGTCAAGGCGAGAGTGAAGAGCGAGTTCTACATGAAGGTTTTCATGCGGCGCCTCCAGACAGTCATGGCAACGACGAAGGCGACTGCCAACTCCACAAAGCTCTCATCGGCGGCACGTCCCTTTGAATTGCCCCCCGATCGTCTGAAGGAGCTACACGAGAATGTGAAGAAGGTGCATGACTATCCGACAGCAAGTACTACTGTTCCTGGATTTGACTCCTACTGGACGGATCCGAATCTATATCCCAATCTGAAGTGGGAGGTTCTGTTGCGCTTTTACGTAGCTTCAATTACGAGGTGAAGGAGACGGAGGTGCCCTTCGTCACGACGAACGCACCTGAAGGATACACGGGGAGTTACATTCATTACACACCAGACGAGATTCTATCTATTGTTCATGTGCGTGCTTCCTATTGAAATCATCTGTAGGGGATTACGGACTTGTCACTGCCTCCCATTGCGACTCCCGGCGATCATTCACTGGCGGTGAGAAATGCATCGAGGACGATAACGCGCAGATTGAGGTCAACGCGAATGTGGAGCTGGTGCAGAAGGGAAGAACGATGTCCATTGATCAGGCATTCAGCCTGGGCCGCCCTCGCACCTTGTCGGTGGACAGTGTAGACTACACAAGCATGCTTACTGGAGAAGTGGAGGAGGAAGTGGCGACGTACGTCCGGAAGCAACGGAGAAACCGCAACCGGAGAAGGAGCGTGCAAAAGAAATAGTTCAGAAGCGAGAGGTGTTTGTTGTTCATTCAATCCTTCCCAGCGACACAATGGCTGATAGCGAATCGAGATTCAAGAGAACCATTCGATACGGAGACAAGGAGGAAAGCGTTGACTTGCTCACCCTCGCCATGAAGAGAGGCGCCGAGTACGACAAGGTTTGTGATGCCTTGGAATCCCTTACCAGTTAGGAGACGTTCCCTGACTTCCTCGACCTCATTTACTTCGTCAAGCAGTTTGTCGCTTTGTAGTCCTTTTGGAGTCCCGTAAGCACTAGAGTCATTGGTATCGTTTGGGGTATTCTTCCGTTCACTGGAGCTTTTGGCCTTCTCACGTAGGCTCCCTTCATTTGTGTGCTCTTATCGTAGTGGCGTCGTGGCCTCTTTTGGCATCCCGCTGCTGTATGCTAACCGCTATCTGCGTGTGAACACCGAAGACTTCGACGTGATGACTATTCTGTCCGAGGGAGCAATGCCGACGTTTGCGCTGTTCCTCCTGAGCTGGATCCTCTGCTATACTACTTTCCATTACTAACAAACAGGGTGTGCTGTGTTTATTCCTACTACGCATTTGGTACCTCGAAGAAGAAGGTGTGGACCGCAAATACAATGAAAACGATGCCTCCAAGTATCTCTATAGTGCTCAATTGCAAGCATCCCATGATCAGTCTCCCACCCAGAATGGCCAGAAAGGAACACAGCAAGTTGCCTACAGAGCTACCCACAAATACTACACGTTAGAAGAGGAGTAATAACCCACCTGACCCCATGGGATAATTCCCGGCCAGAAGAATGGTCGTGATTTGGCTCGTGTCGCCCCACTCTGCAAAGAAGTTGAGCGCAAAGGCCTGAAGGAAAATGCCTGAATACAGCCATTTGCACTTCTTCCCCTTTGCAGCAATATCCTCTCTTGCCTCCTCTTCCTCGTCACTACCCGTGAGGTAGAGTCCATCATCGTACTCATCATCCCTGCACGCCTTCACAATCATCACAACACCCATGATGGCAAACTACACTCAAGTTTGGTGAAAAGTGGGTACAAGAATGCCCGCGATAACGAGCGTGACTTTTCGCGACAGAAAGAGGGGGAGGATCATTCCCAACAAGCAGCTGAGAATATTCATCAATAGCACGGCTAGGGTCACTGCAAGCAGTAGAACGTATCTAAAATGGAAAGAGAGATGGGGTGAAACATGTTGTTTGTCATTGCCAAAATGCAGTTGATAAAGAATGTCTTGTCTCCAAACTCCGCTGCGAATATAGATACCGTGCTAGGAGTGAATTCCGTACAAAGAACGCACCTCTTCACCAATCCGTTTGCCCATGTTCCTCTCTAAGGACTGATTGTGTGCAGAAGAGCGTACAGTGGAATTGCTCGGATTCGCTTCTAATGGGGAGCAAGTGAAATGAAAGGGTACGTTCACTCAGAATAGCAGTCATTTCATGCGTATTTCTTTCCATCATTCCTGATTCTCACAATCACCGTAGTACTGTACAACTGCATCCAACACAGAGAAGAGCAAGTATTCCAACGAATACTCTCCTCATTTCTGCAAGGAAGACAGGAATCGCAACAAACACGAAGAAACTATGAAACACCCATTCCTTCTTCCAGCACATGCAGCACATCCACAGCAATTGGAATCGAGGCATACTCCCTGCAAAAGCTGTCAATCTCGATGTGTTGTGTCTACGCTTCACGCGATGCTCCTTCACGCACAGGATGTATCCGAGTCGTTGTAGTAAGCATCATGTAAAGAAAGCCACAGAAGGAAGAGATCATCGCTTTCTACAACTCATCCTGCTCATCCTCTTTCACATTTCCACTGCAGTCCGTTGAGAGAATCCGCGTGATGATGGACGAGATCATCATGCCGAGTGGAAGCAGATCGGTCATCATCAACGCCAGGCACACGTCCAGCCGACTCTCCGTCAGGTCCATTCTCACAAGCAGCCTGCAATAGCTACCCATCAGAGGAACATCGAAGAGGCACGTATTGATTGTGGAGGAGGATTGAAGAAGCACAGACAGTATGGCGATCGCGAGTTCCTTCCAGTGGTCCATAATCCCGAGAACGCACTGCGGTGATAGAACGGAGGATTGATTGCGGATGTGATCGTCGACGCAATGCAGCAGGCAAGCATGGTGTGACTGCATCTACTGCTTACAAAGATGTATCTCCACTACAAATTGTCGCTCACCCTCGGTCGGACTCTCTGTTGTACAATGCGTGATGATGCGCATCATCATCTCATCGTCCGATAACCGTTCGATGGAGGGGTCGAACATGAAAGAAGAGTGAATCGCGGGAAGAATGGGCAGTACCTACTCATCATGCGCACATGCATCACGAACGTCCGAGGGCTGGGGAATGAACTCGTAGTTTGCATGGACCAATTCAAGCAGACTCTCGGCATCGTCAACGCAAGGAATGGAAGAGGAGGAGTACAAGGCAAACACCTCGGACTTGGAAAACCCGTTCGTGCACGGAGTCCGTGGAATTCCAACGTAGAGCGTGATAGGTATATTGCATTCTGCAGATAACACAGGAATGGGAAGAATACGGGTATTCTGGGCATACAACTCCTTCTTCAGCTGTTTCACTCGATCGGCTTCCATCTACTCATCGATTATTCAAAAAGAAGGGAACGCGCAAATCCAGGGAAGAAAGCGACAACAGGGATTGGTTCAGAATCTCTGGCAGTTTTCTCTTCCACAGAGCGTACCACACAATCGTAGCCTGTTTGTTTGTGAGAACCTACTGTATCAGTCAACACTTACGAGGATACGGTATCTGTCAACGATAATATATGAAACCAAAATGGATTGCAATCCTTGTCTCGATCGTAAAAGCCAAAACTCAAGATAAGGCACGAAGAGCAAATCTACGTGATGAGATGCGTGAACAAGAAATCCAGCATACCTGTTCGGTTGTCAGGATCCCTGAGTTGTTCAGCATTGATAGCACTTCTCCTAACTCTTGTCGGCGCAGTTCAGGCTCCATACTCTGCAGTTGCCTTACCTTGTCCAATAGAAGCGCATCCGTTGTCTAATCGGAAGGAGAATGGGTCGCCTCTACGGTCACGAGTTGCCAGAGAATGGAAAAGCAACTCTCATCGATCATGCTTCGTTGTCAAGGCCGCAATGGTACTGATTTGGCGCAGGAGTGCGGGATTTGCGATACTCCGCGTGCGTATTCTTTATGGTCCCTTGTCCCTATTATGAAGTGGATGTGTATCGGCGTCAGTTGTATAGGAGCAACAGGGATGGAGTCGATGGTGCATAGAGAACGCTGGGAGCGTGATACCCCTGAATGCGATTGCATGGGAACGAAACGACCCTACAACTCCCTTAACTACACGGAGAGAAGAAGCCAATTAGTATTTCAGAAGGATACGCGAAAACGCACTCCCCACCGATCCCAACAATTCCCCCCCCCAAATACCCAAAAGAAGCTTCTCCTTCCCTTTCCAACGCCCCTTCATCTTCTTCTTCATCGACTTCCTCCTACGAATGAAACCGGCTGGTCAGCACTCTCCCCGATCGTGTGATGCCATTTCGCACTCCTACTCCAGCGGCTGTGATAAGAAGGGAATGGAGAGCGCGCTGCGCGTGTTGTCCCTTCCTCGAAAGGAGTATTGCAGTCTATCCAGTTTCCGAAAAGAGGGGAACGGAATGATTCTGTTTTTCGACGTGAACGGCAGAGAGAAGTACTCCCTGTTCTGCACGTGGTCCGCGGGTGAATTGACCGGACCGTCTTATCTGTACAGCATTGAAGCGGGAAGTGTGGTGAGTGTGTACACCTTCTATCATGACGAATTGGTGGAATGCGAGGATGTGTTCATTCCCGCCAGTGAGCGTTGCATTGTGGATGGAGAAAACGGCCGTCGGTGGGAGGGTCCGCTTTTCGATGAGATGCTCTTCAACACGGTAGAGGAGTACAATGAGGACAATGTGCTGGTGTTCCGAGGCTCCTATTTTCGGAATCGTCGTTGTGGGTTTGGAGAGGAGTATTACGACTTTCCATTCCCCTATTCTGTTCCAGTGAGTCGGGGATTCTGCATAGATGACAAATGGCTGGGCTCGATTGAGTTGTTTGACCGAAATGGGGACTACGTACGCGACCAGACGGTGATCAACAATATCAACGTCTATCCCGACGTGATGGTCGATTCTCTCCCCAATGTGTCGATTAGCACCATTACGGAGAACATAACGATATCGGATGGCGTGGAGCTGGAGAGTGAGTGTTTTGATCTGTCGGATTGGATCTCGCTTCGATCGCTTCACATTGGAAAATGCTGTTTTACACGCGCGTCCTGTTTCATTCTTCATTGCTTGCCTCTGCTTCGCTGTGTTGAAATCGGTGAATCCTCCTTCTTTCACTGTTTCGACCGAACCGGCGCTCCGAACCCCTATGCATTCAAAACCAAAGTCATTAAGGAGCGAAGGACAGCGATGATTACATCCTGTTCTTCGCTTGCGTCCTTCCAGTGCGGAAGGAATTCCTTTGGGGATTATGTATCGCTTGAAATGCGTGGTAGGCGATGTTTAGGGCGTGAAGAGTAGATCTGCCCCACCTCGAGAAATGCCATATTGGAGAGCCGGACGGTGAGATGTCCCTGAACTTCTACTGGTGCAAGACATTTTGTGTCCAGAGTAGGCGATGAACCCGGAATTGATCCTAGACCTGCCCTCTCTTGTCTCTTTATCCTTCGGTAGCTGTTCCTTCTATTTCTGCTATGATGTGGATATTCGGAGTTGATTTGTTGTCCATTGCATCACGGGTAGATTGCCCCCGGTTGCAGTCCATTTCCTTCTTTTCGAACGCATTTGCGAACTATAGTGGAAAGCGCGTGAGCCTGTCTCTTCAATCCCTGCCGGCCTTGCAGTCCCTTCGCTTTGGCAAGGAATCCTTTTGGAACTGTCAGAGCGTGGACATGAAGAGTCTTCCTGCCCTCAGGACGGTGGTCATCGATTCCGATGCGCTCTACCGACTGAAGCGCTTCCACTACTCGCACATCGACCCTTCTGTCATTAGCGCGGTTGCTGTCAAGCGGATGTACATCCCCTCCCAGACCAAATCGTCGTGTGTTTGTAACAAAGACGAGGCTATTGCACACAGGAAAAAAGCACGATTAAAAAGTAAAGAGAGTTATACGTAGTTTGAGAATTGAACCAAATCAGGTTCAAGACTGGGGAGATCATTCTCAGTGCTGTTGTACATATCTAACTGGCTAGCAGCAAGAATGTCGCTGATATTCACTAATTCGTCCATCATGCTGCTCACGGTCTGTCGCTGCAGCTCCAGAATTATGTCATCCACGTTGTACTGTTCGGGGAGAACGTCCTCCACCGCGTTCAAAGTCTTCTTCGTCACTGCTTCATAGTCGTTCATCGAATTCAATTCGTCCGCCTTTGCCGTCATCTCCATGTCTATGGCGGGCGGAACCTCCATGGCCTCGGTTTCAGGGTTACCCATAGAGGCGTCAGTGAAGCTACGCTTCGTGGACACGCCAGAGGCAGGAAGACTCATTCCTTCAAACATGAGTCCCGTTGGCTTCAGGTCCGTCGCAGCAGGCGCGGCAGCGGGAATAGGAGCACAATAGGTCGCCGGCTTCTCGACAAACCCAGATGTCATGGGAACGTAGTCCTTCGAGCCAGAGGATGCCTTTGCGTCCAGCTTTGTTTTCTTCGATTCGAAGTCTAGGCCGTTACCATGGATTCCCTCCCTCTACTCCAATAGTAGGAATTGCGTCTTGACCGGCAGTACTGACAAGTCTTGGGGATCACTGTCTTCTTGTTGATCATAATGGGAAGGAACTGATCCATGGGCTTCAGGCATTTGCAAGAGGAACACTTTCGTGTCTTTCTCTTGGAATAGATAGCGGGAAGATTTGCCAAATCAATCGCTTCACTCTGTTGCATGTAGCTTCGTCACGATAGTATGTTTTTTTTCTGGAGAACCACTCGATTTCAAAACGAATGCCTTCCCTTTTTCCCTACCATCCTTCTCGAAGGAGAATAACCGCGGTAATGAGACAACTAGCACTCTTCCTCCTCATTTTGGTAATAGCACGGTATCCTCTTGGCGAACGATCCCTGAGCGTGAGAAGCGCGATGACACAAACACCCCTCCTGTCTCCTGGATTCTCCCTTTATTCAGTGAATCCAAACGAGTCTCATGCAGAGAAAAAAGAATAACCACTGTTTACAGTCCGTACAAACTAGATCGCATTGCAAGTGGAAAACGGTTCGATTTTTGGCAAATCACGATCCTTGTTCCTCTGTGTAGCGTGCTCTCTTCTAAGAGGACGAAACGATATAATGAAAAAACAAGAACGTATGGAACACACCTTACTCTGGAGAGTCGAGAATCGAATCAACGAGAGGAGTCTTCTCCCCAATCCGATGGCTGCACACAATCAACTACGCATTATCCGGTTGTTTAAAAGTCACATCCTTCACGCCGTTATCATTCTTGCGCTTCATCTCCTGCAAGAGCGACGGCAACTCCCCGCTCCCCAGCCCATCCAGCAGAACGAGAATCACTCCCTCCCTGTCTTGCAGCACGCCCTCGTGGTCCACCGAGATGAACGACTTCAGGAATGAAAAGTACCCTCGGTTGGGGTCGGCCGGCTTCGGTTCCTTGGTTGTGTAGATGTCTGTAGAACTGGGGACGGAGTGGTCCGGGGGCGCATTCACGGGCTCTTCCATGCATTGCATCAGCGCGCGCATCTACTCCTCACTCCCAAGCCCATACCCCACATAGCATCCCGAGTTGCTGCGGAAGTGCTCGGACCGGATGGACGACCGGGAAATGCTGGCCTGGAGGAGCAGCGTGGAGAAGCAGCTGTCCGCCTGGCCCACGCGGTGACACACGTCCTGCACCGCCTCCTTCTGCCCCTCCTTCAGAACACGGACGTCCTCGTCGGAGAACACGCGGTTAACCTTGACCAGCTGGACGGCCTGGCAGTTGGCGCAGCACGCGTAGAGCATGTCCGGCAGGCTGGAGAAGGACATGGGCGGAAGGGTGCCCTACGGTGGATGGAGGGAAACGAGACGACAGTGGCGGCGAGAAGGATCATCGCGTCCACCAGGTCCTGGAGGGTGGGCAGACGGTTGCAGAGATGGCAGGGGGTGGAGAAGAAAGAGGGCAGCCACTCCAGGGGATCAGAGGGAGGAGGGAAGGACTGGAAGAAGGAGTGGAAACACATTTCGTCATCTTCCAATCGGAGACGATCCTAGGTGTAAACAAGATATGAGAGGACGACGCAGAAGCGATCGACGAGAGAAGTCACTTCGTAGTACTCAGACTGGCAACTCGCCTTCAGCTGGCCGTTCAGCTTCTCAATGTACGTGATCCACTCCGCGTAGGAGAGAGGCGTTTCTTCCTGGTAGGAGAGACCCTTGTTGTCACATAGCTAGGTGTGAAAGGCGAAGCACAGGAAAACGTCTATCAAATACCCGGCAAGCGAAGAAATGAAACTCCCATCAAAGGGATTGGTGTTTGGCGTGAAGGAGCGCAGCCACTCTTTGAGGATAAGGTCTGCGTCGTTTTCGCTCGAGGAGAAGGGAAGCAGGGTTGATTGACGCAAAGAGGGCAGAACGGACAAGCAACGCAAAAACGCGTTGAAATCCTTCGCGTTGCTCTGTTTCGCCAGGGAAAGCAGGTCCATCGAGTGGTCCGCAATGAGCAGCGAAAAGCCCTTGTTGTCTGCCTCGGAATTGCATTTGTCCTTAATCGCATTCGCAACACTCTTGGCATGCTTTCTGTGCATCAACTCGATATCTAGGCCCAAACCCGAGATAGAAGACGTAGTCATTCACGTTTAGGTCGTAGGCATTCAGCAGGCGAAGAATGGCGGTCACCCACCGCTCTACCATGACAGGTCAGCAATCGATCCTACCCGTGGAGATGTTGTAGTCCTCGGTGGCTAGAGACTAGGATTGAGAGAGAATCGCGCAATGACTGTGTCAGTGAAACGAAGGATGCTAGTTCGCGTGTAAGAGCCTAGCTGTAATGCCAAATCAGCAAGTTGCACTGTATAACAGAGGCAGAGCGTTGAGACCGAGGGAATAGGCGTGGATGACCTTGTCGGAATCCTTCATCTCCTTCTGGAGACATTCTGCGATGTAGGAGAGGGACGAGATGGGCTTGTTCATTTCATTCGTCAACTCCTCGCCATTCAGGTTTCTCTGCATGGCGAAGTCGCTGTCTGTGTTGAAAAAGAGATTCACGTTCGTGAATGGAATGTTTCGCAGAAAGGAGATGACACTATCCTTGATCAGCGCGAATGGCGACGATAGCAGAACGATCGCTCTGTGCGCGTCGTCTATATCCTGCGATGGTGTTTTGGGTAGGAAGATACGAGGGAGGACTGCCATTTGGGGAGAAAGCACTTGTTTTTCATGGACTATGCAATAACGGTCTGTGCAATGGATAGTGTACCGAAATACTCAAACGAATAGATGGGTTCCCCGTCCGTTGTCAGAAATGAAGAAAAGTAGTTGCACTTCGCGATCATCTACTCCATTATGTTCTACCACAGCAGCTACGGTGGAGAATGGCTTGTCGGCATAGATGGAGGAGTTCACGAACATTCCGTCATCAGCCAGTCTGCGGAAATAGCTAAGTGACATTGAAACAAACACGCGTCATACCTCTTGGTATACTCAATCGCATCCATCCTCCCAGCACAATTATCGGATCTGGCAACAGAACTTCTGGCAGAAGGTTCTTTCGGGAGGAGCGTACTGGGTGGCTACGTGCTGGGGCTGCTCCTCCGATCCTTCACCATCGTCCAGAATCACCTCACGAATGATAGGCTTTCTGTGCTTCTGCTTCTACAGAATCACTTTCCTCCATGGTTCTCACATCGACCGCATCCACGAGCTGTGGGAAGGTGGTATTCACATCAAACATGAATTCGGGCGAAATGTCGGCGCCATAGTACTGCTCTAATATGCTCTTCAGCTGCGCACGCTTCAGCGAGTCCAGCCCGATCATCTCCAGCGAATCCGTCATCTTCCCGTTAAGCCCCCAATCCCCCACAATTAGGATATGTTCACCGAGTACGACTGCACCCCGATCAAGTGGCACATGTCCTCCAGCAGCGCACTCTCCAGCTCCTCCCCGTGCAGCGCGCACTACCCCTCACCGCCCCTGTTCTCGCCCACCGTGTCTAAACCGTCCATCTGCGACGGCAACAGCACCTCCGGCGTATCCATCTCTGCACCCTCGGGTGACTGAGAGGGTGACTGAGAGGGTGACTGAAGTGACTGAGAAGGTGACTGAAGTGACTGAGAAGCTGACTGAAGTGACTGAGAGGGTGACTGAGAGGGTGACTGAGAAGCTGACCGAGCTGCCTGGGGCGGTCTGGCGGCGGCGGCGCTGGGGCCCTTGTTCTCGTCCGCCTCGCCGCCCTCAATCTCCAACGCGTTCATTCCCACTGCAACGCCCTCTTCCTGCTCCGCCTCCGCCTTCACAGCCTCGTCGCCCACGGCATTCCGCGCCTCGTACACCACACTCAGCTGACCCTTCGCGTACTCCGCGCGCACGCGCGATCGACTGATCTTCCCGCTGGTTGTCTTCGGGATCGTCTTCGGCGCCACGATCACCACCACCGCGGGAATCAGGCCGTTGTCGGCGGAGATGACCCTGGTCAACTCGTGCGTAATCCGTGCATACTCGTCATCCCTTCTCTTCCCCTCCTTCAGCTCCAGCACCACCACCAGCTCCTCCTCCGTCTTCGTCTTCACCTGCCGCTCACACGCCCAACACACTCTCACGTCGAAGGCCGCCACGCTCCCCTGCTTCACCTCCTTCACGGCGTGACACGAGTACTCGATGTCCTGGGGATAGTGGTTCTTTCCGTGGATGATGATCAGGTCCTTAGAGCGTCCACAGACGAACAGCTGATGCTCCTTCGGTGAAGGAGGGTTGTGTGGGATGAAAGGATATGTGAATGAATCCCAGGTCACCCGTGCTCAGGAAAAAATGGGGGTCCCCCTCGATGTGGTTCTAACGATGACAGCAGGCGAAGAATGAAACAGTGAAACTCTCCGTGTGGTCGGGGTAATACCCCTTTGCCAGCGACGGTGAGCTGACGAAGATCTCGCCCACGCGGTCCGTCTACTGCTCAGGCGAAGGAGGCAAGGCAACTCCCACGTCGCGGCCCTCGCGCACGATTCGGATGATCACATCCTTGTTCTTCTCCACGTCACCGCAGCTGAACAAAGACACCGGCTCTGCCTTCTTATCCTCATTCTTCTCACCCAATGTCACCTTCTCAACACCCTTCTCCTTACCCCTCTTCTCAGAACTCACCTTCTCTTCAGCATCCTTCTCCTTACCCCTCTTCTCAAACCTCACCTTCTCCTCAGCAGGCTTCTCAGCAGGCTGCACCTGCCCCGAAACGCAATCTACCCACTCCACCGCCTTCACCTCGTCGCGCTCGAACGCCTCACGCTCCACGCGCAGCACGCCGTGCCCACCATCGCACACATACACGCAACTCTCCGCCAGACCGTAGCCGCCCGTCATGGCGTGACGCGGCAGCCCGAACTGCGCGAAGGTGGTGATGAATTGCAAGGCGACGTCCACGGAGATGGGCTCCGCGGCATTGAAGATGTGGCGAATGGTGTGGAGATCGAGGGTGGCGGGCTGTTTGAAGAGGGGGAGCCGACGCAGGAGAAGGGCATAGGCGAAGTTGGGTCCTTGGAGGTGGGTGGCGTGGTATTTGGAGGCGAGCAAGAGCCAGAGAAGGGGGTTGAGGATGAAGTGCAAGGGAGAGAAGTACACGCCTGAGCCGCCGCAGTGGGGTGAAGGAGTCAGAAGCAAGAATAAAGGATATGTATAGCATGGACAGCAGAGAGCCGATCAGACCCATGTCGTGGTACTGCGGCAGCCAGCTCACGACCACGGTGGAGTCGTCCGCTTCGAGCGAAGACACGATGGTTTTCATGTTGTGTGTTAGAGACGACCATGGGATCATCACACCCTTCGGTGCGGATGTGCTGCCAGACGTGTACTGCAGGAAGCACAGCTGGTCCCCGGTGAAGTGCATGGCGAACTCGTCTACAGGAGAGAGGAGCGGGGTAGGATTACCATCCGGCACATCGGGAAGATTCTTGTCGTGAACGATGGAGTCCGTGTTGATCCACTCCAGGTCGGGCCATTCCACGCCCGTTCGGGTGAAAAAAGACTTCATGTCGGTCAAACGCTTCACCTTCTGATAATCGCTTCAAATCAACGGATGAATGGATTAATACCCGTTGCACAAAGCGATCTTCGCTTGGCAGTTGTGCTGGATCCCAGAGAAGAGATGGACATTCTTCTTGATTCCCGATGGGTCTAGACAGTAAACAGGCAGAATAGGACATGCTCGGAGGGTAAACGGGAACAGCGACAATGCCAGCGCGAAGACACGAAATGAAGATGAGAATGAAGTCAATGCAGGGAGGGTACACGAGCATCACACAACGATTCTCCTCGATTCTAAGCGTTTACCTCACACAGAGCCACGCACTTGCATTTGTCCCTCAACTCCATTGCAATCTTATATGTCCTTCGGTTCAACTCCTACCAGTGAAGCCAGACCCAAAGCAGCACATCATACGTTAGGGAAGCAATCACCTTCCCGTCCGCGTCACAGTAGCGAATTGCCACCTACAGGAAGAGCGGAACATGATGGCATACTTTTGTGGGTTGCTTCTTCGCCCATTCACGAATACGACGAATAAGCATCTTCTCCATGATGGTATCCATCGTGTAAGCATCAGACATGGTTTCCCTCAAAGAATCCGTATAACGAGAAAACACAATTTGAAGAATGAGCACGGGGTTCAAACAAACAGACCAAATCCACCTTTCAACAATTCAATGCCTTACTTCTTGGCAGAGACACCCACGGACTTGCCGAAGCGGCCAGTGGTCTTGGTGTGCTGTCCGCGCACCTTCA
>ERZ827156.393-NODE-393-length-64119-cov-4.003325_pt1 | contig 64119 bp, 46 predicted proteins | sample MGYA00519919_ERZ827156 | MGnify/ENA primary metagenome ERZ827156 (study PRJEB31778, sample SAMEA3449269) | human gut metagenome | biome: human gut; feature: human-associated habitat; material: faeces | place: United Kingdom | collected 2010/2012 ... | reverse complement strand
ACAGCGACTGCGCGTCGGAGGCGGAGAGCGACATCGTGGCGTCGGCGTCGGTGTACTACGACGGCGCGATGCACTTCGCAGTGACGTTCACGGAGCTGACGTCTGAGACGAACCCCGCGTACGTGTTCTGCTACAAGTTCGGCGAGGAGCCGTGGAAGCGCTACGACGAGTACGCGCTGCAGGTGCTGTCCGTGTCCATCGAGGACTACTCGGAGTTCTACTCCTCGGAGAAGGCCATCGTGGGCGTGGAGAAGCAGCTGAAGGTGTCGGCGCTGAGCAACTGGGAGCAGTCGTTCATCAAGTTCATCCCCGAGATGAAGCGCTGCAACGCGGAGGGCGTGATGCTGGAGGTGTTCCCTGCGGAGGGCGAGAGCTACGAGGCGCGCCAGGCGCCGATCATGCACGTGAACGGCACGTACTTCATCGACATCGCCTTCACGACGAACTCGGCGCCCACGGTGTTCAAGGCGTGCATCATCTACGGCAACGACGAGCAGTCGACCTTCGAGGTGCAGGACTACCTGATCTACGTCGTGGACGCGCCGCGCATGGAGTCGAACCACGTGGTGTCGGGCGTGACGAAGTACGTGCAGGTGCCGGGCTTCGGCCGCCACTTCTTCGACCGCGTGTACATCTCCACGGGCGACTGTATGGCGCTGCCGGCGTCGGAGGGCATGAACGCGACGACGTCGATGGGCTTCCCGGTGCTGAAGGAGTACGACGAGTCGGAGGGCGCGATCAACGTGTACAACGTGTGCTACGAGGTGTCCCGCGAGCACCGCGTGCCGATGGGCACGCTGGCGGTGGTGAAGATGGTGGCCGCGGTGAACACGTACTTTGACGGCGCGAACGAGGACCTGATCCGCGGTATGTACCCCGAGCAGATCCAGTTCACGATCCTGGGCTACGAGCCTCGCCAGGGCAGCGGTCGCGTGATGTTCGTGGACGCGGCGGCGCCCGCGTGCTCCGAGGAGTACGCCTTCAAGATGTTCTCGCTGGAGGGCGCGGTGAGCTCGAAGGTGGTGGAGGCGCGCGACCCGGTGACGGTGGAGGTGCGTGCCGTGGAGGGCTTCGGCGCGCACGCGTACAAGGTGTGCTACAAGCACGGAGAGGACGACGAGTACTTCATGTACGACTTCGCGTTCAACCTGGTGGTGGTGAACGACGTGCTGCCCTTCCACGGCAGCGCGTCGCTGTTCGTGGTGGGCCAGCCGAAGATGCTCAGCCTGGGAGGCTACGGCGTGAACAGCACGGACGTGGTGTACTTCAGCAAGACGGAGTGCGCGTCGCTGGAGGACGCGGTGTTCTCGGCGCCGTTCGGCAGCTTCCCTCGTGAGCTGGCGTTCACGGAGGACGACGAGAACTTCGACTTGTATGGCTGCCTGTACTCGGCCTTCTACGACGTGCACGTGAGCATCTTCCCCTCGATCGACGCGTGGCGCGTGAACATCGCCACGAAGCCCGAGGTGAAGCCGCTGTACGACCTGGAGGGCCGCATCGTGTACAACGTGCCGACGGTGTTCACGGCGAGAGGCGCGCAGGTGCGCGACGGCGATACGGCGAAGCTGGTGCCCGAGTGGGGCGACTGCAGCTACAGCGCGGTGGGCGAGGTGGCGGTGGTGAAGGACCACCAGTTCACGGTGACCTTCGACGACATGTCGGAGTCGCTGAAGACGGGCGTGCGCGTGTGCTACAAGTACGGCGACGAGCTGTGGATGGGCTACGACTACGTGCTGGTGCCGATCAGGATCGACGTGATGACGACGACGGACAACCTGAACGCGGTGCTGGGCGTGCAGAAGACGTACTTCTTCAAGAGCGACTACGCGCGCCTGACGGACACGTACAAGTGGGTGAAGAAGAGCAGCGGCGGCTGCGCGGACGACGACAGCGACGCGATGGGCGCGGGCGTGCGCACGCTGTCGCCGAGCGAGGACGGCAAGCTGAAGGACGACGTGATCTTCACGCAGTCGGCGAAGGGCGCGGAGCTGGCGCTGTGCTGGAAGTTCACGACGGGCCCGTACTTCTTCATCGACTACATCACGATGCACATCCTGTCGGTGGACTCCTTCGCGCCGGAGTTTGGTCGGAGAGAGTTCATCATGGTGAACGCGCCGAAGGAGTACCTGATCGAGGCCTACGGCCAGAAGGCGGAGGACCGCGTGCTGCTGGCGGCGAGCAACGACCTGCTGTGCGAGCAGCCGCTGGCGTCGTACCGCCTGGCGAGAGACCTGAAGTCGGTGGAGCTGCTGGTGACGGTGGCGAACGCCGAGGGCTACCGCGTGTGCTACCAGTTCGCGGAGGAGGGCGTGCAGAACCTGGACCTGCACCTGACGACGGTGTCGGTGGACCTGGTGTACAACGAGCACGTGTTCCTGAACCGCGACTACGTGGTGCGCGCGACGGGCGACGTGCACGACGGCGACTCGCTGGTGCTGATCAAGGAGCTGTCGCAGGCGTACGACAACGCGACCACGCACTACGTGTTCGCGGACGGCGCGACGACGGTGAACCTGGAGGACGCGCCGATCCCCGGCGAGGGCGACTACTTCCTGGGCTACTGCTTCCTGGACGACTGCTACCTCACTCCGCGTGAGCTGCACGTGTACCACGTGTACGACGTGCTGTCCGCGGAGGGCGACGCCCACGCGCTGGTGCACGGTCTGAACAAGGTGTTCGACGTGCAGGGCCTGAATGTGAAGGATGGCGACAGAGTGACGTTCCAGTGCGAGGGCGCCGCCATTGCGTTCACGGTGCGCAACGGCTCGTTCGAGGCGGCGCTGACGTTCGAGTTCGCGATGGCGTGCCCCGTGGCGACGGTGCAGTACGCGTTCGGCGCGATGACGGCGGACTTTTCGTCGCTGGTCTACACGGTGAAGGTGGTGTCGGCCGTGGAGGACAAGTACCTGCTGGAGGGCAGCAGCGTGGAGGTGGGCGTCGAGGGCCGCTCCGTGGCTCTGGGCGACAAGGTGAAGCTGGTGAAGGAGTCCTGCGAAGAGGAGGCGGCGGTGTTCGACGTGCTGGAGGCGGCGGAGAAGCTGTCCTTCGTGGCGCTGCTGGAGAGCGTGGAGGCGGCGTCCTACAAGGTGTGCTACCAGTTCCAGAGCGAGCCGCGCTTCGCGCTGACGACCTTCTCCCTGAACGCGTTCGCGGTGGCGGTGAGCCACTTCGAGAACGACGCGATCGTGGTGGCGGACGTGAACACGGTGGTGGCGTCGGGCTACGGCCTGTCTGCGGAGGACCGCCTGCTGGTGTCGACGACGGAGGCGTGCAGCGCGGACTGGTCGTTCGTGCCGACGGTGGAGGAGGTGACGCGCCTGACGTTCGCGGTGTCGATCCCCGCGTCGTACGCGCGCCTGCACCTGTGCTACAAGTTCTCCACGGGCGACGTGGTGTCCCTGCACTACGCCTTCCGCGCGAGCACGATCAAGAGCAGCAACCTGGAGCGCGTGGTGAACCGCGTGCTGACGACGGCGTCGTTCGAGGGTCCGATGGCGGGCGACCGTATCGCGATCGTGGCGAGCGGCGAGGCGTGCGACTCGACGGAGTACCAGTTCACGCTGTCGGAGATGCTGCGCATCTCGGGCGTGATCACGTTCCCGGGCCTGATCCCGGCGTACGCGGACGTGTGCTACGCGGTGAACTCGAAGTGGGTGCGTATGTTCACGGTGCCGGTGCTGGGTCTGAGCAACATCGTGCCCGAGTCGGTGGTGGCGAACTACGAGTACAGCTTCTTCGTGAACGCGACGCACATCACGGGCGAGTGCGAGGCGTCGAAGCTGCCGTTCGCTGAGAGCTGGGTGAACTACGGCTGCGACTTCACGAACAACCTGTACACGGGCCGCGTGGAGAACATCTTCGACGACTCGGAGGACGCGCCGGCGGTGCGTCTGGGCGGCATGGGCTCCAACGCGTGCTCGAGCCGCCTGGGCCCGAACGGCAACTACATCGTGCTGGACCTGGGCAGCTGCTTCGACGTGACGAAGATCACGATCGCGACGGAGGACTCGTCGAGCGACGTGAACACGTGGCGCGTGCTGGCGGCTGCGGACAGCAACATGCTGTTCAGCGAGGTGCTGTTCAGCGACAACGACAACCACGTGAGCGTGGGTCTGAACGAGAAGGAGCTGGAGTTCTCGGGTAGACTGATGAAGCTGGAGTTCTTGACGAACCGCGGCCACCCGCTGTACACGACGATCCGCAAGATTGCTCTGTACGGCCACGCGTGCGCGGCCTCTCCGGACTTTGCGCTGAAGTACGTGGCGCCGAGCGCGGCGTGCGCGGCTCCGGGCGAGGAGATTGCGGTGTCGACGTGCTCGCAGCGCTTCATCAAGGCATTCGACGTGTCGTTCGACGAGAAGAAGGTGTGCTTCAAGCACCCCGCGTACCCGCAGTTCGTGGAGTACCCGGACATCACGATGCAGCTGAAGTACATCTCGGGCCTGGCGGGCAGCAACAAGCTGGCGGTGGGCGGCTCTCGCTTCGCGCAGCTGGTGGGCAAGGGCGTGGAGACGGGCGACGAGCTGAAGTTCGTGCACCAGGGCATGACGTGCGAGGACGCGATGCCGGTGCTGACGGTGATGGGAACGAGCACGGTGCTGCTGCAGGGCTTCACGGAGGTGGGCACCTACACACTGTGCTACAAGTTCGTGAACTCGATCGACTCGTTCATGGCGTACCCCGAGGTGACGCTGGAGGTGGAGGACCCCTCGATCTTCCGCGTGGAGCCGACGTACGCGTTCGTGAACCAGCCGGAGGAGCTGTCGTTCTTCGGCAAGGGCATCAGCGAGGCGGACGTGTTCAAGATCATCCCGACGAACCTGAACTGCAACGAGGAGTCGGCGTACCCGCAGCACGCGGTGAACGCTGAGGGCAAGGCGACGGTGACCTTCACGGAGCCGATCACGGGCAAGGTGTGCTACAGATGGGGCCTGGCGACGGAGTTCGTGGACACGGGCCTGCTGTTCGAGGTGTACCTGATCTCGAGCGTGCAGCCGGCGGTGTTCGTGAATGAAGTGCCGGAGCCGGTGACCTTCTCAGGCGTGGGCATCACGGTGAACGACGCGTTCGCGTTCGTGCCGGCGGGCACGCCTTGCGCGGAGGCGACGCTGGTGTACAGCATGAGCGACGCCGCGGTGGACGTGGTGGCCGGTGAGGTGCAGCTGACGAAGACGGTGGTGCTGATGGCGGCGGAGGAGACGGTGATGGACGTGTGCTACAAGCTGAAGGTGACGGGCGTGTTCCACGTGCTGCCGTTCCAGGTGCGCGTGATCCCGAACACGATTACGATGCACAACGTGGAGGACGCGGAGGACCTGTTCTACGTGAACAACGCCATGAGCTCGTTCATCGTGCGTGGCCCCGCCGTGGGTCGCGAGGACGAGGCGCTGCGCGTGCTGTCGGCTCACGCGACGAGCTGCGAGGACATGAGCCAGCTGCTGGCGGAGGTGCCGGCGGTGCGCCAGGCGGAGCAGTACGCGAAGGTGACGTTCCAGGTGAACAGCGAGACGAGCGAGCTGAAGGTGTGCTACAAGTTCGGCACGCTGGGCTTCCGCCTGATGAGCGTGACGATTCCGGTGCTGAAGGTGACGAGCGTGTTCAAGGGCGACGCGGTGCTGAACGCGGTGTACGTGGACAGCACGAACACGTTCGAGGCGGAGGGCTTCAACCTGCAGACGGGCGACAAGATGAAGTTCGTGGACCGCATGGGCCAGGCGGAGTACTCGTGCCTGAGCAGCGGCGACGCGCTGCACGGCCAGCCGGAGGTGACGCTGACGCTGAACGACAAGGGCCGCACGGAGGGCGCGTTCCGCTTCACGGAGCCGGGCCTGAACCTGGCGATGTGCTACTACTTCGCGGCGCACAACAAGCACGTGCTGTTCCCCGCGATCCAGGTGGACGTGCTGGAGGTGAAGTACGAGAGCGAGGACGTGGCGATCATGGGCTACCCGTACAGCATGGAGTTCACGGGCGCCGGCCAGAGCGCGGGCGACCGCGTGATGTGGATGAAGGGCGACGCGGTGGCGTGCGACCCGATGTCGGACGCCGTGGTGTCCTCGGTGGAGATCCTGAACGAGTACAAGAAGGTGACGTTCGTGTTCGGCAGCGTGTACAGAGGCCTGAAGCTGTGCGTGAAGAAGGCGATCGACGAGGACTGGACGCTGCTGACACAGTACAGTCTGGACGTGCTGGGCGTGACGGCGATGTCAGTGCCGGCGTTCGAGGAGTGGGAGGAGGAGTCGAGAAGCCGCGTGCTGGCGAACCTGGACGCGGAGATCTTCTTCAACGACCACGACGAGGGCGACAAGGCGAAGTTCGTGAGCGCGGACAGAGCGTGCGAGAGCGACATGGGCGTGTGCGGCCTGATGACGGTGGGCGAGGCGCACAACGCGACGCTGAACTGCCGCCCGGCGGAGGAGGTGGTGCTGTGCTACTACTTCGCGCGCGCGCAGCAGTGGGTGAAGTACGAGAACAAGAAGCTGCGCGTGGCGGGTCCTTCGGGCGTGACGCTGGAGAAGGAGGTGATCGGCGACGACCTGGTGGCGCACATGACGGTGTCGGGCGTGGACGTGGCGTCGGACTGCGCGCACGTGGAGGTGACGAAGGACGAGGCGTTCCTGCGCGCGCTGGAGGTGTCCAGCAACGACGCGACGCTGACGCGCAGCGACATCATGGCGGCGCTGGGCAACACGCAGTACGGCCTGTCGTCGGAGAGCGGACATCCGCTGGAGCTGACGTTCACGGCGCCGACGGCGTTCTCGATCGCGGCGATCTGGATCCACGCGGCGAAGCAGGACATTTCCCCGCGCACGGTGGAGGTGTACCGCAAGGAGGAGGGCGCGATGGTGCTGGCGTTCCGCTACACGACGACGTACGCGGCCAACCAGGCGGAGATGTCGCCGATGAGCGACTTCAACGGCGTGTCGACGACGTGGACGATTTCGATCGTGGACACGCTGCTCGCGGAGCGAGAGGAGGCGAACGAGACGCTGGAGCCGTTCACCTACTTCACGGGTCTGGACATCATCTCGTCCTCGGGCGCTGAGCGCAGCGACGTGGACGTGAGGTTCGTGGCGGCGGAGGAGGACTGCTCGGCGGCGTCGGCGATGCTGGACCACCGCACGGGCGCGGTGATGGAGGTGGCGCGCCTGAACGCGTGCACGGGCGTGCTGGCGCCGTTCACGGTGGCGGACTACAGCAAGACGTACAAGATGTGCTACGCGCAGCGCTCGGCCCCCGACGGCTACTCGGAGTACGTGGCGTACGACGAGCTGTCGTTCGCGTTCCGCTACACGACGGTGTCGGCCGCTGGCGCGGCGACGTTCGCGATGGCGGGCGTGGACAAGGCGCTGTCGCTGACGGCGTCCACGGGCGAGGCAATCACGAAGGTGCTGTTCGTTCCGTACGCGGGCGCGTGCGAGGTGTCGTTCGCGTCGAGCGGCCCGTTCATGGTGGAGAACGGCGAGGTGACGGTGCGCTTCACGAAGGACCAGGACGCGATGCGCCTGTGCGTGATGTACGGCGACGAAGAGGTGTACGAGCCGCAGCGCTTCGTGATGAGCGTGGGCTACATCGAGGTGGTGGCGTACGCGGCGGCGTGGACGGTGTACGAGCCGTACGTGCTGACGGTGGAGGGCCGCTACCTGAACGCGAACAACCGCGTGGTGGACAGCAAGCAGAAGGTGGAGCCGACGGCGGTGGTGGACGGCGTGGCGACGCTGCACTTCACCGCGGGCGTGCTGGAGGACGCGCTGCTGTACACGGTGACGGAGCTGAACGCGACGATTGCACTGAAGGCCGGCGCGAGAGCAGTGGTGGTGGACGTGTACTCGTTCGGCCAGCTGGCGCGCTCGCACTTCCTGACGGGCATGCAGTACAACGCGGTGGAGATTATCGGCGCGGTGGGCGTGACGGCCTCGCAGGCGTACCTGTGCGTGGAGGAGGAGTGCGTGGCGAGAAGCATCTTCGCGGAGGCGGAAAAGCTGTACCTGAACCTGGGCTCGATGGAGGCGGCCGTGTACACGGTGCACTACATCTTCCCGGCGGTGCGCAGCACGATGATCAACACGCAGGTGACGGTGACGGTGGAGCTGCCCGGTGCGATCACGCTGACGCCCGCGAACGCGTTCGTGGTGGGCAGCGACATTGTGGTGGAGGGCCCCGGTCTGGACGTGGGCGACGTGATCCTGATGAGCGAGACGGCGTCGGGCGCGGCGCCTTTCGAGAGCGTGGTGCAGCGACAGGGCGAGGTGCTGTTCTTCAGCACGGCGGGCTTCGAGTTCACGAAGGAGACGATGTTCTTCTTCTGCAAGTACTACACGGACGGCGTGGAGGTGGAGCCGACGTTCATCGCTGAGATGCGCGTGCTGCTGGCGACGGTGGAGATGGAGTCGACGTCGCTGGTGACGGAGTACCCGTACAAGCTGGCGGTGGCGGGCATCAACCTGAAGCCGGAGGACTCGCTGTTCCTGGGTCACACGTGCGCGTTCGAGTTCGCGCTGGAGACGTTCTCGCAGACGGAGGGCGTGTTCCGCGTGCCGATCGCGAGCACGTACCCCGAGGTGCTGCTGTGCTACCACTTCGCGGAGTTCGGCATGGACGCGGAGCTGAAGACGCTGCGCGTGGAGGCGATCGACATCCACACGGAGCAGTCGCAGTACTTCGCGGTGCGCAACGAGGCGTTCACGGTGGTGACGCAGGGCAACTACCCGCACACGTTCGAGAACCGGATGCGCCTGTTCCTGTCGTCGTCGGCGACGTGCGCGACGGAGACGGTGCTGCCGGTGTATGCGAGCGTGGACACGTTCGTATTCACGATCGCGGACTACCACTTCTCGGAGCTGTACGTGTGCGTGGTGTGGGATGCGCAGGCCGCGGCGCGCCTGGTGGAGGGCACGTCGGTGGTGGTGAAGGACCTGCAGGGCATCGCGATGTCGGTGGGCATCGTGGGTCAGAAGCAGACGGTGAAGGTGACGGGCCAGGGCCTGAACAGCGGCGACAAGGTGCTGTTCGCGAAGGGCTTCTGCTCGTCGTCGGTGCGCAACGGCCCGTTCACGGTGAAGTCCTTCGAGGAGGGCCTGTTCTTCGAGGCGGAGTGGACGACGGCGTCGACGAGCAAGATGGTGCTGTGCTACGAGTTTTTGGGCAGCAACAAGTACTACCTGCTGAGCGGTTTCGAGCGCTACATCATCGCCACGGAGGCGGTGGTGCCGATGGTGGTGCGCGCAGCGGAGGCGGAGACGGTGCGCATCGCGACGAGCAAGGTGCCTGAGAACAGCGTGATCGCCGTGGCGGAGTCCTGCGGCGCGGAGGAGAAGAGAGCGATGACGCTGAAGGAGAGCGCGACGGCGTTCGTGTTCGACTACGAGGAGGCGACGGCGGGCGAGCGCGCGGTATGCCTGTCGACGGACGGCGAGTACTTCGTGGAGCTGGGCAAGGTGACGGCGGTGACGCTGGAGGGTCTGAGCGTGGATCGCTGGGTGACGGGCCTTCCGATCGCGGCCTCGCTGGTGGGCGAGATCGCGGTGAGCGGCAGCTTCGTGGAGGGCAGCAGCCTGAAGTTCGTGCGCGCGAGCTGCGACGAGGCGGTGCCGGAGGTGCCGATCGTGGACGGGAAGCTGGATGTGGAGGTGCCGTTCGCGGAGAGCGGCGTGTTCAAGACGTGCCTGGTGTCCCCCGGCGCGTCGCACGCGTACCTGTTCAGCGCGGTCGAGGTGACGGTGTCTGAGCTGGAGGTGAGCACGACGCCGGCGGTGGTGAACCAGCTGATCAACACGAAGCATGTGGTGGAGCTGTCGGTGCATCTGTCCGCGGAGAACATGACGACGGTGGTGGTGTTCGTGTCGGCGGACGACTGCGCGACGGAGCTGGTGGAGGCGGTGGAGATCACGGAGAGCGCGACGGTGCAGTTTGCGTTCGCGACGGGCTTCGATTCGGCGCTGACGGTGTGCTCGCGCTTCGCGAGCGAGGCGGCGAAGGCGACGGGCACGACGCTGAACCTGTACTCGGTGTTCTTCGACCCGTCGGTGTGGACGCCGTTCTTCGACATCCCGTTCCAGGTGACGGGCGTGTCGATCAAGACGCCGTTCGACCAGGACGTGCTGGTGAACTGGATCCCGCTGGAGGAGTCGTGCGAGAACGTGAACGAGGGCGAGAACCTGAAGGGCCTGAAGAGCACGGTGTTCCGCAAGAACGGCGTGCTGAAGGCGTGCGTGTCGTTCTACGGCAACCCGTACGAGACGATCCCGACGAGCCAGCATCTGGTGAGCATGTACGACCGGATCGACCTGACGACGACGCCTGCGCGTGTGATCGCGAACAGCCGCTTCATCGCGCACATCGAGTCGGGCACGCGCCACCTGATCGAGACGATCGGGTGGAAGCACGAGAGCGGCGAGGAGTCGGAGCAGCTGAGCCTGTTCGACGGCAGCGCGCCGTTCACGCTGGCGCTGGCGGGCAGATGGTGGCTGGTGGTGAAGTACGTGAACCAGCAGCCGGTGGAGTACGTGAACACGGAGGCGCTGAACCGCTACGTGTCGTCGGTGACGAACGTGGACGTGCTGTACTGGGTGAAGGGCCGCACGATCCCCGCGGAGGACAGCAAGAAGAAGGACTTCCTGAAGGTGATGGGCGCGTACCTGCAGACGGGCGACGTGCTGGCGCTGAACCCCGGCTGCGCGCTGGAGTGCGACGCGACGACGCTGCAGTACGTGGTGGACGCGACGGAGTACGGCGCGATCACGCGCGAGGCGGTGCCGACGGCGGAGCTGCCGGAGGAGAGCTGCGTGTGCTACCGCTTCGGCACGGAGACGTGGATGAAGTACACAACGCTGCTGCACGTGCCGAGCGCGCTGACGGTGAAATCGGTGTCCTCGGGCGCGTACCTGATCCCGACCTCGAGCCTGTACCGCCGTTTGGACGGCACGACGGAGGTGCGCACGGACCTGGTGCTGTACGGCCACGTGGGCATTCTGGAGGGCAGCTACCCGTTCGTGCTGCGCACGACGGAGGACTGCGTGGCGAACCAGCCTGAGATGGACGAGGAGATGTTCACGGAGTCGTTCGACGGCGTGTACGGCTACAGCGCGGTGAGCGTGAAGTACGTGATCGAGGGCATGCACGACGAGACGTACAAGCTGTGCTACGTGGTGGGCAGCGAGGGCGTGGTGGAGGTGCCGGTGACGCTGTACTACAAGAACATTCTGCCGCAGCACATCAACACGGTGATGGGCGAGAGCTTCTCGCTGGCGATCACCGGCGAGAACACGGGCTTCGCGGACGGTGACCAGGCCTTCTGGTCGACGGGCACGGACTGCCTGCACGCGGTGAGCGAGCAGGCGACGCTGGAGAGCGGCGTGTTCGCGTGGGCGGGCATCACGAGCTTCCTGGAGGAGGACGCGCACCTGTGCATCCGCTTCAGCGACGCGCAGGGCGCGACCGCCCCGATCAAGACGGTGACGCTGACTGTGTTCGGCATCGCGCCGAAGACGATGGACCTGTTCAACGACGTGGCGTGCAGCCGCGAGGAGGAGCTGCGCGTGCGCGGCACGCTGCGCAGCGTGGCGCTGTACGACCTGGCGACGCAGGAGGTGCTGGGCGCGAGCGCGGTGTCCTTCGAGGGCTCCGTGTTCACGTTCACGCCGAGCGCGCTGTTCGAGGGCCGCGCGCGTCTGGGCGTGGTGGCGACGTTCGAGGACTACCCGAGCGCGGTGAAGCTGGCGTCGGTGGTGCTGGTGGTGCGCCACACGCCGACGGTGCTGACGCCGAAGATGTACGCGGGCTACGAGCACATTCTGGAGATCGGGTACTCGGAGGAGGCGCCGGCTTCGGAGACGGTGACGATCCTGTTCAACGGCGAGGTGGTGTACAGCGAGCTGCCTCTGGACTTCTTGTACGAGAACAAGGGCCGCGCGACGGTGCAGCTGGAGAGCGCGGGCGTGTACTCGGTGATCTACAACTTCGCGGAGCAGTACTGCAGCTCGCTGGTGAACGCGCAGATTGGCGTGGTGAACGTGGTGCAGATCACGGAGATCACGCCGAAGATCGTGTCGCAGTACCAGGAGACGGAGTTCGTGCTGGCGAGCAGCGTGCGCATCCCGATGGTGGAGAGCGACCGCATCGTGCTGTGCGACAGCAACTGCGTGTGCGAGAGCGTGTACGCGACGGGCGAGATCCACCAGCGCAACGTGGCGGGCTCGCTGATCCCGGAGTACTACACGACGCTGCAGCTGTCGACGGCGGCGCCGAACAGCAAGCTGAACGTGTGCTACAAGATGCCGACGACGACGGTGAACACGGGCCTGCTGGTGGACGTGCTGAAGATCGTGTCGTTCGAGCTGTCGGTGGTGCCGGAGGGCGTGACGATCCGCAACATCCCGCTGGTGGGCTCGGGCATGACGGTGGGCGACAAGGTGCTGATGGTGCCGGACGAGGCGGTGTGTGCGGGCATGGAGGCGATGACGCTGGACGTGCAGTTCACACGCAAGTACGTGGCCGCGAAGTTTGAGGCGCCGCTGCTGCCGGAGGCGTGCACGCTGGCGAAGATGAGCGTGTTCTACGTGCCGTCGAGCACGAACGTGCCGGTGGACCTGGCGCTGTCGTTCAGCGTGGCGAAGGTGTCGATGTCGGCGACGGTGGACTCTCCGTACACGATGTTCGGTCGCAAGGAGATGACGTTCCTGGTGGAGGGCTCGACGACGATCCAGCAGATGGTGTTCTTCTTCAAGTACACGTCGGGCACGGACATGACGCCGTACTACTGCTTGACGCGTCCGGAGCGCGCGGAGGGCCGCATCCCGATCAAGTGCTCGTTCGCGACGGTGCCGAAGGCGGGCGAGATGTGCATGAAGTTCATGTTCCAGAGCAGCAGCCTGACGGAGTCGGTGTGGGAGGACATTGAGCGTCCGGTGGACAACGGCTGCTACTTCGTGGCGGACTACCCGAACGCGCACCGCGAGGGCCTGCAGTTCGAGACGATCGCGCCGATGTTCAGCGAGGACCTGTCCTCGGTGGACGTGGACTACTTCAGAGGCCTCGGCACGGACGCGGAGGTGAAGGTGGCGGTGTACACGAGCAGCGTGGACGAGCTGACGTTCCTGCTGGCGGCGGAGACGGAGGAGGTGACGGCCGTGGCGCGCTTCGGCGACTACTACGGTCCTGTGGACGGCGTGACGGTGCGCGTGCGCGGTCTGAAGGCGATCACGACGACGGCGCCGAGCATCCTGACGACGGTGATGACGCCGTTCACGCTGTCGCTGGTGGATCCTCCGGCGGGCAGCCAGGTGGGCTTCTCGGCGTCGACGGCGTGCAACGAGGTGATGTACATCAACCCGATGGAGGCGGCGATCGAGGTGACTTTCTCGCGCGCGTACAGCCATCTGTACGTGTGCGTGAACTACGGCGCGGGCTTCCGGTTCTCGGGCCTGCCGTTCCTGACGGTGCTGGAGTTCCGCAACACGCTGACGGTGGTGGCGAACGAGGAGACGCGCGTGAACTACCAGTACCTGACGCCGACGCCGTCGGAGTCGTGCGTGCTGGAGCCGGCGCGCGACATCACGGTGGACAACGGCTGCGACTGGGTGAGCTCGATCTTCGTGGGCGAGACGGGTCTGGTGGTGGACGGCAAGGTGTCGACGTCGATGGTGTTCGGCGCGAACATCGCGTACAACCCGACGTGCCAGCGCCCGATCGAGCGCACGAACCAGTGGATGGTGTTCGACTTTGGTTCGTGCTACCACGTGCGCACGATGGAGATGTACCTGCTGGGCATCGAGACGGACCCGCGCTTCGTGCGCCTGGAGAGCAGCGACGTGCTGACGACGGACGACTCGCTGTGGACGACGGAGGCGGTGATCGAGATCGTGAACACGAAGGCGGGCTGGTACACGCTGGGCACGAACCTGGCGGTGTCGGGCCGCTACCTGCGTCTGCGCATCGTGGACAGCACGTCGATGTTCATCATCCTGAGCGAGGTGCGCTTCACCGGCACGTCGTGCAACGACACGTCGGAGGACGTGCGCGTGAAGTGGGTGAGACGCGAGAGCGCGCTGGACTGCAGCGCGGCGGGCTACGAGTACACGATCAAGGAGTGCACGCGCACGGGCCTGGTGAACATCCCGAAGGTGGGCACGTACGGCCTGTGCCGCTTCGATAGCGTCGAGGAGGCGTGGACGCCAGTGTACAACTTCAACATGAATGTGATCGGCATCGAGGCGGTGAACAACGTGAAGAACGTGTTCGTGGGCGCGGTGCGCCGCGTGACGCTGCAGGGCAACGGCATGCAGAGCGGCGACAAGATCACGTTCGTGCCGGAGGGCGCGGACTGCAAGGCGGTGAAGGTGACGGACGCGAACGTGTTCACGGTGGAGGACGGCGCGGCGGAGATGACGTTCGCGGCGCCGGTGGGCAGCTACCAGTTCTGCTACAAGTTCGGCGAGATGGCGTTCCGCGCGACGATGGCGCCGGCGTTCACGCTGGTGACCCCGGGCAACGTGGAGCTGTCGAAGACGGAGTTCGTGAACCGCTACCCGAACGTGGTGATCGTGACGGGCAACGGCGTGTCGGAGAACGACAAGGTGGCGTTCACGGCGGGCACGTGCGAGGAGGCGACGTACATGGAGGTGCGCCAGATCTACAACGAGTACGGCGTGGAGACGGAGACGTTCGCGGAGACGGGCGTGAACCTGCACGTGTGCTACTGGTTCGGCGGCATGGAGCCGCTGCAGCTGACGGTGGTGGTGAACGTGCGCGAGGTGCTGCCGACGACGGTGGAGAAGCTGCCGCTGCAGCTGACGGTGAAGTTCCCGCTGGAGGGCGCGGGCCTGACGGCGAGCGACAAGCTGTGCTTCGTGTCGGAGAGCCTGGGCTGCAGCCACTGCACGCAGTCGTCGGGAGCGATCTTCGACGTGCAGGTGGTGGAGTCGGCGTTCGCGATGGTGTACCTGACGCAGCAGATGCAGGTGCAGATGTGCTACAAGTACGCGACCATGGAGTCCTTCGTCGCCGTGGGCGACCGCGCGATCAACGTGGTGGCGCCGGGTCTGCGCTACGTGTACCCTGCGCGCATCGTGGGCAATGTGGACAAGACGGTGGAGTTCAGCGGCGAGTTTTTGGGCGGCGAGCTGTTCGAGACGCCGGTGGAGGTGGTGCTGACGGAGTCGGCGGTGGACTGCGAGGCGAGCCGCGTGGCGCTGGCGGACGGCACGGTGGTCTTCCCGCTGACGGAGATCGCCTCGGGCTACGGTGCGGTGCTGCGCTTCACGCCGGCGCCGCTGCCGGAGCTGCACATCTGCCTGCGCTACCCGAACCGCCAGACGTTCGAGATGCAGGAGGCGACGCTGTCGGTGGTGACGGTGAACACGGTGCAGCCGACGTTCGTGCAGCTGAACACGTTCGCGCGCGTGACGATCTCGACGTTCGGCTCGCAGCCGAGGGACGTGGTGAAGTTCGTGCCGTCCGCGGCGGAGTGCGAGTCGGCGGCGTACGCGGAGTACCTGCTGGGCAACCAGCAGGTGGTGAACGTGCTGTTCACGGACGCGTCGATCGAGAAGTACTACCTGTGCTACAAGCCGGTGGACGAGGCGTTCACGTTCCTGGAGGTGTTCAGCCTGACGGTGCGCGACGACCGCAACCTGATCGACTTCGCCTCGACGAAGCACCACTTCAGCGTGGTGGGCGAGACGGAGGAGTACGAGATCATGGAGGACAACGTGGCGGAGGGCGACCGCGTGATGTGGTCGGTGGACGGCTGCGCGAGCTCCGTGGCGGACACAACGGAGATGGCGGTGCACGACCGCAAGTTCACGATGACGTTCGGTGAGGTGTTCGCGAACGCGAGCCTGTGCATGAAGTTCGTGGGCACGCGCTCGTGGACGGAGTACCCGAACCAGAAGCTGTCGGTGCTGTCGGTGTTCGACGTGCAGCCGCGCGTGTTCACGCGCGACGTGGCGAAGGTGCCGACGTTCCACGGCTTCGGTCTGGACGACACGACGCTGTACTACCTGGGCAGAACGTGCGACGCGAGCGAGGAGGACCGCTTCTCGGCGCTGGCGGGCGTGGCGGATGCGCTGGAGGTGGAGAAGACGGGCACGGACCTGGTGCTGTGCGTGTCGTTCCGCCTGTACGCGCACTTCTACCGCTTCGCGAACATCACGTTCATGGCGCGCGGCGTGGACAGCATTGCGATCCGCAACATTGATCTGGAGGCGAGCTCGGTGGAGTTCGAGCTGGCGGGCGTGGGCCTGGGCTACGAGACGTGCGGCTTCGCGTCGGAGCTGACGGCGACGGGCTTCGCGGAGGAGGCGATCGAGTCGATTACGCTGTCGAAGACGTACCCGGAGGGCGCGAGCGCGAGCGTGCTGTTCGACAACAGCCCGCGCACGGCGCTGAGCTTCGCGACGGCGACGAACGGCGTGATGGACATTGTGCTGAAGGCGCCGTACGTGTTCACGCAGGTGGGCGTGTTCGCGGCGGCGGGCCCCGCTTCCCCGAAGAACATCAAGGTGTACGCGGTGTCTGAGGAGTCGATGGAGCTGCTGGCGGCGTGGACGAAGGAGAACGAGTACGCGTGGAGCGATTCGCCGGCGTTCTCGAAGCAGGCGACGCACTTCCGCATGGTGTTTGAGGACAACTACGACGCGTCGTTCAACTACATCCGCGTGGTGATGCTGCGCATCTACGGCTTCGCGCCGGAGCTGAACGGCGTGCTGTCGGTGGTGCGCAACGAGGACTGCAGCCAGGTGGTGGCGTCGTCGACGCTGTCGCTGTGCGAGCCGACGACGACGGTGACGCCGGGCTACGGCCTGGGCTACAGCGTGTGCTTCGACTTTGGCGAGAACGAGCCGCGCCTGGTGGCGAACAGCCACTTCGACCTGTACAAGGCGACGGGCGTGGAGTTCACCTCGGGCGACGCGACCTCGATCGTGGCGACGACGACGAAGGACCTGCGCCTGACGGGCGCGATCGCGGACGAGACGGAGGTGCGCTTCGTGGTGGCGGAGGAGACGGACACGCTGGATACGATCCGGGTGAAGTGCAACAACGCGACGCTGGAGACGCTGGCGACGGTGGACGCCGTGGTGGCGAACGTGACCTTCGAGATGGGCGCGAACGCGGTGTACGTGTGCTACAAGTTCCCCGCGGTGGTGCTGAGCCGCCGTCTGGACGAGGAGGGCTTCGCGGTGATCGCGACGCCGTTCATGGTGAAGAGCGTGGAGTCGGTGGAGCCGGCGTTCCTTGTGGCGGGCGTGGCGAGCACGATGACGTTCACGGGCTTCGGCCTGGAGGGCGCGCTGGTGGGCGTGAGCCAGGAGGAGTGCAGCGCGCTGGCGGAGGAGTCGCTGGTGGCGATCGAGGAGGGTCGCGCGACGCTGACGCCGAGCGCGGAGGTGTCGGGCGAGCTGAGCCTGTGCGTGAAGTTCCCGAACGAGCCGGTGGTGAGCATGGCGACGGTGAGCATCGCGTCGGTGGACGCGCAGGAGGTGACGAACATCATCAACGTGCCGCACCGCGTGTTCTTCACGGGCGCGTTCGTGGCGGCGGGCGACCGCGTGGGCGTGATGGTGGACGGCGTGTGCGACCGCAGCCTGGGCGGCGAGCTGGACGAGGCGAAGTCGGTGCTGCTGACGCTGAACGCGATCGGCCGCTTCCAGCTGTGCTACCGCTTCTCGGGCTTCAACGCGTTCGTGCCGGTGGACGTGGTGGTGCGCGTGGTGATGGAGTCGCTGCGCTACGAGCCGGCGTTCGTGGTGAGCGGTGCGAGCAACACGCTGGTGGCGGTGATCCCGGCGTTCAACCCTGAGGACACGGTGACGCTGAACGGCGTGCAGGGCGTGAGCAGCGTGCGGGACGGTCAGAAGGTGGTGTCGTTCAGCACGATGGACCTGGAGGAGGACACGGTGACGATGGTGTACAAGCACGCGTACGCGGGCCAGATCACGATGACGCTGCCGGTGTACCGCGTGGCGCTGAGCGAGGAGGGCACGTACTACAACCTGGCGACGGATGTGCAGGTGACGGGCGCGGGCGTGGAGAAGGTGTCGACGATCGGCTTCGCGGTGAGCGAGTGCACGAGCGAGGTGGAGATGTTCGAGGTGCGCGAGGGCGCGATGACGGTGAGCGTGTCGGCGGAGAACCTGGACTACCACCTGTGCGTGATGTACGAGAACGTGCCGGCGTTCTACTTCGTGACGTCGGTGACCTTCAAGGTGGTGGCGGTGAAGACGCTGAGCATCCCGCAGTGGATCGCGACGCTGCCGCTGCCGACGACGATCCACAAGGACGAGGTGGAGGCGCTGATGCTGTCGGGCCTGGGCCTGTCCGCGGAGGACAAGGTGGTGCTGACGACGGGCACGTGCGCGGAGGGCCTGGAGCTGACGGAGCTGCGCTACGAGGCGGCGGGCGTGGAGCGCGTGACGGTGAGCAGCGCGCTGGTGTTCCCGGCGGTGGAGTCCGCGGAGGAGTACCGCGTGTGCTACTACTTCAAGCTGCTGGACGCGACGTTCGCGACGGAGCACGTGATGACGATCTACCCGGCGAAGTTCCCCGCGTCGGTCACGCCGGAGAACCCGGTGGTGATGGGCGAGGCGACGGAGGCGGAGGTGACGATCGAGCTGCGCCCCGAGGTGGTGGTGACGAAGGACAACCGCGTGTTCGTCTCGCAGACGCACTGCGTGTACGCGGACGAGGAGACGGAGGCGATGACGGGCGAGATGACGCTGCGCAAGAGCGTGCAGCCGGTGGCGGGCGAGCAGTCGATCTGCGTGATGTACGGCAACCTGCCGGAGTACGCGGTGGAGCTGGCGACGTTCACGGTGAGCAAGTACTCGGGCCTGTCGGCGCTGAAGTTCGCGGCGAACCTGCCGAGCGAGGTGGCGGTGAACGTGGTGAACGCGAACACGGGCGACATCGTGCGCCTGGAGTCGCGCACGGCGGCGTACGAGTTTGCGGTGGAGGCGAACGCGACGACGACGGTGCTGATTGAGGTGCCGGTGAGCGGCGTGTTCGACGTGCTGTACAAGTTCCTGGTGAGCGACGCGTGGATCCGCACGGGCGAGCAGGCGACGGTGGCGCAGGTGCAGTCGGTGTACCCGACGGTGCTGGTGACGGGCGAGTCGCGCGCGTTCGAGATCGAGGGCTTCGCGCTGGAGAACGCGGACCGCATCCTGGTGTCGTCGGAGGGCTGCGAGGAGACGGCGACGAAGGGCGTGCCGGCAGACACGGTGCTGTCGTTCCCCGCGGCGGGCGCGTTCGAGCTGTGCTACTACTACGCGAACGTGGGCTCGATGGTGATCGCGGAGTTCGCGGTGAGAGACGTGGAGTACCAGGGCCCGACGGCATTCGTGAGCGGCGTGGCGGAGCCCGTGACGGTGTTCGGCCTGACGGGCGAGGACACGCTGCGCTTCGTGAAGGGCACGGACTGCGAGACGCACGTGCTGGCGGAGGTGGCCTACGCGGAGGGCGTGGAGGTGACGCTGTCGGCGAGCTACCCGGAGGTGTCGGTGTGCTACAAGCTGTCTCCGCGCACGGACTTCTACAGAGCGCCGGTGGCGCTGAAGGTGATGGGCGTGAGCTACATCTCCTCGCAGTCGTGGCTGACGGAGGTGACGACGGCCGCGGACACGTTCGTGTTGGACCCCGCCTTCCTGGCGGTGGGCGACGTCGTGGCGTTCGTGCGTGACAATACGGAAGTCCAGACGGTGACGACGACTGTTACGGAGGTGTCGACGGAGGGCGCGCTGCTGGAGCCGGTGGTGTTCATGGAGGCGGGCAACTACGCGGTGAAGGTGACGTTCGCGTCGGTGGGCAAGACGTTCGTGGCGCCGTTCCAGGTGGAGGTGGTGGACTCGACGGTGACGCTGGTGAACTTCAAGCAGGTGTACGCGTTCAAGCCGATGACGGCAGTGCCGGTGACGATGTCGGCGTACCTGCAGTTCGTGCCGATCGAGGTGAAGTACGTGGCGCACAACTGCTCGGAGGAGGCGGTGGGCAACACGCTGACGCGCCTGGCGTACCCGCTGCAGAGCGCGATGCTGATGTTCCCCGAGGCGGCGGAGTACGCGTTCTGCCAGAAGTCGGGCGAGGAGCCGTGGCGCGAGGTGGAGGAGCTGCGCCTGACCTTCCTGACGCTGGAGCCCAAGTCGCAGGTGGTGAGCGTGAACATGGCGACGGTGTTCGAGCTGGAGGGCAACGGCATCCGCGACGGCGACATGATCCGCTGGACGCCGACGACGGAGGGCAGCGCGTGCAGCCACGCGCTGCTGGTGTCAACGGTGGCGAACGATGCGGTGACGGTGACGGTGCCCGAGGAGGTGGTGGACGACGTGCTGTACGCGTGCTACCGCATCCGCGACGACTCGGAGTACATTCTGCACATGGACAACACGCTGGTGATTCGCGGCGGCTTCGTGGTGTCGCCGTCGCTGGCGTTCACGGGCCTGACGACGTACCTGACGGTGGACGCGCGCAGCATCTCGATGGAGGACCGCGTGAAGTTCGTGCCGGTGTCGGAGAGCTGCGCGGCGGAGGCGGCGGAGTACGCGTACATGGAGGGCCGCGTGTACACGGTGGAGGTGACGTTCGCGGAGGCGGCGGAGTACAAGATGTGCTACAAGTACGCGGACGAGGCGACGTACCTTGAGGTGCCGGAGTACGTGATGCACGTGCACTCGACGGAGGAGGCGGTGGTGCTGCCGGTGCACGCGGACGTGACGGAGGGCGTGACGATCTCGCTGCTGGGCGAGCAGCGCTCTCCGGAGCAGGAGAAGTACCTGGCGCCCGAGAAGATGTCGGTGGTGCGCGAGCTGTCGACGGCGGCGGTGTACGGCGACGTGAGCTCGATCGCGGACGAGAAGGACTTCACGTACGCGCGCTTCCTGGGCGCGGCGGACGTGGCGGTGGTGTACAAGCTGCAGTCGCCGGTGGTGCTGAGCAGCGTGGTGCTGAAGTCGGCTTCGGGCGCGCGCTCGGTGATGAAGGCGACGGTGTACATCAGCGTGCACTCGGCTTCGGGCCCGTGGGAGAAGTGGATGACGATCGAGGAGACGGAGGCGCCGACGGAGGCGAAGAAGTACCTGGGCTCGTACGAGGTGGCGGAGTACGTGAAGGTGGTGGTGAACGCGAACTTTGGCGCGTCGAGCACGGAGATCGCGGACCTGAAGCTGTACTACGTGGAGAGCGAGAGCGACGTGCTGGTGCGCTTCGTGGCTCCCTCGACGGTGAGCAGCATGCAGTGCGAGTCGGCGGAGACGCCGGCGGTGAAGTACTACGCTTACGCGAACGAGGTGGTGCTGAACACGCACGGCCTGAACGACTACGTGATGTGCGCGAAGATGGACGGCAACTGGATCCTGTTCCCGTCGGTGAAGCTGCAGGTGCACGCGGTGGCGGACTTCTCGCCGAAGACGTTCATCGCCGGCAGCGAGTACGCGGTGGCCTTCACGGGCGCCGCGATCGCGGAGGAGGACGCGATCTTCTTCACGGCGAAGGACTGCGAGGCGACGAGCGTGCTGCCGACGACGACGGAGACGGCGACGGTGCGTCGCGTGACGTTCGGCGCGCAGCAGAGCGCGCTGCACGCGTGCTACGGCGTGAAGAGCGTGATGATGCTGGCGCCGGAGGTGAGCGTGGTGGAGACGGTGGTGCGCGTGGCGTCCTCGCTGGAGGTGTTCCCCGTGTCGAAGGTGGTCTTCGAGGGTCCTGCGCTGAGCGTGAGCGACGTGGTGAAGGTGGTGGCGAAGGACGCGGAGTGCGGCGCGGAGGCCGTGGCGCAGTACGCGGTGCGCAAGGACGCGGCGTTCTTCATCACGCTGGCGTTGCCGCAGGTGAAGGAGCAGTACACGCTGTGCTACCTGTTCAACGGCGACATTTTGAGCCAGGACCGCTTCGCGCTGTCGGTGAGCACCATGACCGTGACGCCCGCGAGAGTGTTCACGGGAGTGGAGGCGACGCTGGTGGTGGCGAGCGACCTGGAGCTGAGCGGCTGCGCGCTGCAGCTGTGCGACGGCGAGCAGCACTGCGCGACGGTGGCGATCGAGGAGGGCAAGGCGGTGTTCACTCCTGCGGCGAACATGGCGTCTCCGCTGGCCGTGGCGCTGGTGAAGGACGGCGCGGTGATGGAGACGGGCGTGTCGCTGGAGGTGGTGGCGCCAGTGGTGGAGTCGATGCTCCCGCGCGAGGCGTTCCTGGGCATGGACTCGGTGTTCACGTTCGAGGGCGCGGCGCTGGAGGCGACGTCAGGTGCGGTGCGCGTGCGCTTCACGAAGACGACGTGCGAGGAGTCGGTGGCGACGGCGACGCTGGTGGAGAAGACGGCGACGGTGCGCTTCGAGAGCGCTGAGGAGGAGCTGCGCGTGTGCGTGGCCTACGGCGAGGGCACGTTCGCGCTGGTGGAGCCCACGGTGAAGGTGTACGGCGTGTCGGCGGTGACGCCGACGCAGGTGACGGTGGGCAAGACGACGGAGCTGCGCCTGAGCGGCGTGGGCATCGCGGAGGGCGACGAGGTGCGCGTGGTGTCCGCGGGCAGCGCGTGCGACAGCACGCCGATGGGCGTGGGCTTCGTGACGGACGGCGCGGTGGCGCTGTACGTGATGAGCGGCGCGGCGGACGTGGTGGACGTGTGCTACTCGTTCAACCAGTTCGACCTGGGCATGACGAAGCAGCCGGTGACGCTGGCGGTGGTGGAGAGCGCGGAGCCCGAGGTGGTGGAGATGGAGGGCGCGCGCCTGGTGTCGTTCGTGGGCGTGGAGAAGAAGCTGCGCTTCGCGGAGCTGGAGATCGACGACAAGGTGTCGTGGACGGACGCGGCGGACTGCTCGGAGATGGTGATGGAGCCGGTGCGCGTGAACGAGAACAAGGAGGTGACGGTGGAGTTCTCGGCGGGCGCGGACGAGCTGCTGCTGTGCGTGTGCACGAACGGCGTGGACTTCGTGCTGCAGTCGAACGTGACGATGGCGGTGGTGAGCGTGAGCGGCATCGACGTGGCGGACATGGTGCTGGGTCTGGAGGAGTCTGTGGCGGTGAACGGCACGGGCCTGGCGTACGCCGTGGACATGTACTTCGTGCGCGTGGGCGAGCGCCGCCTGTCCGACGTGTCGGACGCGGTGGCGTGCAGCAGCGCGGCGCGCGTGTCGACGATCGCGAGCGTGGTGGACGGCAAGGCGGTGGTGAAGATGACGGAGCCGGCGGACCTGGCGCAGCTGTGCGTGTCGTTCGAGGGCTACATGGCGAGAGGCTTCGACGCGGCGGTGACGATGGTGTACATGGACGCGATGGCGCCGGTGGTGATGCCGCTGGGCGGCGAGAAGGTGGTGGAGCTGCCGCTGCACAACGTGGTGGCGCCCTCCACGGCCTTCCTGCTGAACGAGGAGGTGGCGGTGCGCAGCGCGGTGGTGCTGGAGTCGTCGGCGCGCACGGAGGACGAGCTGAGCGACGTGTTCACGATGGACAGCATGAACCTGATGACGTTCGACGTGGAGAAGAGCAAGATGTCGCTGACGGTGACGCTGCCGGCGGTGTACGAGGTGCAGCGCGTGGCGGTGGTGGCTCCCACGAACCACACGTCGCCGCGCAAGCTGACAGTGCTGCTGAAGAACGTGGTGGGCGACATGGTGGCGGTGGCTTCCGCGTCGATTTCGGAGCTGGACGAGGACTTCGCGTCGTACGAGCTGGCGGTGGAGAGCGGCTTCGCGACGAGCACGGTGCTGCTGGAGCTGGAGGGCTTCGAGGGCGAGGAGCAGCTGACGCTGAACTACGTGACGCTGGTGATGCGCGAGGTGGCGCTGCAGCAGGTGGTGTTCGTGGGCGGCAGCGAGCGTCGTCTGGAGGAGGCGGAGAGCCTGTGCGCGGCGGAGAACCGCTACGTGTCGAGCCCGATGTTCCTGAGCGGCGACAACTCGTTCACGCTGGTGGGTCTGCGCGCGGAGGAGAGCGCGACGCTGTGCTACAAGTACGGAGAGAAGAGCTGGCTGCTGATGCCCGAGTACACGCTGCGCCTGGGCGCGGTGAGCGCGATGGCGGTGCAGTCGGAGGTGGCAGTGGCAAACCAGCCGGCGGAGGTGTCGGTCGAGGGCGTGGGCATTGCCTCGGGCGACGAGGTGCGCTTCGTGCTGAGCAGCGCGGCGAGCAACGAGGACTGCTACGCGGAGGCGATGGTGAGCAGCTCGACGGCGACTGTGTCTAATGGTATGGCTACGGTGACGTTCGCGCGCAGCGGCGCGAGCAAGCTGTGCTACAACTTCGGCGGCTACGGCTTCGTGCTGACGAGCGTGGAGGTGCAGGTGAAGGAGTTCCGCGAGATGCGCAACACGGTGTTCGTGGTGGCCTCGAAGCCGTTCGTGGTGGAGATGGTGGGCACGGGCCTGTCGAACCGCGACCGCGTGCGCTTCGTGCGCGACGCGGACTGCTCGCAGACGGAGTACGAGTTCCACGTGTCGGTGAGCCAGATGGTGTCGGGCATGATCCCGGTGGGCGGCGAGTTCACGGTGTGCTACGGCTTCCTGGGCAAGGTGTGGCACGCGTACGCGGACGTGCTGCGCGTGGCGTCGGTGGAGGGCGTGGACGCGGCGTTCCTGTACGCGGACGAGACGAACACGCTGCACTTCTCGGGCTACGGCTTCTCGGAGGCGGACGTGCTGAAGCTGACGAGCGACGCGGCGTGCAGCCACGTGGTGTACCAGACGACGGTGGCGCAGGGCACGGCGGTGGTGGCGCCGTTCATCACGGACGCGACGGGCGTGCACCTGTGCTTCCGCTACGCGGCGACGGAGGAGTTCTTCAACACGGGCCTCTTCCTGGACATCGTGATGCCGTCGGTGGTGTCGTTCAGCCCCGCGGCGGTGTTCGCGGAGACGCCGGTGACGTTCGCGATCGAGGTGTCTTCGGCCTCGGCGGCGGACATGATCTCGGGCGGCGTGGACTGCCTGACGGCGGAGAAGGTGCCGGTGGACTCGGCGCTGACGTTCGCGGCGGGCATGAACACGGTGTGCTACTGGTTCAACGGCGTGATCGCGCGCTCGTTCTCGGTGAAGGCGGTGTCGGTGGAGGAGGAGGCGACGACGCTGACGGTGCTGAAGGGCAGCGAGACGGCGGTGCGCGTGCGCGGCGTGCTGATCAGCGACGAGGGCATGGTGATGCTGACGTACCTGGAGGGCGACAAGCTGTTCTTCCCGCTGGAGAGCGGCGTGGCGACGGTGGTGCCGGCGTTCGGCGGCTTCTTCACGCTGTCGTACTGCCTGGAGGCGGAGTGCGCGCAGTCGCGCGAGTTCGCCCGCGGCACGAGCATGGAGATTGAGTCGATCGACGGCGACTCGCTGTGGGCGGGCTCTCCGTCGACGATCATCATCACGGGCTACGGCCTGTCCTCGATGGACGCGGTGGAGCTGCGCCCGGTGGACGAGGAGGAGAAGCAGTGCTGGAACGCGGCGGAGCTGGTGCTGGAGCTGATCGACGGCAACACGGTGCGCGTGACGGTGCCTTCGGTGAAGGCGTCGTGCGTGGGCAAGGCGTTCGCGCTGTTCTACAAGTTCGCGGAGATTCAGCAGCCGGTGGACGTGCATCACACGGTGACGGTGATCCGCGCGTCGGTGACGATCGAGGAGACGGTGTTCGCGGTGCCGCGCGGCGGTCTGACCCGCACGGTGCGCATCGGCGGCAACTACGACGCTTCGCAGCAGATGATGATCAAGTTCCAGGAGGTGGGTCACGGCTGCAACGAGGACTCGGAGCTGCTGTTCCCCGTGGCGGAGGGCGCGATCGAGCTGTCGGTGGCGAGCGGCCTGGACGGCGCGTTCAGCGTGTGCTACAGCTTCAACGACTTCAACTACTACCAGATCCCGAACACGTACGTGCGCTTCAAGCAGATCAAGGCGGGCGTGGCTGGCCTGGCGATCCCGCACAAGGAGGTGGTGCTACATCTGGACGCCTTCGAGGGCTCTCTGGATGACGAGGACGCCTTCAAGTGGGTGATCGGCTCGTGCAGCGCACCGGTGTTCTACGAGGGCCGTGTGGCGGAGGGCGTGCGCACGACGACGGTGGATGCCTTCGAGGACTCGCTGCTGCTGTGCTACCGCTTCAAGGGCACGAGCGAGTTCATCCTGTACAGCGACGTGGTGCTGAGAGTGGCCGCGCCAGTGGCGGCGGCGCCCGAGCGCGTGGTGGTGGGCGTGCCGACGGAGATGACCTTCTCGGGCAAGGGTCTGAACGAGCTGGAGGTGGTCTTCGTGTCGACGGAGGGCAGCTGCGAGGCGCCCGCGGGCAAGGTGGCGACGATCGCCGGTGGTCGCGCGGTGGTGGAGTTCGCCTCGAGCGGCCTGAACGTGATGTGCCTGCGCGCGCACGGCTCTTCGGCGCCGTTCGTGGCGGTGCTGGACGCGTCGCTGATGGTGTTCGCCTCGCGTCTGGAGAGCGTGGCGACGTTCCACGCGGGCAGCAGCCTGCCGTACGTGGCGTTCGACGCGATCCCGCTGGTGTTCTCGACGACGATGGACGCGATGAAGGCGCGCCGCGAGCTGTTCGGCCGCAAGACGGCGTGGCTGTCGAGCGAGTGCGGCCGCGTGTCGCACCCGGCGCTGAGCGTGGAGGCGCTGTTCAACGCAGCGCTGGAGCTGCCGGCGAGCGACGGCTGCCCCGAGACGACGGGCAGATGGGTGGTGCTGGACCTGGGCGAGACGGCGCGCGTGAGCAAGCTGGCCTTCAGCATGCTGGTGAACGTGAAGGAGGTGAGAGTGAGCTACATGCACTCGCCGAGCAGCTACACGTTCAAGGTGTTCTCGGACGCGGAGCTGCGCGAGGACGCGATGAGCGAGGTGGTGGTGGCCGCTTCGCTGGTGGGCCGCTACGTGAAGGTGGAGTTCGTGCCCGAGGACGCGACGAAGAGCGTGCGGGCGACGATGGCGTCGCTGCAGTACTCGCCGTCGACGCCCGCGTTCGAGACGGCGCCGGCGGAGGCGATGTACATCGAGAAGTACAACCCGATGTCGACGGCGGCGGCGGGCGCGGTGGAGCTGACGACGCTGGACAACTCGGTGGAGTACAGCTTCGGCGTGGGCGGCAACTACCAGGTGTGGTACAAGTTCTTCGGCACGACGTGGAAGCGCTACTACCCGTACGAGATGGCGGGCTTCGAGTTCGTGGACGACCTGAAGGAGGTGGAGTCGAACACGGCGATCCTGGGCATTCCGAAGACGATCGTGTACACGGCGCTGTACGACCTGGTGGCGCCGGGCCTGGACAAGGTGTACTACGTGCCGGCGACGGAGGGCGCCAAGTGCGCGCGCTCGCTGGCGGCGACGGCGGTGAAGGTGAACCAGGAGGCGTTCACGTTCACGGCGGCGGGAGAGTACTACACGTGCTACTACTTCAGCAAGTACGCGCTGATCGACGAGTTCGTGCTGTTCACGCGTCCGGAGCTGAAGGTGACGGTGTTCGAGGAGGCGAACCTGGCGTCGAGCCCGCTGATGATGATCGGCAACGTGGAGTCGCGCCTGAACATCACGGGCCACGGCGTGTCCTCGCGCGACAGAGCGATGCTGGCGGTGACGTGTCCTCCGGAGGACGGCGCGGTGCGCATCCCGCTGACGCTGCGCGCGGGCGAGGTGACGGACCTGGTGTACGCGAACGTGATCGTGAACTTCCCGGAGCCGACGCTGCGCGTGTGCTACCTGTTCGACCACACGACGGAGTACGTGACGGTGCCGAGCACGCTGACGATCGCGCTGCTGCAGGGCATCTACCCGCACGACGTGGTGGTGGACCGCAACAACACGCTGACGCTGAGCGGTCTGGCGCTGCGCACGGGCGACGAGCTGAAGCTGGTGGAGTCGGGCCGCACGTGCGCGGACGAGGGTCTGGAGGCGGTGGTGGACGACTCGCGCGCGGTGTTCCTGTTCACGGAGGTGAACGTGCTGTACCACGCGTGCTACAAGTACCACATGATCAGCGAGCAGTGGATCGAGTACCCGGCGATCGAGGTGATGACGACGAACCTGGTGATCTCGGCGGTGGTGCCGAGCTACGCGGACGTGATGCACGAGGCGCGCATGACGCTGGTGGGCACGGGCCTGGTGACCGGCTGCGTGAAGTTCGTGCCGTTCGGCATGAGCTGCGACGCGGAGGGCGAGGGCAACGTGGACATGGACGACGAGAACAGCTTCCTGGTGACGTTTATGACGACGGGCCGCAAGGCGGTGTGCTTCAGCTTCGAGTGCGGCACGATGTACGAGCCGACGGGTCTGGACGTGGAGGTGGTGGGTCTGACGTCGGTGGCGCCGCTGCTGATGGACTCGTACAAGCTGACGATTCTGACGCTGGAGGGCTACGGCATCCAGGAGGGCGATCCGGTGAAGATGATGGACCTGGACGAGCCGTGCACGTCGCCGCACCACGAGTCGCCGGTGCGCGTGAGCAGCACGATGACGGTGGCGGTGTACCCGCTGATCGGCGGCTACAAGAAGCTGTGCGTGGGCATCACGGTGCGCGGCCAGGAGATGTGGCACTCCGCGGAGCACATTCCGCTGACGGTGCGCGACATTCTGCCGGGCGAGCACGTGGCGGTGAAGGACGTGGCGCGCTCGTTCAACCTGGTGGGCACGATCGGCACGGTGCTGAGCGAGGGCGACGAGGTGCTGTTCACGGAGGCGGACGCGCTGGACGACAGCGACTGCACGAGCAAGGCGGTCGTGGAGGAGGCGGCGGTCGTGGACGCGGAGGGCCGCTTCAACATGACCTTCGCGCGCGCGGGCCTGGGCTTCCGCATGTGCGTGAAGTACAGCGACAGCGACAAGTTCCTGCTGATCCGCAACGTGACGGTGGATGTGGTGCACCTGTCCGAGGTGAGCGAGAGACGCATCGTGGCCGGCGCGCCGAACGTGCTGGACCTGGAGGGCGTGGGCCTGCAGGCGGGCGATAAGATGGCGGTGGTGCCGGCGGAGGAGAGCTGTCCTTCGCTGGAGGCGTCGTACTTCGACGTGTACGAGAGCGAGGGCTTCCACGCGGCGGTGGTGGTGGAGGTGGGCTCCAACTCGACGTACAAGGTGTGCTACAAATTCGCGGAGTACCCGGCGGTGATCGAGTACGCCTACGCGATGGAGGTGATCGACGTGACGAGCGTGCGCGCGGAGCAGGCGGTGGTGCGCGACGTGCCGATCGCGGTGGTCTACGACGGTCCGGGCTTCGAGGGCGAGGCGGCGGCGCTGGAGCAGAGCGGCTGGTTCGCGGAGCTGAACGGCGCGCGCGACGAGGTGCTGACGAAGGTGGTGTCCTCGACGAAGGCGACGATGGTGTCGCTGCCGCTGGAGTTCACGGTGGTGGCGGACCAGGTGGTGCACTTCCACGAGCTGTCGCTGAAGGTGATCGCCGCGAGAGCGGGCACGGTGCTGCCGCGCCCGACGGTGACGCTGACGCATCTGTTCCATGGCCGCGAGCTGGCGGTGGACTGCGCGGTGGTGGACGACGGCGCGGTGATCACGCTGACGCTGCTGAAGACGGTGGCTACGGACCGCCTGACGGTGAAGCTGGCGCTGGCGGAGGCGTCCGCGGAGCAGTACGCGCTGTCGCGCGTGCGTGCGGTGGGCTCGCCGGCGGCGGAGAACGCGTTCATCTACTACATCCCCGCGGCGAGCGGCGCGCAGTGCACGCAGACGCCGGTGGAGGCGTTCCCGGTGAACCTGGCGACGGGCGACGCGCTGCTGTACTTCTCGGAGTACGGCCTGATGAAGGCTTGCTTCCGCTTCGGCGGCAGCGAGTACGTGGAGCGCGCGCTGGTGAACCTGGACGTGAAGTTCGCGTACGTGAAGAACGTGCTGGTGCACTCGGTGGTGGTGGGCGACACGGAGTCGAAGAACGTGTTCCTGTCGGGCGTGGGCATCAGCGAGGCGGACCGCTTCAAGGTGGTGTACGAGTCGTGCGCGGAGGAGGCCGTGAGTGGCATGGAGGCCAACGTGGAGCTGTTCGGGGAGAAGATGACGGCGCGCGTGAAGCTGGCGGCGTCGGCGAAGGACGCGGTGCGCATGTGCTACCAGTTCGCGAACAGCGGCTGGTACCTGCTTCCTGAGGTGGTGGACGAGGAGGAGGTGCCGTACGTGCTGGCGGTGAAGGACATCCACTCGATGGCGGGCGCGGCGGGCTACGGCACGGACGCGCTGGTGGCCATGGAGAAGGTGTACGCGTTCACGGGCTTCGGCCTGAGCGACGCGGACGAGCTGTACTTCCGCAAGGAGAGCTGCGCGAACATGGAGGCCTCGTGGCGCGTGACGGACAAGCGCGTGGCGGTGACGTTCAACGACGTGGGCGCGTTCTTCCTGTGCTACCAGTTCGCGGGCGAGAACATCGTGGCGTTCCCGGCGTTCGAGGTGCGTGTGGCGCAGGTGTCCGCGATCACGCCTCGCTTCGTGGTGGTGGAGGAGGAGAACGCCATCACGGTGAAGGGCCGCATGTTCGTGGAGGGCGACGCCTTCGGCTTCGTGCGCGGCAGACAGTGCCGCGTGGACCCGGCGGTGCTGGTGGACAGCGAGACGGTGGTGATGACGACGACCTTCGGCACGGTGGGCAGCTTCGTGCTGTGCATGCGCCTGAAGGGCGATGAGGAGTCGTACGCGATCACGAGCGTGGTGGCGGGCGTGGTGGCGGAGCACGCGATGGAGTACGTGGAGAACACGGTGTACCCGGTGACGACGGTGGCGGAGAGAGACACGCACAAGGTGCTGTTCGTGGGCAAGACGGTGACGCTGGCGGACAAGGTGAAGTTCGTGGAGTCGCTGGACTGCGGCGAGGAGGCGACGGAGTACGAGATGGAGGAGTTCGACGACTCGACGGACAAGATCTACGTGGCGACGCGCGTGCTGTTCACGAAGAAGGTGCCGACGCTGCACGTGTGCTACAAGTTCGGCGAGCACGCGTACACGATGCTGGAGGACGCGGTCTCGCTGCTGTACCTGTCGACGGTGGAGCCCGGCTACGTCATCGCGGAGACGGACTCGATCCTGTACCTGACGGGCCAGGGCGTGGAGATGGGCTACGTGCAGCTGTCCGACACGAACGACTGCAAGCGTCGCTTCGCGCAGGCGGCCGTGGCGGTAGACGCCTTCGGCCGCAACTACGTGGAGGTGAACGTGGCGGAGTTCGCGCCGCTGCTGTACGTGTGCTTCCGCTACGCGACGTACAACGAGAAGTACCACTTCACGGGCGAGGCGGTGGAGATGTTCGGCCTGGACTCGGCGAGCGAGAGCAAGTGGCTGGTGAACCTGCCGCTGCCTAGCCCCGGCTCGGTGAACGAGGAGGGTCTGGTGCTGTACGGCCACGGCCTGATGAGTGCGACGGTGAAGCTGGTGAAGGCGAAGCGCAACTGCATGGCGCTGGGCACGGTGCTGGCGCTGAACGAGACGACGACGGACCACTTCGTGGCGGAGCCGTTCACGATGACGGAGGTGGGCGACTACAAGTTCTGCGTGCAGTTCGGCGAGCGCCGCTTCATCTCGTACGACCACGTGGAGTTTAGCGTGGAGGAGTACGTGGTGAGCATCGAGGGCTACGGCAACACGGTGTCGATCGTGAAGGGCGACGAGGCGACGGAGAAGAGCCTGACCTTCAACGGCGGCGTGCGCTACTTCCAGACGATGGAGATGAAGCTGGTGAAGGGCGGCGACTGCGCGAGCGAGCCGGCGGCCGAGGTGGCGGTGCGCGTGACGGACTACACGGCGGTGCTGACGGTGGCGAGCGGCGTGGCGGTGCCGATCCAGATCTGCATGCTGAAGGGCGAGGAGTTCGTGCGCCTGCCGATCGAGCTGTACCTGAAGGAGCTGACGACGATCCGCGTGGAGGCCATGGAGAACCAGCTGAAGCTGACGGACGGCTCGTACACGGTGAGCGTGGCGGGCCCGTACGTGGGCGCTGGCGACATGCTGCGCTACGTGAGCGCGGGCAGCAGCTGCACGGAGCCGTCGGTGCTGACCTACGCGGTGCGCAGCGACATGACGACGACGCTGGTGATCCCGCAGTCGATGACGGTGGGCGCCTGGGAGGCGTGCTACAAGTTTGCGGGCGAGACGGAGTACGTGAAGTACGCGTCGAAGACGCTGAGCGTGTTCATCGTGTCGGGCGTGAGCCCGAGCATGTTCGTGCTCAACGCGCCGACGACGACGACGCTGAGCGGCGTGGGCTTCGCGGCGGGCGACAAGGTGTGGTTCGCGCGCGACGAGTGCGGCGCGGCGCCGGCCAACGCGGTGACGGTGGAGGACGCGACGGCGGTGGTGCTGACGGTGACGAGCGCGGCGGTGAACCGCATGTGCTACGAGTTCGTGAACTTCGGCGTGGTGATGGTGCCGACGCCCATCGTGGTGTTCTCCGCGACGGCGTTGTCGCACGCGAGCTGGCTGACGACGGTGCCTCTGCCGACGGCGGGCTTCTCGGTGGCGGGCGTGGCGGACACGACGCCGCTGACGGTGACGGGCAGCAACTTCTCGATCAGCAGCCGCGTGAAGTTCGTGATGAACGCGGAGGGCTGCACGGGCGTGTCGACGGACCCGATCCAGATCGTGACGGTGACGGAGTCGGAGAGCGGCCAGACGGCGGAGCTGATGCCGGTGGTGTTCAGCACGGCGGGCGTGTACTACCTGTGTATCGTGCACGACCCGACGACGAGCGTGTACACGCACTACCCGCTGACGGTGACGGTGAAGGCCACGGCCATCGAGACGGAGCTGAACGACGCGAAGATGTTCGTGCTGTCCGAGGAGCCGATCGCCGACGAGGTGGAGATCACGGCCGATTTCCTGGACCTGGTGTCGGGCGAGATCACGGCGGTGTGGACGGAGTCGGTGTGCAGCAACTACGTGCTGACGGCGTCGATTGCCAGCATTTCCAGCGGCGCTTCGCAGAGCGCGTGCCGCGTGAGCTCGCAGTTCACGCGCGCGTACAACAGCCTGAACCTGTGCCTGCGCCTGCCCGGCGACTACTTCGTGGCGTCGCGCGTGCGCAAGGTGTTCAAGACGTTCACGGTGCTGGAGAGCCCGACGCCGTTCGTGTCGTCGACGGTGTCCGCGATCCCGTTCACGCTGCAGGGCCAGAACCTGAAGGTGGACGACAAGATCGCGTTCGTGCAGAGCGCGGCGTGCGACGGCGTGAACAGCGGCATCACGGTGAACAGCGGCAGCGTGACGGTGAGCCTGCCGGAGAACGCCTACGACTTCTTCGTGTGCTACCAGTTCTCGGAGTTCGGCGCGGCCTCGCCGTACCACCTGATCCCTATGGGCTCCGCGGCCTTCTCGGTGACGGTGTACCGCCTGGACAGCGTGTCGTTCACGACGCTGGTGCAGGACCAGACGCAGTCGCTGGCGCTGACGATGAAGGGCGGCAAGGTGCTGCCGGACGGCGTGATGGTGCGCGTGATCTCGGCGGCGGGCAGCTGCACGTCGCTGGCGGCGGGCGTGGACGCGGTGGTGGCGAGCGGCCGCATCGAGGTGACGCCCTCGAACGACGTGGTGTTCGACGCGGAGAACCAGGTGTGCATGCGCATGAGCGAGGCGAGCCCGTTCTTCGGCTTCAAGAAGGATGTGGTGCTGCGCTTCGCGCGCGTGACCCCGCTGGCGGACCCGCTGTTCCTGCTGACCGGTCTGGAGGAGTCGCACGCGTTCTCGCTGCAGGCCTCCGCCGCCGACGCGTTCGCCTTCGTGCCCGCGACCGCCTCCTGCGACGGCGCGAACGCGGTGGCGTTCACGCTGGAGGAGGGCGTGGCGAAGTTCACGGTGGCGCAGGGCTTCAACGACTACAAGCTGTGCTACAACTTCGCGGAGTCGGCGGGCTTCTTCGCCTTCGATGGCTTCCGCACGTACGTGCTGCCCGCGGAGGAGAGCAAGCTGGTGGCGGCGGAGGTGGCGACGGTGTACCGCAAGGCGTCGGCGACGCAGACGATCGTGACCTACCTGCTGAGAGCGATGGACGCGGAGAAGGCGGAGAAGGAGTTGATCCTGGACGCGTCGTCGGCGCTGGTGCAGGAGGAGGTGTCACTGTCGGCGAAGGTGATGGCGGTGCTGTACGGCATGAACCTGGACATCAACGCGTTCGCGGTGAGAGTGGTGAAGGAGATGAACGCGACGCAGGTGGCGCCGTTCGTGGGCAGCTACGCCTCGCAGGTGGCGGTGGCGTACAGCAGCGGCAACAGCGAGAACCCGCAGAAGCTGCTGCTGCAGATGATGGCGTCGGTGAACGGCGACCAGGAGAAGATGCGCGAGGTGCTGGAGGGCTGGCGCAGCACGGCGAGCAGCGCGGAGAAGGACGTGAGCACGAGCGACGAGGTGAGCCTAGACTTCTCGGATGGCTCGTCCGTGTCCTTCTCGCCGGTGTCGTCGTCGCGTCGCCTGGCGGAGAGCGAGGCGGTGAGCGTGAAGGTGAACAAGTTCCAGTGCTTCATGATCGACGTGGACATCACCGAGGGCTTCTGCTACGAGGTGCTGATCAACGGCTCGACGATGAACGAGCTGGAAAAACCGAAGCGGCTGACGTACGACAAGCGCGACAAGGACGACACGCACTGCGCCTCCAAGGCGGACCTGACCACCGTGGGCTGGACGGAGCGCGAGGCCGACAACAACAGCGACTGCTTCTTCTCGAACGGCAAGGCCGCCATCGAGGGCGTGCGCTTCGGCGTGGTGACGACGCACAAGCCGACGGGCGCGCAGCCGGCGAAGATCAACCCGAAGGCGCTGTCGGTGGTGCTGGTGATGGCGATCGTGATCTTCGTGCTGCTGTTCATCGGCCTGAGCTACACGCTGTGGGTGTACGTGCATCCGGCCGAGCCCGTGGACGTGGACTCCATGTGGGCGGGCTTCGCTGAGGAGCGCCAGAAGAACCTGGAGGAGAAGCGCAAGGAGCGTGCGGAGCGCAAGCGCAAGCTGCTGGAGATGGAGAACGCGCACAACCTGAGCGACGAGGAGTACAGCGACTACAGCGACTACAGCTACAGCGACTCGGACAGCGACGGAGGCGATCTGAGCGGCGAGATGGTGAACAGTGTCTACGACGACCTGATGGCTCGCCCCTCTGAGGTGAGAGAGGACGGCGACTACGACACGGCGATCCGTTCCGCCAACGAGTCCAGCATGTACGCACAGAACGCGGCCGAGAACACCGACATTGTCCCCGACATGACGATGGAGAGAGACGCGGACATTGGCGAGGTGCGTCGCGAGTAAGCGTTGACTGTTGTTTGTGTGTTTGTTGGTTATGCGTGTTTTCCTTTCTGTTGTGTGTGTTGCTTATTACGATGAGATGGGGATTGTCTGGACTCACAAGTGAGATGGTATTATGACTCTCCACTAGGGAAACAAAGACAAAAGGTACTCTCACGAACACTAGCAACAATCGCATTCAGATCCTCGTTGAAGGCCTCTAGCATGGCGTTGCACTGCGCCTCCGAGAAGAGGTTTGCGTCCACGGTGAGCGTGACGGTGACGCGGTCGTGGTAGCTCAGCAGCGTGCAGAAGGCGTGCAGGTCGATGGTGGGCGGCACGGAGAACACGATCTGGTTGATGGGGTTGCCGTTCATCACCAGCTGCTCCTTCGGCCCCGGCAGCGTGGAAAGCGAGATGGAGGCCGCCTTGCTAGCGGTTAGCCCGCACACCGACCCTCACGTGAAGTCGATGTAGATGGGATCGGCGATGAACCGCGGGAGAGAGCCCATGAAATTCATCAGCTTGTTCATCACGAAGAACTCCGCCGTCGCGAAGTGCCGGTGGATCTCCTCGCCCACCACGTGCAGCCGCTCCACGGGATCCTGGATGTTCATCGCCATCTTCATGATGCACAGCGTCAGGTCTGCTGCTCACGCCCGCCACACACACCCACTCCTGTTCCCGATCACCTTCTCGCCCGCCGCAATCGGCTTGAACGCGTCCGTCACCGGCGTCATCGTGCCCCACAGGAACCCGTGCACCGTCTTCGTCACCAACTCGCTGTACTCCTTGGTGGCGAACCGCCCGAAGGCGCCCGCCAAACAAGAAATCAGCACGTCGTTCACGGAGAAGCCCTTCGCCTTCAGCTTCTTCACGTCCTTCACGGAGGCGTCCATCGTGCGGAACATGATGTGGCGCGGCGTCGTCGCGTCGAGGGAGGGCGCGCTCACGAGAGGGTTGCCCTTGTCGTGTGGCGAGAAGATGGTCTTGAAGGTCCACTTGATGCAGCTCCCCGCGAACACGAACGGATTCATGCGGAAGGACTTGGGCGGCCGAGGACGAATGTCGCTGCCGTTGTAGTTCGTGGACTGGAGGAGGATGCGCATGATGTTGATGCCGTCCAGCAGCGAGTGGTGGTAGCGCAGGAGCAGTGCGGACTTGCAGTCTTCCGCACCGACGACGTTCGTGAACAAAAAGATCTCCCACATCGCGTGATGGATGTCCAGCTCCACCTAGTCGTTATTCTGACTTTATTATCAAGACATTGATGCGCTTCTCGCTGAAGACGCGGAATTCCTCCAGGGTTATCGGCTCATCGCGGATGAACAGGTGGTCTTCCAGCTTGAAGTCGGGATCCTTTTCGCTATAACTGATGTTTTATACTTAATGGGAACAAGTAACTCCACAGGAAGCGGCGAATCACAAAGCGATTGGTAAAAGCCGGCTGCTGCAGGAAACTAGGACGTGATTCAACGAGCCAGAGGAAACGTGTTGGTATACCACTCCTTAAAGGTGTCAGGGTTCATCTTGTCCTTGAAATGGAGCAAACAGTACACGACAGCCGTGGGACGGAATCGTGGGGAGGTGATGTAGTTGATACTGCTACCATCCACCCAATCCACGTTCTACGGTTGACGCTGCGGAAAAAACGCCACTCGGCTGCGGATCGCGATGACCACAATGAGTAGGGCCACGCAAACAGCAATACAAATCCAAACGATCGCTGCTACGGATAGCATCCGTTCAAGAAGAAAAATCTGGGCGCACCAGTTTTGGATGCGCTTCTGCTCCTTGTGGAGGTTGTCAGTATAGTGCAGAGGTCATTATGGGGGTAGTGAAAAGGGGAACGATTAACATGATGAACCTTCCTTTTCGCTTCTACGCTCCCCATTGTCTTCTCTCAACCCTCTCTATCCATTTCCAAGTTGCATATGGAGTATTACAAAATCGGGACTCTTTTGTCCAAGTGCCGATTCGTTCCTATTCTCATTCTGATTGAAGTGAGATTCCTTCCTACACGCTCACTTCAATAACGGGAGGTGACAAGCCATGAAAACGGTGGTCTCCATGATTCTACGCACAGCGATGCTGCTGGCCTTCGTGCTCTTGTGTATTGGCTACTAGTTTGCTCTCCCTTTCGTGGGTAAGACCTAGCGAGTACATTGCTGTCATTTCGGCCCATCATTCCGCGACCATGATCCAGCAGAAGAACCTGCGTCAAGATGTACTGGTTTGTGAAACAATAATCAAGGTATAGGACATAGAAAGGAGGCTTGTTGCCGTGTCGTCGATTACGCTGGCAACTGTCGGTGAGTGGGATTTGCCTGCTGCCTTTGATCCATAGCCTGGGACACTATCAGTTCTTGTATAACCAGATAGTGGTGTGGCCAGGGTGAGGGATTGGAGCGAGGGTGAGGCGTAGATCGATCTCCGCTGCGATTTGTGTGCAAAAGGAAGAGAAGGAGTTTTTTCAATCTCTTTTGGACTCCTCCCTCCTGCCTTCCCGTGTGCGTGTTTCCATGTTTGTAGCCGAAAAGACTACGTTTCCCATTAACGAACTCCGTAATTTAGCGTATTCCAACAGTGACTCCACCCATGTATTAGTGACCGATATTGATATTCTCCCTTCCCGTATGGCCTTCATGCTTTTTTCATGTATAGCCTCTCTCCACTCCACCTTCCTATCTCTCCCGCACGCCATCCTCGATGATCCTCATCTCGCCCTCGTTGTACCCCTATTCGAAATGGCACACTACACCCGGAATTGCCACAACTGGTTCGACTGCCAGTCCGAGTACGGGTCCTCCTCCGCCTCCATTCTAGAATGACCATATTCTTCTCTCTCACCAAGTACGACCTTCGCATGTGCACCGTCACGCAGGCCTGCATCGACCTCGGCAACACGGGCGTGAACGTGCCCCCCTCCTCTCCTCCTCACTTCTAGCAGTACTCCCTGCCCGGCTGGCTGACACTGCCCGCCACGGACGCCGTCATGCCTTACACCTGCTGGGCGAACACGCAGCAGCAGCCGTACCACCCGCCGCGCCGCCTCACGCGTAGCTTCGTGATCGTGAAGAAGACGAGCGCCGTGCCCGCGTTCTACACGCGCCTGCAGGACTTCGGGAAGAACCGGCTGGAGTGGCTGACACACCTGCGGTTCAGCGGCTTCCACTTCGCGCTGCTGGGGCAGTCGTGGCTGTACCACCTGCGGCACCGGCAGTCCTCGCTGGCGGAGCGCTACGACCAGAAGAAGGACATCAACGGGAAGATTATGCGCATTCGTGAGGCGGAGCTGAGCGAGCAGTACAAGGGCGTGTGGAGGCTGCCGCTGTGCGGCGTGAGCGAGCAGGCGTACAGCAACCCGTACGGGATGAGCGTGGAGCAGCTGCTGGAGAGGGAGGAGCGCGAGCAGCAGAAGAGCCAGTCGCCCGCGTACAAGCGAGACAAGGAGATCATGGAGAAGTTCGCGAAGAGGAAGAAGAACAAGAGGAAGAAGTGATTGACGTGGCCGGGTTTGTTGAACGAACAGGGAATATACTATCATTCCAGAGCATACATGCAAACAGTCTTAACAATCGCACTTCTTCTTATCGTTCTGCTGGGGGGCAGCAATCACGAATGTGTCCGTCTTTTCCGCAACGGGGGTACCCTTGGGGAGTCTGTGGCCAATCGCCTCGAAGATCTCACGAACATTCAGGGCCATCTTGGCAGACGTTTCCATGAAGAGCAGGTTGTTCTCAGCAGCGTACTCTTCAGCCTCCTCACGAGGAATCTGACGGTTCTCCTCCAGATCGCACTTGTTGCCCGCCAGGGCAATCACAACGTTGGGATCGCCTCTTCTCTGGAGCTCCTTCACCCAGGACTTGGCTCCGTTGAAGGATTCCTACGGGTCACTCTCATAATCAACAAGTACGCGACTCGTGATATCGTATACGACCACAGCCGCAGCAGCACCTCTGTAGTACATCGGAGCCAAGCTTCTGTAACGCTCTACCACTCACGTCCACTCCCTGGCGATTACCCTGACCAGCCGTATCCCAAATCTCGAATTTAATAGTCACATTGTCGACGTTCACGGTCTGAGTTAAGAAGGCGGCTATGTCATCAGTTCGATACTTTCAAACACCTACCACCAATAGTGGGCTCCTGGAAGGGGAAGAACTCATCTCTTACAAAACGAACGACGAGACATGATTTTCCAACGGCAGTATCTCCCAAAAGAACGAGCTTGAAGTGGAGGACAGAATCAGCCATTATTGCCAATATCTAAATACCGTTAGATCGAGAGCCCTCTCTCCAGCAACACAGCAGTGCGCTTACGTGTGTAGGATATCAAATCTATCCTTTTTCATTCATTCATGACGGTCTGAAACACCCCTTCTCATAGACAAGCCCATCAATCCCTCTGTATTATCTATTGTACAATTTGGTGTTGCGGATTCTGCCGTGGTACTCCTTTCCATTCAAATCGGTAATGGGTTCTTTGGTTGCTATTGAGTGCGGCGGTGTACAAAAAAAGAGGGGGGCAGTCTGTTGAGGTGCAATTCATGAGCATCACAATGATCGTACTCTCTGTGTCAAAATGAAGCTGAGGGAGGGTGTAGAAGCTGAATAGGAGCCCGTTGGTAATCGAATGGAGATTCCCGGAAAAGGGAAACCAATAGCGAAGACGAATAGATAGGGTACTGAACGATACACTACAGTGAGGTAGACGACAATGGATGGTGATTTGGGATGCCCCCTTTCCAGTAAGTGTTATGGGGTAAACTGGCTGCTAAGCAGTGGACAATGTTGTGTAGTATCGATAGAATGAGGTAATAGTGATTTCTTCGCATGTTCCGTTGTCAATGAAATGGAGTGGTTTATTTCACTTTATCATCCTATGGAGTGGAAGGCATAGAAGAAGCAACCTAGAACGTGTGCCTACAGGTGTGACGAATTTAGAATTCGCGAGCATTTCGAAAACGAAGAAGTGGTGCCGAAAAACGAGGCTTCTTCGAAACACATGACTAGGAGTTTCACTCATTTGCTCTGGTGACTTGAGGATTTCTCATTTTTTATTTGATTTACTGTCTTTTGTCTTTTGGAAATGAACTGCTGTGAAGAGTCTAAGTGCTGCCAGTGCGGTAAGGAGTGCCAGTGCGAGAAGGAATGCAAATGCTGCGATGCTTGCAAGTGTGGCGCTGAATGCAAGTGCACGAAGGAGTGCAAGTGTTGTGATGCTTGCAAGTGTGGTGAAGAGTGCAAGTGCTGTGATGCTTGCAAGTGCGGTGCTGAATGCAAGTGCACGAAGGATAAGAAGTGCTGTGAAGAGTGCAAGTGTGGAGAGGAGTGCAAGTGCGGTGAAGAATGCAAGTGCTGCCAATGCGAGAAGGAATGCAAATGCTGCAAGTGCGGTGATGCTTGCAAGTGCGGTGCTGAATGCAAGTGCTGCAAGTGCGAGAAGGAGTGTAAGTGCTGCGATGCTTGCAAGTGTGGTGCTGAATGCAAGTGCACGAAGGATAAGAAGTGCTGCGAGGAGTGCAAGTGCGGCGACGCCTGCAAGTGCTAAATCAATTTGTATTATCCGTTACGGCTGTTTATTAACAACACAACTCATCATTCTTTTCACATTTTCAAAAACCAATTCTATGAGCGATTCTAGTTCATCCTGAACGAATAACATAAGCACTAGAACTGTTGGAGAGGAGATTGATGGGAGAGAGAAAACAGTGGAGGAAGGACCATCCGGTTGGCTTTGTTGTAAGTGAATCCTGATATAGAGTGAACAGTAGGCTCACCCCGTCGATCTGCCTGACGGAACAACGGATTTAAAAACCTGGAAGTGCGTGATCCCGGGAAAGAAAGGAGTTGCTCAGTATGCACTGCCTAACATCCTAGACAATATGGGAGGACGGTAAGTACCAATGCATGCTCTACTTCCCTGATAACTACCCTGCTGCTCCTCCAAAGTGTACGTGTGATTCTGTTGCTTAATCGAAGGCGTATTCAAACCCGTGCTGTTCCATCCCAACGTCTACCCTTCTGGAACGGTGTGCTTGAGTATATTAAACCCGACTAAAAAGGAATATGGATGGAGACCATCCATTTCTGTGAAGGAGATCCTGCTCGGAGTCCAGCACCTCCTGGAGTCCCCCAATTGGCAGGATCCAGCACAGGCAGAACCGGTGATGGTAGCGTTGGTGGCTTGGGTTGAGTTTAGGTTCATCGCAACTCTCCAGAGAAGTACGAAAAAATGGTGCGAGAATTCGTGGCAAACTATATGAAGAAGTATCCCGCTTCAAAGTGAGGAGTACTCTGGATCTGTGTCATGTCGTGTTTATTGGATAACGCTTCTATTTCCAAGCAGAATGGTACGTGATGGCCTCTTGGATTCCACAAGAATAGCCAGTCCAGAAATAGGAAACACTAGCGAGTATTCGATTCGGTTTTACTGTGATAAAGACTAGCATAACGGTTCCGCCCAGATCATCATGATCCTTTGCATTCTTTGTTTTCGCATTCCTTCTCTGATTTGTATCGTCAAACATGGACGCTGTTGCTGGTAGTGCTGTCAATGGTTTCTTCTCCAAGATGTGTGAGGATGTCTGGGTTTTCGTGGTGATGCTGATGCGTAGCTTAAGTCCTTTAGACTTGGAGTCTGGGCGAAGTATCTGAGTATGCTCGCTGCGCTTCTTATGTTCCTCGCCAGTTTTGGCTTCCGTGCTGGTTTCTGGCTTGGCCTGTTGAATATCATCATCTCTCTTTTCCTTTGCATGCTTGAGTTCCTCTCCTGCTTCAAGTGCTTCTCTCAGGCGAAGACGATCGACGAGAAGCTCAATCCTCTGAGAACTCCTCTTTACAAGGGCATTATCTACGTCGTTGCGGGCCTTCTTTATTGGAAGAGTGGCTGGCTGGCTGCCATCATTGCTATGGTGAGCGGTGTCTTCTATCTGCTGGGAAGCATGCTGGACAAGAAGGGCACCGACGCGAAGGCTCCTATGGTCTAAGATTGCTATGTATCGGGTTTGTTGAACAAAGCGCTGACTATGAAAACTCCGATAAGGCTTTGATCACCACTTGCACCATATCGAAAAAAGTAGAAACACCTAGACGCAGTGTTTTCTCATCTACGGCTCTGAAATGTCTATGGTTTAGGGGAACGACAATCATTCCCTACACGAGGAATTGGTTTGATGAGACCTCAAATTGCTTTTCAATTTTATCTGGAGACAGTTCGGGATCGACTTCCAGCGCCTGCTTTGCAATTACCGCGAGCTCTGGTCGCGGGAGAGTGATTGCGATGTCACTAATCGTCAGCAATTCGATGAGCAAAAACCAAGTGGAGGGAAAGGACATAAGACAATTCTGTGGAGCAAAACAGTCCAAAGTACTATTTTATACCATTTCTTTCGCGTCGCGCTCTTCTTTCATCTTCTTCAGCTCAATTCCGTGCTTGTCCTCCTCCTTCAGCTTCTTCATCGTCTTCCTCATCTTTCTCTCCTTATCGCTTCTTCTGCACGACTACTCTTCAGACCCACACTCCGCCACAACATAGTAGAAGCACGCGAAGACGATGAATGCCAGCATGATCCACAAGAACACGTTATGCTTGAACAGCCACGACACATATCGCAAGTACTCGATCTGCACGCCGAAGATCCCTGTCGTTAAGAACGCCCTCTCGCCCGTCAAGGATATCAATCACCTCGGACCGCGCCGCGTAGTCCCCAAACGCCTTGGAGCAGAACTGCAGCAGCGGCAACACCACCATCAGCACGAGCCTACGGAGAAGACGCAGCAGCACCCGTACCCTCCGTTGAAGACGAGCGAGGTGATGAGGGTGTCGTGCGGCTCCATCTCGTGCACGTTCATCAGGAACATGCGCAGGCCGAAGCTGAACGCGCCGTTGATCGTGCAGAACATGAAGTACAGCGCGAACACCAGCAGCTATACGTGAGCGAGTCATAGCACTCGCACCAGCACCGATGCCAACATGGGCAGGTAGTCGTTCAGTCCGATGAACATGGAGTTTAAGAAGGGCGTGATCGCGCCGCCCGTGAACTGGATGGGGAACACGTACAGCGCCAGCTGCAGCAGCCACAGGATCGACGCCACGATGCTCAGGATGCCCAGCACCAGCTTCGCCACCGGCAGCAGCGGGTTGTTCTCCTTGTAGTTCAGGTGTTCCGCGCGCAGCGTCAAATAGTCCTCGTCCAGCGCCTTGCACGCCGCGCGGTACTCCGCCGTCGCCGCCTTCGCCTCCTTCTTCATGCGGCGCTTCTCCTTCCAGCCGTAGTTGCCGTTCTTCGCGCCCTACGTCTCATGAGGGCAGATCGCACGCACATCCATCATCTTGGTGATCGACTCGCCCTGTGCGATCAGCGCCTGAATACGCACGCCGATCTTCTGCTTCTCCTCGTTGAAGCGTTCCTTCGGCATGTATGTCGGACGGTTGATGAATCCACTATATGTGACAGACCGGAACGACGCACACTAGATGAGCTTGTAGGGCAGGCCGATCACGCCGATGCCTGCGAAGATGACGAAGAACAGCCAGCCCAAGATGCAGAAGAGAGCAATCAGGCGGACGATGAAGGAAACGTCGACAGAGAACACGTCCGCGACGGAGCTCACTGCATCGGCGGCCTCCAGCTCATCCACCGAAAGGATGGACTTGTTGTAGACAATACCGGGCTCTTCGACTAGACGTTATGGAAAGGGAGGAGTAGAACCGATGAAAAACTGGCTCACGTCATCAGCAATCGCAAACGTGTTCGCGGCCGTGATGTTGTAGGAAACCATATCGATGTCAGCCTTGCGGATGAGGAAACAGAAGATGAAGGAGAGCGCAGCCACAACGACCACAGTTCCCAGGGTATAGGAGCACGCCGACTGCATTCTCTTCTCAATCGGAGGCTGGTCGATATCCATCGTTTCGTAGAAGAACACGGTGAAGGGGAGCACGACGCACAGCAGGAGAACGATCAACGCGAAGACACCGTACCAGATGTAGGTAAAAGGGATCTTCTTGCACGACTCGATGCCGATTCCGCATGTCGCCGACCCGCCAGCATTGGCGACATCCAACGGGAAGAAGCAGATAGCGCACACGGCAACAGTGATACAGAACACCTATACGATGAGAAGAATCGATCGGAATAGCAACGAATGCAATTTTACCCATGTAGTAACCGTGCGCAAAATCATCGGACAAGTAATACCCCACTAACCGGCATGCGATGAGGATCGTGAAAATGGGGAATAGGATCAGTAGAATCAGTAATGTGAAATCCATAGCTTCTTGATTTGGCCAAGATTAGCTAGTATTGACACGAAATCGAAAACGGCAAAAATCGGCCCGTTTACTGGAGTGGGATTGCTTTCTTGGAATTGTGTGTGTGAATCGTGAGTACAGTAATTGATAGTGAGGGGACATGGATGGTTACGAGGAGGAGGAGATCATTGTTGGATTGTTGTTGTAAGATGATATCTGAATTGTTTTGGGTTGTGGTGATGGTTTGCCTTGTTATTGGTGACAGAGGAGGATTGTTGAGATGATCGATGTGTTTCCTTCCTTTTTGTTGAATTTATGATTTTCATTGGTAGTCAAGTCATTCTACAGAGTTGCTCTAGCTATTTGTGATCATCACGTCAATGACATCGATTAGTGCCACAACTCACTCCCCTCACTTCCCTCTCTTCATTGCAAATAGGAAAAAAAACTGTTGCTCCTCAACAGAACTGCAATTCAAATCTGTGGGCCCACACCCCACTCCCTTTCGCATATGCTTGGAATCCGATCGTTGTGTCGGGGTCTCATCTGCTCACCTTTCTTTCCAACTTGTTCGTGCATTGTATTGGAGTGGTTATTCGCTAGTCCAGCCTAATCTCGGTTGTACCGCATTCAAAACCATTCGAACGATGTCCGAAACCAAGAAAGCAAAAATCGAATCCCCGTCGCGTTGCTTTGTAGTCGGTCTTTGATGTGTAGCCGTTACCGAGGAGGAACTCCACAGTCAGCAGTTTATCCGCAATATCGCCTTTTTCGGAGCGGAAGGACAGCAGCGTATTGAAGATGCAAACATTACGGTTGTTGGGTTGGGAGGCGTCGGCAGTCATGCTGCGCATATGCTTGCCCGCGCGGGAGTGGGCCATTTCACCTTCATCGACTTCGATGTGGTGACCGTCTCTTCGTTGAATCGCCATTCCGTGGCCACGAGAAGGGATATCGGCAAGCCGAAGGTGGAGGTGATGAAGGACCATATTCTGGACTTCAACCCCATTGCGTCCATCCGCACGTTCAACGTCATGATGTCGAAGAGCAATCTCGGCCAACTCCTGGACAACCGCCCCGACTTCGTGGTGGACTGCATCGATGACTACAACACGAAGACGGACCTCCTGGAGTACTGCATCCGCAACAACATCGAGGTGATCTCCAGCATGGGAAGCGGCTGCCGTTCCAATACCACCACCCTGCTCATCACGAACATCACAGACGTGAAATGTCGTTCTTTCCTAGCTGTATGAGCGCTAGACGACCCCTTGGCGGCAAAGATCCGTTACCACCTGAAAAAGCGCGGGATCAACTTCGACGCGCCACAGTGCGCCAACCCCGTGACGGACGCCGACCCGCTGAAGAAGATGGTGGTGAACACCAGCACCGGCGTGTTCGTTCCCTGCGTGTCTTCCTACGAGCGTCCCGTGGTGAAGATCATGTCCTATGACGACAGTGCTTCGGCGAAGGTGGCGGCGGATTTGAGGGATGAAGCGTAGTCGTCCGAAGACAGCGTCATGCGAGCTGCCACTCCCGTGAGTGAAACGCCCACTCCCTCGAATGAAACGCCCTCGGAGGGTGAGAGTTCGGGCATGCGTTATCGGTGCATTCCCGTGTATGGTAAGACCGTCTGTCTCGTGTAAATTGAAGGGTGTGTGCCGGCGGCGTACGGCAACGCGATCTGTTCCTACATCCTGCACTCGCGTGCACAGAAGGTGTTCCGCCCGAGCACGGTGGTGCCGCTGAATCAGGACATCGTCGTGAAGATGTTCAACCGGCTGGTGACGAAGGAGAAGCAGCTGTACGGCAACACGGAGTGAGCGCGGGCGTGTGGGGTAAGGGCTAGATTGAGTCTGGACCGGTTCGACCTGTACTACCTGATGCAGAGCATCTTTAAGCAGAAGAGCATCTTCAGCGGCTGCGCGCTGGCGGGGAACAAGCTGGAGTTCACGCGGTGGGACGTGCGCGTGCCGCCGGTGCTGGACAACTTGGTGCTGGGAACGGTGGAGGAGTGTCAGAAGCACGAGAAGGAGGGATTGGAGGGGATGAACAAGGAGGAGAGGGAGAGGATCCAGAAGTTCCTTGATTCGCAGATGATTGGGGAGGGGAGAGAGGAGGTTTATTACTGAGTGGATTGTGTTTGTTGGTCATGCGTTTGTGAATAGAATCGAATGGGCGATGAGTGTGTGGAAGAAACAGGAAATGATAGATACTGTAAGAGAAGGGGATTGACGTCTAGAAATGAGAGAGGGGAGACAAGGGAACTCTTCGTATGGACCCTTTTCTTCTTTGCGAAAGCCTTTGATATGCAAAGGGATACAATAGAAACGGCGGGTATGTCTGTTTGTGAGGATAGAGCAATAGGAAACACCCTCCAGAGTGATGGAACGAGGATTCTCGAAGGTGCTACTCTCCCCAAGAGCAGTGAGTATCGTGAGTTTTGGCAAATCTATTCATCACTTCATTTCATCATGTTTACTCCGCATTACTAATTCAGTTGAATCATCATCCTTGAATTGGAATACACTACCACCCATTTGAATCGAGAATAATTCAGGTAAGTCTATTTATCATCCTCTTTTCATGCCTTTCACTCTCAAATACTGCACGAGTACAGTGAAAGAAAGCAAAATTAGCACACGTAAATTCATGTAATTTGGGCAAGTCTATTCATTACTACATTTCATTGTACTTACTTTTCATTACTAATGAAGAGAGCATGAAAGGACAACTTAATAGTTCACCCATCTCTCCTAGTTCAATCACTTCCAGACTATCATCATCCTCAATTTCAAACACATTATAACAAAAACAAGACATACTACCAATCTTCAATTCCTTCAATCTCTCACATCTCTTCACATAGAAATGAGTGTTCTCATTCTCATCCTCATCCTTATCCTTATCCTCCTTCTCACTTTTCTTATGACTAAAGCAATTCTTTCCAATCACCACTCTCTCCAGTCGATTCAATCCAATCAAATCCACCTCTTCCACGCCCTCAAAACTCTTATCACCCACTATGAATTCTCTCAGATTCACAAAGCGACTCAAATCCAAAGACTCCAACTCATTATTACAACTATTCGATTTCACTTCAATCACTTCAACACCACGCTCAAGCCGCATCAATTCATTCGCACTCCCAATACTCACTTCCTTTCTTGTCCCTCTTGCTCGAGTCACACTGGCCCATCGATTACCATCATTATTCTCTTTCACAGGACAAGGGGCTGGTGCAGGAGATGGTTCTCCCACAGTAACCAGTTTCCTTGCTGGAGAAGGCGCTTTTGCAGGAGAAGACAGTCTTTTCTCTCCTTTTACTCTTCCTTTCAGTTCCTTCAGTTCCTCCAACTGGCTTGCATTCTTCACCCATCCCTCCCTTACATTCACAAATGCAGCTCGAAGTGTCAGCGTGCCCAGCTTTGGAATATTCGTTAGTTCCACTTGGTTCACATTTCTCAGGGCTTTCATTCCCCCCACCATCACAGTCAGCGAATTCAAATCTAGGTATTATCCTTGCAGTGATCATTTACTCTTCATGACGCATGCATTATACTCTTCCTCATTTCCCCTGAATACTTCTTTCCCAATCTTCAGTGATTTCAGATCATTCAAATCCTCAAACACCGTTTCCGAACAATTAGTGAAGGAGTCATCTTCAATCTCCACACTCTCCACTCCACAGTTTCTCAGCACAAACTCATTCCACAGAACGCAGCTGTTGCTTCCAATTCTCACACTCTTCAGTTTCTTGCAATCACTCACTTCCAGTTTGCCTTTGCACTTTGAAAAGCACTTATTTCCAATCTCCAATACCTCCAAATACTCTTTCTCAACCAGTATCAGCTCATCCACATTCTTCAAACAACCCTTTCCAACAATCAACTCTCTCAACACAGGGAAAGCAGCCATGTCAACACTATCGATGAATGAAGGGAAACAAGAACTATTGAACACAAGTCTTCCACTGAAACGAGAACCATTCTGTAGTTCTCGTTTGCCTCTCACAATCATTTCGCCTCTTGATTCCTTTTCAAGCAGACTCGCATTGCTGATCACAACCTCCTGAACAAACCAGAAGACGGCTCCAATACTCATCTCCTTCAGATTCGGGATGTTCACTAACGTGGCTTCCTTCACACCTCGTAATGACTTGCCTTCAATGCACAAAACCGTGAGTGCTTTCAAATCTACTCATAAAGCACACTTGTCATTGCTCACTCTTCATTACGAGTACGCTTTCAGAACCATTCATGGAACCAGCACCAATCCTCAGTGACTGCAATTCATTCAAATCTTCAAACACCATTCTTGTACAATCCACAAAACACTTGCTTCCAATCTCCACATTCTCTACTCCACAGTTCTTCAGCACAAACTCATTCCACATCACGCACATACCCTTCCTGATGCTCAGACTCTTCAGCTTCTTACAATTATTCAGCTCCATCCTTCCTTCCGTTTTCGAGAAGCATCCATCTCCAATCTCCACCCTCTCCACTCCACAGTTCATTATCACAAACTCATTCCACTTCACACAACAGCCCTTTCCAATGCTTACACTCTTCAGTTTCTCACAATCAATCATTTTCAATCCGCCTTCCGATCTCGAAAAGCAACCACTTCCAATAACCAACTTCTCCAACACACTCATTCCCTCCAGCTCCAATCCATTCATATACCAGAAGCACTTATCTCCAATGATTAACTCCTTCAGATTCTTGTACACATTCATATCCCAGCTCACCACGTCTCTATCATTCCCCACTCCATTCTTCACCACAATTGCATCACTATTCGCATAGTGTTCATAGAAATCATCCGTCGTATTCATCTCAAACACATTCTCGTACGTTGCCACTGGGGTGACACACTCATTCGTTACACTTTCCACTACCTCTTTATCCCTTCACACCTCCTGTCTTCATGCCGCCAATCACAGTCATCTCGCAAATGTTCAGTTTCGTTGCTTCACTCATTTCTTCCTCACTCATTCTTCCCACCTTCTCTGCCAATTCATGCAGTAGCTTTGAAGAATCATTCTCCTTCAGTCTCGCCACACTGTCCTTCACGAACGAATGCTACGCCTCACTCGCTTCCCCAGCACGAACGCTCATCAACTCATTCACCGATGCTCTCTCCCTCACCTCCTTCTTCAGACATCTGTTCACGAAGTCCACGAGCTCAACAGACCACTTGGAGGAGGAAAGAGCAGGACTCTTCTCCTCCTGCACTCTCTTCTTCACCACTTCCACCGTACATCCAGCGTACGGATTCTTCCCCTCTGCCAACTCTATCAGTGTGATGCCAAGCGACCACACATCGCTCTTCGGCTCTTCCTTCCCCTCAAATGCCTCAGGGGCCATGTAGGCGGGAGTACCGCAGATCCTCTCTTGGTTTTGCTTCAATGCCAAACCAAAATCACACATCTTCACTACACCCGTTTGGGACAGCAACAGATTGTCAGGCTTGAAGTCCTATCATTCATTCTCCATCCCAATCACAAACACCGTGAATGGTATTCATGTTGTGGAGATAATTCAACCCCAACAGACAGCAGCTTGTGATCTCACGGATCTGCTCCTCCGTCAAGCGATTGCCATTTCGGATGATCCTAGCCACAGAGCCGCAACGACAGTACTCCATCACAATCTACCCCTAACAGGGCACAGTAGCCACTCACCCACACCTCATCACCCTTCTGAAAGACATTGGAATATCTCACAATAAAAGGAGAAATGCACTTCTTCAACGACTCAACTCCCTTCTCAAGCTCCCTCACACTCTCCGTCTTCTTTACCCTCTTGATTGCAATAGTCACGTCGGATACCATTTCCTTGGCGATCCATATCTCACCAAAGGCTCTACGATTCAATTGGTCAATCCAGCTCATACCCCTGTCCTATTTTCCGTATTAGTTCATAATCGTTTGCAGACATGATTCCCACGTACCTTATCCAAATAAGAATAAACTGCGACACTGGGTTGTCATACCAATATCTTGACTATTCTGTTCATGAAACGCTCTCTCACGATCGAGTTTGACTATGACAAGTGTTTGATAGATAAGGCTGCATAACACTGTAAACGTTGAATAGGGAAGATACTGCACCGATATAACATCATAATGAAATATGGCAGTTCTGCATGCTTATTAGGATGAAATACACTCGCGATTCTCATGGAGGCTTAAACACTCTGTATCTCTGAGGAACAGCGAATAGAGTGTTTTAAGGACGTAAACATGCTATAAGCCGTGACAAATGGAAAGGAATAGACGAAAGGAATAAAAGTCGCGATAATGAACATGCCGTGGAGTGGAGTTTGTGGGATTCCCACAAATCGCGTTTATACTTGATATCTGTGAACTATCTTGGTTGGAATAGTAGGAGGATGAATGGGGCAACCATTCCTGAATGAGAATACCCCATACTGTTATCATTATGAGAAAGACACACCACACACTCATTCCCCATCAAACAAACACACCACTCCTCAAAGCTATACTTTTTCAACAAATCAATCACCTCTCCTTGACTGGCATTCTCAATCTTGCTCGCTTGGAACAGCAACCGCTTGCTCTCCACCCTGTTCCCCAATTCGTGGTAGCACTGCGCCATATCGACATAAACGGAGACTTCCAAATCACACTTCGCCTTGACTCGCTCGTAGAACCGAACCGCTTCTCTGTACTTCTTCTGGTGTTTGTACAACTGCGCCTGCAGTAGGAGCAGCTACACTTCAATCAGCGCGGCATTACCCACCCCAGGATTCTCCCCATCAATCGACAGTCCCTTTGATAGCACACGCTGGGCAGTACTCAGTTCATCCAACTGTATCCACGCTTGAACGAGGCGCGTGTATGCATTTGCACAATGGGGAAACAGAGTGACTGCGTTGGAGTAATGCGCGATTGCGGTCTTGTACTCCTTCTGGAACACATAGCAGTCCCCCAGTCCCAACCACACACGATAGTCTTCTTCGCTGTTCCGCAGTGCACTTCGGAACGCCTCCAGCGCCGTTTTCACATCACCACGCTGTAAGAACTCCACGCCTCGCAAGTACTGACCGTACACATACGAAGGATGTTCGCAACACAATTCTGTCAACAATTGCGGTGCATTCTCCGTATTCCGCAAGACTTGCAGATTGCACTCAATGAGCTTTGTCTACAATTCAGAGGAATGCAAAGCAAACACTTCACGACATTGTCGCTCATGTTGCCTTGTGTCGATAGAAAGCGACTCCAGCTCCTCCTCCTTCTTTAACACAAATAGAACGCTGCTGAAGCGGTCGATTCCTTCTCGCCACCAGGGAAGAAGATAATGGAGAGCCGAATAGTCCGTATAGGCTTTGAGGTATTGGGATGTGTCGTGATGGTAGATAAACTGGTAGTAGAAGGAGAGAGGGGAAGAAAACGGGGAAGGAGGGGTGTGATGCTGAATACAAGTGTCCGCCACTCCCATATCGTGTATAGGAGAAGAGGAGGGTTCTTCGGACTCTTCTACTGCTAGCCGTCAGTGCAAACAGGAGATACGACAAATGCCCAGACGATGGAGCAGGACTCGGGTAGAATATACATTCGGATCCTTCTCGTAACTCTCCAAATAGGCACTCTTAGCCATATCCTTTTGTTGCAGCTTCATATACACATCCCCCAGGAATCGCAAAAACGAAGCGGTCCGAACCGTCTCATCCTACTGCTTGTAGCATGCATGAATGAATACCTCAATCGATTCCAGCAAAGCGAGGGCTTCCTGCGCCTGCTCCATATGGACGCAGCAACGGGCCTTCATGATGCTACTTTTCATTCTGGATTCACAATGCACACGTTGCTTCCACAGAAGAGCACTCCTGCAAACAGAGAGAACACCGGTAGTAGAGCTGCTTTGCGTATAGTGCTTTTGCAATCCACAGCAACCACTTTTCATCATGGTTTTTGTTGTAAAACTCCTCGGCAAGGATCATGACTATTCCTCAGAAACGTCACAGTTCTCTACCATCATCGTATAGTTCATACTCCAGCAACTCCGAAAAGCGCAGTTCCATATGCTACGACAAACAGAAATGAACTGCATGTCCTTCGATTCCCTCCAACAGGAGTACCGGGATACTGTAAACTCGTTTTACGAAGAGTACGTGAACTGTATTGCTCTCGGTCCTCAGAGTGTGTCTTTGGCTTGTATTCTCACGTAGAATCCACTCTGGTGATTGAGTCTATCAAGGATGATGGAATCCGCGTGAATCGAAGGACTTCTTCCTATGTGCTGGATTCGTCCAACAAACTCATTGAAAACCCGCAAATCATTCAAACCCTATCGGAATACGGAAATATCGTCTCTGTTTCTCCATCGGGGCGCTTCTGCCTGCTTTTGAAGAGGGAAGCAGATGGAATGGCTGTAGTGGACTGTACGTCATTGGAAGCGCAAAGTCAGTTTTTCTTCACATCGGATTTCCCAGTCTGCAATGTGAACAATCCGTTTGCCTCCTTTTCCTGGGACGAGGACACTTCATGCATCTTGTCGTTCCTATTCCGCTTCATGATGAGTAGATATAGTGCCATGGACTGCGATTCTCCCGGTTTGGCATCCTTCACGCATCAGTTCACGTGGTTTTCGGGAAAGCGTGCATTTCATTCCCATATCTATCTATACAACTACAAAACGAACCAAATGAGGCGCATTGCGAATTGTCTTCCCGGCTTCTCCTTCGGTCAGCCCGCGTGGATCGACTCTTCCTCTTTTCTCACGATCGGCTGGAAGGAGCAGCCCTACCATGACACCTTCGACGCCTGTTCTACGCTTCCCTCCGCACTCTTCCTCTTTTCCCTCCATTCTTCCGTCATGACCCAAATCCCCACTTCCGTTGTCTTCTCCCATCCCGCTGACTTCTAGTTCAATCCCCAACATCTTCGCAAGAACCCCTTCCTGCCCCAATGCATCCTATTGGGTCCTCGTAGGGACATCCTCACCCATAACTCCTCCATGCAAATCTGGTCCTTTTTCTGCCTCTCCCGCCAACTCCAACTCCTCGTTGATCATCAACCCACACCCGCCGATCACTATACGGGCATCTTCGTCGCCAGCGTTCCCGCCTTGCCGTTCCTCTCCTCTCACACATTCCTTCTCAACTGCTTTTCTCGAAGCCGAAAGGTGTGCTACGCTGTCTCCACCTCTTGTCCCTCGTCTCCTCGGCTGTTCTGTGATTGTGTTTCGTACCCTTCTGTGGAGCTGGTGGTTTTGTTGCAGCGCGGAGCCGTTCTCCGGGTCAACGGCCCCGACTGCCCCAACTTTTTGTGTTTGTTCGATCCGGAGAAGAACGAGGTGCTTCCGCTCCTCTCCGCCTTTCCTTTTTCTCTTCACACGCCACCACTCACCGCTCTTTGCTCCTATGAAGTCTTCTCCTCCAACGCACACGACGGCTGCGAGTGCATTCTGTACTACCCCACTCCTCTTGCCACGAAACTGCCTCTGATTGTGAAACTCCATGGGGGACCGCACAACATCTTCAATGCCTCCTACAACGTGGAGACGCTGTGCTGTCTCCAACACGGGTTTGCTCCTTCTGTTTGAGTCACTGTCAGGTACTGCGTGCTTGTCCCCAACTACCACGGCTCCTTCGGCTATGGCGACGCCTTCCTGCACAGCCTCTGCGGACACATTGGGGAGATTGAGGTGAAGGATGTGATGGACGCCGTTCATGTCACCCTCACAGCGCATCCATCGATGATCGATGCTTCCCGAGTGTACGTCATGGGCAGCAGCTACGGCGGTTTCATCGGACTCCACCTACTGGAGAAGCACCCTTCTTCGTTTGCGGTACGAATTGGAGGCGATTGTTGAATGCAGGGAGCCATCTTGCGCAATCCCGTGGCAGACACGGTCACGATGATGACGAGCTCCGACATGGCCAACTGGATGCTGATTCTCGCGGGAATCATCCCATCCCAGCTTGCTTCCTCGGATGTGCTAGAACAGGCAGTGGATGGAAAGTACGAATACACGGAAGATGACCTGTGCATTCTACAACGAGTGAATCCTCGCAGAGAGGTTGACAAGGAATGCATCGTAGATTCGGCTCATCGTTAGATTACGGCTCCAATTTACTTCATACTGGGAGAGAAGGACTGCAGAGTGGTGAACCAGCAGACTCTCGAGGTGGTCCGCGTGCTGAGAGCCACACATCACAGAGTCGAGTGATCACCGCTATCTAGTGTTATGGAATAGAGTGTACCTCAACCCCAAAGACGATCACTATCTCCGTTCCCCGTTTTCGAGGGAGCTGACCTGGATCATCCAACGACTGCACTTCCGTTCTTCTCTTTGTTGCACAAACACGAGAAAAGACAAACTAATACATCGTATCCCACTTGAGGCCGGTGTGGGTTCCGCGGGGTTTTACAATCTTGTCATAGTTCTTCATGATCTTGTCGTAAAGAGCAGCGTAGGTGTTGCGAATATCGATCACATTCTGCGAAATCAGCAGCAGTCTACTCTTCACGCCATCCACCACCCCTACTCCTTGTTATCGAAGGAGCTCACGCCGCTGATGAAGTCCGCAACATGAGGATTGTTCAGACTCTGCGAATCAACAGGAAGAGCAACGTCTACACTCACAACGTACGATCCCCTCGTGGAGAAGTACTGGATCATGTCCGAAAGGATCTGACGCGCAGACTCGAGGGAGTCCGTGAGATCGCTCACGATTTCGTTTTGCACCTCCACGCCAAACGTGTTTCCGTCCTCTTTGCGCGGCTGGTTGAGCATGATGAAAAACCTACGCATCACGCACACCCCACACCTCCCACTTTACGGTAATAATGTAGTTGATCATATCCCACAGCTCCTGCTTTATCCGTTCAAGCAACTTGCAAATCTTCTAACCGTTAGGAAAAACGAAGAGGACAACTTCGTTGGAGGCGATCGTTGTCGATTCCATGTCCACGTCCGTGCTCACTTCCGAAATACTATCGAGAATCTCCTAAAAACGTGAGGAAGGGGAGATGGCTCCGTACCCTCGAAAAGTCGTTCAGAAACACCAGCTTCTTCGGCATTTCCACCTGCATGATGTTTTCGGCCTCCTCCCTCGTTCTCTCCACCAGCTCCTCGAACTCCTACACTCGCACTCTCTTCCCTCTTCCAACCTTCCTAACGCTCTGATCCATCTGGTCCATTGGAAAGGATGCAACGGTTGAACAAACAAATCAATAATAGTCGCGATTATACTCATCTTCCTCCTTGTTGCGGGTGTACATCTTCTGGATCGCCGCCAGTCGCTTCTTGCTCTCTGCCTCCTTCCGCTTCCGCTCTTCCTCCTCCTTCGCCTTCAGCAGCGAATCCTCCGCCTCGATCGTGTTCACGATCACCGGCTTCTCCGGAGTCGAGTCCTCCTTCCTCGCCGTGAACCGGTCCATCTTCAGCAGCAGACTGTACTTCACATGACCGACATTGCCGGAATGCCCGTCGCTCACCGCCGCCTGTCGTTCCTTCTCCCGCGCCAGCTCCACCAGCCTCTTCTCATCGAACATGCCCCGAGCCTCCTCGCGCGCCGGACTCCGCGATCCGCTGCGCCGACCGTGTCGGTGGGAATGGCCTCTCTCGCGACTGTCCTCGCGATGCCCTCGCGATCCACTGCGCGAGCGCGAGCGTGAATGCGATTCTCTGGAAGATCGAGATCGCGATCGCGATCGTGAGTGGGAGTGGGAGTGAGCATGGGCAGAGGACTGCGACTGGTTGACGAGCATGGGGTTCTCGCCCTTCATGAGGACGTGTCCGCGCGTGCGCACCTCCTTGTTGTTGTAGCCGTCGTACACCAGGTAGTAGGAGTTGGGAGACAGCACGCGCAGCACGCGGGCGGGGTACCACATCAGGTCCACACCGTAGAAGCCCATCACACTGTCGCCCTCGTGAATCTCGCCGGGAAGCACCTCGCGGTTGTCCAGCGCCCGCAGCTTCAGGATGTTCACGTCCCACTCGCGCTTCGCCGTCACGGGGATGATCGGCAGCATGATCGATTGGTACCGCTTGTTCTCAATGAGGTTCAGAACGAACTTGCCCATCGTCCTATTGATGAAGAATGAAGAGGAAACACACATGGGAGTCTCATCAGCGAAGGGGGCGAAAGACTGGCTCTCGTCGAAGTAGGGAGCGTAGAAGGGCCAGAGCTCACGGGGCGGAATCGCGAGACGGATGTAGAGAAAGCCGATTCCACGGACGTAGGGCGATTCCTACAGATGAGGCTTAACGAAGATTCATACGTCGTGGATCAGCTGGCTCAGCTCCGGATAGGTGATGCGCACCTTGGAGAGCTTATATAGGATGCAGAAGGCGGAAGAAGGATGGCGCGCAGAACCAACCACCAGCGGCTCCAAATTGTGTACCTCACGCTTGATCTCTTCAATGATGTCTTCAAAATTCATAATGTCCCTACGCGATAAGAAGCGAAGGGTTTCATCTCTTACAGCACCTTAAAGAAGTATCTCGACTCCATGAGATTCGCCACCATGATTTCTCCGAGATTGAACTGCTCCACGTTGCCATTACTACACGTCACGAATATGGAAGAAGTGGATACATGGTCACCTCCCCCTCGCGCTGTACATGCTGTGCAGCAAGTTTGGCGTTCAACTGGTTGCGATACTCGATAATCGCATTCTGACGATAAGCGTCTGCGGTATTAGGCATGGGTCACGATTTAAACCGATACGGCAACAAGAATAGAGTCCACGCCCAAACAGAAAGGAAGTGTTTGGTCCTTGTTCGTTGCCATTCCATAGTTGGTGTGGTTGTATGTGCTCTGAAAAGATGAAATGAAGAAAGGGAACAACACTCCATTCTTTCTCACCTGACATTTCTTCTGTAGCAACAACCCGAAATGCCACAGAAGGAGAGGGCATATCAGAGGAAGCTTCCGGAGACGCCCCCGAAGAGGATGGCCCGATACCCCCGAGAGTGGTCGATGGTCATTGAAGATGACGAGTGCACGGATGTTCGTGGAAAGAACCTGCAATTCTCCTACAACAACAAGGTGATTGCCAAGATCCATATGAATCGCGACCATTACCGGGCAGTGAGTAACGTGGAGACTGAACTATTCGATGAAGCAGCGGAATTCCGCCTGAAGCAAGGAATCGTGTCGATTGACAGGAAGATCGCTATTTATTACAATTATGTCGATGGTGCAGAAAGCAGCCTTGTTGTAGCGGATATCAGAGGAAAGCGGCTCCTCTACTGCGATGGGATCCCGTTGGAGAAGGTACAGCACAACACGACCGTTTCCTACAAGGCGGATAAGAGGAGATGGGAAGGGGATGTGTGGGAGAACCTTCCCTGCGGGTGGGGGTGTTGGTATGACGAAAACGAGCATATCATCTTTGAGGGATTCCGCGTCAAGCATGACTATGCCTGCTACGGAACAGTTTATTTTCCAGATGGTAAAATCCAATATCAAGGGATGATGTGCGGAGTCAAGCCATCGGGCTTCGGCTCTGTCTCGCCCGGTAAGGAGGACATATTCAACGAGTGGCTCTCGGGCCACCTCGTTGCGTTCATGTCCCTGGACGAGGATGATAACCACATCGTCAACTCCCGCATCGAGAAACTCACCCTGGCGGACCAGACGGGCAACGACCTCAACAACACCATCTGCATCTCCTGTTTCCGCAAGCTGAGAGAGCTGACCATTGGCTCCTCCTGCTTCCGCGACGCCACCGGCTTCGAGTGCTGCGACCTGCCCGAGCTGAACTTCATCCTCATCGGCGAGAAGTCCTTCACCGCCTGGACCAAGTGGACACGCCCGCCCAACGCGCCGCGCGCCGCGCACTTCCTGTTGCAGAACTGCCCAAAGCTGCAGTCACTCTCCATAGCGCGCTACTCCTTCTCCGACTTCGCCTCCTTCACTCTGCGCAAGCTGCCCGAGCTGATCACGCTCACGCTCGGCGAGAAGGGTACGGGCGCCCGCTGCTTCGCCCACGCGCCGCTCTCCATCACCGGTGGGTGTTTGCTCTGTTTCTCATCTCCAGACCTGCCCACGCTCGATCACATCACCTTCGGCAGGGGCTGCTTCCAGTTCTCGCAGCACAGCACCATCGCCAGTAGCTCCTTCGTCGCCTCTCCTCACTAGACCTGTTCCAGCTCCGCGTGCTCAAGTTCGGCGAGGACGTGTGCAACGGCTCGCTCTCCTGCGAGGACTCCTTCTTCACGCTCTCCAGTCGCTTCGCCGCGTGGCCGTCACCACTAGACCTGCCGTTTCTCACCACCTTCTTTTGCCGCGGGATTTGCCGCTACATCAGCACCATCCACTTCTCTCGTTTCGCTTCTTCTCCTCCTTCACGTCAGACCTCCCCATGCTCAACCGTTTCTCCTACAACGAGTACTCCTTCGAGAACGCCACCTGCTTCACCGTCGTCGACGCGCCCGCCGCCGTCGAGTGCAGTCGCCAGTTCAACCAGAACCCGCGCGCCAACGTGAAGGTCGGCCAGCCGGCGAACCTCCCGCCCACCACCACCTCCATCGTCGTGGCGAACTACGTCGGCTTCAACACAGGGGCCTCGTGGGTGCTGGACAAGCCCTTCGCGCGGCTGGAGACGCTGGAGGTGGGCAACAACTGCTTCCTGTTCCTCACCACCGTGTCCATTCGCGGGCTGCCCCGACTGGCCTCCGTCGTCATCGGCGAGAAGTCCTTCAGCGCCAACCGCGACTGGAAGCGGCGCACGGAGGGGCGGCCCGATACGCTGTTCGAGGTGGCGGAGTGCCCGCAGCTGAGACGGCTGTGGGTGGGGTGTTGGTCCTTCTACGACTTCGTCGCCTGTCGTCTGGCTAGTGGGCGCGAGAGGATGGCGTGATGCACAGAGCTGCCGCGGCTGGAGGAGATTTGCATCGGCGAGGCGGAGGTGAACTCCTACAACTTCTACAACGCGCGCACCTTCACGCTGGAGGGCCGTTTCCTCTCTCCGCTGTGACTCGTAGATCTCCCAGCCCTCGAAGTCCTCACTCTGGGCGACTACGCCTTCAATCTCGCCACCACTATCACTCTCAACAGTGCCGCCTCTCTCTCCTTCTCACGTAGATCTCCCCGCGCTGACGGAAATCACGCTCGGACAGGCCGTCTTCGCCTGCCGCCTGGACCCCGCTGTGGTCAAGCTCACCAGTCTCTCTTCTCCTCCTCCTTTACACGCAGACATGCCCTCTCTCCACAAGTTCGAGACGGGCTCCGGTTGCTTCGAGCACACGCCCAATCTCGTCATTTCCAGTCGGGTCGAATAGGGACACTCACGCACAGATACCCCCAATCTCTCATGGCTGGACATCCCCGATAACTCCTTTCTCATCAATCCAGCCTCCTTCTCCATCTCCAGTACCCCCCACACCCCCACTTTTCCAATAGACGCGGGCGACTTCCACCTCCACAAGACCTTCCCGCAGCAGCAGTACGGCGTGAACGTGACCAAGATGGACGACCTCAAGACGTTGCCATGCAAGCTGGAGAAGCTCACCATCGGCAACGGCTGCTGCAACGACTTCACCAACTCGGTGAGCTTCGACCGCTTCACGCAGCTGGGGTGGCTGGAGGTCGGCGACAACTGCTTCACCGGCGCGACGATGCTGCTGCTGAAGGACATGCAGGCGCTACGGTCTGTGGAGATCGGGAACTACTGCTTCTCGGCGTTCGAGGGCATCTTCGAGCTGAGTGGGTGTCCGGCGCTGACGCGGCTGAGCGTCGGCGCCTCGTCCTTCGAGAAGTACCAACAGTGTGTGATTGAGAGTGTGCGTGATGCGTGGCGTTCACCGTAGACAACGACTCGCTTCGGACGCTTGCCATCGGAGTGCTGGACACAGAGTCGAAGGACTTCACCCAAGCACAATGCATCATCTCGGGTAGAAATCGGGGGTGTTTTTGACATCAGACCTCCCCGCCCTCGAGCAGATCACACTGGGCGACTCCTGCTTCTTCCGCTCGGCCTCCACCGTCATCGAGAGTGGCTCCTTTCTTCCCTCTCCACACTAGACCTGCCCGCGCTCCGACAGCTGGAACTGGGGAGCTATGCGCTGGGGGCGTCTCGCTACTTCCGCGGCTTTTCGCTGACGCTGCGCGACCTGCCGAAGCTGGAGGTGTTGGAGTCGTCGGGGTGCTCGTTCCAGTGGGTGGAGAGCGTGATCATCGAAAGTGGGGGATGTGTGTGGGGCGTGAGGCACAGACATCCCGAGTCTGCAGGTACTCTCGCTGCCGTACGCGTTCTTGTCGGTGCAGGAGGCGACCCTTTCCAGTGCGTGTGTTCCGTCAAGAGTGATGCCTAGATGCCAGTCTTTTTGAGGACTTGAAGGCTTTCCAACGCTTTCGCAATTGTTCTGTTTGGTACAAACACGCCACAGGTCCTTCGCGTTCTCCTTCTTCAGGCGCTGCAGCGTCTTCTCCAAGAACTCCATGCGCTCCAGCAACATGCCCAGCTCCTCCTCCACCTCGTCCACCGTCAGGTCGCCCTGCTTCGCCACGTACGCCGCCGACGCGCTTCTCGCAGGAGCAGCAGCACTAGCAGGATTGGGAGCAGCAGCAGAGCTGGGAGCAGCAGCAGAGCTGGGAGCAGCGACAGGCGCGGGCTTGTCCTGGCGGAACTCGGCAATCTCCAGCGGCTTGTAGTCGTGCTTGGAGGTGGCGTTCACGCCCGGCTCCAGCGACTAGACCTCACACACCCCCTCCACGCACACCATCAGAACGGGATTGCTGTTCTCGCCACAGCGCCACTGCTCGTCGTCCAGCGCGGGGATGCCCGCGTAGGTGGGCGGGTACACGTCCGGCTGGTAGCCCTCGAACTTGCGCGGGATGATGAAGGGGAGCGGCTCGACGTCGCCCTTGCTGGTCAGCTTCATGATGCGCGCCACCTCGCACTTGTTCACGTCGCACGCCTTCTTCGGCAGCATGCACAGGCCCTACGGTGAATTGGTTAGAGCACGCCTACGCGCGCCGACACGGTGGAGGAGTACTGCGACAGCGGGTAGAGAGAGGACTCCATCACTTCGTAGTAGCGAATGTTGCCGTCGCCTTTACCGCCCAGATAGACGATGTTGGTGTCGGGGTCGAAGAAGGGCAGGATCACGCCGCTGGCCTGGTCGAGCGAGTCGAAGGCGATCGGCTTGCGGAGGTTGCGCAGGTCCCACATCTTCCACTCGCGTTGCGATGCGCGATTGAAGCCGGTGGTGAGGATGCGCGGCGTCTCGCCCAGCCACGTCATCTTGGTGCACTTGGTGCCGTCGTGGGGCTGCCACTCGCACATCAGGCGGTTCTCGCGAGGATCGAAAATGCGGTTCATCTTGTCCTTTGTGGACACGCAGAAGAGAGAGCCGCTGTAGTTCCAGTGCAGGTCCTGGGGAAGGGCCTTGCAGTCGCAGCTCACCACCTCGTCGCCATACTTGCAATCCCACACCTTCGCCGTTCCATCGCTACAGTGAAAAGGAGAAGATAAGGTTACGCGGAAGCAGAGACGGCGATGAGATTGGCGACGGGATTGAACTCCACGAAGGCGACCTTTCTGTGATGACCCTCCAGCTTCAGCAAGGGCTTTGTGATGGTCTCCGTTAAGCCTCCCTCCGGGAACTGCCAGAGCTGCCATTGACAAGGGACGAACGACGCTCACCATAACCGTCAGATCCGCGGACGAACTGATGATCTGCTCGTCGTTGAAGGGGTTGAAGTCGAAATCGCACACATCGCCCCTAGCAATGACAACAACTGAGAAGAAACGACTTATGGCCCGCGAGCACGGGGAGCTGGGAAGGCATTCTTCCAGGATTGTGATGCTTTTGAATGCAAATGGGACCACCACCGCCTCCGGCGGGGAACGCGAAGTATTTCGAGTTGCCCTTGATGTAGTTTTGATCTCCTGTTGTGGTGGCGACTCGGAATCCTTGATATATCTCCTCCGCTACCCATCACGACAATTCTCTCCCCAATACGCTTCAGACCAGGACAGTATACATGTCTATATTTCGAAATTGGCTGATAATCCATCGCCACGGCTAGATTTGTTCTGTATCGTTTTGTTCCAGTCTGTGAACGAGCACCGAAATGCGTGGGATGCGTGGGGTGGTAACAAACTGCTTTACTCAGTGGTTTCGCACACGCTGCTTCTGGCACCAAACAAACAAGACAGCATATAGTACAATCAACTACTCGTGACTCCATTTGACAATTCCGAATAGCTCGAAACCGCTAATGTACAGCGCGTGAGACCGTCCGTTGGGGTGAGTGTGTTGCGACTGGAGCCGGAAGAAGGAGTAGAACTCCTTGCGACTCTGGTTGCAGTCAATCGGCCAGCAATGCGCTCTACGCGTCACTCCTCCTCCCATCGCCCACAAAAACGAATTCTCCTTGTTCTGGCCGTCCGTGACATCGTAGAAAAAGGTGTCGTCTTCGGGATGGTTGCTGATCAGCGTCCAGGGACCGTTCAGCGACTTCGCGGCCTCCAGCGTCCATTTTCGAACGACCGAGCCGCGACCGCCGCCGTTGCGGTAGGTGTATCCCGTGGGGTGAATCACATGGTTGGGAAAATAGAAAATGATGCACCCCGGGTCAAAGTAGCAGTCCTTGTCGCGGAGGGACGGGTACTCCAACACCCGACTCACGGCGGCTTCGTTGCGAGAGTAGTTCACGTGGTAGTCGTTGCTGGTGAGGACCCGGACCAGGCCATGCGTGATGGGGTTCAGGTAGGTGTGGGATTCGTTCAAACAACCCATCCAATAGATGATGCCCTTCTCGTCGGGGTTGCCGGTGTAGGGGAGGATCTTCCAGTCTAGGGATGATGGGCGGGGCATGGTGCGACTCTTCGCGTACTCTGCAATACGATAGAGCTCATCGTAGTTGAGGCGAAAGAAGATGTGCATGTCCTTCTCCGGCTGGTAGAACCCGGTGATGAATGTGTGGAGGGGAGAGGCTATGCATGAAAGTGAACAGCGACGCAGAACCCTGCTCCTCGGCAACGAATTTGAGGTAGGGATTGGTGTTGCAGATGATTTCGGAATCAGAAGGACGCACATAAATGTCTGTTGTTGGAATTACATCGAAGGAATCCTTTTCACTCATCTCCATAGAGTGATTCTGCCCCATCGATGCTTTTTTATCACAACTGTACGAATCCTTCATGGTTAGGATCAAATATTAATAATGGATTAATGCGGATCCCCAACGAAGTATTTGACAAGAATGATACCCTATCAAATCTTACGCTTGATAGCAGAGTTCTTTACTTCATGACCATTCCCGTGTTGGTTCAGATAGGAACATCGCAGCCCCATTCCACGCAATCCCTTCATTCTTCTTCCATGGTCTACACTAAGTAATTTCAGCAGAATGACAACAAACCAAACAAGAATAATTGAAATGGGTTGTTGATTCGTAGCTGTTGGGGTGAAATGACGGGAGCAAGGGGCTGCGCGTTGCGAGTGCTAGCCAAGCGGCTCGGTCCCATCCATTGGCAAAGAAGTATTATTCTAACCAAATAATGCCTGTGTAAGTGTTTTATCCTGTTGGCGCACCTCTGCTCTCGCGATTGAGCATGGGAGGTGGGGATTTTGCCCCGATGTCGTGATGATCCGTTTCCTAACCCTTATGTAGTCCCCAGTCCGTTGTTCTGAAGCAGCGTCGTGACGCTGAGTTGAAGGCTTCTGCGGAGAAGCTTGCTGCTGAGATTGTTGCTGCCAACAAGACGAA
>ERZ827156.384-NODE-384-length-64694-cov-10.026779_pt1 | contig 64694 bp, 59 predicted proteins | sample MGYA00519919_ERZ827156 | MGnify/ENA primary metagenome ERZ827156 (study PRJEB31778, sample SAMEA3449269) | human gut metagenome | biome: human gut; feature: human-associated habitat; material: faeces | place: United Kingdom | collected 2010/2012 ... | reverse complement strand
CCTATGACCCTCTGCTTGTAAGGCAGATGCTCTCCCAGCTGAGCTAAGATCCCATATTACTTCGTGTCATCGCTGACACCTTTGTTAGTATACTCAAGTGACCATGTTTTGTCAACAACTTTTTTCACTTTTTTTATTTTATTTTTTATCGGCCTCCACCAAACAGGTAAATAATAAGATTCACTATGAACAGAATGATGACAACAGGTATCACGATATACCACACTATCTTAAATCCCAGCCAGATAACTCCAAGCACTATACCTATAACAAGTGCAGCCACAAGAATGAGTATTATCGCTGTCAGCACCTTGCCTATCGGTGAACTGAAATCAAGCTTGCCATAAGCAAAGCTTGTATTGCCCTCGTCGTCCACATTTACATGCCAGCCCTTCTGACTGCTTCCGCTGGCTTTGCGGGTGTTGTAGCTGTCATCATACGAAGAGGATTCTGTATCATAATATCTTCCGCTTGCGCCCTGTCCCTCTGTGTCAATGATCGTCTTGGCGATCAGTCTTGCAGATCCCAGAGATGAACATATCTCCTCCTCTGACTTGCCTGCTTCTTTCTGCTTCTTAAAATAATCCTCATAATAATTCATCGTGTCATAATATGTCTGCGTTGAGACATTTCCATCAAGAGCTTTCTTCAACTCATCCATAAACTCTCTTTTTCGCATATCGCACCTCCGCGCCATTATGTCAATTCTATTTTTATCACTTCATATTAAGATATACGACGACAACTTTGTAGCCGCCCATATCTTCCACCACATAATTTATAGACCTTATATTGCCATAATTGTACAGAAATGACAAGTCAAATGTTTCGTCATCTGTATATATAGCAGCTTCCAGCACATTACTGCCGCCCATCTGTATCCTTATGCCTTTTTTATACTCATCGAACGAGTCATAGGTATAAAACCTCTTTTTATAGAAATTATACGCTGTGTCGGCACACTCTCTGTAGAATTGCTTTTCCCATGAGTGAGTCAGTTCCAGTGTGCTGTCATCGACATTCACATAGGTGTGCTTCAGATAGCTGCCCATATCCGGCAGCGAGTCATCCCATGTCAGATCCACATTATACCATTCTCCGCCGAGCTCTATCTGATTCCATGCATGAAGTCCTTCCTCCGTGCTTCCGACTACTATGTCACATTTGACGCCCAGACAGGACATGATTATGAAGAACGCCTCAGCGTAGCCGTCGCACACGCTCTGGTGAAGCACCAGCGCTCCATATGCCGTATATGCATCATCATTATTGTCGGGATATCCATAGACACAGTTTTCCACTATATAATCGTGCACGGCGATCTCCTTGTCAAGGTCGCTCATGCCATCTGAAATGTTGTCATTTATAAAGCTGTCGATCACCTCATATATCTGCTTCGCCCTTATGTTGTCCTCCGGGATATCCGTTCCTTCTATATATTTTCTGACAGCATAATAATTATCCGACAGTTCATAGTTGAGCTGTATTGCCAGATATCTTCCCGTCTCAATTATTATCCTGTACGTATCCACTGAGCCGTATGCCGAATCTATATATTTGTTGATGTTGTGCACATCACTTTTCGCCACATTACTTACATAATACATGCCCGACTCGTTTCCGTCCTCCATATCCTGGACAATGGCCGCCCGGAACTCCACCAGGCCATCAAGCATCTGGCTGCTCTTGATCACATTGAAGAACAACCACCGCACTCCCACCATCATCAGCGAGAGAACAACTACAATACTTATAACTCCAAGAATCTTCTTTTTTGTACCCAAACTTCCTGTCAATCCTCCATCCCTGCTTTGCTGCGGTGATCCGCCTGTATATTTTATCATCTGTACTTTTGCGCCGCAAGCACCAACCACGCATTTCCTGTGGTTATAAATAAACCTTATTTGTGTTGATATGCGAACTTTTATGTTGTAAAATGTACGTTGTTTGAAAACTACCTTATAATTTACTCAGTTTTCAACCTAAAACAAAAAAATAACAGAAAAGAGGATTTAATATGGCTCAGCTCTGGGGCGGACGCTTCACAAAAGAAACAGACAAATTAGTATATAACTTTAACGCATCTATTTCATTTGATCAGAAATTCTACAGACAGGATATCCGCGGAAGTATCGCGCATGTAACCATGCTCGCTTCATCCGGTATTCTCACTGACGAGGAAAGAGATCAGATCATAGCGGGACTTAAGGGCATACTGAACGATGTGGAGAACGGTTCTCTGCAGATCACTTCAGAATACGAAGATATACACAGCTTTGTCGAGGCAAATCTCATAGACAGGATCGGCGATGTGGGCAAAAAGCTTCACACCGGACGAAGCAGGAACGACCAGGTTGCATTGGACATGAAGCTCTATGTAAGAGACGAGATCATCGAGCTCAAGGAGCTTATTTACAAGCTTCTGACTACTCTTCACAGACTTATGAATGAGCACATCGACACATACATGCCTGGATTTACTCACCTCCAGAAGGCACAGCCAATAACTCTGGCACATCACTTTGGAGCATACATGGAGATGTTCAAGCGTGACTACGACAGAATGAACGATATATATGACAGAATGAACTACTGTCCTCTCGGATCAGGTGCCCTCGCAGGAACCACATATCCGCTCGACAGAGAGCTCACCGCTTCTCTGCTGGACTTCTACGGTCCGACTCTCAACAGCATGGATTCAGTTGCCGACAGGGATTACTGCATAGAGCTTTTATCCGCCATGTCTACCATCATGATGCATCTCTCACGTTTCTCCGAGGAGATCATCATCTGGAACTCAAATGAATATCAGTTTGTTGAGCTCGATGATTCATACAGCACAGGAAGCTCTATCATGCCACAGAAGAAGAACCCGGATATAGCCGAGCTCGTAAGAGGTAAGACAGGCAGGGTTTACGGTGCTCTCACCTCCCTTCTCACAACCATGAAGGGAATCCCTCTCGCATACAACAAGGACATGCAGGAGGATAAGGAGCTCACATTTGACGCGATAGACACTGTAAAGGGATGTCTCGCACTGTTCACAGGCATGATAGCCACCATGACAGTCAACAAGCCTAGAATGGAAGCATCAGCCAAGAACGGATTCACCAACGCAACAGATGCCGCAGATTACCTTGTAAATCACGGTGTACCTTTCCGTGATGCACACGGCATCGTCGGCCAGCTCGTTCTGAAGTGCATAGAGGAGAACATCTCCCTCGACCAGCTTAGTCTCGACGAGTACAAGGCCATCTGTCCTGTATTTGAAGATGACATATATACAGCCATCAGCATGGAAGAATGTGTTCAGAAGCGTAACACAATCGGTGCTCCGGGACACGCTGCAATGCAGAAGGTGATCGATGCAAACGACAAGTTCTTAGCATGGGCTGAGCAGGATTTAACCAAGCACACCAAGGAGTGATTTTTATGAACAATACAACAAAAGCCAAATACGATATGGCAGAAAAGATGCTCAAGGTCGATATCTCTCTTGAGGAGGTTGCTCTCATGACTGAGCTTCCAATGGAAACCCTGAAAAAAATACAGCATGACATCCAGAAAGACGGACTCGTCACAAGACACGACGTGAAGGATGTCGATCTCGATTCAGGCTACCTTATCTAAGCTTAATCCACATACCGTATAATAAATATCCCCGCTGTTCTCACTATGGCCCAGCGGGGATATTTATATGTGTACAACATTCCGGTTTATTTGTCCTCAAGATACCTTCTAAGACTTTTTATCGCATTCTTCTCGAGGCGGCTGACCTGCGCCTGGGATATGCATATCTCCTCTGCCACCTCCGTCTGGGTCTTTCCCTCAAAAAATCTCAGCCTCACTATATTCTTCTCCCTGTCGCACAGCCTGTCCATAGCCTCTCTGAGATCAAGGTTTTCAACCCACATCTCCTCCTTATTCTTTCTGTCTCTTATCTGATCCATGATGTACAAGGTGTCTCCACCCTCCTGATACACCGGCTCATACAGGGACAGCGGTGCCGATATGGCATCAAGCGACATGACTATATCTTCCTTCGGTATACTTATCTCCTCCGCTATCTCCTCTATCGTCGGCTCCTTATCCTTTGTCTTCTGGAGATTTTCCTTGGCATATATCGCCTTGTAGGCTATATCACGCAATGACCTTGATACTCTTATAGCATTGTTATCTCTGAGATACCTTCTGCACTCACCTATGATCATAGGCACAGCGTACGTACTGAATTTGACATTGAGACTTCTGTCAAAATTATCCAACGCCTTGATAAGCCCTATACAGCCAACCTGGAACAGATCATCCGGATTCTCATTTGAACTGCCAAATCTCTGGATCACGCTGAGCACAAGGCGGAGATTCCCCTCTATAAACTCCTCCCGGGCAGAGCTGTCTCCCTGCTCCATCCTGTCAAACAGCATGTTCTTCTCATCCTCTGTAAGATATGGTAATTTCGATGTATTTACACCACATATAACCACTCTGTTCAGCGCCATATCATGTCCCTCCACGTGTTATCTGTCTAACACTAGGATTGTCAGATACATGCTAATTTATTCATATTTGCACCACTTTTACTGATATATATGCACGCAAAAAGACCATGAAAACCAATTTGTGTCCTAAGTCACTCATCATCTTCATGGTCTCTTATCTTCGTATATCTAGTTCTTTCTGAACTCCTCAAGTTCAAGTCCCTCATTGTGCTGGAGAACCTGATCGATGACCCACTCATTTGCAAACAGGAGAAGCGGATTACCCTTCATGTCCTTAACCTTCTTGACATCGCTCACACGCTTGAGCTTTGTCACGTCTATGGTAGGATCCTTCACCCATCTGATATAGTTATATGGTATCGGCTCAAGTCTTATCTCACAGCCGTACTCGTTCTCAAGTCTGTACTTAAGTACATCAAACTGAAGCACACCTACAACTCCGACTATGATCTCCGAAAGTCCCGCAGTGTACTCCTGAAATATCTGTATAGCACCCTCCTGGGCAATCTGGGTAACACCCTTGACAAACTGCTTACGCTTCATGCTGTTGAGCTGAACAACCCTGCAGAAGTGCTCCGGTGCAAATGTAGGGATACCCTCATACTCAAACTTCTTTCCGCCTGTTGTGAGCGTATCTCCGATGGAGAACAGATCAGGATCAAATACTCCTATAACGTCACCGGCATAAGCCTCATCGACGATCTTTCTGTCCTGAGCCATAAGCTGCTGAGGCTGGGAAAGCTTGATCTTTCTCTTGCTGGCAGCATGATATACCTCCATGCCTGCCTCAAACTTACCAGAGCAGATTCTCATAAATGCGATTCTGTCTCTGTGAGCCTTGTTCATATTTGCCTGGATCTTGAACACAAAAGCTGAGAACGGCTCTGTTACAGGATCTATGATTCCCTCTGATGAATTACGTCCGAGAGGAGGTGTCGTCATCTTAAGGAAATAGTTCAGGAACTGCTCGATACCAAATGTATTCAGCGCAGAACCGAAAAATACAGGGGAGAGCTCTCCGGCTCTGACCTTCTCTATATCCATCTCCTCTGTGGCACCATCTATAAGCTCTATCTCCTCATTGAACTGGTCAAAGAGGTATGGGCCGACAAGCTCCTTGAGAGCCTCATCGTCTATATGATAATCTGTTTCCTCCGCCTTCTTGGCTCCACCTGTCGATATAGCCTGGAACGTGGACACTATCTTGGTCTTTCTGTCATATACACCCTTGAACTCTTTTCCTGAACCTATAGGCCAGTTGACAGGGCATGTCTTGATACCGAGAACAGTCTCTATATCATCGAGAAGCTCAAATGTATCCCTTGCATCTCTGTCCATCTTATTTATAAATGTGAATATAGGTATATGTCTCATGACACATACCTTGAAGAGCTTTATGGTCTGAGCCTCAACACCCTTGGATGCATCGATCACCATGACCGCAGAATCCGCAGCCATAAGTGTACGGTAGGTATCCTCCGAGAAATCCTGATGTCCAGGTGTGTCAAGTATGTTTATGCAATATCCGTCATAATTGAACTGCAGAACAGACGAGGTTACCGAGATACCTCTCTCCTTCTCTATATCCATCCAGTCCGACACTGCATATTTGGAATTTGCCTTTCCCTTTACAGATCCCGCTGTGTTTATTGCGCCGCCAAAGAGCAGAAACTTCTCTGTGAGTGTAGTCTTACCTGCATCAGGATGTGAAATTATAGCAAATGTCCTTCTTCTGTTGATCTCTTCTCTTAACTTGTCATCCATTATCTTTTCCTCATATACAATTTATTGATTCTTATTCTTCAAAATGTCCCTGTTCTTCTGAGCCCAGAGCATAAGCGACTGTATATTCACAGACATCTTCTCCAGCTCCTCAAGGACAGCATCAAAAGCTGCAACCTCGGTCTCGTCGACTATTCCATCAGCGGTGATCTCTATAAGCTGCTCAGATATATCTTCCATCTTCTTGGAGGATCCGAGGAACTGAAGTATGAGCCTGTCAAGGCTGTCCGCATTTATCGGCTTCACCGTCTCTTTTCCTATAGGGCAGTCGCCTGAACAATAGCTGTTACAGAGCTCGGGTATGTCATACGCCTTTGACATGGAAAGTACCTCCTCAGGGTACGGAACTACTGTGCCAAGCTCTATTCTTGAAAGCCTTGTCCTGTCTATATTGAGCACCTCTGCACTCTTCTCCCTGCTTGTAAGGTTATCGTTCACCTTAGACGCATTATATCTTGCGACATAATATTTATTGTTAAGCGCCTTTGTAGCTTTTTTACTCATTTTTTTCTCCTTATGTAGTTCTTCCTAATACACCTAATTAAACATAATAACACACAATATCAGCCGAATCAATCATCTTAATATCCGGTGAAAAAGTTCCATCAGAAGCTGCGCAAAATGCAGCTATAAAGTCTATATTCATATCTCCCTCTACATGCGCAGGATCCGCTATTTCATCCATATGCATACGGCCGTCACACTCAGCCCTGCATACGGCATAATTGCCCAGCCAGATATTCTTCTTCTCCATATGTGCATTGTCCATGACCATTTGCTGTTCCTCATCCTTCATAAGTATGCCTGTTCCGGTCATCTTGCTGTACGCCTCGCGCCTTGTCCACACACATGTGCTGTATATTTCCGGGTGTGCACACGACATCACACATTTTTTATCCTCATCCGAATACAGGCGGTTAACTATGCTGTCCGGTATCCTTCTGACTCTCTCAACGTCTATACCACAAGGCTCACTGCCTATCGCAGCCGCCACACAACCCTCGGTATGGCTTATCGAAAACTGAATGTCCTTTATAAACGGCTTTCCCGCCTTATTCTTCTCATACGTGACCAGCCGTTCATCAATTCCGGCACATTCCCTGAGAGCATGTGCAAGCAGGATTCCCGCTGCAAGACTGGCATTCCTGTCATCCCGCCTCCTGAGACGTTCCACCTTACACCTTCTGTATTCCGATACTGCATCCAGACATCTGCCATATATCCCATCGTCAGCAAATGCCCCCGTATCCATTATATATGCTCTGTATCCGTTAAAAGATTTATTCAAATCCAATTCCATCTCTTTCTACCAAATACGCCATGGTCATAACAACAATACAGCCCCTTAATACTCGCATATTAAAGGGCTGTATAAACTAACCTATATTGTGACAAAATCAGGGAAGCTCTTCATATCCTTGTTCACCTCATCAATATGAAGTCCCTTGTAATCATATACTGCATTATAAGCCATCTGCATCTCCATCGCACACTGCATCATGGATACCGGAACACCGACAAATATATCATCGATCGAGATCTCTATCTCACCCGGATTGAGCGTTATTGAATCCTCCTTCTCATTGTAAGGTGGAGCCATCAATATCGCTTTGACTGCCTTGCTGAAATACGGCATCACATTTGGAACCGATATATATTTCTTTGCAAGAAGCTTCTCCTTATATCCGTCAGCAAGAACACACAGAGGCTGTTCCTCTGATATATCATCCACAAACGCCCTGGCAGCCTCCTCCATGATGGATGTTCTCCTGTCGTTGATCGGAGATCCGTACATAACGTTGAGATCCTGCTCCGTGAGCTTCTTATCAGCAAATGCCACTGTGAACATCTTCTCAGGACCATATGCTCCGACACCGGAAAATAGCTCTCTGTATATCTTCTCCATCTCATCCTTGACAGGAACAACTCTTCCACTGTCTATATTGGACTCGTTGTCCAGCATGAGCTTGATGATCCCTGTCTCCATCTCTTTTATCCTTCTGGATGTGACATAATCAGTCGGAAGGAATTCATGTCTCTTGGCTTTCTTGAGTATATTGCCAACAGCCTTATCACCGTTATTCGCAAGATCCTCGATGGAATTCTTCAGATCCTCTCCAAACTGTGAATATATCTCGTCAAGTCTCTCTGCCCTCTGCTGAAGCCATCTAAGTGTATCTCCAAACAGATCCTGTGCATCGAGTTCATCTATAAGCTTTGTTCTCTCCGCAGCAAGTGCTTCCTTGATGCATGCATCGAAATAACCATTCTCAGTCTCCCTCTTCGCTGAAGGGAAAGTGAAGAATCTCTTCGCAACAATGGTCTTGATGGAATCAATGATTCTGGTATATTCACCCGACGGTGTATAATCCTTCATCATCTTCTCAAGCTTTCTGACTTCAGCCATCATACCCTTTGTGGAATCTGTTACACCGGCACTCGGTGCACCTATGACATCTATTGCGCCATATGGGCCAAACTCATTCATATATTTGGATATCACATCATCAAGTGAACTCCAAAGCTTGTTCTTCATCGACTTTATGATAACCGGAAGTTCCTTCTCAAAGTTCTCCATCTTCTTGGCAAAGCCCTCTCGAAGACCGTCCGTATTCTTCTTTATCATCTTATATGTAGGCTTGGTGATCTGACCGTACTGTATGAGACCGTTCACGGCAAGTTTGATATCCTCACCCTGCTCCTCCTGCAAGAATACAGTGAGCTCTGTGAGTACATTCTTGATATCCTCCTCGGCATTGCCCTCCTTGAACGGAGATCTGAACAATCCCTTATATGCCTGGGAAAACAGATCATTCTCACACATATTCTCTATCTCTTTGATAGGAATATGGTAGTCAGCCTCGCTTACTACCTTGTAATAGCAGTTTGACTTCTTGATATTCTCGTCACTGTGCTCCATCTTCCAGTTCGTGATGGAATATCCCTCATTCTCAAAAAATACATCCCTGAGAAGCTTCCTGTCGTTCTCCACGTCATTGTTGCCAATGAACTTGTTGCTGGCTAGCCTGTAGAGGAAGCTTGCTGTATCCCTTGTGATGTATCCCTCAGGTATGTAGCCCTGTTCGTCCTTTCTACCTGATACAAGCATGCAGGCATCAAAGAGATTCTCCCTGATGACCATCTTGTTTGACTTACTGATAAATGTATAGTTGTCATCCTTCTCGGAGAGCTTCATATAATAATCAACTTCCTTGAGGGTCGCACATCCATTTGCATTGAGTCTCGCCACAAGCTCTGTATCTTCATATACAGCCTTATGACCGAACAATACATCCGGTGTGAGCAGGCAACCGCCAATCCTTAGATTGTTCCACTTCTTCGCCTTGCCATACGCACGTATGTTATATGCGACATCTGAGAGGATTCCACTTCCGGTTCCTCCGGCGATTCCGGATACGATCAGAACATCGACTGTTCCCTCCGTCGTCTTGTCATATACATCCTGAAGCTTATCAAAAAGGAGCATTCTGACATCCGTATATGCATTCGAGAACATCAGACGTCCAATCTGTCTGTTCCCCTTTGCTCCGTCTCTTCCTATCGTGATAGCCGGGAATTCAGGATCCATCCAGTTTGCAAGATTCTCATGGATCGGATTCTTCTGGATTCCATTCTCCAGAACATTCTCAATGTCCGGTCTGTATATACTGATAACCTCAAGGGCATTGAAACCTACACCCTCCTTGCTATCATCTATGGTAGCCTCCATCTCTGCTATATCTGAATCTATCATAAGGAAATTAATGTTATCCTCGGGTGTGATGTTATCCATCAGCATACCCTTAAGCGCGCAAACGGTCCTGCCTCCAAGTCCCCCAAGACCTATTACGAGCAGATTCTTGTTGAATCTGTTCTCATGACTTATACGTCCAAAAACACGTATGTCTTTTAATTTGCTAAACTCCTCTTTTTGAGTATCAATAAGTATCATAGATTATGCCTCTCCTTAATATGCACGTACACTTCTTCCCCCATAGTGAATTTTCTGTACCTGAAAACCCACATTTTCAATTTATCACTATTCTTATTGATTTTCAACAAAAAGCGTTAATTTATTTGGCATTTTTTCTAAATTTTGACATATTTAAGCATTAAACACTTTCTACTTATCTGTCAATTTTACCCTGTCTCCCACGATCTCAAAACAACCGAAGCTTTTGAGAAAGCTTGAAAACTTACTGTATCCATATTTCTTTATGCTGAATCCAGGTATAATATTCTTAAGTTCTGTATTCAGCAGTCCCATATTGTACATAGTGTCAGAATTCTCCGTGAGAAGTCTCACTATGCGCAGCTTGACAGCACTCTTAGGATCGATATGGTTCTTGATGGACACAAATTTCTGCCTGCCGCTGTCTATATCCAGATCGTCAAACTCCTCACTGAGGAATGTTGACAGCTTGGAATATCCATAATTTCTCACGTCAAAGTCAGGATATTTGTTCACAAGGCGGCTTCCGATCTCACCCATATGAGTCTTCTTATCCTTGTCATCGTTCTCATCTATTATATTGTAGACCGTCTTCTTTATGTCCCTTATGCTTGTGATATATGACTCGTCCACAGCCGCAGCCTCAAGCATGGCATTCTTCGATGCCGGCTTGTTGAGATCCTCTGTCACCAGTGAATCAAGGATCTTGAAGCTTGTACACGCACTCACGAACGCTTTCGGAGTCTTGCGTTCTCCCATTCCGATGACCTGCTTGCCAGCCTCCCTGAGTCTTGATGCAAGCCTAGTGAAATCGCTGTCGCTTGTCACCAGACAGAATCCATCTATATTGCTCGTATAGAGAAGATCCATCGCATCTATTATCATGGCCGAATCCGTTGAATTCTTTCCCGCCGTGTATGAAAACTGCTGTACAGGCTGTATAGAATATGACAGCAGACAATCCTTGTCCCAGCCATTGTTATTCTTTGACCAATCCCCATATATCTTCCGCACCGTTATTGAGCCGAGCCTTGACAGCTCATCAAATATACTCTCAATATATTTTGCCGATACATTCTCTGAATCGATAAGTATCGCATACTTGTTAGAAATCTCACTTGATATTTCTTCCATATAAAAGTCCCTTTCATTTATCAGTTCTCTTTGCCGGTCTCAACCCCAAACTTGCCCGGTCCATCCTGAAAATACTCACGGGTAAGCTTCACAACTGTACCTGACAGCATGAATACTGCGATCAGGTTAGGTATGATCATAAGTCCGTTGAAGGTGTCCGCTATATCCCAGAGAAGTCCGAGATCCATGGTCGCACCGATGATTGCGACAAATGCATACACAACCATGAACGGCTTGATAAGCTTACTTCCAAACAGGAATCCGACACATCTTGAACCGTAAAGTCCCCATCCGAGTATGGTTGAGAACGCGAAACAGCACAAAGCCACAGCTGTGAATATCGATATCCAGTTGCCGTAGGTTGCAACAAAGCCGTTGATCGTGAGATCGGCTCCTGCAGCCTGTCCGTAGGCTACCTCAGTTCCACTGCACAGTATTACTAGTGCCGTAAGCGTACATATAACTATAGTATCGATAAATACCTCGAATATTCCCCAGAGTCCCTGCTGCACCGGATGCTTTACATCAGAACATGCATGGGCTATGGATCCTGTACCAAGACCTGCCTCATTGGAGAAAATACCTCTCGATACACCCTTTCTCATGCTGAGGAACAGACTTCCAACTATTCCACCGGTCACGGACTTCGGATTGAATGCACCTTCAAATATAGAAGCGAACACTCCCGGCACACTCTTGATATTGATTATTACAAGAATTATAGCCATGATGATATACATAGCAGCCATGAATGGCACCAGCTTTTCTGTCACACTTCCTATTCTCTTGATTCCTCCTATAAGTATGAGACCAACAAGAATAGCTATTATGATTCCTATCACAAGATTGATTGTAAATGTATTGCTCTTGTCAGCCAGATTATAATTAAAAAGTGCTGAATCTATAGCTGTTGTGATGGTATTGACCTGTGTTGCATTTCCTGTTCCGAACACTGTGAGTATACCGAGGACTGAATATGCTATAGCCAGGATGTAAGCATTCTTGCCTAGGCCATTCTTGATGTAATACATTGGTCCGCCGACCCAGTCACCATTCACATCCTTCTCACGATAGAACACTGCAAGTACGACCTCTGCAAACTTTGTTCCCATTCCGAGAAGTGCTGAGATCCACATCCAGAATACCGCACCAGGACCGCCTATGGCGATGGCTCCAGCAACACCGGCTATATTTCCCGTTCCAACCGTTCCCGCCAACGCCGTACACATGGCCTGAAAAGGACTGATGGCACCATCTGAAGTCTCCTTCTTGTTGAATATCCTTCCAAACGTATGCTTGAACGCGTATCCAAACTTTGTAAACTGAACCCCCCTGTTTCTTATGAGGAGCCACAGTCCCACGCCCACGATACATATCATGGATGGCACTCCCCATATAAAATTGTTCACCGATGAATTAACATCAGTAATGATCTTAAGTAATTTATCCATATCTGCTCTTTCTCTTTTCGTTTTTCTTATTTTTTACATACCAAGTATGATTTTACAATACATTGTGCTTGTTGTGCAAGAAAAACCGCATCCACTTTAGTCATGGATGCGGTTTTTAATTTATATAATATTGTTATATACTTTTAACTCAAATTATGTATTTGGAGCTATTCAATCTCTGCCCAGCTAAGTGATGAATCACTTTCTACAATTACATAATCATTTGTATAGTCATTATTGTATGTATCATCATTTTCTGAAGCATATTCTGCAAGGCCACTATCCAAAGAAGTTATTTTCTTCTCGCCATCGCATAGCTCCCACTGTTTTAATTCGCTATTATACACTGCTCTAACCCATTCTTTTTGACGAACCTTTGTGTTTTTGTCTCTCCACAATGCATAATATTCCAAAGCATCATAATTGTCCGTTATAGATGCAACACATACTGTTGCAACCTCATACGGGCCTTTCACACCAATATAATCTAACACGTCACCAACAGTATACGCCGGTGCATTCGTGTACTCAAATTTAACATAATGTTGATCACCAAACGCCTCGTCATTATTATCCAAAACATCTTCTGCATCTGCATTCTCCTGCCGTTCCTTGATTACTGTCTCATAATAATATACTTTTTCATCAAGATTGTAATCCCACTTGACAATCGTATCTGAGCCAAACATATTTTTCTCAACAGTAACAGGAACACCTCTTAAATATCCCTGAGGAACTTTTACATCCACAGATACATCATATACAATATAGTATTCATCTGTTTTTATCACATTGTCAACAGACAGAACATCTATCTGACTTTCATCACTAATATCAACATCAACAATATGCCCATTATCATCACACACTCTACCTGATGTATTCATTAGATTCTTTTTTATTTTGTCCGCTCCTTTATTAGCCAGCATTACGAATTCAGGAATAATTCCCCAAACAATTGTGACAATACCTACACACACCATCAAAATTATCTCACATACTCCGAGCGCCGAATGTTTGTCCACATTTTTCATAAATAAATGAACACACAATATGAACAAGCAAATGCATCCTATTATCAATATTGGTAATTGCATAATTTAATTTTCTCCCGTAAAAAAATAGTGCGTGTCTATTCGATAATGTCAATTATGAACGAATATCCAGATGTTCGAACACAATATAACCCTGCAGGTGTACCTTCTGGAATCTTATAGTATCCATATCCCTCTGGAGCAGTCTGCGCTTCTGCATAATATTTTTGTCCTAATACATAATACTTCACAGATACCGTAGCTGATCCTTCCTTGCTTTCATAATCTGAATAATATTTATAGAATATGCCTGTCGGTTCTGTATACGATAAATAGTAATCACCATTTACTTCGACGTAATCCTGTATACTACTTGCTGTTTCTCCATTTATCTCATAGATTTTATTTAAAGGCATATTGTTTTCTTCCATTTTTTCGCTCAAATTCTTTCTGCGAAACTCTATACAGCCATTATCTGCATCTACAGTAAATTCCTGTGGCATTGTATATCCCTCCGATTCAATAGGGTATATATCATAATTCCAGCCTCCGCCAAATTCCACCAACAAATCACCTGGATACATCTTTACGCAGGAGAAATCTGAATCGGTAAATTTAATATAACTATTATCATTCTCATCAAGGACATGTGAAGAATCCATTGAATACAATCTGTCCTCATGCTGTATCCAATATTTTTTAAAATATCGTTCACCTTCATTCTCATATGCATTTACAGCCTCTTTGTACGACATAGGTGAGCCATTATCTGTAATTATATTTGACGCTTCTGTTGTGGTTACCTCAGTGGTTGTTACTTCTGTTGTGGTTTCTTCTGTTGTCACTTCTGTTGTTGCCTCTGTTGTAGTTGCTTCTGTTGTTGTCGCCTCTGTCGTTGTCTCCTCAGTTATTACCTCTGTAGATAACACTCCAGAACCTGATTTACCATTATTTCCACAGGAGCACAATAATGCAATTCCTAATACTGCACAGGATCCTATTATTGTTTTTCTTAATTTCATCATCTCTTCGCCTCTTTCTCAGCAGATTGCCGTATATTATTCAAATTATAAATAAGTTTCTAGTATGCCTCCCCTCTTTTTGATTCTTTTATTATTTTTTACTCATGTAGCTCTTCTGAACTATAGGAGTTACAACGCCTATCTCTATTTGACCCATGTCAAAACCATACGGCGTTAACATCCATATAAATTCGATTTTTAATCTATTAACACCAGTTATATTCAAATCAAAATTCTGAGGCAGAACACCACTCTTAACAACATCCGATGAATATAGCAGCTCACCGTCGCCATATATTTTTACTTTACCAGCCGCAGAGGATTCAGCATTATCCTTACAGTCATAATGTAATACAACCTTACCTGACAACTTGTCATACTTACCGCCGAGTAAATATTCTATTTCGCTGCTTTCCGAGTCTGAAAACATATATCCTCCAGATTCACTAAGTAATATACCGGAAGAATAAGAAGTTCCAGTGTTATCCTTATCTATTCCAGCCCACTTATGTATGTCGCTATCCTTGTAAAATTCATCCAAATCAGAGAGCGACACAGGCTCAAAACTAGAAATTCTTTCAAGCTCATCTAATAACTCTACATCTTTACCAACTATATTTATTGCATCGTTAATTACTTTTTTTGCTGTATCATATTCATTATTTTTTGTATGAGTTTCTGCCTTATCTATTGCAGCGTTAATACATTCATTTTTAGTTTCTGCTTTCTTTACCTTATATGAGTCATCCTTAAAATAATTTTCCAACTCATCATATATACCTATTGCATCAGACCAGTCCTTTTCTTTCTCATATGATGCAGCTTCACTCTCCATATAATCCCTATATGTTTTTTCCACATCTTCTATTTTTCCGCTAAGTGACCCATCATCATACACTTTCATAGCGCTCTTATATACATCTATTGCCTTAAGATATTTTTTATCTTTAACGTATATTTCTGCCTCAGCTACAGTCATCTCTATAAATTTTGTCTCAGATTCCTTTATCTTATTTTGAGAATCATCGTAATTAGTATCATTTACAGATACTTTTTCATAGTAGGGAATTGCCGCACCATATTTTTCTGAATTATATAATTCCTCTGCTTTATCATAATTGAGCTTTGACTTTCTTAGATCCGCTAAATCTGCTTTTTTCTGAGTTATATATTGTTCAACTTCCTGATTATCCGTCTCAATTCCAGACAATCCATCTACTGCAGCCTCATAATCTATACTCCCGGAATTGTATGATTCAACATAATTTTCTGTTTCTTCTTTTGCCTGTTTTACAGTTGTACATCCATACAACAGAGGCAAAGTAATCACACACAGCACAGATAAAATTATTACTTTACTTTTCATTCCCATCCCCCTATTCATTAAGATTTCTCAGAATTTGATTGTTTACATCACAAACAGTATCCATCTGAGAATCATCAAGATATCCATCTGCCCTCATATATTTTGTCATACCAAGCATCAAAAAATCAGAATGAATTTTTTTGGTAGAAGTCTGTGATGCTACAACATCCCAATCTTCTGAATTCTCATTCCAGTCAACTGTTACATAAATATAATCTGTTGTAAGATCATTATGCCAAAATTGAACATAATACTCCAAAGCATCAAGTTCATCTACACAATAATAAAAATCGTAATCAGGATTGTACATATCTATTTGTTCACCAGCACTTACAAGCATGACCGTTTCAACATTTGCATAATCCGTTCCCTGTTGACGATTGATATAATTCAGAAGTTGTCTTGGTGTCAGATATGGAGACTTATTATATTCAAATTTAGATGATGTATATTCTGCATTAGCCCATACCAAATAATATGTTGTGTTAAATAATCCCTTAACTTTATAATTAAATCTAATATTATCTACATACAGTTTTCCCAGACTGCTTTCATATGAAAATTCACAATTTACTTTTATTTGATTTTCACTTGTGGTTATCTCATAGTCTGTTATATGCCCCTCCCCAAATCCATCTACATCTTTATAGTTGCCCATCAATGAGCCACTTACTTCGAAGTCTTTTATATCTCTTTCTATTTTTTCAGGAGTAATCCTCATATATAGTTCAGAAATGTCATATCTTTTTTTATAGAAGTATCCAACTACAATCAACCCTATAACTATAATAACTACAACATTTATTGTTAGCACTGTCACAACTGTTTTATTTTTTTCCCTATTCATATACTCTCCTCACTTCATCGTTAAAATTTAACTTATAAGCATTATAACGAATATACGTCATATTTTCAACCTTTATAACGTATTTATATATCTAACTTTCATTTCATGAAACTGTAAAATAATTATCATGCGAGGTAGAATATATGAATAACAACGAAATTCTAAAAAAAATAGAAACATATATGAAATTAAGGAACTGGTCTATCTACAAATTGGCAAAAGAAGCTGATATTCCTTACTCTTCTTTAAACTCAATGTTCTTGAAGAACACACAGCCCACAATTCCTACATTAGAAAAGATTTGTTCCGGATTAAATATCTCCATGTCTGATTTTTTCTCCGACAAACATGCTGAAAACATTCCTTATATGAGCCTAACAGAAGATGAGCAAGAGTTATTATCTCTATACAACAAATTATCAAAATCTGACAAAAAACTTTTTATGTACTACGCTCGAGGATTTGCTAAATCAGATTTATCTACCAACGATTCTGAATAAATTATTTGTTTCATATTATGTTATAGATAAGAAAAAGCGCAGGTGAAAACAATTCACCTACGCTTTTACATTTTTGCCATAATCTATTTTTTTCTTACTCTCTGTTCTTCAGCACCTCAGCCGGCACGATCTTGTTCAATCTGCCGACCAGAACTCTGTTGATTATAAAATACAGGACAAGTATTCCGCCGTAAAGCGCAGCCCAGAGCCACGGGGCAAATGTCAGCTTGACACCGCAGTTTACATTTGACACCAGAGAAGGATACACTGCACTCATTATGAGCTTTGCAAGTGGCAGGCATATTGCTGCTCCGATTGCGATTATGAAGAAATTGCCATCAAGATATAGCTTTCTGATCTCCTTCGTCCTGAAACCAAACACCTTTATCAATGAAATTGAGAATGCTGATCTGTCAATCATGACCTTCATCATCAAATACATTACCACTACGAATATAAGTGTCGAGATAATAACTATCATAACAACCATACTTCTCATCTGATCTGCAAATATTCCGGCAGCCGACTCTATATCGGCCTTTGTTGTGGTTGCGTAAAGTCTTGCAGGATCAACCCCCAGGTCCTTGTCTGCAAACACTACATTGTACTCATTACTTCCAGCTCCGAACAGTTCCCTTGCATCATCTATAGTCATGAAAACATAAAATGCCGGAGTATACTGTGTCACACTGTCCACTGTAAAGCCATAATCTATATCATTCTCCTCGTCGTGGAGCACGATTTCGTCACCCACACCATAACCATATTTCTCAGCAAATGATGATGATATGGCAACTCTGTTCTTGCCATCCTTAAGGTCAACATCAAAATACTTAGTATTCTTTGAAAGTCCAAGAACTGTCACATCCCAGTTGTAACCGTATATCTCTTTCTTCAGAGTCTTTGCATACGCTGCCTCACCGCCCTCTGGAGGATTCTCTGTAGGATATTTGTATGTATACATATATTCATAATGGGTATCCTCCACATTCTGCTTCTTGACCTTTGAACAGAAAGTTGCAGTGTTAAGACTTAACATCAGGCATATGAGGGCTATGAACATTCCGATCACAACGGTCAATCCTGTTCTCATCTCTCTGAGCATCTGCCTGACTCTGAATCTTCCGACAAATCCCATGTCTCCTAGATCGACATTGCTGCCCTTCGGCTGCTTGACCTCATTTTTTATGAGTGAAAGAGCCGTCTGTGAGAGCTTCTTTCTTATAACAAAATAGTTTACAACTATCGCTGCCAGTGGCGGCATCACGATACCGTACACTACAAGAATCGGCGGAATCTTTACATCCATATCAGGGATCGAATAATACGCATATGCATCTGCCATCTGCACAGGGATTCCCACATTACTTATCCCGATCAGGAAACCGATTATGCCTGCAACTGTTGTGACTATGACCGGAAGTGTAAGGTAGTGCATCATGAGATCTCTTCTCTTGACACCAAGGGCATAGAGCGCGCCTATGACGCTGCTCTCCTTCTCTATTCCATGTACAACGAATACCGATATGACATATGTGAACAGGAGCATGAGAAGCACTCCGAAGAAATATCCCGCCTGTACATTGATCTGCTGGTCGTCAGCGGCTCCACCTGTTCTCGGGTTGTCATCACTTGTCACAAATGATGTGATGTTGGCAAGATCTGTGTCATAATCCTTGAGGAATGAATCAGTCTCCTTCTTGAGCTCTGCCATTCCATCCGCCAGTTCATCCGAGCCATCCTTTGCCTCTGCAGCTCCATCGGTATAGTCCTTAATACCGTCCTTGAATGCCTTGATGCTGTCAATGTCACTCAGGGCACTTTCAATGCTCATCGCCAAAACTCCGCCCTGACTGTCGGCGATCTTCTTCATCTCGTCATTGTAATTATCCTCTGTGAGCTCTGTATCCAAACCATACGCTGAGAGAGATGATGACGCCTGTTCAAGGTATGCGTCAAACAGCTCCTGTGCCGCATTGTTGAGCTTCCTGTTGTTATCAGTGAGTTCTCCAAGTCCATCTGCAAGTTCATTTGCGCCTGACTTAAGATCCTTTATGCCATCCTTGAAATCGTTTATGGCTGCGCCAGTTCTATCCCAGTATTCCTGGAAATACTCATCATCTATTCTGTCTGTGTCAACCTTAATGTCCTCAAGAGCGTCCTTCACATCATCACATGTGGTCTTACCCTTAAGTCTGAACGCATAAAGATATGTCTCTGTCTTAACACTCTCGCCTGTTGCATGAAGTTTATCATATGCACCCTCTGTAACGAATACTGTTCCAAACACCTTACTGTCAACTACAGTATCTGACATCTCCTTGAAAAGAGCATTATAATCAGGTGATGTCCCTATTCCTGTCACCTTGAATTCATTTCCTGCTATCTGTATTATATCTCCGACAGAAATATCATTTACCTGACTGAATCTCTTCTCAACAACTATCTCATCATCAGCCTCCGCAAGATTTCCCTCATCACATTCCACAAGATCTATGTTCTCCCTGTTGGCAAATACCCTCAATGTCTTGCCATCCATGACCTCGTAGTCCTCGTAGAACATCCCCTCAACCTCTGCGCCAGCATCCTCAAGCTGGGAGATCTCATCATCGCTCAGTGGAACGAATACGGAAAACTGACCATCCTCTATCTTATTTGCCTCGTCATGTGTCTCGCCATTGTCAATGATCGTATATCCGGCTCCTATCAGCGAGACAATGACATACATACCCATGATGATAAGAAATGCAAGTGCTATGTATCTGAACAGATTATTCTTCAGATCCCTCAGAACCCTTTTTCTCAAAACCTTCTGCATATTACAAATCCTCCAATTCTGACGCTGGAACTCTCACTTCGTTCTCATACTCCTTGCTTATAAGGCCATCCTTTATGAAGATAACCTTGTGAACCATATTCTTGATGGAATTGTTATGTGTTACTATCAGCATGGTCGTTCCATACTTCGCATTTATCTCCTCGAGAAGAACAAGAATATCTCTGGATGTCTTGGAGTCAAGAGCTCCTGTCGGTTCATCACAGAGGAGAAGTTTTGGATTTTTCACCAGAGCTCTCGCTATAGCACATCTCTGCTGCTGTCCACCTGAGAGCTGTGAAGGGAACTTGTTCTGATGCTCCGTAAGTCCCAGTGTCTTGATAAGATCATCCACAGGAAGCGGATCATCAGTCAGATACTCACACACCTGTATGTTCTCTCTCACTGTGAGGTTTGGAACTAGATTGTAGAACTGAAATATGAATCCCAGATTATCTCGTCTGTAATCTGAAAGCTGGTCGCTGGTCATGCCAAATATCTCTGTGCCGTCAACCTTTATCGAACCTGAATCCATGGTGTCAAGACCACCTATACAGTTCAGAAGTGTTGACTTACCTGAACCTGACGTTCCCTGTATAACACACATCTGTCCTTTTTCAACACCTGTGTTTATACCTTTAAGCACCTGCACATAGCTTCCACCCTCTCCATAGCTCTTCTTTACTCCTGACACTTCCAAATACATAATTTTTCCTCCTTTATGATATCCTCGTTGTTCTAATTTTCATTTACTATATTTTTTATAGCAATCCATTACACTTTAGCAGCTATTCAAATGTTCATTTGCATACATAACGCTGTTATGGTTTAAACCTTTTTTTAGGTCTTCCCTGTAATTCGGAAGACCTGTAATAAGACATAATGGGAATTTGATTCCCCTGTACCACATTTTTCATTTTACTGTTTTCAATTTTCTATTCCGGTCAAATCTTATTCTGGATCCTGCCACGGCTTAACCAGGCCATACCAGCCTGAGATCAGATATTTCATACCTGTCTCAACGAACTTCAAGGCATCCTTCTCATTGTCAATATGTGTCACCATGAATATAAACATATCAATCTGTGAATGAGACATCCAATGTACCACATTCCTGTCAACCATCGGTGTTCCATAAGCCCTGCACATCGCCTCACATATAAATGCATTGTGTGCATCCATCTGATCCACTATATTGTCTGGCATGCTCTCCATGCTGGATCCCTGTGACTTCGTAAGAACAAGAAGCACTTCTTCTCTATGCATATAAATCTCATGCACTATGTTCCTGGCCGACTCAAAATCACTGTCCTCATTGTGGTCTGATGCCATGCCATTGTTCATCTCGTCCACCTCAACGGAAAAATGCTCGGTTAACACAGCATTGAGTCTGTCCATCATGTGTCCCACAACATTGCAGAACAGATCGTCCTTATCCTTAAAAAAGAAATATAAAGCTCCGGTTGTCACTCCTGCCTTCTGACATATATTTCTAAGTGACGCACCCATAAATCCCTTATCCATGAACTCTTCCTTGGCACACTTTAGAAGTTCTTTCCTCGTCTCGCTGTCATGTTGTATTTTCTTTGCCATAATCCTCACCCATTTAATTATAATATAAAATAACATAACAGTGTTACGTTTAATAACACCGTTATGTTAAAACATATCGATCATTTTGTCAACTATTTTATTTCTTATACATATCGCTATAAATTCTGTCTATAGTCTCATCACGGCTCAACTTATCGTACAGATAATAGTCAGAATCTGATTTAAATGATCCATACACATCCTCAGATTCCAATATCGGTGCCATAATCGACAATTTGTCGCTGTTTTCTTTTCTCATAGCATCTGCCTGTACCTCAAATCCAGTCAGCATATCATGCTCATCAAGAACAGCAAGTGCCGAACTGCTGATCGGAACACCCTTTTCTGTTCCCTGTCTTAAAGTCATTTCCTCACCGTTCAACAGATAATTCAACAGCTTTGCGGCCGCTTCTGGGTGTTCAGTATTATTACTTATCGCATACATTGTTGCAGGTTTAACAAACCAGCCTAAAGATTTTGCCCCCGGCTCACATATGTATTCTCCTATTTTTACATCATATCCATTTTCCTTCAAAGGATCACAATATCCTCCTGCATCACTTACCCACGCAAGAGTGCCGCCAACCTCACCGCTGGCAAAAGCATTCCTGTTAAATGAATCTACAGACATTAAGACTTTTTTATCAAGTAGTTCCTTATAAAAATCCAACATGTCACCTATCTGTTCCTTATTCAGATTCAATGTGCCATCAGATTTGACCGGATCATTTCCGGTTGTCTGTATATAATGTGAAAGCAGCATAAAAAATAATGATTTTTTTGTCATGCCCAGAGGATATACCCCATCTTTGCTCATGATTCTGGCTGCATCAAACAAGTCATCCCATGTTCTGGGAATACTAAGTCCATATGAGTTCCAAAGAGTCTCATTATAATAAAAAGTCTCCGTATTGAACGCGATAGGAACAGCATTTAATCTTCCATTTTTTGTTCCAAAGGCAAGCTCTTCTTCAGTATAGTTTTCAAAATCAATATAATCCGAAAGCGTATTAAGATCATAAAAGCCAGATCCGTCAGAAGAATATGTATCAAGCCAGCCATAATTTATGAGCATAACATCCGGAGTCTCCTGTGATTTCATATATATATGCTGTCTTTTCTCGTATCCATTCCACACACCATATTTGCATTTGACGTTTATTTCTGGATTTTCTTTTTCAAATATATCAACAGCATCCAGTGTGTACTGGTTTCTACTATCATCGCCCCACCAGGAATATTCTATAGTTATCGTATCCCCGACAGCCATATCTGTTTTTTGCTCTCCGCAACCACTAATTACAAAAAGCAAAAAAAGCATCATCAAAACCGATAATCCTCTTTTGTGATTTTTAATTATATGTTTCATCTGTTTCACCTCTGATCAATCCTGATTTTCAACGAACCAGCTATACTGACTTTTTCTGTTTCTCTTTGATTTATACAAAGCGGTATCAGCCTTCTTCATCATGCTTTCATAATCAGATGAGTTCTCTCCATCTACTATGTAAACACCTGCTGATAACGAAAGATTACATTCAGTATATTGTTTCGAAATCGTTCTGGTAAAATCTTCAGCCAACAGTCTCAGCTCAAATTCCATTTTCTTTCTAACACTTTCCAAAGTCCATCCAGTAAACTTCCTGTACACTGCAAACTCATCACCACCTACCCGTCCGATCACGGAATCTGCTCCAAGCATTTTTGTGAAGAGTTCAGCAGTTTTAGACAGAACCACATCCCCTTCTCCATGACCCAAAGTATCATTTACCTTTTTAAAATTGTCCATATCTATCATTATAAACACATGTGTGACTGTTTCTGACTTTTCCTCAAGACAGGATCCAACAACTTCTCCAAACGAAGCTTTATTCATAAGTCCTGTAAGCTGGTCATATTCAGCCTTTTGCTTTAATTCCTCAATAGCTCCGGAAACAGGTGTATATATTCTTTTCAATACAATGCTTCCTGTCACAACAACCAATAAAGCCAGCACAAGAGTTGCTACAAATGAATACAATTTCAATCTCCCTACTTCTTTGAATATCTCAGATTCACCTATGTAAGACACTACTCTCCAGCCATTTGAACATTGTGCTACGGATATAACATATCCATCCGAATTTGTCTGATATTCGAAGTCGTCATTTTCCTTTGGAAGGTTCACTTCAATTTTTTCTCCAACGCATTTTGCATTATTTGAATACGCAACTTCCTCGGAATCATTTACAAGACACACCCTCATATCCTTGAGTTCATGACTTAAATTCACCACTGAACTTAGTTCCCTGCTATAGAAAGAAGTTACGATCACAGCATTTTCATTAAGTTTCTTGACGTAGAAAAGCCTGTCTGGACTGTTTAAATAATCAAAAAACCAACCGGACATTGTCTTCTCGTCATTTATATGTCCAGTAAAATATGTATATATTCCTCCATCCGGAAAAGCCTGAAGTGTTGTGTTGGAAATCCATCCCACGCTCTTGTCATTGGAATATACGACACCAAAATCTGTAAAGTTGTCAAACACACCAAGGTCACTTATCCTATTCTGAATCGCCGCTTCCTGCTGTATTCTGGTAAATTCATCCAGACTATCATCTGTGGCATCATACTCACACAGCTGATCATCGGAGAAAAAAAGAGCCACTGTATCTTCTATACCGACAAGATAATTGTCGACGTTGTATCCAAGCTGTTGGTTGTTAGACGATATAAGATTCACTATCTTGCTTCTCATATTATCAACTGCCTGTTTTGTTATGATAAAAGATATCATACCTGCTGTGGCAACAACAGCAGCCAGGAAGATGATAGCGAATCTCCTCCTGGCTTTGCTTATCTCATATTCAGTTCTGTTCCTGCTGTTTGCTGACATATCTTTCTTCCCCCGTGTTATATACATAGCTATTATATAACAACTATTATTTGTAAATTGTCAATCTTTTTTCTTTCCGTAATCTTTACACGCTAGTATCCATATTTCACTCATTCCACAAAATCCTACTATACTCACCAACACTCCTGGCCAAAATAATGGATATTTAAACTTTATGTTTGTCACTCCTGTTCCAACACACAGCATATTATTTTCATCCATTATCTCCGAATCAGATACGAAAATATCCTGATATGCAAGAGTAGTATTTATCACGGCTCCATCAGCAATATCTGCCGGAGCATCATTTACTGTTATCACCATTCCACCGTCCGTTATCTCACTACTTATAGGAATCAGCGTTCTCTCAGGAAGATCCTCCGGGCTCACGCCAAGAATATCCTCAACTATCTTCTCTGCACCGCTGTCCCCTGTCACACTATAATAGTACAAAAGATTCAGTCCCACATATTTGATATTCTGACTGTTCTCGTCCGTGGCTGCAAATGCAAGCTGTTCCATCTCATAAGCGAATGTACCTGTCACGTTCATGGCTCCGGTTATATATCCGGTATTCCACTCTGACATATCATCAGGAAATCCTGTAGTAGATATCTGCTCACCGTCATAGCTAAAAATCGGATAGCTGGACTTTAATGATACAGACATATCCGTAACTCCAAGAAATACATGCTGCCTCGTTGCGCTGTCCGCTGGGACATGTGTCATGTCTATGACAACATTTACACCAGAATCCGCAAGAGATCTCACCATCTCCTCAGCCTTCTGTCTGGTGTCATATGAGAATCCGGTCAAAATTACAGTATGGTAGCTTTTCAGTTCGTCCGTAGAATAATCCTCTATATTTGAGGACATTCCTGCCTTAAAAGAAGGAAATGCAAGGGTTATCCCATCCGCATAGTCACCTATGACAATGCCATCATACTGCGTGACAACACCGAACTCCTCCGGACCATCAAGCTTAAACAGGCACACCTTATCCGACTCATATGTCAACGTGTAGCCACTCTTCTTTGCGCTTGCAGTGACATCATCGAGAGTCTTTCCCTTTGCACCTATATACTTTCTGTCAATTGCAACTGTATCGTCTCCAAGCTCGACCGATCTGTCAAACAGATAATCATACTGTTCATTCTCAAGTGCCTGGTTGAGCAGCATTATGTTGTCAGCGGTCGCAGCCCCCTGCCATGCCCATCCAAATGTATATGACGCCCCCCCATCTGTACACACTCCGTACGATGGATAGGAACCGAGACTTGAAAGATCCATGAGCGATGCCCTCTGACTTGTGTTATCCCTCAAAAGGCCCGCCACAGCCACACCGTCATCATTTGCCGGAACGCTGTACCTCTCAAATGTGAATGACGGTATCGCATCCACCACAAGTATGATCACCGAGGCAATCACAAATGGCTTTCTGAGCCGCTCCCACTCTATGAGCGACAGGAAGAAAAATCCATATGCTATAACTGTAAATCGCGTCATCCAGAGTGCCTGACTCATCGGCATCTTTCGAAGTATCGGCAGAACATCCGGTGTCGTGAGCACAAGGATTACAAGAGCCAGGATAAATCCTGATTTTTTCTTGTTATCTGCAAGCAAAATTCCCGCTATGGAGAGCAGGACAACGGATATTCCAAAATAAAATGCGCCGATATCTCCATTTATACGGTTTAACGGATTGAGCGATGAAGAAAGATCAGACATCCACATCGTCATTACATCTGATGCTGCCTCGGAATCCATGGATGATATTCCGCCCGAAAGTGATGGCACAAGCCACACTCCCATGATGAGTATGCCACATATCATCGTGAGCAGGATGATCACCTGACGTCTTATACCCATTTTCCTGTGATGATCGAACAACAAAAACAAGAAAGTTCCTATTCCGATCATAGCTATCATCATGATATGGGTAACGGTTATGAGCATTGTAAATATGAGAATCCCGGCAAGTGCCCATCTCTTCTCTTCCCTGAGATACACCCAGATAAAATATATGAGATATGGGAGAAGGAAGGACACGACCATTCTCGGCATATTGCCCTCATCAATGTACATTCTCGCATTTTCAGGCATGAAGAACCACAGCACAGCAAGTGCTGTTCCAAATACAGGCCTTCCGATTCTTCTGCCGATGAGCAGAAATGCCAGTCCGCCGAAGAATATATACACGCCGAACAAGAGGTAATATGCATTTATCACATTTCCCCCCGTGAAACACATGAGAAGTGCTGTTATATAATATGAAAGAGGCGGCCAGTACCTGTATAACTGGATTCCGTTATACCATGTCTCGTCATACAGAGGATATATCTGTCCACGTTTCAGTGCCTTATAGAGATACTCCGACTTGTACATATGCCCCCATACATCATTTCCCGATGGTTCAGTCACTACGTTCTTAAAGTGTATGACTCCAACCGCTGCCAGTGCGGCAAGGACAACCACACCAAGAGCGAAATAAATATTAAGTTTTCTCCTGCTGAGTTTATCCTTTTCTGTCATTTGGTCTCGTCATTTTCCTTTATATCTTTGAGTATCCTGTCAGTTATGGAGTTTATCGTCTGCATCTCCTCCGTGTAACTATCGTCGATAAGACTTACCACATACGACATCGATGGGGACTCGCTGATCTCCATCATGAGAAATATCCAACCGTTTCTGTTCAATATCTTCGTTAGTTCTTCCTTGAAATACTCACATATATTCTCAAGTGTCGGATTGATCATATCAAACGGCGGAACATCGTTTAACGTCTTGTCCTGGTATGCACTTAAAAACTCCTCAACCCTGTGTTCAAGATGGTGAAACTTGACAGTCTCATCACGTCCCTTGACAACATTTATCACAATCTCCCATGTGTGGGGATGTATTTCTCCCATGACTCCATTTTTGTATATGCCATGTCTGGCATTCAGATAGAATTTGAATTTATACTGTCTGAACCTCATATAATTCACCTCTCAAAACATTTGAACTCAACATCATTTGAATTTGTTCTCATCTGCAGCCGCCTTACCAGTTCGCAAGGTCCAGCAATCTGTCCTTCTCATGGTAAAATGTATTTCTTGGATTTTCCGTGGATACAACTTCTCTGAGTACAGTCTCCAGCTCCGCTCCTTTAGAAAACGCCTCCCATTTGGACAGCATTTCCTCTCTCGTCTTTTCAGCTGCTGCAAGATCCGTCTTGTACATGATCACCACGAAATATCCCTTTGAAAGTTCCGCTGTAACATGATTTTTTCCCATGGAACCCTTTATAAAGTCCATGATCCTGAAAATGGCATCCCGTGAGAAATACCTGTCTCCCATCCTGACGCGAATGAACATAAAAGTGATCGGAAAAAGTTCAGTATCCGAAGATTTCGACAACAGCGTGTCAACTATCTCCAAATCATAGTAACCTTCCCTCTTTATCTCCGTCTTATCGAAATCCCTGTTTCTGAGTTCTTCCTCGTACTGGTCTGTCAGTCTTTCATACTCATCAAACTTTTCATTCCGCTCTGTAAGATCGGACTGCAGCGCAATAACTTTTCTTCCCTCATGTCCAATCCTCCCTGCAAATTCAATTAATATACATCCAAACACCAGTATCGTAGCTATAACGGCTGTCACAATGTAGAATTCCATATTTGAGGTTCCATACTCCTCAAGAACATAATCTTTGTCTGTAAATACACCACACACATACTCTGTTCCAGACACAGACGCCTCACTGACTATTCCGCCCAAATCTTCCATATAGAGTTCAAATTCCGCCTTAGATGATATATTCTCCAGATTCTTTGTTGTATCATCATCCTTCATATACAGCACTCTGCCATCTTTGAGAATGAATCCCCACGTAGTTCCGGATACCGGCACAGAATGTCTTATGAAATGTATCATCGCATCCTCCGATTTCCCAGCCAGCCCATCTGCAATAATCTGCGCTGTGCTGTCCTGTTCATTCTTAAACGAATGTACAACATTGTCCCTGTTGTCCATGATATGGTATCCATAATATATGATCTCAAGCAAAGTGGTGACCAAAACAACTACAAATGCTGCCACCAGTCTTCCCCTGTACGTTTTTTTATTTTCTTTTCTCTTCTCTGTATTTTTATCTGTAGATCTGTCCATCATCTGGTCTCCTCATGTGCACCTGCCAGCTCATCCTCAGGATAGTTGACAAATCTGCGTACCTTATCTAGTCCGTGTGTAAACCGCAGAAAATCGCTCCTTACTACGCCCACTGCCGTATCCCTTTCATCTGAAAAAGTCTGCATCTTCCAGCTGCCCTTTGACTTCATGGAATTTATTATTCCGGCAAACCTGAACCAGAATACAACAAAATTGTAAAGTGGCAGCAGAAATATCAGATAAATTTTTCGCACATAGTATCTTCTAAGCTTTTTAAAGGGCTTTAAAAACAGGCTTATACATATATAAAGAAGTGCTGTGGTAAAAACATACAGCATGTACATAATGATGACCGACTGTATGATAAGACTAAATGGGTAATTCACAAATCCCAGACATATTAGTGCGAAGTACCATATCATTCGCGGAAATGCAAATGTATGATCAAACATGACAAGTCTAACTATGAAATCCGAGAAAAATCCCCTGACCACATTCATTCTGTTCTTCATGAACATATGGACAACCTCTATCTCCCCACGCTGCCATCTCTGCCTCTGGATATACAATCTGTTCACGTCTTCTATCGGATCAACGTAAAATATCGCCTCACTGCAGAGAACCACACTTTCACCAAGCACATCTCTTATCTGAAATGTTACGTGTGTGTCCTCGCACACTGTATCCGTATTGTACATATTGGTTCTCATGATGGTGGAACGTCTGAACGCTGAAAAAGCACCGGAAAGTGTAAATATGTTGTTGAATTCTGACTGAAAGTTTCTTCCGGCAAGAAAAGCCTGGGCATACTCAAAAAACTCAAGTTTTCTGAGCAGGCGAAGTCCGAATCCCTTTGTCTCGTCTATCATCTCAGGATTTGTCATGATTGTACCCGTCATACAGTCAATATCAGCGTTTCTCTCAAACTTTACGACCATATTTCTTATGGCATCCCTCTGCAGAACACCGTCACTGTCTATATGGATCACATATTTGCCAAAGCTGTTGAAAAGCCCAAGGTTCAGTGCCTTAGACTTGCCCTGCTTTGAATTTACCCAGTTCATGGTAAGTTCCGGAAACTCCTCCTGACACTCGCAGAACACTTCAAAGCTTCTGTCTGTACTCATGTTGTTGACGACAAGTATATATATCTTATCATTTGGGTAACTTGAATCATTAATTGACTTGATACACCGTCTAAGACTGTGCTCTTGATTGTACACCGGTATTATCATGGTTATCTCAGGTGAAAAGTTTACTGCCTTCTCCTTATGTGACACTATCTTTTTCTTTATCAGTATCACAAAGTTGCCTATGGTCGGAATGATCTCCATAACTATAGGTATGATGACCCAGGCTGCCCAGAATATAATAGAACTATGAAATATCTGCATTATGTGCGTCAAACTTAAAACCTCCAACCTTCTGTCTTATTATCTGCGACTTTGTAAATACAAAGAAATATAGTGCAACCGTGCATGCATAGAACACAAGACGCCCTATTATCGTATGGGCAATGAAGTATGAACTTTCTCCAAACATATATATTATGAGGCAGATCACAAATATCCTGAGTACATTTGACACAAATATCGCAAATCCTCCCACTACGCTGAGCACGCTTTTCTCATATGTGTGATACAAAGGAAAAAACCACAGGAGCGCCAAAAATGCCAGTATCTCTATGATGCCTGAGCACTCATAGTCTATATACATTGAAAGGTTTGTATCCCCTGTGGATATAAATATTACATTTTTATTGAAATAAGACTCGTATATTCCAGTCATATCCCCAAACATCCCTGCCACTGCGGATACTGCTTTTTGCAGTGGGGCAAGAATGACCGGCTCAACCAGTATAAGCATGTATATAAAGAGACCCACACTGCCTGCAATGAAATACCAGAATTCGAGTTTGCCACGTTTTAGAACCGTAAGCACATATATCCATATAATAAACGTTACGATCAACAGTATGTTCATCCTGTGTTCTGTCTCCTTTTCACATAGTAATTTTATTATACGAGGGTTTACCTCTTCTTTCTTCTGCACACAAACACTCCGCCTGTTGCAAGTGCCATCGCCATAGCTGCCCCTGCCCACGGACCTGTCGGAGTTCCGGTTATAGTTACGCCCTGCGCGCCGATATTAGGGTTGGACACTGTGATAGTCGCCCCCTGATCAATGTTTATACCCAGATAATCAGCCAGTTTCTTCATTGATATTGAAAACTCTATCTCATCACCCTTTCCCGTCTCAGTGTGTGCTGCATCATAAACCGTAAATGCCACATCGCCATCTATATCTGTATAGTAACCTGCGAACACACCAAAATTCCTGTATATTCCCTCACCTAGATTATACATCTGTCCCGACCAGTTGATCGAACCATCTGAATTCACAGGTAATACATTGAGCACACACTGTTTACCATCTACTGTAATGTTCCAGAACTGGAACTGCATCTGTGATGTGTACAGGTCATTCATGGAAAAATGCACATACAGCCTGTCGCCATCTATCGCAATCTGTCCCTTGTGAACCGAATAGCCATTGTTGCTGTTATATGTTATATCAGCAGATGGATACTGACTCCATTCACCGTAATATCCATCTATGGCAAGCCCTGTTGTGACAGGTCCACTTGAATTGCTCTTTGCCGCATCTGTCTGGGTTGCAACTGCATCATCCGCAAATGCCTGTATTCTGCCGCCCATAATAGAAAAAACTATAAAAATAACAGCGAAAGAAACAGCCATAACGCCTCTGTTCAAATGTTTCTTATACGATTCTCTTTTCTTCATACTCATCACGCCTCATCTCTGTAGTATATTTTCATTGCTCAATTTATATATGTATATATTTCATCTATATCAGCTAAGTCCTGTCATACTCTCAAGTTTCAATATATCATCAAATATCTTCTGATAATTTCTGTTGCTTGTATCCATGTTCATGGTCGGCAGCAGCATCCTGTCAGATACCTGATACACACATAGCGGATTCTCAGATATATCAAGCTGGTATAACTCCATACCACTTTTCATAAGCTGTTTTCGCAATTTCTCGTAGAAGTAGTCGCCTATTGTCTCAAGGGTATTACCACATCCCTCAAACTCAGGAAGTTCATTAAGATACCGTCCCCTATACTGATCTATAAATGACGAGATGATTGCTTCCAACTTAAAAAAGGGAATATCCTCTTTACTATCCTTCATACCTATATAAGTGACAACTGTAAATGAGTGTCCATGTATCTTCGTTATGTCGCCATTAAAACTATGTTTTGCATTAAAGTAGGTTCTGTATATATAGTAGTTAAACAACCATACCCCTCCCGACCATAAACTTCTATTTCAACTTAATAAGACTCATTCTTATCATCTCTAAATTATAAGTACATCATTGTGATATATCAATGATGAAAAATTGCCAAAATAATGTCTGTTTTATGAACATTTTGTAACTTTATGTATAGTCAGAACGTTTCAACCGATTGCGCTGTTCACATTTTATTATCTGTTTGAGTATTATTGATTGAATAGTCACAGAATCAGTCAAACAGTCATGATGTGAAGAGTCAAAAAAAGATCCCATCCATATGAATGAGATCTTTTTATCTATATCTGCATTATTGCCCCGACATTGCCATTTATGACTCAAGCAGTTTCTGAACACTTACAAGCTTTACGCAGAGAACAAATATCTCTGTTGCCTGCTGCATCTCCTCCGGTGTAGGGAATGAAGGTGCGATTCTGATGTTGCTGTCCTTTGGATCGTTGTGGTATGGGAATGTTGCTCCTGCGCCTGTGAGGATAACTCCTGCCTCCTTGCACTTTGCAACTATAGCCTTTGCACAGCCTTCCATAGCGTCAAATGATATGAAATATCCGCCGAGAGGCTTGATCCATGAACCAATTCCAAGTCCATCAAGCTCCTCCTCAAGAACTTTGAGAGTTGTTTCAAACTTTGGTCTCATGAAATCAGCATGCTTCTTCATATGCTCCTTGAGTCCGTCAAGGTTCTTGAAGTATCTTGCATGTCTGAGCTGATTTACCTTATCGTTTCCTATGGTCTGTATTGTGTAATGCTTCTTGGCATACTCAAGATTTGCATGTGATGTAGCCATAGCTGAAACTCCTGAACCAGGGAAGCTTACCTTTGATGTTGAAGCAAACTCAAATACCATATCCGGATTGCCGGCCTTTTCACACTCTCCGATGATATCAAGTATCTCTACCTGATTGTCCTCATACAGATGATGGATGACATATGCATTGTCCCAGAAGATTCTGAAGTCCTTAGCTGCTGGTCTTAGATTTGCAAATCTTCTTACTGTCTCATCGCTGTAACAGATTCCCTGTGGGTTTGAGTACTTTGGCACGCACCATATGCCCTTTACTGTTGGATCTGAATTTACAAGTTCTTCAACCATATCCATGTCTGGACCTGTCTCTGACATAGGTATGTTGATCATCTCTATTCCAAAATGCTCTGTGATGGCAAAATGTCTGTCATATCCTGGAACAGGACAGAGGAACTTCACCTTATCTAGCTTGCACCAAGGTGTCTCTCCCATTATTCCATGTGTATATGCTCTTGATACAGTGTCAAACATAAGAGTGAGACTTGCGTTACCACCGATGAAGATATGATCCTCAGTGGTTCCCATCATCTCAGCCATAAGTCTCTTGACCTCTGGAATTCCATCAAGGCACCCATAGTTTCTGCAGTCTATGCCACACTCTGACTTCATATCAGAATCACTGTTGATAACATCCATAAGACCAACAGATACTCCAAGCTGGGTTGGTGATGGCTTACCTCTTGACATATCAAGGTTCAGGCCAAGAGCCTTCTTCTCTTCATATGCCGCAAGCAGCTGCTCTCTAAGTTCCATTAACTCTTCTCTTGATAATTCACTGTACGCTTTCATAAAAGTCTCCCTTGCTACCTAACAATGTTATAGTTATATGTCCAGGTTGCACGTCAAAATATTCTACATCAAATAGACTATCCTAACGTTCAACCCTTGTATCATATAATTTATTTCTCCGGTTGTCTAGACCTTAATCGCATAAGTTTGCAGTATTTTGCAAATTTTGGTTGAAAAATCTAAGTTTAATCACTGTATTCGACTATATTTTCGTCAAAATTTCATATTTAACTTTTTATTTTCAAGTTAGCCGACATTGAAAGATGCTGCAGTGTTCTTTTGGGGTCGGCTTAAATATATGGCTCTATTGGTTATTTAGATGGTATCATGGATGCTATCTCAGCGGCAAGCTGCGACTTCGGCATGGTCTGAAGTGTTATCTTGCCAGGACCAGTTACCACTGTATTGAAGAATCCCTCTCCTCCAAAGAACATATTCATGGCACCACCCTTTACTGTCTCTGCGTTTAAGGAACATGTTGCATCCATCATTGCAAGATAACCTGTGTCAATGACCATCTGCTGTCCCGGTGCAAGCATGTAATCCACAACAGAACCATCGATTTCAAGGAACACTATTCCCTGACCTGTAATCCTCTGCATAATAAATCCCTCACCTCCGAAGAACCCACCGGCTATCTTCTTTTGAAAAGCTATCTCCAGATTGATTCCCGGTGTCGATGCAAGGTATGCTGACTTCTGACAAATGATCTCCTTGCCAGGTCCTATCTCAACCGCCATAATATTTCCCACAAAGCTTGAACCGAATGCTATCAGTCCAGGTCCCCCCTGAGCCGTATATGTATTTCGGAACATCGATTCACCGGATATGGCCCTGGTGAACATCTTGCCTACTCCGCCACCTGATGTCTGCATCTGCATATTCGGAGACATCCATACCATTGCACCTTTTTCGCAGTTTATAGATTCCCCTGCCTCCAGAATAATTTCTACCACAGGCATCATGCCGCCTTTGATCTCGTATCTCATATAATCTTACCTCCCTGTATTCTTCATATTTAATATGAGTTTCATTTTTTTAATTGGTACAAATGTATTATATAGTAAATACTATTCATATAACAATGTTTATTTATAAATCATGAATAAAAGCCTGTTTTTATTAGGCATCTCACTTTTTCCCACTTTTGGAACGAGTTTTTTCATATATTAATTGCTTTTTTTGAAACACAATGGTATATTTATTCAGATAAAATATGAAAGGAAGATGTAAAAATGAAACTCAAAAACTTATTAGCAATTTCAATGTCAGCAGTTCTGGCTATGACAGCTCTTACTGCTTGTGGAAGCAAGGATGATTCTTCGGAGGCAGCTTCAGAGAGTGCTTCATCATCAAAGAAGACTGCAAAGGTCATAGAGATTGACCTTACAGACGAGCAGTATGCTTTCGGTGTTGATAAGGATCAGCCTGAGCTCTTAACACAGGTCAATGATTTCATCAAGTCAATGAACGAGGATGGATCATTTGAGGAGATCTGCAATCACTACTTCGGCGATGGCGAGCCTGTTGCAGTTGAGTCAGCAACACTCGATGCAAACAAGGATCAGCTTGTAGTTGCAACCAATGCTGCATTCGAGCCATTTGAGTATACAAAGGGAGAGAACTACTATGGTGTCGATATGGAGATAGCTAAGGCTCTCGCAGACAAGCTTGGCAAGGAGCTCGTTATCCAGAACATGGATTTCGATGCTGTATGTCTCTCAGTTGGTCAGCACAAGTGTGATATCGCTATGGCAGGTCTTACTATAAAGCCAGATCGTGAGGAGTATGTAAGCTTCTCAGATTCATACTACAAGGCTTCTCAGAAGCTTATCGTTACATCAGACAATACAGAGTTTGATGATTGCAAGACAGCTGATGATGTCAACAAGATCCTTCAGGCTAAAGGCTCAGACATGAAGATTGGTTTCCAGACAGGTACTACCGGACAGTTCTACTGCGAGGGTGACGCAGACTGGGGATTCACAAAGCTTGCTATGACTTCAACAGGCTACAAGAACGGTTCTCTTGCAGTTCAGGATCTTTTAAATGGTAACCTCAACTATGTTATCATCGATGCTGCTCCTGCAGCCAGCATCACTGCTGCTCTTAACGCAATGCAGTAAATTTTAATTCGAATTTAGTAATTTTAGTATTAACGCCAATTATGTTTGAAAGGATATTTCATGGGAGACATTTCTACAAAAATACAAAAGTTCATAGAAATATTCATCGACAACAACGGGTATGTTAAGGTAGTCGAGGGTCTGAAGAATACTGTGATAATAGCCATTGCCGGTCTTATCATCGGTATAATAATCGGTACCCTCATTGCTACCGTCAGGGTAATTCCAAAGTACAAGCGTCTGCCTAGGGTTCTGGATGCGATCTGCAGTGTATATGTAGGTTTCTTCCGTGGAACACCTATGGTTGTACAGCTTCTTCTCTTCTACTATGTTCTTCTTCCTATAGTGGGAGGACACATGACAGGAGTTCAGGTGGCTATGCTTGTATTCGGACTCAACAGCGGTGCCTACATCTCAGAGATCATGCGTGGTGGTATACTCTCCGTTGATCCAGGTCAGATGGAAGGTGGACGTGCCATGGGACTCAGTTTTTCGACTACCATGCTCAAAATCGTTATACCTCAGGCAGTCAAGAATATTCTGCCAACCCTTGGAAATGAATTTATTTCTTTAATAAAGGAGACTTCAGTTGTAAGTTTTGTCGGAGCAACTGATCTCTACGTTGCATTCAACTACATCGGAAGTAACAGCTACGAATTCATGGTCCCTTATCTGGTCATGGCACTTATCTACATCGTGATGGTGCTTCTCATCAGCCTGGGAATCAAATTAATGGAAAGGAGCCTGAGAAAGAGTGATAGACGTCATTAATCTTGAAAAAAGCTTCGGTGATAACAAAGTCTTAAACGGCATCAATATCACCATAGACAAAGGCGATATAATGGTTGTTATCGGCCCTTCAGGTTCTGGTAAAAGTACATTTCTTCGCTGTTTGAACTGTATGGAAGATCCTACCGGCGGCCAGATTATATTCAATGGTGTTGATATAGCAGACCCTAAGGTTGATATCAACATACACCGCCGTCATATGGGTATGGTTTTCCAGCATTTCAATCTGTATAACAATAAGACTGTTATACAGAATATCATGCTTGCTCCTGTCTATGTCAGATGTCAGGATCTGAAAAAGGCAAAGCGGCATAATCTTCTGCTTCCTGTCACCAATCTCTTCCGCAAGGAAAAGCAGACAAAGCAGGAAATAACAACAACAAAATCAGAGATCATTGCCGAGGCACATGCAAAGGCGGAGGAACTCCTGAAGAGGATCGGTCTGGAGGACAAGGCGGATGTATATCCATCTACTCTCTCAGGCGGTCAGAAACAGCGTGTTGCCATCGTCCGTGCGCTTGCCATGAATCCTGATGTCATTCTATTTGATGAGCCAACCTCCGCTCTTGACCCCGAGATGGTCGGCGAGGTTCTTGATCTTATGAAGGCTCTTGCGGACGAAGGCATGACAATGATTATTGTTACCCATGAGATGGGATTCGCCAGAGAGGTTGCTAACAAAGTCGTATTTATTGACGACGGACAGATTCTAGAATCCGGTACACCGGAGGAATTCTTCGGCAATCCTAAGAATCCTAGACTTAAGGATTTCCTTTCAAAAGTGTTATAAGACATTTTATCTGTGTTTTTTAAGACAGATTGTAATATCGCAGTTTATCCGGCATGTATGGCATTTCATACTTGCCGGTTTTTTTAGACCGTTATCTGCTGTTCCCTGTTTCTTTTTAATATAATTCTCTTTAATTTAATTCTTGATCCATTTCATATTTCAGTTCATTTTTTCAATTTATTTCCTTATTAGCTATGTACTTTTGGACTCTTATACTTTATAATGACAATAATTTGGGCATTTTTATAAAAGAAAATAAATGATGTCCGGCAATGTTTAAAATCATAATAAAATATTTCATTATTTTGTGTGATTTCATGTAGTTTTCAGTGCTCTCGCTCTGAACAAGAATCATTTTACAATAAGGAGAAAAATATGCCAAAAAGAGAAGACATTAACAAAGTTCTGATAATAGGATCTGGTCCAATCATCATCGGTCAGGCATGTGAGTTCGACTACTCAGGAACTCAGGCTTGCAAGGCACTTAAGAAGCTTGGATACGAGATCGTATTGGTCAATTCCAACCCTGCTACCATCATGACAGATCCTGAGACAGCTGATGTCACATACATTGAGCCACTCAATGTCAAGAGACTTGAGCAGATAATTGCAAAAGAGAGACCTGATGCTCTTCTTCCAAATCTCGGAGGACAGTCAGGACTTAACCTTTGTGCTGAACTTGCAAAAGAAGGCATCTTAGACAAATACAATGTCAAGGTCATCGGTGTTCAGGTAGATGCCATAGAGCGCGGTGAGGACAGAATCGAATTCAAGAAATCCATGAACGCAATCGGAATAGAAATGGCAAGAAGTGAGGTTGCCTACTCGGTAGATGAGGCTCTCGCCATCGCAGATCAGCTCGGCTACCCTGTTGTTCTTCGTCCTGCATACACCATGGGCGGTGCCGGCGGCGGACTCGTATACAACAAGGAGGAGCTCAAGACTGTCTGTGCAAGAGGTCTCCAGGCCAGCCTTGTAGGTCAGGTTCTCGTTGAGGAGTCAATCCTCGGATGGGAGGAGCTTGAGCTTGAAGTTGTACGTGACTGTGAAGGCAATATGATCACTGTATGTTTCATCGAGAACATCGATCCTCTCGGCGTACACACAGGTGATTCATTCTGCTCCGCTCCTATGCTCACAATCTCTGAGGACGTTCAGAAGAGACTTCAGGAGCAGGCATACAAGATCGTTGACTCTGTTGAGGTCATCGGTGGAACAAATGTACAGTTCGCACATGACCCTGTATCTGACAGAATCATCGTAATCGAGATCAACCCTAGAACATCCCGTTCTTCTGCTCTGGCATCAAAGGCTACAGGATTCCCTATTGCCCTTGTGTCAGCCATGCTGGCAACAGGACTTACCCTCAAGGATATCGAGTGCGGTAAGTACGGCACACTGGACAAATACGTTCCGGACGGTGACTATGTGGTTATCAAGTTCGCACGTTGGGCATTCGAGAAGTTCAAGGGTGTTGAGGACAAGCTCGGAACCCAGATGCGTGCCGTTGGTGAGGTCATGAGTATCGGTAAAACCTACAAGGAGGCATTCCAGAAGGCTATCCGAAGCCTTGAGACAGGAAGATACGGTCTCGGCTACGCCAAGGACTACAATACAAAGAGCAAGGATGAACTATTGCGCATGCTTGCACATCCATCAAGCGACAGACATTTCATCATGTACGAGGCGCTCAGAAAGGGTGCTACAGTAGATGAGATTTTCGATATAACAAAGGTTAAGCACTACTTCGTTGAACAGATGAAGGAACTCGTTGAGGAAGAGGAAGCACTCGCAGCACATAAGGGCACTCTCCCATCTGACGAGGCACTCACCACTGCAAAGAAAGACGGTTTCTCAGACAGATACCTCAGCCAGATTCTTGAGATTCCTGAGGAGGACATCAGAAATAAGAGAATCGAGCTCGGAGTTACTGAGGCATGGGAAGGCGTACACGTAAGTGGAACAAAGGACAGCGCTTACTACTACTCCACATACAATGCACCTGACAGCAATCCGATAAATGAGGACAAGCCAAAGGTTATGATCCTCGGCGGCGGCCCTAACAGGATCGGTCAGGGTATCGAGTTTGACTACTGCTGCGTACATGCATCACTGGCACTTAAGAAGCTCGGATTTGAGACTATCATAGTAAACTGTAATCCAGAGACTGTTTCAACTGACTATGATACATCAGATAAGCTCTACTTTGAGCCACTTACACTTGAGGATGTTCTCAGCATTTACAACAAGGAAAAGCCAGTGGGCGTCATCGCACAGTTCGGCGGTCAGACACCTCTTAACCTTGCTTCTGACCTTGAGAAGAACGGCGTAAAGATCCTCGGTACATCTCCTGCTGTCATCGATCTTGCAGAAGACAGAGATCTCTTCCGTGAGATGATGGATAAGCTTGAGATTCCTATGCCAGAATCTGGTATGGCTACTACTGTTGACGAGGCACTTGAGATCGCTCACAAGATTGGCTATCCAGTCATGGTCCGTCCATCATACGTTCTCGGTGGACGTGGTATGGAGGTCGTATACGATGACGAGAGCCTTGACGGATATATGAGAGCTGCCGTTGGTGTCACACCTGACAGACCTATACTTATAGACAGATTCCTGAATCACGCCCTTGAGTGTGAGGCAGATGCCATAAGCGACGGAACTCACGCATTTGTTCCTGCCGTTATGGAGCACATCGAGCTTGCCGGAGTTCACTCAGGTGATTCAGCATGCATCATTCCTTCAGTACACATCACTGCTGAGAATGTTGCTACTATCAAGGAATATACAAAGAAGATCGCTGAGGAGATGCATGTCGTAGGTCTTATGAACATGCAGTACGCTATTGAGAAAGGCAAGGTATATGTTCTTGAGGCAAATCCTAGAGCATCCCGTACAGTACCTCTCGTATCAAAGGTATGTAACGTGCGCATGGTTCCTATCGCTACTGATATCATCACATCAGAGCTCACAGGAAGACCATCTCCTGTTCCAGCTCTCAAGGAGCAGCACATACCATATTACGGAGTTAAGGAGGCTGTATTCCCATTCAACATGTTCCCAGAGGTTGACCCGATCTTAGGACCTGAGATGAGATCTACAGGTGAGGTTCTCGGACTTTCAACCTACTACGGAGAGGCATTCTATAAGGCTCAGGAGGCTACACAGACTCTCCTGCCTACAAGCGGAACTGCTCTCATCTCTGTAAACAGAAAGGACAAGGATGAGGTTATCGAGATCGCTCAGCTCTTCGAGAAAGCTGGTTTCAAGATCCTTGCTACAAGCGGAACATATGCCATAATTACGGCTGCCGGAGTAAAAGCTGAGAAAGTCAAAAAGCTCCAGGAGGGCAGGCCAAACATCAATGACCTTATAACAAATGGCTCTATAGACCTGATAATCAATTCTCCGAGCGGTAAGGAAAGTGCCCACGACGACAGTTACCTCAGAAAGGCTGCCATCAAGGCAAAGATTCCTTATGTGACTACAATTGCAGGCGCAAGAGCAACCGCAAAGGGTATCCTGTACGTTCAGGCGCATGGCGACAGCGATGTGAAGTCACTGCAGGAGCTTCACAGTGAGATAAAGGCCGCTGAGTAATATCGGGCGCGGGCGGCTTTGCCGCTCAGGTGGCCCGGATTGCCAGTTAAAGGACTAGAGGCTTGCTCTAGTTTACAATTTGTTGGCCAGCAAGACCTCTCAGCATTCAAAAGTGCATAAAATTTTATCTAAAATGACAAAAACCAGGAAAAGGATACAATTTCTAATGTCTTTGTATCCTTTTCCCGGTTTTATTTTAATTTGCGAAAATATTATGCGCTTTTTATTGATTACACTTCTCGCCAAACTACCCTTCTCGCCAAACTACCTACACTGAGAGTCGAACATTTGTTTGATGTGATATATGCGGTGCTACCCTATTCGGTAGGCGGTTAGCCTTCATCACAGGAGTTTATAGCCATAATCAGCTTTATGCATCACTTGCTTTGCTCTTGATTATGCCGTTGGCTCTAAGAGCAATGATAAGACACAAAAATAACCGCCCAGTCCTAACAAACTTTAGCGGTTACTTTTGTATCCAATAATATCAGGGCTAACCGTCTATCGGTTGCACCTTTTGATATTATATTAGCATTCTCCACCCCCTTCATGTCAAACGTATATTAACTCATATTTTCCATATCTCACTGAAACTTGCTCATCATTTCCTCAAACAACTCAGGCCTGAGTAAGACAAGTCCGCCGTGTCCGAGTTCCGGTAATACTTCAAACTCCGTCTGAGGTAGCCTGCGCCTGATATACGCTATATCATTTTTCCGCTCTTTTTCTTCATTCTTTGCGTACCAATAATGGATGTGCGTATCAATCTTCGGAACAGGATCCGGCACCTTATAGTTATTGCACGATTCAAATGTTCGCCACAGTGTTTTGCTGCTGCAATGTCTCAGAACATCCGCAACATACTGCAGATCTTCCTTGGAATAGTCGTCTGTAGCAAATGCCTTTTCCAGCAAAGCCACACCGCCTGCTCTGCCTATCATCATCATTAGATAATCCTTGAGCGCAATAAAGCGTGTCACGATCCATGGCAACTGATACGGTGTGATTCCGCCGTCTATTACACAATGCTGTATTCTAACCTTCTGTCCCAGCGCAACCATAAGCGCAACGGAACCGCCCATAGAACAGCCATATACAGCATATATCTCCGTGAATCCCTTCGCCTTGATCCAGTTATTTAAGTCTGATGCAATCTGCTCCACGCTTGTAAAGTCATTGTCATTGTCAAAATCATAACCCGGAAGTGCCGGAACCAGCAGATGATAATTCTTTTCTAACAGAGGAATTACATTCTCAAAGTAATCCCACTTCACAACAGATGGATGTATCAATATTATCGTTTCTTTATTCTCTTTTCCGAACTCATGGATAGTCATTGTATTTTTCCTTCCTCATACCATATTCTTTCTTTAGATCATGATGAAAATATTAAACTCTTGCCATCATGATCCAATTCAACGCTCAACAATTACGCATCATGCTGATACACTTGTCCCCATCATGCCGCCTGCCGGCTCAATGAGGGCATTCGCATAAAGAGTGCATATTCAACAATTGTCTCTGATATTTTTCACCGCCATTACAATCATTGCCATTGCAATACCAATCAGAAACATAATCCCAAATACTATAAGTAAAAATGCTATTGTATTTACCATTTCAAGCTCCCCTCATACAAATATTTGCCGCATTTATCAAATGCCGCAATCAGATCAAGGAAACGCTGGTCAAATGACTCCTCGTAGAATCCATATTCCTCGAATCTGCCTGGAATTGCAAGTGCATCGTAAATCCACAGGCTAACATTGTGAACATTGGACTCTAGTCCATTTTAACGTCATTTTATCAGTGTGACATGGAAATCACAGCATTCATCACCCTGACCAAGGGTCTTGGTACGCTGAAGCTGGCCTCCTTCATTTCTGTAATTTCTCTCATCCATATTGCACAGGCACGGAACGAATTCAAAGCAGTTTTCCCTCTTGCCCAGTTTGCATATTCCACATTCCGTATAAGTGTTATAGAATTCGTCTACACCTTTCTCGTAGTGGAATTTCCAGTCAAGCTCATACTTTGATGTCTGGCTTGCTATGCTCTCCTGCACCTTTTTGTCCTGAACATTGTCAGTGAAGAGCGTACACTTCTTGTTCTCATGCGCCTTCACCATGAAAGGCGAATCGAACACCGCAGTGACCATCTCATCCACAACTTCAGGTGTGATCCTATCCGGCTCTGCCTTGTGCAGTGAAAATACAAATGCTGCGATATACAGGTTCATCTCCAGTGAGCTTCCACCTATATCGGGAGTTCTGAGAAGCATCTCCTTGTACTCTCTCTTCACGGATCTTTTATATCTCTTCATGTCCATATCAGGATATATCTGCGCAAGCCTTGCAAGTGCCTGCTTAAAACACAGCAGTTCCACAGCTTTTGCATACATTCCATATTTCAACATTTTAATCGCCTGCCCTTTTTATTCCTGTATCCATTCCTTAAGTGCGGCTGAGAGTCTTCTGTCTATATCCTTTCTCGTCGCCTCGCACTCATTTGGATAATCCTTTGCAGCCTTGAATATAAACTTCATGACGAATTTCAGTCCAACCGGAAGTGCCATACGAAGCATCGATTCCGGCAGAACAAAATGAGTTCCATGCTCATACACAAGCGGCACATACTCACATGTATGTGGACGCTCCTTCAGTCGCAGATCCATTCTGCGGATGTATTTGCCCGCCTCCCAGAACGAGTCGTCGTCTGCACCAATCAAAAACAGCTTTCCCCTTATGTTCTCGACCTTGATCATTTCCTCTTCTGTGTGTTCTCTGGCCTTCTCCGAATCGATAAACAGACAGGTACTGCGCTCAATGTCGCCGGAGCCCTTTGTCTCCTCCTCGATTTTCTGCCAGTACACAGGATGCTCATACACAAATGGCATATAAGCAAGAGGCTCACCTCTCCACGAAAGAGTCGATGCACCCGGTATCGGCCATTCCTTACATCCGTCTTTTTTGCCCTGTTCAAATCCCTGCCATACAAAGTCACTTGCCGTAAGTCCAAATGTCAATGTGATATCAGGAAAATACGATGCCGCAACAATGGAATCCATTCCAGCCGTACTCATTCCCATGATTCCTATTTTCCGGTTTCCATGACTTTTCAGCCATGCAATAGCCGTCTCTATTCTCTCAAGCGGATTATTTACATGGCTGTAATTCTTCTTTCCGGGAGATATGCAGAGTGCGTTCACACCATTTTTGTGCAGCCACTTCGCTCCGCACTTTGCCATAAAATCATTCGGATCATCTCCAAACAGTCCTATAAATGCACAGTCAGCCCCATTTGGATTCTCGTAATATGTTCCGTAGAATCCGTCCTTCTCGATCTCAAAAAACTGTTTTTTCACAACTTTTTCCTCCATTATCTACAGTAGATCAACCATTTTCCTTACCTATCCTCATGTTAGTCATTGCTAACTGTATTGTCAACGATTTATGTGATTTTGCAGACAAAAAAGCATTTTTTCAGTCGATCATCCTACTACCATGGTTCGTTGAATATATTTTACACATTTTCGTGCCAGGGGCCTCCATATGAGCTACAGATACTTATCGATCTATGGTTTTGGTACAATGGCGCCGATTGGGATAATATCCCCACAAGCAGGGATTCGTTGGGACACTGAACTTGATACAATTTAACCATATTTTTCCTAGGAGTGTTCAAAGGGGGTTCATTTGCCCCCCCCTTGAGAAATGTCACTTGCAGGCATAAAGAAAGGCAGACAGTCTTGTTATAAGATCACCTGCCTGTTGATTATTCTTATGCTATTTTCTGTATCTTGTCAGTCCGACAAATTGGAATTTACACCCTTCTCCTTGTGTGAGTATCTTATCTTATGCTTTACCAACAAATTAAATACACAACAATCAGTATTGTATGGAACAATCAACATACATTTTTGCAGAACGAATATAACAAAAATTTTCACTATCCGTATATGGCAAGCTGATTCTGCGTTTATCATTGCGTTCACATAATACGAAATATACATCTATGTCTATTCCATCTTGTTTAGCCTTATCTTTTAATGTTCTCACAAGATAATTATATTTTCGTGTGTCCGTAATACTATATACAACTCTTTCATGTGGATTATAACTTCTTGTAAAAATTTCCCCAGTTGGATTTTTTATATCCTGGCGCTTAAAAAAACTATATGTAGGCGTGTATTCATAAGTGTATGTCATTCTTCTTTGACCGTTAGATACAGAATAATCACCCTTTCGAGCTTGTCTAAGAAGATTTGATTTGATATTTTCATAGGCTCTATCTACTTCATAATCAATACATCTCTTATCTGTTTCCCACTGTTCATCAGAAGCTTGTTGTGGTGTCAAAGTGTTTTCTTGAAGTTCTGCTTTAAATCCAGTAAGATTAGGATTATTGATAAGTTTTTTTTCAATATTTTTTTGAACCGGTTGTGTATTTGTGTTGTTTAAAGAAGTATTGCTATTATTTATATTATTTATATTATTTATATTATTTGTATTATTGCTTTGCGAAGTATTATTTGAACACGCCCATACTACAAATATTGCTACTGCTATCACAACAAGCAATAACCAAGGACAATATGCCACCATTGCCATTATACCCAATACAAGTAATGCCCCTCCTACAAATTTTAATATGGCAATCAATAAGGAGGAATCTCCACAAAACAGAGCACCAATAATTGCTATAAATATCAAAAATAGAAATGCCATATGTTATCCCTCACTATTTTAATATTCATTCTTTCCATTCAGAATGCTGACTAATAATTTTTTCGATATAATCTTTTAGTTCACCGCTATCTTCTTCCCAGAGATAAGCACCTTTACACATATAATCAAATTTTGTATTTGAGTTTATTGTCATATCTCCAAATGAAACAGAATAATTAATTTCATCCTCATAAATTTCTTTTGAAAAAGTTAATGCCATATCACAATACAATGGCTGATGTATCACGCTAGACATACCATATATATGATCAAAATTACTATAGAAAAATTCTGCACTCTGATCCATATTGATTTCTCCATCATCAGGATATAAATATCCCCCCGCTTGTAGTTGCTTAATCAAACTATAAACAAAATCTTTTCTTTGTGTTGGTTCATTAACAAAGAAATCACATATATTGCAATTTAGTTTTTCAGCAAGTAATGACAAAAAAATCATAAGTTTATCCATAATCGGCATATATGACCAACTGATCTTTGGAACTGCATTGGTTCGATAATCATTATTCATAGTGTTTTCGCACTCTGTTAATATTTCATATATATCTTTTTTGTTTTTCATAGCAATAATCATTACATTAGACATGACTATATTTGAATATACAAAATGATGTGTATCAATCAATTCATCTACTCCATAACCACCGCCCAATTTATTATTTAAATCTATCAATTCCCTTTTAAATTTATTTTTTCTATCTTCACTATTGCTATTTTCGGACCAAGCATTTTCCTTTTTACATTGTCTCTCTTGTTCAGCCAATTTATCATAATATTTCAAATCATCATATTGCCCATAGCGACTGTATCTTATCATATGCATTCCTGCATAATTGTTATTATATCCCATATAATGAGCCTTCCTATTTTAGATTTTTTAGTTTTTCTTGAAGTTCCGCAATTTGTGCTTCAATAGCCTCTTTTTCAAAAATCTTTTTATTATATTCCTCGTCTGGAATCCATTCCATTATCTCGCCTGGTTGAACCTGTAAATATTCGCAAACTTTGTTAAGTGTGTCTGAATTTATATTTTCGTTTTTAAAAAAGCGCGTAGGCATATTCTGAGAAAGTCCTGCTTTTCGCAAATCACTCCATGCCATTTTGCGTTCTTTTAACATTTCATCAAGTTTATAATATACAATCATTTTTTCATGTCCGCTCCTTTGTTTACACATAGTTCTAACACATCTATTATACCTTATATCGTCAGATTCGCATATCCATTTTATGTCATATTTCTGCAATATAAAAGGTCAAACCCGTCAAGCCCGATGGTAACTGACGAATCTGACCTTTTGTAATCAAATTTTTATATTCACTTGCACCAGACACCTCTTACGTGAGATTTACATTATTACTATTTTGCTCTTGTATTATTTTCTTTAGTTTCTCTGGCGTTATTATGTCATTTTTCTTTCTATGAATCATCCTATGACAATTGGAACATATTGTTACAAGATCCGTTTCTGGATTAGGAATCAATTTTTCGTCTAGCGAGAATAATGGCTTTTTATGATGTACCTCGATATAATTTTCTCCAATATATCCATACTTATTCTTAAAATCAAAACCACAAATTTGACATTTCGTTCCGTGTATTTTTATTGCAGTTTCTCTATATTTTAAAACCCTCTCATATCTTGTGGTATAAAACTCAATCCTATTTCCTTCTGCCTTATTAATAACAAACGATTCGTTACTTCCCAATATGGGAATGTGTGCTTTTTCCCTTTCTTCACATAATTTGTTTATAGCATCCATATACATCTCTGGAACATTTTGTGCAACAGAGTTAAACTTCTTAAAATCTTTCCAAATTTTCTGAATATCTAATTTTGTAATTGTGTCTTCAAAGACCATAATGTCCTCTAGGTAATAAAAGGCTTCTCTTCCCCATCCTCTTTCTTCCCATTTTAAGTCGACAATCGCCTTTCCTATAATTTTTCCTTTATACTGAAACAAAAATAGATTTTTTCTACAAACATCCATTATCGAATATGAATTAAAATATAAATTTGAAATAAGATTACCACTTTCCAACCCATTTGCAATCTCTAACTTTGCAATATATTCTGTTTCAAAATCAAACATAGATAATGGAAATATTCTGATACTACTCAATTCTCTCATAGGCATTTCTCCTAGTATTATATCTTCAATCTCAATAATACACATCTATTATATCTTATATGGGCAAATTCGCATATCCATTTTATGTCATATTTCAGTAATATAAAAGATCAAACCCGTCACGCCCGATGGTTACTGACGAATCTGACCTTTTATAATCAAATTTCTGAATTTTTTCTTCTATTATAATATGTATCAAATCAGGATTTAATTTATCTCGTTTTATTTTAAATCCGTTCTTGAAGATGAATCGTATATCATCCTTGGCATTTACCACCACTTCCTGCACCAGACTGCTCCATAGTCCCTCATCGAATTCTTCTACCAAAGCACCCTGCTTTTCCAATGCCCGGATGAATCCCTTAAATAATTCTCTCTGAGCCTTTTTACTTTCAATCTGTTCTGAAATCTTGTCATACTCTGATTTGATGGTATTGTACCTTTCTGTAAGGTTGGCATACCTTCTTTCATATTCATTCTGGTCAAGTGCCATCCGGCTATTCTCTGCTATGGCTGTCTGCATCTGCTCTGCAATAATATTCAGTTCTGCAAGCTTATCACCTAATTCCTTATCAAGGTCACCGCCTATCCTGCTAATTGTATTGACCTGAACCTCTGAGCGATTCCCTTTATATGGATGCCTCAGCCATGTGATAAGCGCAAAGGCAGCCATCGGCATAGTCATTCCTAGATAAGTTATCATTTCGCCTTAATAGGCAAATGCATATGAAATGATTCCATACAGCAAACTGAATACTATCATCAAGAACTGCCCTATAGGATTTCCTTTCGCATTCAAAAGAATGGATGTCACACCTATGAGTGATGCGACAAGCGACAGGACGCCATTGCCGCCAAACATGCAGAACGCTACGAGAATCAACGCCACGGAGAATACCCACAACATTATCTCGCCCACTGAGAAATAGTTAATTACTTTTTTCATCTAAAAACCTCCTTCAAACAAAAAAGCACCCGTAAACACATCTTCAAAGACCTAATGATGTGTTTGCGGATGCCATTTGCATTTATTATCTCTATCGAATTTCTGTTGTTGATACTAAAGAGCATATCTATGTCTTTTCCAATCAAAAGCTGTTCAGGTTGTGGCTGAAATAAAGTATTTTAGATTACTCAACAGGTCCACCCCAAGACGTAAATCTATCTGCATATGTGTCAAGATCAGCCACACTTACAGTCAATTTTCCATCTGTATTTTTATAGTCAATATAGGTTGGATTACACCCTCCTGATGTCTCGCCCACGCTGTCCATAGTGAATGTATTTCCACAGTTCTGGCATACCAGCTTTCCGTCCTGCTCCTTGAAATATGCCATTGGTGAAGGATTACATACCTGGCAAGTATTGAGTGACAGGCGTGTTGTCCCGTCAGATGCCTTAACAGCGATAAGCTGGATATTTGTTCCATTTGAATCGTAGTTTACATACAGCGGATCAGAAGTCAATGTATCTGCATCAATTGCAATCTCGCCATTTTCCACTACAGGAGTTACATATACAGCATTTTCACTCTTCTCTGTGGTTGCTTCAAGCTTTCCACTACCTGATGAAGTTGAATTTCCTGACACATTTGAACTTCCTGATGCACTTGTATTTCCTGACGTATTTGAACTTCCACAGGCTGTCAGCATAGATACCACAAGTAATGTCATTATAACTGTAATTATTTTTCTGCTTAACACTAATTTCCTTGTCATTGTTTTCTTCCTCATTATCTCATTCTCCTTCTCTGCCAATGATATTTATCTTGCCATTTATCATTCCCATCCAGCATGTATACTGAACAGTCCCCGGTTCTCTCGGTGTAAATTCAACCACATTCTCGCCTGGTGTAAATTCATGAGTTATGCCATAAGCACTCAATATCATTTTATAATTGCACCCGTTGATGACTTCCTTCGGCACATTTATTGTCCATTTGACTGGAATTCCGCTATAAACTGTAATCTCCGGGTAACTTCCAAAGTCCAGTTCACTGCTTACATATTGCACATCGCCTGATTCTGATATCTCTGCCACGTTTAACTCTTCCGTGTTTTCTGATAAAGTGGCTGTTCTGTTCATATTAATTCCAGACAGGCTTAATCCCTGTGAAAGCATGCAAGTCCTAGAACCACAACAAGAATACATCCTGCACGCATGACAATCTTTGTATATTTCTTGCCAAGTGCAGACACGATACTTCCAAATCCAAGCATCAAGGGAACTGTACCCAGGCTGAACATCAACATTGCAAATGCTCCTGATACAGGATTGCCTGAGCCAAGAACTATGATCTGCATGGACTGCATGGGGCCACATGGCATCAATCCATTCAGCAAGCCTACAAAAAATGGTTGTTTTTCTATTATCTTTCTCCTGATTATTTTATTTGCAAGTTTGTTCGGAAATCTTATCTGAAACTTTCTCAGTACAGGAATAACTCCCAGCATGTTTATTCCCATTATCACCATAAACAGGCCTGCTATTATCTTCAATATTCCCTGCAGGATCAGTGGGATTCCTGTCTCTGACCCACCTGTTAAGATCAGGCTGATTCCGCCAAGCAAGAAGCCAATTACTGTATAAGAAATCACCCGCCCTGTATTATACAGCAATGATGGCATAATTGCTCTGCTTTCATTTCCGCTTTCATCTTTCCCGGAAGGTATACATTGCGACAGATTGATACCTCCGCACATTGCTATACAGTGAACCGATGTAAGTAGTCCCACTACAAACAACATGCCATAGCTCATCGCTTGATCAGCAAGCATCGATGGAACAAGCATGTTCAGAACACCAAATCTCTGTAACACAGCGTCAGTATTTCATTATCAAACTCAACTTCCGCCTGCCCCTTGTTGCATGAAACATTAACTTTTGAAATTCCTGTCGTATTTCGTAAAGCCTGCTCTATCCTGTTCTGACAGTTGACACATGTCATTCCCTCAATCAATAGGACTTTTTTCTCCAAATTTTCTGCCCATATAAAAAAGCAGCCAGACAAAATTTTGCCTGACTGCTGGTAGGTGCTCACACAATTATTATAAATATTTACTTCTATTGAACCCTACAGTTCCTTGTGGCGTGCAAAGTAATCCTTTGTCTCTGCCACAACCACACTGCTGAGTGCAAGCAGTGCTATGATATTCGGAATCGCCATGAGTCCGTTGAATATATCAGCGATAGTCCATACAGCCTTAACTGTCATGTATGGTCCGATGAATACGCAAAGTATGTATAACCAACGATAGATCTGAACTGAAACCTTGCTGCCGTTTGTGAGGTACTCAAGACATCTCTCACCATAATAGTCCCAACCAAGGATAGTTGTAAATGCGAAGAATACAAGGCAGATCATCAGGATGAATGCTGCAACCTGACCTGGCATAAAGAAAAGTCCCTTCTGGAATGCATCAGTTGTGACTGCGATTCCCTCAAGGCTGCCATCCTGCCAGCTTCCCATCATAACGATTGAAAGACCTGTCATTGTACATACGATGATAGTATCAATAAATGTACCTGTCATTGTTACAAGTCCCTGACGAACAGGCTCCTTTGTCTGAGCTGCTGCTGCTGCGATAGGTGCAGAACCAAGGCCAGCCTCATTCGAGAAGATACCACGTGCAACACCCTTCTGCATGGCTATTGCAAGACTTGCTGTAACACCACCTGCAAATGACATAGGCTTAAATGCGCACTTGACTATTGTTTCAAATGCAGCTGGAACTTTATTTATATTAACTATGATAAGAACCAGACACACCACGATGTAGAGAACTGCCATGAATGGTACTATAATCTGAGAAACCTTTGATATTCTCTGGATTCCACCGATTACAACAAGTCCTACAAGGATTGCAAGAATAAATGCTGAGATGACGATGGCTATTGAGTAGTCATTTCCAAAGATTGATACTGTATTTGCCTTGTCAGGATCAAAGAAAGCCTGAACTGCAGAAGCAATACCATTTACCTGTGTAAATGTACCGATACCCATAAGACCTACGCATGCTCCGAAGAATGCAAATATCTTTGCAAGCCACCTCCACTTGTGACCCATACCGCTCTCAATGTAATAGAAAGGTCCTCCGAGAACGTGTCCATCCTCGTCAATCTTTCTGTACTTTACAGCAAGCAGTCCCTCTGAATACTTTGTTGCCATTCCAAAAAGCGCTGCGATCCACATCCAGAAAAGTGCTCCGGGACCACCGGCAAGGATACCTATAGCTGTTGCTACTCCTACGATATTACCTGTACCGATAGTTGCTGAAAGTGCTGTACATAACGCGCCAAAGCTCGTCACCTCTCCTGTACCGTCTTCCTCATTCTTAATCATGAATCTCAGTGCCTTTGGCAGATGAACTATCTGAAGGAACTTAAGTCTGATCGTCAGATAGATTCCGCAGACGATGATGAGTATTATGAGTGGCAAGCCCCAGACAATATCATCAACTTTGCCTAAAAAGTTTGTGAATGCGTCCATGTTACTCCTCCTATTTTTTATTTATAATTCACAAGTGTAAATTATAGCATAAAAATTCTTAAATAAAAACGAAAAAACACGCATTTTCAAGATTTTTCTTGGTTTTTTGCATGTTTTTTCGAATATTTATTTATTATATTACGAAATCTCGTCCATCTATATTCTTTACCGTCTCTTTGCCATATGTGGTTTGTCATTACTTCTTATAAGCATCCACACAAGCGAACTGACAAGAAGGAGTATTGGATAAAACAAATTTGGGATTATCTGGAATGCTGATATCTCATGTCCCAGCTCCGACACCGCTGATATTGCAACCAGCATCTGGGCACCGTAAGGAATGATTCCCTGGAATATGCATGAAAATGTATCAAGCAGCGACGCTGATCTCTTCGGGGATATACCATAATCCTCTGCCATCTCCTTTGCTATCGGATTTGCCATGACTATCGCGACCGTATTGTTGGCTGTGGCTATGTCCATGGCTCCAACCAGAAGTCCGATTCCGAGCTGACCTCCCTTGTCACCCTTGAACACCTTCTTTATAGCCGAAAGCAGCGCCTCAAATCCGCCATACTCTCTGATGAGTGAACACATGGCAGCCACAAGTACAGCTACCATACTCGTCTCGAACATTCCCGCTGCACCGCTTCCCATATTCGTCAGGAGATCCACTGCTGCCGTCTGCCCTGTGGCAAGCATGATGATGGAGCCTGACACGATTCCAACTATCAGGACTACAAACACATTAAATCCCACTATTCCTCCTATGAGTACCAGAACATAAGGTATGATCTGTATCATATTATAATCATGTTGTACTACTCCGCCTATCTCAGTATTGAATGACTTAACCAAGATTACTATGAGCGTCACAATCGCTGCAGGAAATGCTATCCAGAAGTTTGCCCTGAACTTATCTTTCATGGCACACCCCTGACCATTACATGCTGCTATGGTCGTATCCGATATGAACGACAGGTTATCTCCGAACATCGCACCGCCCATGATGGACGCCACACAGAGCGGCAGATTAAATCCTGACGCATCGGCAACTGCAACTCCTATAGGCGTCAGAAGTGTTATTGTTCCAACAGACGTTCCCATAGCTGTTGAGACAAAGCACGCTACAACGAACAAAACTGCCACGGAAAATCTCGCCGGAATGATACTCAGCATAAAGTATGCCACACTCTCGGCACTGCTCCGCCCCACGACTCCCACAAATATTCCCGCCGTCAGGAATATGAGCAGCATGGTTATAATATTTTTGTCTGTAAGTCCATTTGCCATGATCTGAAGCTTCTCATCAAAGCTTACCTTTCTGTTCTGCATACATGCCACAAATATCGCCACCATAAAGGCAACCACTATTGGAATATTGTAAAATCCCATCGGGATCTTCAGCACGTACTCAAACAGTATTCCAAGTCCCAGATACAGGACAAGAAAGACGTATATCGGTATCAGTGCCGCACCATTTGACTTCTTCATAATTCTCCCTCTTCTTTCAATATTTTACCTAAATCGTATATCTTTTAATTGAACCTTTATTCTGCCATGGTATACAAGATACACCGCGTGGACTCCCTCTGGGAAATCCACTTTGTTCTCGCACCATCTCCACTCTGTCTCTGAGATATCTTCAGATACAGGTATATCTATTCTTCCGATACTCTCACTATCTTCTGTCACACATATGTCAAAGTATCCTTCTACATTCTCTGCCAGATCGTTTGCATCCTTGAGCTGCTCCTGATTCTCGCATCTCTCGTCTACCCTGACAGGTCCCTCATACACCACCTTGTTGGCATCCGTCTCATATCTGACATTCACGCCAAATGTACTGCTGCCCCCAAGCGCAAAATACTTATACCCTATGAGTGTTCCATCCTCTATCTCCGCAATAAATCTATCCTCACCCTTGTTCGTCACATTTGGGAATTCTATCGTGTATATACTGTTGGAGCCGTGCGGCATATGTCCATTTGTCAGGTTGCATGCTATCACCGCTGGATACGTGCCATTTGCCACAAGCGGTCCATTGTTCAGTCCGCAGCTCGTAACCTCCACCTGGTCTATGTGTCCATCCGCAGCTATATAGATCTTCTCGGCACAGGCCTGTCTGCTGTAGTCCGACTTATGTGTGAGCCTGTGATAGAACACGTACCACTGACCATCTATGCACTCTATACTTCCGTGCGTGGTTCCGGTCATATTCAGCTTGTTCTCGAAACTTCTTCCCTTATATCCCACATCGCCATTTGACACTATAGTGCCACCAAATGTAAATCCGTGATCCGGATAATCGCTCACCGCATAGCACAGCTCATGGTTCTGCCATGACGAATAAACAAAGTAGTATTTGTCTCCCACCTTTCTCATGGATGAACCCTCAAAAAATGGATGCTCCTCAAATGATGTGCCCTTCACAGCGTAAGGAATGATGTGCCTCGGTTCTTCCTTGACCGTCAGCATATCGTCCTCAAGCACCACCATGATCGGTCCCATGATGCTGTCCTTGTAGCCAAGTATCTCCTCCTTTGTTCTTCCAAACATAGATACCTCATCATCCAGCCTGCCATTTGTCAAAAAATCAGGCTCCTCCTCGTATCCGTACTGGGTTCCGTAGAATATCCTGATGGTTCCGTCATCATTCATGGCTGCCGGATCAAAGCAAATGTACTTCTTCATCACAGTGCCGTCCTTGTAATGCACATGGCCAAGATATTCGTATTTGCCCGCCGGCGTATCGCACACAGCCACACTGATCGGACCTGTGTATCCGCCGTAACCGTAGTCACCGCCCATACAGTAATACAGATAATATCTGCCATCATTCCCCCTCACAACATCTGGCGCGTACATATACTTCAGCTCCGGGTATGCCGGATCCTGGCTCGCCCTGTATGTAATGCCCTCGCATCGCCAGCTTGTCAGATCTTTTACCGGCGCGGAGTACACCACATAATCCTGCATACAGAACGTGTAACCGCCCTCCTTATCGTGAGATCCATAATGATAAACCCTGTCGCCCCATACATGCGGCTCGCCGTCAGGTATGTACTCATTCAACGGCAAAAAAGGGTTGTAAACCTGCCTGTTCATATATCTTCTCCTTCTTGTATCAATTTTTTCTGTTCCCCTAAAACAATAAATCCCCAACATGATCCGCGTCATCTACAGACATGTTGGGTTCTCATATTTACAAGTATATTTAATAAAACTTTTTTAGTCAACAAGCACTTATAAAAAAGGATGCATCTGCTCGCAGAGTTTCTTCTCAAGCTCTATGAGTCTCTTCGTCTTATCCTTCGCCCTGTCATCCGCCGCCTTATATTCGTTTAGATATTTATTCAGCGACTTCACACCCATATTGCAGCCATCCGTCATAAGCTCCGCTATGGTATTGTCCGACTCATCCACTATGAGTTTCACATTTGTCTTGATCCATGACATGCCCTTTGCTATTGGATTTGGATCCTTGCCATCGTCATGGTACTCATCCAGTAGTTTCTGTATCTCCTGTTTTATTGCGTTGTGCTCCTCCTTACATTCTATAAGTATCTTCTTCATTTTCGCCGCATGCACATACCCAAGCACCTCATCAATAGACGAAACACCCATCTTGATCCCGGCATCACATTCCCTGAGCAGCTTTATTGTGTCTGGTGATATCATCCCATATACCTCCTTAGCCTGTATATGAGTATGTTACCCGGTGTTTGAAAATTATATACTCTGCTAAACAATCCTTTTTGGAGAGTTTCCTCATATGTATATACAAAGGCTTTCATAAATGTTACAATCCATCTAAATCAGCAAATGAAAGGATCGTTAAAGGGGGCTATTTTATGAACACATTTATACATCAGCCATCAACAAAATCACTTCTTGACGAACTTGATAAGGGTATTGATGATATGGAGTCTGGTAACGAAGCTTCTATTGATGATGCATATAGAATAGTTACCGACATGGTGAATCAATATAAACTTAAAAGAATATAAATTCATAATTACAAATGAAGCACTCCATGACATAATCGACATTGAAATATATATATTATGCCAATTTGGAGATAACCGACAACAAAAGTTTCATAATCAAATATTCAACGAAATATCTGATCTTTCATTATCTGCTTTTGCTTATTCTAACTATTCTTGAAGATCAAAAAAATTATACTTACCCAGTCTATCATTGAACAAACCTCCACAACACAATTGACACCCCACCCCATAATCTTTATACTGTTATTACAAATGTAGTATTAAAGGAGTATAATCTATGAAACACATTCCCCAGATTTCCGAAGCTGAATATGAAGTTATGAAGGTTATATGGAAATATGCCCCTATAAGCACAAATGACATTACTGACAAACTGTTGCAGACCACTTCATGGAATCCTAGGACTATCCAGACTCTCATCAAAAGACTTTCTGATAAGTCCGCCATCTCCTATGAGAAAAAGAGCCGCATGTTCGTCTACTCCCCTGTCATCAGTCAGGAGGAATATCGAAAACATGAAAGCTCATCTTTTCTAAAGAAGTTTTTCAATGGACACATATCCGACATGGTTTCTGCGTTTGTGGATAGTGATGAGCTTAGTGCTGATGATATAAAGGAACTTCAAGACATATTAAATGGAAAAGGCACCGGGAGGAAATAAGGCTTGACTGAATTTTTCACACATTTTTTTATCAGCAATATATCCATAAGTTTCTCTCTGCTGCTACTGATATTTGTTCGATTTATGTTCAGAAAACAGCTAACATGTAATGGCAGATACAACACCATATATATTGTGCTGTTTCTTCTCGTAATTCCATTTATCCCTGTAAATAATTCATTTATATTCCAGGCCATAGGTTTCATACGATCATTATTTAACAGAAGTACTTCTGCCGCAAATACAGTTACTCCTTTGCCTATCAATGCCAACCTTTCATCGAATGTGAACTGGATGAACGACTTTGCTGTATCTGTAAACAGTACATCTACAATATATCCAAAGCTCCTTTTTATTATCTGGCTTGCCGGAGTTTACATATTTTCCATCCGTTTAATAGTGTCAGGCATATCACTATACAAGCTGAAAAAATCTGCTGTTCCAGTCACCGACGATACTGTCATATTGAATATATATTCGGAATGCCTTGAGCTCTGCAATGTGCGCAGATACAAACCGAAATTATATTACTCCTCTGCTTTATCTGGGGCGGTCATTGTAGGTGTATTCCGCCCTGTTATATATATTCCACGGCAAATCAACGACTGCATATCCGATTACACAATAACCGACCTGAGACATATTTTGTTACATGAACTACAACATTTTAAACGCAGAGACAATGCCGTGAATATGTTTATCTGCATATTCTGCATACTGTATTGGTTCAATCCTGTTGTTATATACACATTACATACAGCAAGACATGACAGAGAAAAAGCATGTGACAATGATGTATTGCAGTGCCTCGGTCAAAACTATGCCGCGAAGTATGGGCAGACCATCCTCCGTGCGGCTGCAAGCAGATTCAGTAGTTCATCATCGCTATCATTCAAGAGCAAAAGCAGGAAAAATTTACTTAAAACAAGGCTTCAGCTTATTGTTGATTTCAAACCTGTCACCAACAGAGAAAAACGGAAATGTATATATGCATTTTCCATTATCATATTGCTGATGACTGTATGTGCGCCATTATCTGTATATGCTCTGGATGATACACAATACAAGGATTTTGCCCCGATGAATCTGGAATCCTTGGATCTATCCAGCTACTTTTCTGACTACAACGGCTGTTTTGCTCTGTACGACAAGGGAAATGATAAATGGTATATCTATAACCAGGACAAAGCCCTATGCCGCACTTCACCGGATTCTACATATAAAATATATGACGCAGTGATGGCTCTTGAACATGGCATCATAACTTCCGACAACTCATTTATGCGCTGGGATGGGAGCACTTACCCTTTTGATGCCTGGAACACAGACCAGACACTTCGATCTGCCATGACCGGATCTGTAAACTGGTATTTTGACAATCTGGATGCAGCTATGGACCACACAGATGTGAAAAATTTTCTCGGTCTTATTGAATATGGAAATCAGAATATCAATTCAGCTCAGAACTGTTACTGGCTGGAATCCTCTCTGACTATATCCCCGGTAGAGCAGGTAGAACTGCTATGTCACCTGAAAAATAATGATTGGAAGCTGTCTAAGACAAATGTGGATACAGTCATAGAGTCCATGTTTATTGCAAACTCAGATGGAAAAAGTCTGTATGGCAAGACAGGTACCGGCAGAGTTGATGATATAAATATAAACGGCTGGTTCGTCGGATTCATTACATCTAATGATAATGATTACTTTTTCGCCACGAATATATCACTTTCTGAAAATGACAATCAGTTTTTATCAGCGGACGGACTTTCCGCATCGAAGATCTCTCTGTCAATACTGCGTGATCTCGGAATATATGCCTATGGATATCAGTCAGAATAAACCGGTATGTCACATTCCATCTTCTCTATATGATTTGACATATATTTGAAAGTACCATCTTCTTCCGGTTTTACTGTAAGTGTATTTCTAAATGCAATGTCCGATCCTTCGTCAGCCCACACCGCATCAACAATAAGCGAAACCGTTCCATCATCGTTGTAGGAATAGTCCACAACCTCTCCAAATGGTGGATACTGTTTTCCTAGAATGACCTGATATCTGTACGAATTTTTTTCTGAATTGTAATCACAATTATCCCTCAGCTCCGTCACAGTGACAGGGAACATTGACAACATAACAGACTCATATTTGTCTGCATCTATCCATCCACCATCAGGTTTCAGATTTTCACCAGTGTACAGTCTGTATATATCATCAAACATACACGGCACAAGTATATCTGATGCATTTGACTCATCCCAATCGATAACAAGCATATTGTAATTCACATAACTAAGCCCATACACATATTTTCTTGTCAGTTCCCTGCATTCATCCGTCAACGGACTGACTCTGAAATACTCCTTCAGCCCACCATGAGCTATTATATTTGAATATGTATATATAAAGTAGCCTTTTTGTGTGAGTTTCATATCTTTTAAATCCCGTATGCCAGTCGCTATAAACTTCCAGTCATGATTCTCGAATTTTGCTGTGTTGAAAATCATCTGTATCCGGCTGTCATCATACACAAATGTCATCTCCGTCACGCTTGCATCCCTGTTTACCCTATATACGCAAATGTAATCACGCCCTCCACCATCTGTATAATTTCTATAAAAAGACTGAAATAGCTGATAATTATACATATTAGTATCATCAGCAAAACATATCAGTCCACTGCTTCCTAAGATGTCTACTGCATCATATATTAAATCACTATTATTCGAAATATCTTCATCCTCATACAACTTTCTTATGGCATCTGACTGTAATATTCTTATTATATTTACTTTAACATTCTCCATTTCGTCATCGGATAACAGACTATCATCAATAACATTTCCATTCTGATTTATTGTGATGGTCTTTTCTGTATCTCCGTAGTACTCCTGCCACTCTTTATCAGAAAGTCTGTCTCTATACCAATATATCCCCTCTTTGTTCATCGTCAGAACATCATTTGACACATACTCAAATCCATCATTTTCTTTCTCCTTTATTGCAACCTTATGTGTAAATAATCTGCCACTCTCATCTTTCTCCGAAACAGCATTTACTATGAGGGTTATTGTTCCGTCAGCATTATACTCAGCATCCACTACCTCTGGAAATGGAACCAATGGTGTTACACTGTGATCAAACATCCCCCTCGTTCTGTACTGATACATTTGTCTGGACACATCATATACATTGACATGCTGAAGTACATCTGTAGACACAGGCAAATACTCCTGAAACACCTTCTCGTATAACTTCCCTTCTATCATATATGTAACCCCCTCGTCCGAATAGGGACTAGACATACCATATTTCATTTTGTAAAGTGCTTCATAGATATCATAATAATTTATTTTGTTCATATCTGATTCATCCCAGTTTGTGGTAAATAAATTATTCGAATCATATCCAATCGTCTTGATATACTTTCTGTTAAGTACCCTTAACTTCTCATCCAGAGGCTCAACTCGTAATGCCGTATACGCAGAATCTCCGTCATATCCTCCCATCCTGTACCTCTCAAAAAATAGATATCCGTCTGTGTATTTCCATGTATAAGCCTTATAGTTTTCTTCATTTTTCTCAACAAAACAGTTATTCTCCCGCACATAGAATCGCCTGGTTATCATCACATTGCTACCGCCTGATTTAAAATCAAACCTTACAAAGGATTTATCATACATGACCTGCAGTATTGTACATCCCGCATCTCTGTTTTCAGCCACCTCTGATAAAAACATCTCCGCATTCTCTGCATTTGCCATATTGATCTGATTCTCCACATCCACAGCTATGTACCCCTTACTTCCCATCGATTCTATTATGGTCCTAGTCTGATTCAGTTTTTCTTCCTCGGTCTTGCATTTCATATCCTGACAAGATGAATATATATCATCCAAATCTGCAATAAACTGATTTTCATCAGATATACTAAAATCAATAACTGTCCGCTCTGCGTCTGCCACTGTATTTTTATTGGAACAACTGCATAACAATATGGCTACGCCAACCAAAAGTAGCATACAATATAACTTCTTGTATATATTACACACGTAGTATTTCAAGATAAAAAAATATAAGTTCATCATATCAAAACTCCTTTATAATAAATATTACATTTGTAGTATTTATTATAAAGGAGTTTATTGCTGTGTCAATACTAATTACTTATAACTTCGCCCTGCGATTAAGTAACTCCCGGCAACACAGAGGAATGCCATTGTGGTTATCTGCTATCCTGCGCCTGAACTGATTTATGACATAAGGTTTCTCAACACCAAGAGCGCCAAGCACCATAAGTTCTCCTGTGATCGCACCGCATGTCAAGCCACATTCATTGCAAAATCAATACATTTTGCTGCAAAGAATATATGGATAAAGAAAACATCACAAGAAATGCACTCGCCAGAGCTATTAACAATATGCTTTGTTTTAAAATGCAATCCCGGTGATATAATAAGATACAAAAATTGACATAATCAAAGCCTTCCCCATAAAATATAGAGAACAAAAGCCATGCACTATATTCTGCATGGTTTCTGTTCTCTATGTTTTTTTACTATATTCTCACTCTTAAAAATCAACCAGCATTTCTGCAATTTCCTCATCATCAAGATCAGGATTTTCTTCAATTAAATCCATGACTTTGATAACGAATGATTCTGAAACACCAAGGAAATCACTTGTAGCTGCAACTTTGTCTCTGGTTATCTTTCGAATCAGAAACACCTGTTTTTTCATCTCGCCAAGTTCTACATTTTCCCTGTCTCTCATCTGTAATGTCATGTATTCCCGCCTCCATTTTTCACTGTTTTTTACATTCTGAACTTCATTGTCCAACGATCGTGCAAGCTCACCTCTTGGAGCTTGACCGCCAATGTATTTCAGCAAGTTTTTCAGATCATCACTCACATCATCAGCTATTCCATTAGTGTTGAGAACAATAACTGTGGTATCATCCCCAAACTCCAATCCAGCGACTTCTCTGCATGTCCTTGTGAATGTGTAGATATGCCTTCCAAAACCAAACTCATCATAATCACAGATAAATATAATAAAACTCTTCTTAAGCTTATTGTATGAACTGCCTTTTTCGATAATGTTCAAATCAATCATCGCCTGATAATATCTGATTCTTTTGGGAAGATTTTTCTTGTTTGTAGCCTGCATTTCTATATTATATACTGTGTTCATATCATCTTCAACATATACATCCAGTCGAACTCCTTTTGAGCTGTACGTCTTCTCAATTACCTTTTCAACATCTGTGTATTCAATTTTTCTGATTTTGATTCCCAATATACATTCAAGCAGTGTCTTACACTGTTTCTCGTTCCTCATTACAGCGCCGAATATAAAGTTGTCCTTAATCGTGAGCTTATCAAACTCTTTTTCTTTTGTCTTTATTACTTTGTCCTCCATATGTAATATTTTGCCTCTCCAAGCACAATCACATATAGATATTTATTATTATATGAATAATTCTATAAAAATCAATCTAACAATAATAAAAATAAAACTTAGCCTATATAAAGAATGGGCATCTCTCCCCAATGCACTGCGCATTCATATCACTATACTCACATTGCCTATGCTCATACTGTAACGCCATACCATAATGGCTGTTCACATACTCTATTCCATTCTTGAATGCTATCATCGCATCCCGTTTGCAGCATCTCGGACCATTTATAGTTCCAAGCTCACCAATGGCCGCTGATGTATACTGCATGTGATCTCCCCATGTGCCATCAGCGGATAGTGGTCCAGTGCCGTCAATTATGGCAAGTGCCGCACCTATGGATGTTATAGCACCGCAAATTCCCCATAAGCCACACATCGCCCCCGGCATGCGCAACCCCTCGGACATGAGTTTATCCAGAGCAACATCAATGTCTATGTTTCCACCTGCATTTTTATATGCCACCAGCAGACTTGCACCGTCAAGTATATGGTGCTCCGGGCCATGCATACTCACATAGTCTTTGGCAGCAATATTTCTAAATATAGTGACAGGATTTGTTCCCTGTTCCCGTTTTATATCCCTTATGATGTATTCAGCTTTTTCTCTTATTGTCATCATATATTTCACCTCAACTGAAAGTTCTCCATTAAAATATCTTATCTTTATTCCAATGGCGCGTCTCCTCCAATTTGTTTCTTCAACTTCAATATATTATTTTCGATTTCTTTTATCACTTTCTTAAATGTCTCATCATCACAGCCAGTCGGATCTTCCAGTCCCCAGTTGTCATCAAATGGTCTTCCGATAAACGGACATCCGACATTACATCCCATAGAAATCACAATATCCGGTTCAGGTATATCACTGATCAGCTTGCTATACTGTCCGTTTTCTTCCATATCTATCCCATATAATTCCTTCATGATCCGAACTGCATCCTGATTGATCTGTGGCTTCGTCTCCGTTCCCGCCGAATAGCTTTCAAATACATCGTATGCCAGATATTTCCCGAGAGCCTCGGCAATCTGACTCCTACAGGAATTGTGAACACAGATAAATGCAACCCTCTTTTTTCTCATAAAAGCTTCCTCCAACTCTACGTTCAACCTTCATTACTTTCTACCAGTTCATCGATAAGCTCTATAGCCTCGCGAATCATGCCATCGCAGTGCACTTTTTTGATTCCACCCTTTTGGGCATTTGCCTTTAAAAGATCGGCACAATCGGTCATGCCGTTGTGGTTATCTGCTATCCTGCGCCTGAACTGATTTATGACATAAGGATTCTCAACGCCAAGAGCGCCAAGCACCATAAGTTCTCCTGTGATCGCACCGCATGTCAAGCCACACTTCATGCCACCGCCGAAATTGGAACTGAGCTTCGCCGCCATGTCACCGGTAATTCCAAGTTCTTCTGCATAAGCTCTCAGAATTGTCTGCGCACAGTTGCTCACCATTGGATTTTCATTTCTTATGCTCATTGCTTTTTCTATATGTTTGTTCATCTCATATTTCTCCGTTCCTGTTTATTGCCCTCATATCACGGGAAACTTCAGCTGCATCCCTATACTTTCCCTGTGCAGCATGCTCACGAGACTTCTCTAACTTTTCAAGAATTTCATTCTCTGTCATTTTTTCATATGGATTTTTACTTATCCTCTTTATTTCAAACGGAAAGCCATTTGCAGCCAGTGCCTGCGTTAAAAAAATACGAATTGCTGTTGTTGTATCCGTACCTAAATCTCTAAACAATTCATCTGATTTTACTTTTAATTCATCATCCACTCTAACTTGAATCGTACTTGCCATTTGCTCAACCTCCTAATCACTCAATTCTCTTTATAATATAACAAAAAAGCGCCGTATTGTGATATGTACCCTCTTTACTGGACAACCAGTAAGGAGGGTATTTTTATGCGTT
>ERZ827156.382-NODE-382-length-65073-cov-20.832354_pt1 | contig 65073 bp, 38 predicted proteins | sample MGYA00519919_ERZ827156 | MGnify/ENA primary metagenome ERZ827156 (study PRJEB31778, sample SAMEA3449269) | human gut metagenome | biome: human gut; feature: human-associated habitat; material: faeces | place: United Kingdom | collected 2010/2012 ... | reverse complement strand
AGTTCGGCGGTCAGCGTTTCGGTGAGATGGAGGTCTGGGCGCTCGAAGGCTTCGGTGCCGCCAACATCCTGCAAGAGATTCTGACGATCAAGTCGGACGACGTGACGGGCCGCGCCAAGGCCTACGAGGCGATCGTCAAGGGCGACAACCTGCCCAAGCCGGGCATTCCGGAGGCGATGAACGTCCTGCTGCACGAGCTGCGCGGTCTGGCGCTTTCGGTCAAACTGGAGTAAAGGGTAGTAAAACGAGAAAGAAAAACTGAATCATTATGCCATTCAACAAAGATAACAAACCGGCTGGCGGCTACAATCGCATTTCGATCGGACTGGCATCTCCCGAGGAGATTCTCGCCCAGTCGAGCGGCGAGGTGCTCAAACCGGAAACGATCAACTACCGAACGTACAAGCCCGAACGCGACGGTCTGTTCTGCGAGCGTATCTTCGGCCCGGTGAAGGACTACGAGTGCCACTGCGGCAAGTACAAGCGTATCCGCTACAAGGGTATCGTCTGCGACCGCTGCGGCGTGGAGGTGACCGAGAAGAAGGTGCGCCGCGAGCGCATGGGCCATATCTCGCTGGTCGTTCCGGTGGTGCATATCTGGTATTTCCGTTCGCTTCCTTCGAAGATCGGCTACCTGCTGGGTATCCCTTCGAAGAAACTCGAAGCGATCATCTACTACGAACGTTACGTGGTCATCAACCCCGGCGCTGCGGCCGAGCAGGGCATCGAGCGTTTGCAGACGCTCGCCGAGAAGGAGTACCTCGACGTGCTGGCCGCGCTGCCGAAGGGCAACCAGTCGCTCGACGATTCGGACCCCAACAAGTTCGTCGCCCAGATGGGTGCCGAGGCGATCTACACGCTCTTGCAGCAGGTCGACCTCGATTCGATGTCCTACGCCCTGCGTCACAAGGCTTCGACCGAGACCTCGCAGCAGCGTAAGAGCGAGGCGTTGAAGTGCCTGAACGTCATCGAGTCGTTCCGCGCTTCGAACGGGCTGAACAAACCCGAGTGGATGGTGTTGAAGGTGATCCCCGTCATCCCGCCCGAGCTGCGCCCGCTCGTTCCGCTCGACGGCGGCCGTTTCGCCACGTCGGATCTGAACGACCTCTACCGCCGCGTCATCATCCGCAACAACCGCCTCAAACGCCTGATCGAGATCAAGGCGCCGGAGGTGATTCTGCGCAACGAGAAGCGCATGTTGCAGGAGGCCGTCGACTCGCTGTTCGACAACTCGCGCAAGAGCAACGCCGTGAAGAACGAGTCGAACCGTCCGCTCAAATCGCTGTCGGATTCGCTCAAAGGCAAGCAGGGCCGTTTCCGCCAGAACCTGCTGGGTAAGCGTGTCGACTACTCGGCGCGTTCGGTCATCGTCGTCGGCCCCGAGCTGAAAATGCACGAAATGGGTATCCCGAAGGATATGGCGGCCGAGCTGTACAAGCCGTTCATCATCCGCAAGCTCATCGAGCGCGGTATCGTCAAAACCGTAAAGTCGGCCAAGAAGATCATCGACCGCAAGGATCCCGTCATCTGGGGTATTCTGGAAAACGTCATCAAGGGGCATCCGGTGCTGATGAACCGTGCCCCGACGCTGCACCGTCTGGGTATCCAGGCCTTCCAGCCCAAGCTCATCGAGGGCAAGGCCATGCAGTTGCATCCGCTGGCCTGTACGGCCTTCAACGCCGACTTCGACGGCGACCAGATGGCCGTCCACCTGCCGCTGGGCAACGCCGCCATTCTGGAAGCGCAACTGCTGATGCTGGGTTCGCACAACGTGTTGAACCCCGCCAACGGTGCGCCGATCACCGTCCCGTCGCAGGACATGGTTCTGGGACTCTACTACATCACCAAGCCGCGCAAGGGCGTCAAGGGCGAGGGGCTGGTCTTCTACGGCCCCGAGGAGGCGATCATCGCCTACAACGAGAAACGCGCCGACCTGCACGCCGAGGTGAAGTGCATGGTGAACGACATCGACGAGAACGGTCAGCGGGTGAGCGTCCTGAAAGATACGACCATCGGCCGCATCCTCTTCAACCAGGTCGTTCCCGAGGAGGTGGGCTACATCAATACGGTGCTTACGAAGAAGTCGCTGCGCGACATCATCGCCGTGGTGATGAAGAAGGCCGGCGCCGACAAGGTGGCCGCGTTCCTCGACGACATCAAGAACATGGGTTACCGCATGGCTTTCCAGGGCGGTCTGTCGTTCAACCTCGACGCGGTGATTATCCCCGAGGAGAAGGAGAAGCTCGTGCAGGAGGGTTACGACCGTTCGGACGCGATCATGGAGGACTACAACATGGGTCTGATCACCAACAACGAGCGTTACAACCAGATCATCGACGTCTGGACGAACATCAACACCAAACTCACGAAGGTGGTGATCGACACGCTGGTGAAGGATCAGGACGGTTTCAACCCTGTCTACATGATGCTCGACTCCGGCGCCCGAGGTTCGAAGGAGCAGATCCGCCAGCTGTCGGGTATGCGCGGTCTGATGGCCAAGCCGCAGAAATCGGGTGTCGAAGGCGGTCAGCAGGTCATCGAGAACCCGATCCTCTCGAACTTCAAGGAGGGTCTGTCGGTGCTCGAATACTTCGTCTCGACGCACGGTGCCCGTAAGGGTCTGGCCGATACGGCGTTGAAAACGGCCGACGCCGGTTATCTGACGCGCCGTCTGGTCGACGTGGCGCAGGACGTCATCATCAACGAGGAGGATTGCGGCACGCTGCGCGGTCTGACGGCTACGGCCATCAAACGCAACGACGACGTGGTGCAGACGCTCTACGACCGCATTCTGGGCCGCACGGCGCTCAACGACGTGATCCACCCGCTCACGGGCGAGGTGATCTGCAAGGCGGGTCAGGAGATCACCGAGGACATCGCCGAGGCGATCGAGAAGTCGCCGCTGGAGTCGGTCGAGATCCGTTCGGTGCTCACCTGCGAGGCGCGTCACGGCGTCTGCGCGAAGTGCTACGGCCGCAACCTGGCCACGGCGCGCATGGTGCAGAAGGGCGAAGTGGTCGGCGTCATCGCCGCACAGTCGATCGGCGAGCCGGGTACGCAGCTGACGCTGCGAACGTTCCACGTCGGCGGCGTGGCCGGCGGCTCGGTCGTCGAGACCAACGTCGTTTCGAAATACGAAGGCCGTTTGGAGATCGAGGAGTTGCGTACGATCAAGGGCAAGAACGCTCAGGGCGAGGCGACGAACGTCGTCATCTCGCGCCAGTCGGAGATCCGCATCGTCGATCCCAAGACCGAGATCGTACTCTATACGCATCCGCTGCCTTACGGTGCCACGCTCTTCATGACCGACGGCGCCGAGGTGAAGAAGGGCGACCTGATCTGCGAGTGGGATCCCTACAATGCGGTCATCATCTCGGAGTTCGAGGGCAAGGCCTCCTACGAGAACGTCATCGAGGGCGTCACCTACCGCGAGGAGCGCGACGAGCAGACGGGTCTGTCGGAGAAGGTGGTCATCGAGTCGAAGGACAAGACCAAGAACCCCGTCATCAAGATCATCAACCGGGAGGGCGAGGAGGTCAAGTCCTACAACCTGCCCGTTTCGGCCCACGTCGTGGTGAAGGACAACGCCAAGATCCATGCGGGCGACATCCTGATCAAGATTCCGCGTGCCGTCGGCAAGTCGGGCGGCGACATCACCGGCGGTCTGCCGCGTGTCACGGAGCTCTTCGAGGCGCGCAACCCGTCGAATCCGGCGATCGTCTCCGAGATCGACGGCGAGGTTTCGTTCGGCAAGATCAAGCGCGGTAACCGCGAGATCGTCATTACCTCCAAGCAGGGCGACGTGAAGCGCTATCTGGTGCCGCTGTCGCGTCAGATCATCGTGCAGGAGAACGACTACGTGAAGGCGGGCAGCCCGCTGTCGGACGGCGCCATTACGCCGAGCGACATCCTGCGCATTCTCGGCCCGACGAAGGTACAGGAGTACATCGTCAACGAGGTGCAGGAGGTCTACCGTATGCAGGGCGTGAAGATCAACGACAAGCATTTCGAGGTGATCGTCCGTCAGATGATGTCGAAGGTGCAGATCGAGGATCCGGGCGACACCCGCTTCTTCGAAGATCAGATCGTCGACAAGTGGGAGTTCATGGATGTCAACGACGCGCTGTACGACAAGGTGGTCGTCACCGACGCCGGCGACTCCACGTCGGTGCAGCCGGGGCAGATCATTTCGCTGCGCAAGCTGCGCGACGAGAATTCGAGTCTCAAACGCAAGGACATGCGTCAGGTGCAGGTGCGCGACATCGTGCCCGCGACCTCGAATCAGGTCTTGCAGGGTATCACCCGTGCGGCGTTGCAGACGTCGAGCTTCATCTCGGCCGCTTCGTTCCAGGAGACCACCAAGGTGCTCAACGAGGCTGCGATCCAGGGCAAGGTCGATCCGCTGGAAAACTTGAAGGAGAACGTGATCTGCGGTCACCTGATCCCCGGCGGTACGGGTCTTCGCGAGTACGATGACCTGCTCGTCGGACTCAAATCCGACGTCGAGAATCTGACTGCCGCCGCTCAGTAGAGCCGCAATATACGATTGTGAAACCGAGGAGATTTCCATGCGGAAATCTCCTCGGTTTTTCGTGGACGGCGGTCTGCGGGGAGGGTGCCGCGGCTGGCGGGGCGATTTGCCGGCCGCGGCGGAGTGCTGCCGAAGCATTGGCCGCAGTCGGGGATGAACTGCCGGAGCCGTGTCGGCAGAAGGATGTCGGGAACGTCCCGCCTTTCGCCGGACCATCGGCCGTGCGGCGGAAAGCGGCTGCGGATGCCGTGCGGCTCTGCGGATCGGAATATTCCGCAAAAAAGGAGCGTACCCGCGAAGGTACGCTCCTTTTCTGCGATCCTGCGGAGGCAGGACTATTTCATCGCCTGCTCGACAGCCACCGCGACGGCCACCGTAGCGCCGACCATCGGGTTGTTGCCCATGCCGAGGAAGCCCATCATCTCCACGTGTGCGGGAACCGACGACGAACCGGCGAACTGGGCGTCCGAGTGCATACGGCCCATCGTGTCGGTCATACCGTAGGAAGCGGGGCCTGCGGCCATGTTGTCGGGGTGCAGCGTGCGGCCCGTGCCGCCGCCCGAAGCCACCGAGAAGTACTTCTTGCCAGCCAGCACGCGCTCCTTCTTGTAGGTGCCGGCCACGGGGTGCTGGAAGCGGGTAGGGTTGGTCGAGTTGCCCGTGATCGACACGTCGACGTCCTCCTTCCACATCACGGCCACGCCCTCGCGCACGTCGTCGGCGCCGTAGCAGCGTACCTTGCCGCGAAGTCCGGTCGAGTAGGGGGTCTCCTTGACGATCGCCAGCTCGCCCGTGTAGTAGTCGAACTTGGTCTGCACGTAGGTGAAGCCGTTGATGCGCGAAATGATCTGTGCGGCGTCCTTGCCCAGGCCGTTGAGGATCACGCGCAGCGGGTTCTTGCGCACCTTGTTGGCCATTTCGGCGATCTTGATGGCGCCCTCGGCTGCGGCGAACGATTCGTGGCCGGCCAGGAAGGCGAAGCACTGCGTCTCCTCGCGCAGCAGACGTGCGGCCAGGTTGCCGTGGCCGATGCCCACCTTGCGGTCGTCGGCTACCGATCCGGGAATGCAGAACGCCTGCAACCCCTCACCGATCGCCTCGGCGGCGTCGGCCGCATTCTTGCAGCCCTTCTTGATGGCGATGGCGGCGCCTACGACATAGGCCCACTTGGCGTTCTCGAAGCAGATCGGCTGCGTCTCCTCGCAGGTCTTGTAGGGATCGAGCCCCTTCTCGGCACAGATCGCCTTCGCGTCTTCCACGCCGTTTATCCCGTACTGAGCAAGTACAGCGTTGATTTTATCAATTCTGCGCTCGTAGCTTTCAAACAAACTTGCCATATCTCAATTTCTTATTATTCGGTTAAACAACGGTTATTCGTGACGCGGATCGATGTACTTCTTGGCCTCGGCGAAACGACCGTAGCAGCCCTTGGCCTTTTCGAGCGCCTCCTTGGGATCGATGCCCTTCTTCACGAAATCCATGAACTTGCCCAGATGCACGAACTCGTAGCCGATCACCTCGTCGTTCTCGTCGAGCGCCATGCGGGTGCAGTAGCCTTCGGCCATTTCGAGGTAGCGCGTGCCCTTGGCCAGCGTGCCGAACATCGTGCCCACCTGGCTGCGCAGGCCCTTGCCCAGGTCTTCGAGCGAAGCGCCGATGACCAGGCCGCCCTCCGAGAAGGCCGACTGGGTACGACCGTAGACGATCTGCTTGAACAGCTCGCGCATGGCCGTATTGATCGCGTCGCAGACCAGGTCGGTGTTGAGCGCTTCGAGGATGGTCTTGCCCGGCAGGATCTCCGATGCCATGGCGGCCGAATGCGTCATGCCCGAGCAGCCGATCGTCTCGACGAGCGCCTCCTGGATGATGCCGTCCTTGACGTTGAGCGTCAGCTTGCAGGCACCCTGCTGGGGCGCGCACCAGCCCACACCGTGCGTCAAACCCGATATGTCCTTGATCTCCTTGGCTACAACCCACTTGCCCTCTTCGGGGATCGGTGCGGATTCGTGATTTGCACCCTTCTTAACGCAACACATCTGTTGCACTTCGTGTGAATAAATCATAACCGTTAAATTTTATTGAAATTCGTTGAACGTGTAACTGTATTCCGCCGCAAAGGTAGTAATTTTGTTCGGTTCCCGCCACAGAAAACGGCGATTTTTCACTAATTTCGCCCCTCGAACGAATACTCCGGAACATGGTGATTCTCCCCGCAACCGAGGCCGATTTGCAGGCCGTCATCGAACTCGTCGCCCAGGGGCGCGCGGCATTGGCCCGTCAGGGCGTCGACCAGTGGCAGGACGGCTATCCCTCGCCGGAGACGATCCGGCGCGACCTGCTGCGCGGCGACGGACGCATCGTGCGCATCGACGGTGCGGCGGCCGCCTACGCCGCCTTCGTCTTCGACGGCGAACCGGCCTACGACCGGATCGAGGAGGGCGGCTGGGCCGCCGAAGGGCCTTATGTGGCGGTGCACCGGCTGGTCGTGGGCGAGCGCTTCGTGCGGCGGGGCATTGCCGCCGCGTTGCTGCGCGAAGCCGCCCGCGAGGCGCTCGTGCGCGGCATCCGCTCGTTCCGCATCGACACGCATCCCGACAACGGGCCCATGCGTGCGCTGCTCGTGAGGGAGGGGTTCGCCTGTCGGGGCAAGGTGCGCTACGAAGCCGTGCGGCTGGCTTACGAGAAGCCGATCTTCGGCTGATCCGCTCAGGTACGTTACCGCCTCCGGTGACGGATGCCGGAATATTCGGGCGGATGATTTGGATCAAGGCGGCTATATCCCGTTTTGCACCGCCGCTTCTCCAAAGCGGGCTTTGTCCGAAGCCTCGCCCGGGCGGGGCCGATCTGCAAACGCGGCTTTGCCGCGAATGCTCCGACAGTCGGTCGTGTGCAGCGGCTCGGAAAACCGACGGGGTGCAGAGTTGTATACAGCTGCCTGAATTTTCCTGCCGCCTTTTACCTTACGCGAAACATACGGATGAAAACGACCTACACCCACCTGCTGTTCGACCTCGACGGTACGCTGACCGACCCCATGGAGGGGATCACACGATCGGTGCAGTACTCCCTGCGCCATTTCGGCATTGAGGTGACCGACCTGCGCAGTCTGACGCCCTTCATCGGGCCGCCGCTGGCCGAGTCGTTCCGCGAGTTCTACGGCTTCGACGACGGACGCATCCCCGAGGCGATCCGCCTGATGCGCGAATATTTCAGCGAACGGGGCTGGCGCGAGAACCGCCTCTACGACGGGATGCCGCAGCTGCTCGAACGTTTGTGCGCATCCGGACTTACGCTGGCGGTCGCCACGTCGAAACCGGCCGTGTTCGCCCGGCGCATTCTCGACCATTTCGATCTGGCGCGCTACTTCGCCTTCGTGGGCGGCGCCGAACTCGACGGCAGCCGGCAGGCCAAAGCCGACGTGATCGCCCATGTATTGCAGGGGTTGGGCGGCGTCGATCCGGCGACTTGCCTGATGATCGGCGACCGGCGCCACGACGTCGCGGGAGCGGCCGCCGTCGGCATGGATTCGTGCGGCGTGCTGTGGGGCTACGGCAGCCGTGCGGAGCTGACCGGGGCCGGAGCGACCCGTATCGCCGCCGACCTCGGCGAGTTGGAACGGATCGTAACCGGTCGGTGAGCGGCAGCGGCCCGTGCGCTACTCCTGCCGGACGGCCTCGAAGAAGGGCTTCATGCGCTGCGGGTCGCCCACTGCCCAAACTACGTCGCCCGCATGGAGCCGTTCGCCGGCGGAGGGATTCGTCACCGGCCCTTCGGGGCGTTCGATGCCCAGCACCAGCGCCGAGGCGTGGCGGCGTACCTCCGCTTCGCCGAGCGTCGTACCGTCGAGCGCCGACCGGGCAGGCAGGGTGTAGGAACCTATCCGCAGAGCCGTGGCGGTCTTCTCTTCGCGGCGGCGTTTGCGTTCCGACCGCTGTTCGTCCAGTACGCGGTGGAAGATGCGGAACTCTTCGTCGGTGCCTACGACCGTCAGACGATCGTAGGGAAAAAGCATCGTATGGCCGTCGGGGAGTTGCAGCCGGCGTTCGCCGCGGCGGATGGCCACGACCGTGACGCCGTAGCGGCGACGGAAGTCGATCTCGCGGAGCGTCCGTCCTGCGACGATCGATTCGGCCGCGACGCCGAATTCGGCCATGTGGAGCTGTTCGAACGGCAGCTGCCCTTCATTCAGCGGCCGTTCTGCATCGGCCGTGTCGTCGCCGCCGAAGTTCTCGCGCAGACGCTCCTCCATTTCGAACGAACGGCGGCGGAGCCGTTTCGAGAAGACGATGCCGGTGAGCAGCGCCAACGACACGGCGAAGCCCATGCCCGAAGCGGTGTCGAACAGCGACGCCACGACGGTCATCAGAATCCCGATGCAGAGCAGGCATTTGATGAGAATGAGCGAGACGAGCGGCCCGCGGTTGAATTTGCTGTCGTTCCACAGTTGCCGGAATTCGGGCGAGCGGTTGCCCTGCCGGAGCACGACGAGCAGGATCGGCGCCAGCACGGCGAGGATCGCCGCCAGACTCACTGCGGCGCCCGTCCGACCCGGAATCCGCGCCTCGATCCACGGTGCGGCGTAGCGCAGGAAGGCCGCTTCGGCGAAGATGCAGAAGACCAGATAGAGTGCGCCGGGCAGCATCATGCGCCGCAGCAGCCGCAGCCAGGTGTTGTGGCGGCTTTCGGGGCCTGCGCCCGATGCGTAACGCGCCAGCGACCGCTGCCATTTGGCAGGCAGGTGCCGTTCGAGATAGTCGCAGGCGGGGTCGGCGGCCCGCATCATGTAGGGCGTCAGGAAGGTCGTAACGACCGATACGGCCACGATGACGGGGTAGAGGTAGTCGTCGGTCACGTGTAGCGTCGTGCCCAGGGTGGCTATGATGAAGGCGAACTCGCCGACCTGCGTGAGCGAGAATCCCGACTGCACGGCTACGCGCAGCGGTTGTCCCGATACGAGTACGCCGAGCGTGGCGAAAGTCGCCTGTCCGGCGAGTACCACGACCGTGAGCAGCACGATGGGGCCGGCGTAGCGCACGAGCAGAGCCGGTTCGATCATCATGCCTACCGAGACGAAGAAGATCGCGCCGAAGAGGTTCTTGACCGGTTCGACCAGCCGTGTGATCCGTTCGGCTGCGACCGTTTCGGCCAGGAGCGATCCCATGACGAAGGCGCCGAGCGCAGCCGAGAAACCGGCCTTGACGGCGATCATCACCATCCCCAGACACAGGCCGAGCGCCACGATGAGCAGCGTTTCGTCGTTGAGCAGCCGTTGCAGCCGTTTGAGCAGCGTGGGGATCAGGTAGATGCCCAGCAGCGACCAGAAGACCAGGAAGGCTCCCAGTTTGAGGATGCTGCCCAGCATCTCGGCGCCTTCGAACTGCTTGCTCACGGCCAGCGTCGAGAGCAGCACCATCAGCACGACGCCCACCAGATCCTCGACCACGAGGATGCCCAGTACCACGCCCGTGAAGCGCTGTCCGCGCAACCCCATGTCGTCGAAGGCCTTGAAGACGATCGCCGTCGACGACATCGAGAGCATCCCTCCCAGGAAAATGCTGCTCATGTGCGAGAAACCCAGCGACATGCCCGTGCCGTACCCCACGAACATCATTCCCGCCACGATCGTCACGGCGGCCGTGACGGCCGTGCCGCCCACGCTCAGCAGTTTGCGGAACGAGAATTCGAGTCCCATGGCGAAAAGCAGGAAGATGACGCCGATGTCGGCCCACACGCGGATGCTCGACGCATCGGAGACGGTCGGGATGAACGATACCGAAGGGCCTGCCAGCACGCCGGCCACGATGTAGCCGAGGATGACTGGTTGGCGCAATCCCTTGAAGACAAGCGTAGAACAGCCGGCGGCGACGAGGATGATCGCCAGGTCGGAAATGAGCGGTGCGATGGCGGACATGGGGCGTAGGTTGAACCGGTCGGAGGCCGCGGGCGGGCCGTAGGGTGCCGTCGCCGCCGGCCGGAGGTTTCCGACTGCAAAGATAGGCAATCGGATGCAATGTTGTGCGCGCGGTGCGCGCTTCCGCGGAAAGAGGAGCGGAAAGAGGATTCGTTGCGCGAAGCGCTGCGGCGCTTCGAACGAACGATTCCCTCGTTCCGGACGGAACGAGGGAATCGCCGCCTTTCATTCTCGATTCGGTCGCACGGGGGTTAGACGGCCTCCACCACCGTCACCTCGATACCCTGACTGCGCAGTTGCGCGAGGGTGTGGGGCGAGACGTTGCTGTCGGTGATGATCTGGTCTACGTCGCTCAGGTCGCAGATTTTGCTGAACCCGCGGCGGCCGAACTTCGAACTGTCGGCCAGCACGATCGTTTTCTGTGCGGTGCGGATCATGGCGCGGTTGAGGCCCGCCTCCATGAGGTTGGTCGTCGAGAGCCCGTATTCGAGGTCGATACCGTCCACGCCCAGGTAGAGTTTGCTGCACGAGAAGTCTTGCAGCATCCGTTCGGCATAGACCCCGACGGCCGAAACCGAGGTGTTGCGCACCATGCCGCCCAGCTGCACCACGTCGACGTTGTGGTCGCGCACGAGGATCGGGACGATGTTGACCGCCGAGGTGATGACCGTCAGCCGCCCCTGCGCCTTGATCTCGCGGGCCAGGAAGAGCATCGTGGTTCCCGACGCGATGAGGATCGAGTCGTCGGGCGTGACGAGCGACGCGGCGCGGATGCCGATGGCACGCTTCTCGGCGGCGTTGTGTTTCTCCTTTTCGTTGACCGGACGGTCGTTGATATAGGGATTGATCAGAATGGCGCTTCCGTGGGCGCGGTAGAGCATCTTCTTCTCTTCGAGCAGCGTGAGATCCTTGCGGATCGTCACCTCCGACACTTTGAGCCGTTCGGCCAGAGCGGCGACGCTTACCGAGCCCTGCTGTTGCAGCAGATCCATGATGAAATCGTGTCTTTCGGCCAATGTCATAATCGTATCATTAGGTATATATTCAAACAAAAATAGTGATTTTCTCGGAATCGGTCAAGCGAAATCCGAAATTGTTGCTCCTTTCTCTGTTACTGCGCGCGCATGTGCGCTTCGTTCGTTCCGGATATTCGGCGGGCCGCGCACCTTTTTTCCCGCGGCGGGCTGTCGGGGGGGGGCTTCCGCTGCCGGAATGGCGGGAGTTCGGGAGCGGGAATACTCCGAAACACAACGGAAACCAATCCGGAATTCTCTTTTCTTGCACTTCGGGTTGACAAGATCGAAAGAATTGATTACCTTTGCCTTTCGGGTAACCGCAAAACCCGCGGGGAACCGGCAGGTCGCCGGGCCTTCGCAAACCGCTAACCTGACTTACGACATGCAAAGTTTTACACCTGAAGTACAGAAACGCTTCAAGTACTGGCAGATGCGCACGCTCATCGCCACGATGATCGGTTATGCGCTCTTCTATTTCGTCCGCAAGAACTTTTCGCTGGCCATGCCGGGGCTCGAAGCCGACCTGGGTATTTCGAAAACCAGCCTGGGTATTTTCCTTACGCTCAACGGGCTGGTCTACGGCCTTTCGCGTTTCGTCAACGGTATTCTGGCCGACCGGCTCAACGCACGCTTCTTCATGGCCACGGGACTCGCGCTCTGCGCGCTGGCCAATTTCGCCTTCGGTTTCGGCGTCGACGTGAGCGAGTGGATCACGGGCGAGAGTTCGGGTTCGCAGTTCAACAATACGCTGATCCTCTTCATGGGCGTCATGTGGGTGGTCAACGGCATGTTGCAGGGGACGGGCTTCCCGCCCTGCGCGCGGCTGCTCACCCACTGGATTCCGCCCAAGGAGCTGGCCACCAAGATGTCGGTGTGGAACACCTCGCATTCGATCGGCGCGGGACTGGTCGTCATCCTCTGCGGCTACATCATGAGCCACATGGGCACGGGCGACGCCCATGTCGGCGCATGGCGCTGGTGCTTCTGGATTCCGGCGGGCATTTCGTTCGCCGGCGCGATCGGACTTTTCATTTCGCTGCGCGACACGCCCACTTCGGTGGGACTGCCCGAACTGCCCGGCACCGAGAGCAAAAAGAGCGGGGACGCTCCGTCGGCGGCCGACAAGGCCTTCCTGCGCCGCAAGGTCTTCGGCAATCCGCTGATCTGGATTCTGGCCTTCGCCAACTTCTTCGTCTACATCGTCCGTTTCTCGGTGCTCGACTGGGGTCCCACGCTGCTGAGCCAGTCCAAGGGGGTCAGCATGAGCCACGCCGGCTGGCTGGTGGCGATGTTCGAGATCGCCGGCATCGTGGGTATGCTGGTGGCCGGCTGGGCGACCGACAAGTTCCTCGGCGGACGCGCGCACCGCACCTGCGTCTTCTGCATGGCGGGCGCGGCGCTGTTCATCTTCCTCTTCTGGCAGCTGCCCGTCGGCGCGCCGCTGTGGCTGACGTTCCTCTTCCTGATGATGGCCGGTTTCTGCATCTACGGGCCGCAGGCGCTCATCGGCATCGCCGCCGCGCAACAGGCTACCAAGAAGGCGGCCGCCACGGCCAACGGCTTCACCGGCCTGTTCGGCTACGCCTCGACGATCGTGTCGGGTGCCGGACTGGGCTATCTGGCGCAGCACTACGGCTGGAACCACGCCTACATCGCCATGATCGCCATGGCACTCGTCGGCATGGCGGTCTTCCTGCTGATGTGGGGCGCCGGACGCGACGGGTACGAGACGGACGCCGAATAACATCGGTCTGCGACGGTCGTTTTCTCGTTTCGGCGTAGTCCGGGCGGATTCTGGACTTGTGCTCGGCCTGACGAAAACGTTTTGCATAGGACACAGGGGCGGGTGTATTCTCGGAATGCACCCGCCCCTGTCGGTTTTCGGGGTACGCCCGATCTTCGCGGAACCGCTTCGGCTTCTCTCTCTGACCGATTTCGGACGTCTCGGCCCGACCTCTCGCTGACGGTGAACACGGACTGCCCGCCAAGAGCCTCGCAAGGTGTTTTTGCGGATTGGAGTTTGGGTCTCCGATCGCGCTTGAAAAATAATCGGCATAAAATTTTGAAAAATGCCTGATTTTTTCATATATTTGCGCAAACGATTGTGCAAGCTCTCCGGCTTCGGTATCCGAATCTCCGATACGAAATCGGCCCCGCTCGGAAGGGCGGTCGGGCGGTGAAGGCTGCAAGAAGGTGCTTTCGGTCGGTGCGATGCGAAAGGGCGGGCGGTCGCGGAGGATTTTTATCCGGCTGTCTTGCATCGCGTTTTGTGCGGAACGGCGGTGCGGACGCCGTACGGGAAACCTGAACTGATCTAACCTGAATGTATATGAAGCGAATTTCTATGATTCTGTTTGCCGCGGCGCTGTTGCTGCCGTGGTGCGCCGGCGCCGCAGCGCCGGAGAAGGGGGCTGTCCCCGTCATTTTCGAGACCGACATGGGCAACGACATCGACGATGCGCTGGCGCTCGACCTGCTCTATAAGGGCATGGACGCCGGCCATATCCGTCTGATCGGCGTGAGTCTCAACAAACGCAGTTCGACCTCGTTCGAGTTCATCGACCTGATGAATACATGGTACGGCTATCCCGATATTCCGATCGCCTACACGCCCCGGGCGGTGGACAACAAGGATCGGGACTATACGACGCCCGTCTGCGAATTGAAGGCCTCCGACGGCAAACCGCTCTTCAAGCGCAGCCGCAAGCCCGGCAGCTGGGAGGATCCGGTGGCGATGTACCGCCGGCTGCTGGCGGCCGAGCCCGACAATTCAGTCGTGGTCGTCTCGGTGGGCTTTTCGGGCAATCTCGCGGCGCTGCTCGCCAGCGGTGGCGACGACGTGTCGCCGCTCACGGGCCGCGAACTGGTGGCGCGCAAGGTGAAGTATTTTTCGGTCATGGCGGGCAGCTTCGGGGTGAAGAAGCGCGCCGAGTACAACGTCATCAACGACATTCCGGCCGCGCGCAAGTTCTTCGCAGAGTGCCCCTCGCCGATCGTGCTGACGCCCTTCGAGATCGGCAAGCAGGTGGTCTATCCCGGCCGCAGCATCGCCGAAGATTTCGGTTGGGCGGAGCATCATCCGATGGTCGAAGCCTACAAGGCCTATCACGAGATGCCCTACGACCGTCCTACGTGGGACGTGATCGCAACCTACTACGTCCTGCCGCACGAGCCGTCGTCGCTCACGCTCAGCATCCCCGGCCGCATTACGGTCGACGAGCAGGGCTTCATCTTCTTTACGCCCGACAAGGCGGGACAGCACCGCTACATCACCGCTTCCGACCGGCAGGCGGGCATGATTCTCGGTTATTTCCTGCGTGCGCTGCCCGAACGGCCGCTGCGTTACATGCGATAGTCTGAGCAAAGAGGCGCAGATGCACCTCGTCTGCACCTCTTTTTAACCTTAAAACTTCTTAAAATGGAACAATTAACCTCATTGAAACCGATGAGGCAGAGGGGGGGGGAATTCTACGACTCCTGTCCCTGGCTCTGTTGCTCGCCGTAGTTTCCGGGGAAGCCGCAAAGGCTCAGTCCCGGATGGTCGAAGGCACCGTTGTCGGTCGTGAAGGCAGTCAGGCCGCCGTGCCGTTGGTCGGCGTGGCGGTGGTGGTGAAGGGGTCGCTCCGAAACCATGCCGTCACCGATTTGCAGGGACGTTACTCGATCCGCGTCCCCTCTTCGACCGACACGTTGCAGTTTACCTATCTGGGTTATAAACCGTTGGAGCGGGTGGTCGGTTCGCGCACCCGCCTCGATGTGGAGATGCTCTCCGAATCGCAGCAGGTCGACGCCGTGGTGGTGACGGCGCTCGGACTGACGCGCAAGGAAAAAAGTCTGGGCTACGCCGTTTCGACGGTCGGCTCCGAAGACCTCAACAACACCGTCACGAACAACTGGCTCAACGGGATGGCCGGGAAGGTGGCGGGTCTGAATTTCGACACTTCGTCGGCCGGTCCCGGCGGATCGATTCGCGTGACGCTGCGCGGCGAGGGGTCGTTGGCTTATGACAAGAACGAAGCGCTGTTCGTTGTCGACGGCGTGCCGATCAACAGCGGCATGACCTCCAATACCGAGAACGGCTCCTACGGCAGCACTGTCAGTACGATCGATTACGGCAACGGCGCTTCGGATCTCAATCCCGACGATATCGAGTCGGTATCGGTCTTGAAGGGCCCCGCAGCCACGGCGCTCTACGGGTCGCGCGCAGCCAACGGTGCGATCATCATCACCACCAAGTCGGGACTCAAATCCGGAGGGCTGCGCGTGACATTCAATTCGAATGTCACGCTCGAACAGGCCGGTTTCTGGCCCGATTTTCAGGAGGAGTACGGATCGGGCGTCTATGAGTCGGCGCAGATCGACGGCGTGACCACGCCGCCCGAATACTCCTACTGGAACGTGGCGGCCGACAAGAGCGACACGGGGCAGAAGATCACCCGCTATCACGCCCGTTCGTCTTTCGGCGAGCGCTACGATCCCTCGAAGATGCGCTACATCTACTCGTCCCGCAACTGGGATACCGACGAGTATACGCGCAAACCGTGGGTGGCGCAGGACTGGTACAAAGGATTCTTCCGTACGGGCGTCACCTATTCCAATTCGATCTCCATCGAGGGCGGCAACGGCAAGGGCAATTCGGCCCGCGTGTCGTTCAAGGACATGCGCAACGACTGGATCGTCCCCAATACGGGTTACGAGAGCCAGAATCTCAGCTTCTCCTTCTCGACCCGCATTTCCAAGGCCGTTACCGTGAGCGGTAAGGCCAACTACTATCGCAAGAACAGCGACAATCTTCCTTCGGCCGGTTACAGCACGGCTTCGCCGCTCTATGCGCTGATCTGGAATCCTTCGTCGGTGAGCGTCGACGATATGTACGCCGAGTGGAGCGAAGGGCGTATCGCGGCCATGAATGCCGCAGGAACGACCGGATCGGGCAATCTGATCAACCCCAGCAGCGACAATCCCTATTTCATGGTTTACGAGCAGCTCAACACGCAGGATCGCGACCGCGTGTACGGCAACGTCTCGGTGAACGTCAATATCTGGCGCGAAAAGCTGACGCTCATGCTGCGCGGCGGCATGGATCTCAACAACGATTTTCGCACGCAGCGCAAACCGCAGTATTCGATCGGGCACACCAAGGGGTGGTACCGCGAGCAGACGGTGCGCAATTTCGAGATGAACACGGATTTCATGTTCAACTACAAGGACTCGTTCGGCGATTTCCATCTTTCGGCGGCGTTGGGCGGCAACCGGATGTATCAGAAATTCCAGAATGTGACGCAGACGGCCGAGAATCTTCAAGAACCCGACGTCTTTCTGCTGGTCAATGTCGACGGACGGTTGCTGTCGTCCAACACGCGGCGTGAAAAGGGGGTGAACAGCCTCTACGGTTATGTGAACCTCAGTTGGCGCGACATGCTGTTTCTGGATCTGACGGCACGCAACGACTGGTCGAGTACGCTGGCGCCGGGCAACAACTCCTATTTCTATCCTTCGGTGGGAGTCAGCTTCCTGCTGGACGAGGCGCTCGGTTTTCGGGAACGCGCACCGTGGATCGACATGCTGAAACTGCGCGGATCGTGGGCCAATGTGGGCAACGATACCGACCCCTATCAGCTGACGGCCATTTACAGCAACAGCGATTTCCAGGGAGGCTATCGTCTTTCGAGCGCGATCCAGAACTACAACATCAAACCCGAGAACATCGAGAGCTGGGAGACCGGCATCGAAGCCCGTCTCTTCGGCGGACGCATCGGACTCGACGTGGCGTATTACGATTCGACGACGACCGACCAGATCATCACCGTTCCCGCCGACTGGGCCACGGGTGCGGCATCGAAACTCATCAATGCGGGCGAGGTCAACAACCGCGGTGTGGAGGTGGCGCTCGATCTGCGTCCCGTCGAGACGAAGAACTGGCGCTGGGACATCGGTCTCAACTGGTCGAAGAACTGGAACGAGCTGGTGGCGTTGGCGCCGGGCGTGGAGATGTGGCAGCTCAATTCGAAGCTGACGGTCGGCTCGACGGTCTTCACCTACGCCTATCCGGGCGGTGTGCTGGGACGCCTTTACGGAATCGGCTACGAGACGGCGCCCGAGGGAAGTTTCTACGTCGACGAGGCCGGGAAGTTCGTGGATTGCTCCGGAGCCAGGATCATCGATGCCGAAACGGGAAATCCCGTGCTGACGGAGACGCTCAAAGATCTGGGCAGCATCTATCCCAACTACAAGGCGGGTCTGAACACGCGGCTCAGTTACAAGGGACTGTCGCTGGCGATGACTTTCACGGCGCAACAGGGCGGACGGGCCTATTCGGTGACGAGCGCCGTGCTCTCGACGCTGGGCAAACTCGAAAATTCCCTGCCGGGTCGTTACGACGGTCTGATCGCCGACGGGGTCAATCTCCATGCCGACGGAACCTATTCGAAGAACCGTACGGTGACCCAGAATGTCGTCGAATATTACAACCTCTATGCGCAGTACCGCAACAACATCGAGCAGCACGTCTACTCGACTTCGTTCCTGAAACTCAAAGAACTGCGGCTGGATTACAGTTTTCCCGAACAGATCTGCCGCCGGCTGCGTGTGGTGCGGTCCATTCAGCTGGGCTTCTTCGCCACGAACCTCTTCTGTTGGACGAAGTGGCCGCAGTACGATCCGGAAGTGGCGTCGTGGGCCGGCGGGTCGCTCTCGAAGGGTGTCGAGACCGGCGGCTATCCGATGACGCGGACTTACGGATTCAATCTTAAACTAACCTTCTGACGCGATGAAAACGATACGATTCAAATGCTATGCGGCGTGCTGCATGGCGTTTCTGGGGATGGGCTGTACGGCTTCGTTCGAGGAGTACAACACCAATCCCAATCAGATGGAAATGTGGGAGATAGGCCCCGAAAGCCTGTTGGAGAATCTGGTGTTCAAGGAGTTCGAATGCCTGCTCCACCGCACGTGGTACATCAACGGAGAACTGATCCAGTACACGGTGTCGGGTTCGTCGCTCAATGCCTTCCATCGTTACGTGATTTCGAACGGCGTTCCCTCCGACCACTGGGCCACGCAGTTCCAGTGGGCGGCCACGGCCGACCACATGTATCGCCTGGCGTTGGAACAGAACGACGTCAACTGCCAGGCCATCGCGCTGACGATGCGCGCCTTCTGCATGGCGCACTGCACCGACGGTTTCGGCGACGTCCCCTTTACGGAGGCGTTTCAGGGACGCGACGGCCTCGCCCAGCCGCTGTTCGATACGCAGCGGTCGATTTACGAACGGCTCTACGAGGATTTGGAGTTGGCCAACAGCCTCTACGATGTTTCGAAATCGCTCAAATCGCCTTCGCGCGACCTGCTTTACGGCGGCGACATGGCCAGATGGAAGCGGTTCACCAATTCGCTGCACCTGCGGCTGCTGATGCGCTGCATCAACCGCGACGGGGAGTTGGGCATATCGGAACGTATCCGTTCGCTCGTTTCGCAGCCGACGCTCTATCCGCTGTTCGAGAGCAATGACGATAATGCCACGCTCTTCTATACGGGCGTCGTGCCTTTCGTCAACTATTTCAAGAATACCACCTACGAGAATTTCACCACCTACGGCCGTCGGGCCTCCGCATCGTTCGTAGACCGCATGGCTGCCATCGGCGATCCGCGGCTGTCGATCTATTTCGTGCGCCGCGGCGACGCATGGGGCGGCTATCCGAGCGGCGAACCGGTCGACGAGACGACTACGACCGAGAACGTGGCCAATCTCAACTGGGAGGTGCTGGCGCAGAGTACGTCGCCTTTTTCGGTGATGCGCTACGACGAAGTGCTTTTTCTGCTTGCGGAAGCCGCGCAGCGCGGCGTGATTGCGGGCGTCGGGGCCGAGGAGTATTACGAAGCGGCGATCCGCGCTTCGATCGGTTACTGGCACGGCGTCGATACGTCGGGCGCCGAGTTGCCCGAAAGCGTGATCGAGGCCTATCTGCAAAATGTCGCCTACGACGGGACGTTGCGCTGTATCATCGAACAGAAATACATCGCCCTGTTCTGGTGCGGTATGGAGGCGTGGAACGAGTATCGCCGCACCGGATATCCGGAGCTGACGATCGGGTCGGCGACGAGCAACGACCATATTCTGCCCACGCGTTTCGAATATCCGGTCAACACCTCCACGACCAACCCGGTGAATTATGCACAGGCAGTCGCGCGTCTGGCCGAGTCGTGGCCCGGCGGCGGCGACAACATGCGCACGCCCGTGTGGTGGAGTTTGCAGGCGGCGCGACAATCCCAAAAACCTTGAAACGATGAAGACGATACACTATTTGCTCCTTGCCGCCGGCCTTTGCGTGCTGACGTCCGCCTGCGACGACGAGTCGTCCGAAGGGGCGCGTTTGACGTTCGAACCGGCGCTCGAATCGCTCGAATTTACGACCGAAGGAGGTTCGCAAACTTTTCTGCTCTACTCGAATGTCCCCGAATGGTCGATTCGTTGCCGTTACGGCGACGAGTGGATCGACGTGTGGCCCGCCGAGGGCGATTTCGACGGGCGTTTCTCGGTGACCGTCGACGAGAACGACCGTGCCGAGTTGCGCTACGACCATTTGGAGATCTATGCCGGCGGCGAACTGATGCGCACGCTCGAAGTGCGGCAGCAGGCGCCCGCGCCTGCGATTGCGACGAATTTTACCGAAAAACAGGTGGCGGCGTCTGCTGCTTCGTTCGACGTGTTGGTGACCTGCAACGCCGAATGGCGTGCCGAGGTGTCGCCGGAGGACGAGGCATGGCTCTCGCTGGGCGAACGTACCGCCACCCGGTTGAATGTCGTTTGCGCGGTCAACGACACGGGTGCATCGCGCGAGGGCGCGGTGCGGCTCTACATTCCCGGAACGGCGTGCGAAGTGTCGCTCGCCGTGAAACAGTCGAACAACTAAACAATGAGAACCGATTATGAAACGCTGTTATAAAATTGCCCTTTGCTGCCTCTTCGTCCTCTTGGGCGCGGTTGCCTGCACGGACGATCCCGTGCAGGAGGCTCTGTCCGACGACGGGCGTTTGGTTACGGGGTTCTGGATTGCGTCGCCGCTGCCGGTTCACGCCGGTCAGACATTGACGATGCTGGGAACGGGGTTCGCCGAAGGCGATGTCGTCCGTTTCGAGAGCGGAACCGGCAGCTTCGAAAGTCCGCTCGCACAAGTCTCCGAGAGCTTTGCCTGCACGACCGTTCCGGCCGGCATGGCTTCGGGCGGTTACGACCTGACACTGGTGCGAGGGGCGGCATCGCAACGTCTGGCGCGAGTGAACCTGCGCATAACGCTCGATCCGACACGGATTCCCGACCGCGAAGGGGCGACGATCAAGGGCGTCGTCTACTGCGGATTGGAACCTGTGGCCGGCGTGCGCGTGTCGGATGGTTTCGAGACCGCCGTGACCGATGCCGACGGTTACTATTGGCTCGCGTCCGACAAGCGGCAGGGGTATGTGTTCGTCTCGTTGCCGTCGGGTTACGAGGCCGAGAGCACCGACACGACCGCTCCGGCTTTCTGGGCGCCGCTCGCGGAGGCGGCGGATGTCTGCGAGCAGCACGATTTCGAGTTGCGCCGCGTCGATCAGTCGCGCCATGTGATGATCGTGGCCGCCGACCTTCATCTGGCCAACCGTCCCACGGCGACGGGCGACCTCCGGCAGTTCGCCGAGGGGTTTATCGCCGAGACGACGGCCTTCGCTTCGGCACAGAGCGTGCCTACCTATCTGATGGTGTTGGGCGACATGACGTGGGACGAGTTCTGGTACTCCAATCTTTACAGCCTGAGCAACTACCGCACCACGATGCAGGGGTATCCCGTGCCGATCTACCACACGATGGGCAACCACGACAACGATCCCTATTTCGCCGGTGATTTCGCCGCCGAAGCGGCCTACCGCAAGGCGTTGGGTCCGACCTATTACTCGTTCGACGTGGGCGAAGTGCACTACGTCATGCTCGACAACACGGTTTACATCAATACGGGCGGCACCGAAGGTTCGATGGGCAAACGCAACTACCACTCCTATGTGACCGACCAGCAACTGGCATGGCTGCGCGACGATCTGGCGGCCTTGCGCGACAAGTCGCAGCCCGTGGTCGTGGGGATGCACTGTCCGGCGATGAACAACTACAACGCGGCGTTCGAGAATAGGGAGAGTTTCAATCCCGCGGGGAAAACGCAGGAGTTGTTCGATTGTTTCAAAGGATTCTCGGACGTCCACTTTCTGACGGGACATACCCATTACAATGCCAATATGGAGCGGGGAGCGATTTTCGAACACAATGTCGCCGCCGTCTGCGAGACGTGGTGGTGGGCCGGCAAACTGTCGGGCGTCGGGGTTTGCAAGGACGGGTCGCCGGCCGGTTACGCCGTTTACGAGGCCGATGGCCGCGAGCTGAACTGGTACTACAAGGGTGTCGGTCAGGATCGCGACAAGCAGTTCCGCACCTACGACATGAACAAGGTGCGTGAATTCTACACGCCGGCCGTGATCGAGATTCTCTCGCAATGGCCGCGGCGTGCGGACGACGGTGCGGGCGACGACTATTTCGACGTGGCCGACAATACGGTCTTCATCAATGTCTGGAACTGGGATTCGCAGTGGACGCTCCGCGTGACGGAGAACGGCCGCGAGTTGCCCGTCGAACGGGTGTGGCATCGTGATCCGCTGCATACGATCTGTCTGGACTATGCGCGGATTCTGAACGGGCTCGATCCAGTCAACGACTGGGAGTCGCTGCGTCACTCGCACATGTTCCGTGTCGTGGCTTCGTCGCCGCGCACATCGTTGCATGTCGAGGCGACCGACCGTTTCGGCCGCCGTTACGAGGAGACGATGCGCCGCCCCAAGGAGTTTACTGCGGATATGAACTGATAAAGCGAAGAGACGATGAAAAATAATCCATTTCTATCTATTCTCATCCCGCTTTGGGGAGTTGTCTCCTTGCTGGCGGGGTGTGCCGACGGCGGCGATGCGGTGAGCCTGTTGCAGGTCAGCGCCGCGAGGGTCGAGGTCGGAAAGAACGGACTGACCGCCGACGGCCGCATCCCGTCGATCGAGGTCGAGTCCGACGGTTACTGGCGCGTGTTCGCGGAGTCCTCCGCCGCGTGGGTGCGGACCGATCCTTCGGCTGCTTCGGGGAGCTGTACGGTGACGTTGAGCGTGGAGGCCAACGACGGCCCGGCCCGGACGGCCGTGCTGCGGATCGGCTGCGGCGACGGTACGACGCAAGAGGTCGAGGTGCGTCAGGAGGGCGCCGGCTCCCGCTTGCGCTACTATGAAGATTCGTTCGGCGCCGGTGCCGACGAGGCCGTCGCACCCTCCGATTACGAGGATTTCCGCATCGCGGGCTGCGGTGCGCTCGAAACGGTCTACGGGGCCGAACGGGCGACGGTGGCCGCCGACGCTCCTTCGACGGGATACGAAGGTGCGAGCGGCGGCGGGAATATCGTCCTGGCTGCGGGCGGACTCTTTACGCTGGGACCGGTCGATGTGAAGGGTGCGCTCGATCTGCGCTTCTCGACGGGGCTCTATCTGCCTTCGGCCGAAGCGGCCGGAAGCGTGCGGTTGCAGGCCAGCCGCAATGCGACGCAATGGATCGACGTGCCGTTCGCGGTCGCGCCGGAGGCAGGGTGGAGTTGTCCGATGACCGCTTTCTACATTGCCGAAGACGTGACGCAGCTCTGGTTCCGGCTCTCGACCGGGGCCGATGGCGTGCGGATCGACGATCCGGCACTCGTCGAGGGAGAGGAAGCCGAGGGAGAATTGCTCGAACTGGGCGGGGAGCTGGCTGCACCGGAGGGGCTCGAATGCGTGATCGCCGAACGGTCGCTCACCTTCTCGTGGGATGCCGTGCGCAACGCCAAGAGCTACGATTACGAACTGTATACGAAACAGGGCGTGCGGGTGGCCGAAGGGTCGACGCCGCTGACGACGGCCGCCGTCGAGGGGTTGGAGATGGGTACGACCTATCGTTTCTCGGTGCGTGCCGTACCTGCCGAAGGGACGATTTACAGTGCGTCGGAGGCCGCCGAGTTGGAGGCGACGACCGTCGGGCTGCTGCCCGATCCCGAGGTGCGTCTGCTGCGCAAGACGCACGGGATGCTGGTCTTCGAGTGGACGAAGGATCCGTATACGACGACCTACGGCCGCCGCTACAATTTCGTGTTGGTCGACCGCGACAGCGTGGTCGTCCGTCAGCAGAGTCGGGTGAATTACGCCAGCAACGCTACCTACAACCTCTCTTACGTCTACAACCGGCAGGCGTTCGGCGGATTGCAGCCCTCGACCGATTACAGATTCTATGTGCAGTATGTTTCGGATTCCGAGCAATACAGGGATTCGAATTGGGTCTGCTGCGAGGCGACGACCGATCCGCGGCCGCAGTTGCCGATCGGTTGCCTGCTTTACAAGGATTTCGAAGAGGCGTGGTTCGGCGGCAGCGCCATCGATGTGGCGTGGGGGCAGCACCCGTCGGGCAATCAGCTCGATCTGGATTACGATGCCGAGGAGAGCATCGAACTCTATGTGGTCTACCCGATTCGTTGTATGGAGGACAGTTTCAATACGGCCAAACTGCCCGAACAGTATCGTCGCAAATATTGGAGCGGCTGGGATTGGAGCGATATCGGTGAAAAAGATATTGCCAAAAAGTCGAATACGGGACTGTTCCTGATCTGCGGGGCCGTGAAGTTCGGCAGCGGTTCGGCCTACGGCCGTATGACCACGCCGGCGCTGGGGCAGTACGGTCTGAGCGGAGTTTCGGATATCGTCGTCTCGTTCAAGGCTTGTCCCTACACCGAACCGAATCTGACCACGGGCAATCTGATGGTTTCCCCCTATATTCTCTGCGGCGCGACCTTCAATATCTCGATCTGGGCGGGTGCAGGTACGTTCGAGAACGGTTCGACCGAGATGACGCTCACCAATCTCACCCCCGATCAGACCGATGCCCAGGGCAACGGACATTATTCGTGGACGGAGCATTCGGTGCGGATCAAGGGTGCCGATTCGCATACCCGCGTCTCCATCTCGACCGTTGCGCAGAAAGGCTACTATCGCATGTGGTTCGATGATCTGATGATCGTGCGCGACGACGGCGGTCAGAGCGAAGGATCGTCGGGCTCGGGTTCGGGCGGCGATTACGGCGACGGCGGCGACGGTTTCGATACGGAGGGTTCCGCCTCCTCGGGCGGTTCGGCCGGAGGGGGATCCTATGGCGACGGCGGCGACGGGTTCGATACGGGCGGCACTCCGGGCGGCTCGGCTTCGGGCGGCGATTACGGCAACGGAGGCGACGGTTTCTGAAAATAAAATCAAAGTATGAATCGTAAAAAAACAGATAAGGAAATGATACGTGAAATGATGTGTTTGCTGGCCCTTGCGGGAGTGATGGCCGGTTGTACGAACGACGGAAGTTCGGAGTTGCAGCGCCCGGAGACGACGATCCGGCTCACGGCGGAGTTGCAGCAGGGGTCGCGTACGGTACTCGGCGACGACGGCCTGAAAGTGCTGTGGGAGAATCAGGATCGGTTGGGCGTATTTTCGGACAAGGGCGATGCCAACGTTTCGTTCCTGCTTTCGGAAGGAGCCGGAGAGTCGGTGGGACGCTTCGAGGGGGCGCTCTCGAAGGGAGCTGTCCCGCAGTACGTCTATTATCCCTATTCGGCCGACGCGGGAACGTCGACCGCGACGCTGGCCGTGACCGTCGACGCGGAACAGACACAAAACGGTACGACGGCATCGATCGGCGCCAATGATTTCAAGATCGGTTCCTACGATGCCGCGCAGAAGCGTTTTTCGCTTCGCAACAAGTTGTCTCTGCTGGCTTTTACGGTCGATGATCTGACGGGCAGCGAGTTGTTCGGCCAGCCGCTCGACCGGATCGTTCTTGCGGTGGACAACCGCGATCTGTCGGGTGATTTTACTGCCGATCTGACCGATCCGGAGGCGGCGCTTACGCCGGTGTCGGCAAGTGCGGAATCGACGCTTTCGTTTTCCGACAAGCCCGTGCTGGAAAAACCGGTCTCCGGCTGGCTGCTGGTCAATCCCGTCGTCGAGGAAGGGGACCCGATGACCGTGACGCTCTATGCCGGTTCGAAGAAGGCAACGCTGCGGGTCAGGGCCTCCAAACGTTATGAAGCGGGGGTGCGTTATACGATGCCGTTGGATGTCAACGAATTGGTAGCCGACGGCAGCATGACGGTCGAGACGCTCTCCGAAGAGCTTCCCGCACCCGGGATCAAGGTGTTCCGCAAGACGCACGGCATGATCGTAGCCGAGTTCGAGCAGTCGGTGGACACCTATGAAACGCAGGGGCGGACGTTCAATATCCGTCTGTTGGAGGGCGACAAGGTGCTGCGGTCGTATGACAAATACAGTTTCAAATACGGAGGCAAGAACGGAACGATCTACTCTTATCTCTACAACCGGTTCGCTTTCGGAGGTTTGAAGGCTGCGACGTCGTATACGATTCGCGTACAGGCCGTTTCGACCGATGCCGCGCGCTTCGAAGACTCCGCGTGGACCGACATCTCCGTGACGACCGACGCTGCACCCGTTCTCGGCGACAAGGTGTTGCTGTATAAGGATTTCGAGGATGCACGTTACGGAGGGTCGTCGATCGATAACGCATGGGCGCATAAGGTCAAGGGGACGCAGGCTTCGATCGACTATACCGAAGAGTCGGTCGAGGATGCGTTGCCCGTGTCGGTCTGCCATCCGATGGGATGTATGGAGGATGCGTTCGGCACGAAGCAGCACGCTTCGTATCGTGCGGTGCACTGGTCGGATTATGCGTGGTCGGCCGACAAGGCGGACAATACGGGTCTCTTTCCCGTCTGCGGTGCGTTGAAATTCGGTTCCGCCTCCGCGATCGGCAAGTTGACTACGCCGACATTGGCGTCGCTCGGCGTCGATGCGCCGGCGAATGTCGTGCTGTCGTTCAACGCCGCGCCTTATTATGAACCCAATCTGGCTACCGGCAAGTTCGAGACGGCTCCCAATCAGGGGTCGGGAACGACCGTCGTGGTGACCGTCAACGGCGACGGAACCTTCGACGACGGCACGCAGACGCAGACGCTCCGGAATCGTACGCCTGTCGAAACGGGCGCCGATGCCAAAGGGTATATGGAGTATACGCTCCATACGCTTCGTGTGACGGGCGCGACGGGCGCGACGACCTTTACGATCGCTACGTCGCTCGACGGAACGGGAGCCGTGACGGGATCGAACTCCTGCCGGATGTGGTTCGACGATTTGCGCATCGAGCGGGAATAGGCCCTGAGAAATCCGAAAAAAGCAGCCGTCCGATCGTCGGACGGCTGCTTTCTCGATAAGGGGAGGTCGTAGGTCGGGGAGCGTTCAATCCTTGCGGGCGAGGTTCAGTTTCTTGCGGATGAACTCCTCGGCGAAGGCGGCCGTGCCGTCGATGCCGAGCACCGACGAGTCGATGCAGAGGTGGTAGGTCGCGGCGGCGCCCCACGTGCGGTTGCTGTAATAGTTGTAGTAGTCGGCGCGCTTTTCGTCGGTCGAATCCATGAGCTGTTCGGCCGCTTCGGGAGTCAGCCGGCGCGTGCGCACGAGCCGTTCGATGCGGTCCTCGCGCGACGCCGAGACGAAGATGTTGACGCAGCGGGGATGTTCGCGCAGGATGTAGTCGGCGCAGCGGCCCACGAAGATGCACGACTCGCGCTCGGCCAGCTGGCGGATCACGTCGCTCTGCATCTTGAACAGCGCGTCGTGGCTCAGCGGGTTGTTGTAGATCGCGTCGTCGCCCGCGAACGGACTGCGCAGATAGCCGAGCAGGGTGGCGAAGAACCCCTTGGCGGGCTTTTCGTCGGCCTTTTCGAAGAATTCCTGGCCGAAGCCGCTGTGTTCGGCGGCCATCTTGATGAGCCGCTTGTCGTAGACGGGGATGCCGAAACGCTCGGCCAGCCGTTCGCCGACGGCCTTGCCGCCGCTGCCGAGCTGACGTCCGATGTTGATGACGAATTTTTCGTTCATGGTAGGGTAGAATCGTTAAATCTGCATTCGTTTGCGGAAGCGGCGCAGTTCGCGCAGCAGCATGAGGGCCGCGACGAGCGATGCCAGAAGGTCCGACAGCGGCATACTGCACCATACGCCCCAGCTGCCGTTGTAGCCCATGCCGGCGAGGATGTCGGGCAGGAATAGCAGTCCGGGCAGCAGGAAGAGCAGCTGGCGCGACAGCGACAGGAAGATCGCCTTCGGGGCCATGCCGATGCTCTGGAAGAAGTTGGTCGTCACCATCTGGAACCCGATGATCGGGAAACAGAGGAAGACGATGCGCATTCCTTCGGCCGCGAGCCGGATCAGCTCCTCGTCGGTCGTAAAGACCGCCACGGCCCAATGGGGCAGCAGCTCGCCCAGCAGGAATCCGAGCGAGGTGACGCAGGTCGCGCCGATGACGGTGAGTTTGAGCACGTGCATCAGACGGTCGTACTGCCGTGCGCCGAAATTGTAGCCTGCGATGGGCTGCATCCCCTGGTTGAGCCCCATGACGATCATCACGAAGAAGAAGGCCAGCCGGTTGACGATACCGTAGGCCCCGATCATCAGGTCGCCGCCGTGCTCTTTGAGCCCCTTGTTGATGAGGATGACGATGAAGCAGGCCGTCACGTTCATCAGAAAGGGCGACATGCCGATGGCCAGAATCTCCTTGACGATCCGCTTGCGCGGCCGGTAGATTCCCCGGTGGAAATGCAGCAGTTCGCTCGAATCGGAGAGCAGTCGGAACTGCCAGACGAGCGAGATCACCTGCGCCAGCACCGTGGCGATCGCTGCGCCGCGGATGCCCCAGCCGAAGCCGTAGATGAACAGCGGGTCGAGGATCGTGTTGATGACTACGGTGTTGATCGTGGCGTACATCGACTTGCGCGGGTGTCCCGCCGAACGCAGGACGGAGTTCAGTCCCAGATACATGTGCGTTACGACGTTGCCCATCAGGATGATCGACATGTAGTCGCGGGCGTAGCCGATCGTCGCCTCGCTCGCCCCGAAGAAGTAGAGGATCGGGTCGAGGAAGAGCAGGGTGACCAGTCCGAAGCCGAGTCCGATGATGAAGTTGAGCACCACGACGTTGCCCAGTATGTATTGTGCCGAGGCGTAGTCCTTCTGTCCGAGCCGCATCGAGATGAGCGTGGCGGCGCCGACGCCGACGAGCGATCCGAACGCCGCGGCGAGGTTCATCAGCGGGAAGGTGAGCGCCAGTCCCGAAATGGCCATCGGTCCGACGCCCAGCCCGATGAAGATGCTGTCGACCATGTTGTACAGCGAAGAGGCCGTCATGGCGATAATGGCCGGTACGGAGTATTGGACGAGCAATTTGCGGATTCGTTCCGTTCCGAGTTCAGTAGCTGCTCCCTTGATGACTGTCATAAATGCGATGAGATGTTAGCGGCTTGCCGGAGGCCCGCGGCGGCGGGTGCGACGTAGATTCCGATGCAAAGATACGATTAAGGCGAGAGAAAAAGAAAAAACGACCGTTTTTCTTTTTCCGAACCGCAGTATCTAAGGCGAAGCCAAAGATACGAATAAGCGAGAGCAATGTCGAATTTATTCGAACATTGCCGGACGTAAGTGTCTTCGGCGCAGCCAAGGCGCGAAAAGTCGGACGTAGAGGCGCAAACGCGGGTTTTGCGATTAAAAATCGGGCGAGCCTGTTTCAGCGGTGCAATCCGCTGTCGGGGTTGCGGATGCGCCCTTCGTCCGCCCGCCGACGCTCCGATCCGCTGTCGGGCTCCGGCGGTGAAAGTGCGAATAATCTCATATTTTTCGCCGCGGGAGCGCATCGCGTCGGGAAAAATCGTAACTTTGTCAGGGTAAAAGAGAACCCCCGCATTATGATTTACGACAATATCCTGGGAACGATCGGTTCGACGCCGATGGTGCGCCTGAACCACTTTTCCCCAAACCGGCAGGTCAATATTTTCGCCAAGCTCGAAGGCTTCAACCCTACGGGCAGCATCAAGGACCGCATTGCGGTCAAGATGATCGAGGAGGCCGAGCGCGAGGGGAGGCTCACGCCGGGCAAAACCATCATCGAACCCACGTCGGGCAATACGGGCATCGGCCTGGCGATCGTGGGAATCGTCAAGGGGTATCCCGTGGAGATCGTCATGTCGGAGGCCGTGTCGATCGAACGGCGCAAGATCATCCGCTCCTACGGCGCCAAGGTGATTCTCACTCCCGCCGAGGAGGGTACCGACGGGGCGATTCGTTATGCGCGTGCAGCCGTAGCGTCGGACCCCGACCGCTATTTCATGCCCGATCAGTTCGCCAACGCCAGCAACTACCTGGCGCACTATCAGTCGACGGCGCTCGAAATCTGGCAGCAGACGGGCGGCGAGATCGACTATCTGGTCTGTGCCCTCGGCACGTCGGGAACGCTCATGGGGCTGTCGCGCTTCTTGAAGACGATGAAGCCCGACATCAAGGTGGTCTGCGCCCAGCCTACGCGCGGCCACTACATCCAGGGATTGAAAAATATGGAGGAGGCGATCGTACCCGACATCTACGACCCCTCGAAGATCGATATTCAGGAGATGGTCGAGAGCGAGGAGGCGATCGCCATGGCCCGCCGGATCATCGCCCGCGAGGCGATTTTCGCTGGCATGTCGAGCGGCGCCGCCCTGCTGGCCGCCGTACGGACGGCCGCCCGCATCGAGCGGGGCAACATCGTGGTGGTCTTCCCCGACCGTGCCGAGAAGTATCTCAGCACGACGATGTTCGACGAATTCAACGACTGATCCTCCGCCGTATGCCGCGCCTTTCGCTCATCGTCGCCACCTACAACCGTGCGGAGCAGTTGCTCACGACGCTGCGGTCGGTCGCCGCGCAGACGGCGCCCGCGGCCGAGTGGGAGTGCGTGGTGGTGGACAACAATTCGACCGACGATACGGCCGCGCGTTTCGAGGAGTTTCGCACGACGCATCCCGGGCTGCCGCTGCGGCGGGTGTCCGAGACGCGGCAGGGCCTTTCGTGGGCCCGCAACCGCGGCATCGCCGAGACGACGGGCGACATCGTGGCCATCATCGACGACGACGAGCGCATCGTGCCGGAGTTCATCGCCGCATACATCGCCTTTTTCGATGCGCACCCCTCGGTGGCGTCGGCCGGCGGCCCCATCGTAGCGGAGTATCCCGCAGGGCGTCCCGCGTGGATGTCGCGCTATACCGAACGGCCGATCGCCAACCCGATCGATCTGGGGCCGACGCCCCGTCCCTTCCCGCGCGGGCGGATTCCCGGCGGAGGGAACATGGCGCTGCGCCGCACGGCGCTGGGGCGCTACGGAGCGTTCGACCCGCAACTGGGACGGCGCGGCGCGCGGCTGCTGGGCGGCGAGGAGAGCGATCTGTTCGCACGGCTGCGGCGCGGCGGCGAACAGTGCTGGTACGTGCCCGGGGCGGTGATGTTCCACATTATTCCGCCGTCGAAGCTCACACGCGGCTATTTCGACCGTCTGTGCCGCAATATCGGCGTGAGCCAGCGCACGCGGGCCGCGATCGACGGCGGTCTGCTGCGCCTGTGGACGGGCGAGGCGGCCAAGTGGTGCGCCACGCTGGGGATCGCCCTCGGCTATTGCCTGACGGGCCGCGTGCGGCGTGCGGCGTGGCTCGTGCGGATGCGGCGGCAGATTACGGCGGGGTTGCTGACCTCGGCCGAGTAGGTAGAAGAATGCGGGACTTGCGGGTCTCCTAAAATTCCATCGTATGAAAAAGTTTCTGAAAATCGTTGCGATCGTGGCGGTCGTGCTCATCGCCGTCGCGCTCGTCGTGCCGCTCGCACTCAAATCGAAGGTGGGCGACATCGTGAAGAAAGAGGCGGGCGAACTGCTCACCGCCGAAGTCGATTTCCGTTCGCTCGACCTGAGCCTGCTGCGCCATTTCCCGCACGCTTCGGTCGAGTTGGAGGGGTTGACGGTCGTCTGCGCCGCGCCGTTCGAAGGGGATACGCTGGCTTCGGTCGGGCGCATCTCGGTGGTCGTCGACCTGATGTCGCTCTTCGGCGATTCGGGCTACGAGGTGACCAAACTGCTCGTCGACAAGGCGCATCTGCATGCGCGCAAACTCGCCGACGGCAGCGTGAACTGGGACGTGATGAAACCTTCGGACGAACCGGCGGAGGAGAAGGAGCCGGCCGAGGCGGACGAACCGTTGGCCTTCCGTCTGCGGATGCGCGACGTGCGTCTGTCGGAGGCCGTCGTCCGCTATGAGGACGACTCGACGGGAATGTGCGCCGGTGTCGATCCGCTCGACCTGCGTCTGAGCGGCGACCTGTCGGGCGAGCGCAGCGACCTCGACCTGCGGTTGGAGGCGCATCGCCTCTCGTATGCGGCCGGCGGGGTGGCGCTGCTGCGCGACGCCGATCTGACGGCCGACGTCACGCTCGACGCCGATCTGAAAAACAAGCGTTTCACTTTCTCCGACAACAGATTGAGCCTCAATGCGATCGCTCTGAGCCTCGACGGCTGGGTGGCGCTGGCGGACGACCGCACCGAGATGGACGTGCGCGTCAACAGTTCGAAAGTCGAGTTCCGCGACGTCCTGTCGCTGGTTCCGGCCTTCTACACGCGCGATTTCGAGAACTTGACCGCTTCGGGGCAGCTGACGCTCGACGCATGGGCCAAAGGCGTGCTGGCGGGCGACCGGCTGCCGGCCTTCGAAACGACGTTGGCCGTGCGCGACGGCAGCTTCAAATACGCCTCGCTGCCCAAGGCCGTGACGGGCATTACGATCGATGCCAGGGCGGCCAATCCGGGCGGGACGGCCGACGCTACGACCGTCGACGTGCCGACCTTCGCGCTGACGATGGCGGGCAACGCGCTGCGCGGCTCGTTCTCGGCCGCAACGCCGATGAGCGACCTGCGCTTCAAGGCGGCCGCCGCCGGCAAGGTCGATCTGGGGGCTGTGAAGGAGGTCTATCCGTTGGGCGATTCGATCGCGCTGGCGGGCGTCGTGACGGCCGACATGCAGGCGTCGGGGCGGATGTCCGACATCGAGCGGGAGCGTTACGAGGCGATCGCGGCTTCGGGGCGGCTCACCGTCGAAGGGGTTACGGCGGCACTCGCGGGATTGCCCGAAGTGAAGGTGCGCCGCGCCGCGATGAGCGTCAGCCCTGCGGCGCTGACCCTTTCGGAGCTGGGCGTCACGGTGGGGCGCAGCGACATCGAAGCGTCGGGCACGCTGTCGAACTATATCGGCTATCTCCTGCGCGACCAGACGCTGCGCGGGCGGCTCGACGTCCGTTCGTCGCTGCTCGATCTCAACGAACTGCTGGGCGACGCTTCGGAGGCTTCGGCCGATACCGGTGCGGCCGCCGCTCCGGCCGATACGGCGGCGATGCGTGCCGTCGTCGTGCCGCAGAACCTCGATCTGGCACTCGGTGCGTCGCTGAAAAAGATACTGTTTCAGAAAATGGTGCTTGACGATTTCACCGGTTCGCTGACCGTGGCGAAGGGGACTGTATCGATGAACCGGCTGGCGATGAATGCCTTCGGCGGCCGGATGTCGGCTTCGGGCAGCTACTCGACGGCAGCCGACGCGCAGCGGCCGGCGTTGAAGTTGAAGGCCGAGATCGCCGATGCGTCGTTCTCGACGACCTTCGACCAGCTGGACGTCGTGCGCCGCATGGTGCCCCTGTTCGAGAAGACGGGCGGGGACTACTCGATGTCGCTCGATCTGGCGACCCGCCTGACGCAGACGATGGATCCCGACTATGCGACCTTGCAGGCCGACGGGGCGATCCGTTCGAAGAACATCCGCGTGCAGAATATCGCCGTCTTCGACCAGTTGGCCGCAGCGCTCAAAAACGACGCCCTGCGCCGCATCGAGGCGAAGGATGTCGACATCCGTTTCACGATCCGCGACGGACGCATCGCCACGCAGCCCTTCGATCTGAGCGTGGGCGGTATTTCGCTCAACCTGTCGGGTTCGACGGGGCTGGATCAGACGATCGACTACACGGCCCGGGTGATGCTGCCCGAAGGATCGGCGGGCGGTATTCTTACGGCGGTCGACGTCGGCATCGGCGGCAGTTTCTCGTCGCCGAAGATCACGCTCGACGTGAAGAATGCCGTGAAGGACGCCGTGAGCAATGCGATCGGTGAGAAACTGGGCCTGTCGGTCGGATCGTCCGAGGGCAAATCGGCCGACGAGATCCGCGCCGATGCGAAGGCCAAAGGCGATAAGCTCGTCGAGGAGGCCAGGGCGCAGCGAGACAAACTCGTCGGGAAGGCGTCGGGCAAACTGGCCAGGATCGCGGCGCAGGCCAGCGGCGACGCGCTGGTGTCGGCCGCCGAGAAGCAGGCGCAGAAACTCATGGAGCAGGCCGAGCAGCAGATCGCCGCGCAGCAACAGTAGCCGACGATCGATGTTAGGCGAGGGGCGTTTTCGAATCCGAAAACGCCCCTCGCGTGTTGGAATTTCCGGTTTCAGAAACGATAGCCGACGGTGAACGAATAGCCGATATTGTGTTCATTGCCGGAGGAGGTAACTCGCAGCAAGCCGTATTGCACTTCGGGGCCGATGACGAAGTGTCCGACGATGAAATCGAACCCGATACAGATGCCCGTGTCCCAGTTGCGGATCGTGTACGGAGCCGTTCGTGGAACCTTGGCACGCAACAGTCGGGAGAGGTAGGGACCGGCGTGGAGATCGAAGCGCGATGTCGGCGAAAGTCGGAATCCGACCGTCGCCTCGACCGGCAGATCGATGTAGGAGAGTCGCGTGGCACGGTCGCTTGCATAGTCGAAAACGTCGCTCGACGTCGTAGCGCCTTTCATGACGTAGCAGAGACCGGTTCGGAGTCCGAAATGTTCGTCGAAAAGATACCCGATATTCACTCCGCCGCGTAATCCCAGTTTTAGGTGTTGCTCGCTCAGCATCGAGGCAGACGCACCGACACGAAGGTCGACATGCAGTTGGGCCGATGCGCCGCATACGGCGAAAAGCAGCAGGAAGGTCGACACGATTTTTTTCATGACAAGATGGGTTTAAATTGGAAAATATTATTTTTGTCTTTGCAAAGGTCGGGGGTCTTCCCCTGCGGATCAATACTGATTTATCATTAATGAAGACAATGCAACGGGAGTTCGAGGCTCTGCTGGATATGCAGCGGTTCGATGCCGGCGAGTTGGACTATGCGGTGCTCGATCGCCATGTGGCGCGGTTGACGCAGCTTTCGCAGGTGGTCAATAGCGGGATCACGGTTTTCGACATGTATCGACGGCGGCATGTTTTCAGTTCGTACAATTTCCCCGACCTGTTTCGTTACGACATGGATCGGATCGCTTCGGAGGATTCCGACTATTTTTCCGCGCGGATTCATCCCGACGACCTGCCGGACGTCCACCGCAACGGTATCGATTGCCTGCGGTTCATGCTCGGGCATAAGGAGCTGATCGATAACGGAAAATTCCTCACTGAGTACCGGATTGAAATCGGCGGCCGGTATGTGCGGGTCGTAGAGCAGTTCCAGGTTTTGGAATGCGATCGGAGAGGGAATATCTGGCTGACGCTGAGCGTGCTGGATATGTCGCCCAATCAAGGCTCTTTTGACGGGGTACGCAGCCAGCTGTTCGATTTCCGGGGTGGTCGGGCACTGCCTTTCGCAGGAGGCGGGGCATCGTCCGATCCATTATCGGAGCGCGAGCGCGAAATTCTGCGGCTCATAGGTAGGGGCCGGTTGAGCAAAGAGATCGCTGTCGAACTCTCGATCAGCGTACATACGGTCAACACGCATCGGCAACGCATTTTGGAGAAACTCCGTGCCGACAACTCGATGGAGGCCGTGCGTTACGCCGCCGAACGGGGACTGCTCGACTGATCGGGACGGATGCCGACGGGAGTGCGGACGGGCTGCTGCAAACCAGGGCCTTATTTTATCCGGCGGTTTCCCGGAAAGAATGCGTAAATTGGTCGAAAGGTTCGCTGTTGTGTCAAAATTTCCTATATTTGCCCCGCAATCTATACTTACTATTATTATTTAAACGCACAACACATGAGGAAATTTTTGACGATTTTCACCCTCTCCCTGCTTGCGGTGTCATGTATCGACAACGACTACGATCTGTCGGACATCGATACGGACGACATCGGCATCGGAGACGAAAACTCGGTCTTCACCTGCCCGCTGATGACGCTGAGGGTCGCCGTCGCGGACATCGTGAACGAACAGGGGGATCTCGACGGTATCCTGGCCGAAGCCGATGTCTGGCTGCCGAACCGGCTGCCGGACGGCGCGGAGGCGGTCGACGTGAAACGGCTTACCGGCGGCGACGGACAGCAGGCGCAACAGGCCTATGTGCAGACGTTGCTGACGGCCTTGCAGGAGGAGATCGACGCCGATGCTTCGGACCGGAAGCTCGAACAGATCGCCCGACAGATCTATGCGGAGTATAGGGAGGATTTTCTCCCCGATTACCTCCCTGTCGATGTGGACGAGGCGGAGTATATCGCGGCGTTCAGGACCGTCTACCACCAGCAGGCGACGCACGATCTGATCTGGGAGAATATCGAACTGTTCGCCGCCCGTTACCTGACGACGAACCTTCGGATAGATGTCCGGCCCTTCGTCCTTTCGGGTATCGACGTGGGGGCGGACGTGCGCGACATGATCGTCGGCGGAGACGAATCGAAAACCTCGTTGTCGCTCTTCGGCGATATTGCGACCGACCTGCCGGTCTCCTTCTCGGCCGAACCGTCGTTCGAGGCCGAGGTGGAGGGCAGCGACCGCACGTTGTTCAGCTTTCCTTCCTTTACCGTCTTCCCGACGGCGGAGGCGCCCGTCGAAATCGAGGAGACGTCCGTCTCTGCGGATGCGCTGACGGTCATCTTCGACCAGGAGACCCGCATCGAACTGAACATGCAGCTGGAAAACTACTATCCCGGTCGTTCGCTCGATCTCGGACAGGGAATTACCATCAACCTGAAAGTTCGCAAGAAGGGCGGTTTAATCTTTAACGTTTAGTGACAGCCATGAAAAAATTGCTCTATACGCTGGCCGCCGTTCTCGTTTGCACGGGCGCTGCGGCGCAGAATCCCACGTTGTATTTCATGGAGGGGGTGCCCCTGCGTTCGCAGATGAACCCCGCGCTGGCTCCGCAACGGGGTTATTTCAATATTCCGGTACTGGGCGGTCTGGCCGTTACGGCGGGCGGCAACACGTCGCTCGACCACCTGCTCTTCCGCCGCGACGGCAGGCTGGTGACGCTGCTCAGTCCGTCGGTCTCGTCGGCCGACGCCCTTTCGGATCTCCATTCGAAAAATCTGGTCAACGCCGACATTCGGGTCAATCTGCTCGGTTTCGGCGCTTATACCGCCAACCGCAAGCACTTCTGGTCGTTCGACCTCAATCTGCGCACGAGCGTTTCGACGCAGTTCCCCTACGAGCTGTTCCACTTCTTCAAGACGGGCGAGAGCGCGCAGGTACGCAATCTGGGCCTCAGTTCGGATGCCTATGCGGAAGCCGGGTTCAACTACTCGTTTCCTATCGGCGAGAAGTTCTATGTCGGTGCGCGCGTGAAGTTTCTGGTCGGGCTGGCCCGTGCCAAGTCCTATTTCACGCAGTTCAACGTCTCGCTCGGCGAGAACGAGTGGTATGCCGAGGCCGTCGGCGAATTGGAGGTCAACAGCAACCTGCTGACCATCCCCACCCGTCAGGAGGCGGGACAGGACGGAGTCTACCGCAATTACTACCAGCTCGACGACATGGAGTTCGACGCGAAGTTCAAGCCCGCCGGCTACGGTGCGGCCTTCGACATCGGTGCGACCTACGAGCCGATCCCGAACCTGCTGGTTTCGGCGGCGGTCAACGACATCGGTTTCATCGCGTGGAACAAGGCCAGTTCGATGCACGGCACCGTAAGCCGGAGGCTGACCTTCGACGGTGCGCAGGTCGATGCGTCGGGGGTTGCCGACATCGATTTCGATCTGGGCGAGTTGAAGTTCGAGCAGGTCGACGAAGAGAGCGCGACGCGGATGCTCCATTACACGATGAATCTCGGCGCCGAATACCGGCTGTGGGATCGGCGCGTAGGTTTCGGGGCGTTGTACCAGATTCACAAGTACGACTATGCGGCGCTGCACAACCTGACCGCTTCGGTCAACTTCCAGCCCGTGCGCTGGTTCGGACTTTCGGGCAGCTATTCGTTCATCGACAATCGGGCCAGCGCGCTGGGGTTGGGACTGAACCTCAATCCGGGCTGGATCAATTTCTATGTCGCTACCGACGTGTTGCTGACCAAGAAGAGCGCGCAGTGGATTCCCATCAAGCAGGGGCGGATGAACTTCAATCTGGGCATCGGCGTGCCGATGGGGAAACGGGGGCTGCGCCAGCGCGATTGCATTCGGGTGAATGCGGCGTGCTGTCCGTCGCAGGAGCCGCTCACGGAGCAGCAGGAGCTTCGTATCAGGGAGCAGCAGCTCCGCGAGCAGGCGTCGGCGACCTCCGAGCAGATCGAAGAGGCTACCGAGCGCAGCGAGAAGGCGATCCGCAAAGCCGAACGCAGGGCGGCGAAGGCCGAACGGAAGGCGCGTAAAGCGGCCGAACGGGCGCAGCAGGAGGGCGATACGGCTTCGGTCGTCCGTGCCGCGGCCGATCTGCTGGCCGTGCGCTACTGAGGCGGGCGTATCGTCCGACAGAAATTCACCCCGGCGCAGCGATCTGCGCCGGGGTGAATTCGTCTGGGTCGTCCCCGTTTTTGTCCGTTCCGGTGGTCAGGGCCGTGCGGCCAGTTCGGCGACGATCGCCCGCATCGCGTCGTAACGCTCCTCGGCGCTGCGGAGCAGTGCGTACTGCGCCCGCGTACGGACGAGGTTGTGGTCGGGCGACTTGATCTTGTAGTAGGTGTCGCCGTCGAGATAGTCCATCAGGAAGCGCAGCACCTGTTCGTAGGTGATGTAGCGTACCGAGAAGGCGAGTGCGTCGGTTTCGGCCGGCGTGAGGAAGGCGCGCGCCTCCGAGAGGTAGCCCTCGGCGAAGCCGCGGAACATGGCCATGTCGAGCCATACGTCGTCGAGGTTTTCGTCGTCTTCGCGGCCGTGGTTGGCGTAGGTGCGGATCGCGTCGCCGAAGTCGTTGAAGCAGGGGCTGCGCAGCACCGTGTCCAGATCGATCACGCAGAGCACCCGTCCCTGGCGGTCGAAGAGGATGTTGTTGATCTTCGTGTCGTTGTGCGTCACGCGGCGCGGGATCTCGCCCGTTTCGACCCGCTGCCAGAAGCGGAGCATCTCGTCGCGGCGGCATTCGATCCATTCGATTTCGCGTGCCACCGACGCACGGCGTCCCGAGGCGTCGCGCGCGAGGGCATCGTCCCATTGCCGGAAGCGGAAACGGATGTCGTGGAAGCCGGGCAGAATGTCGGCCAGCGGTTCGCCGTAGTCGGCCAGCATCCGCTGGAAGCGGCCGATGCCTTCGCCGCCGCAGCGGGCCAGTTCGGGGGTCGAGGCGGACTGGCAGGTCACCGAATCCTCGATGAAGAGCGTCGCGGCCCAATAGTCGTCCGCCGCATCCTCGTAATAGAGCGCTCCGTCGTGCGTGGGGATGACGGTCATCACTTCGCGCCGCGGATCGCCGCCGGCGCGGCGTACCTTCTCCCTGAGAAAGGAGGTTACGCCCTCGATGTTGCGCATCATGGCGGGGATGTCGGTGAAGACGTTGCGGTTTTTGCGTTGGAGGACGTACCGCGCACGTTCGGTCGTGATGATGTAGGTGTCGTTGATGAATCCTTCGCCCAGCGTGGCGACCGACTGCACGGCGCCGTCGAGACGGAATTGTTCGGCTATTCGTTTCATGCGGTAGAGGGTTTGGGCAACCGTATCCGGGAATTGCGGAGAAGTCGCGGACTCCGCCTTCGGTTTTCCCGTCCGGTAGGATAAAGGTAATGAATTTTTTCTAACTTTGTGAACAGAACCCTGAAAAACCTCTTTCCCATGAAAACGCTCTTTCGTACAGCACTTCTTCTCGTCTGCGGTTTTCCGCTCTTCGCCTGCACGCCGCACGCCGCCTCGGACGCGCCTTACCGGATCGAGGAGGGGACGATCGTCTTCGCGGAGCCCGCGCGCGCCGAGGGACAGTGCGACGTGCTGCAACTGCGCTGCGATCCGATTCCCGTCGTGCGCGTGGCCTTCATCGGCCTGGGTATGCGCGGCAGCACGGCCGTCGAGCGTTTCACGCAGCTCGACGGCGTGGAGATCGTCGCCCTCTGCGACAAGGTGCCCGCCCACGTCGAGCGGGCGCAGCGGACGCTTTCGGTACACGGCCTGCCGGCGGCGCAGGAGTTCACGGGCGCCGACGACTGGCGCCGCGTCTGCGAGTTGGAGGGTGTCGATCTGATCTACAACTGCACCGACTGGCAGATGCACGTCCCCATTGCGCTCTACGCCATGGAGCGGGGCAAGCACGTGGCCGTCGAGGTGCCTGCGGCGCTGACCGTCGCCGACTGCTGGGCGCTGGTCGACGCGGCCGAACGGACGCGCCGCCACTGCATGATGCTCGAGAACTGCTGTTACGACTTCTTCGAGATGACGACGCTCAACATGGCGCGCGAGGGGCTGTTCGGCGAGATCGTCCATGTCGAGGGGGCCTATATCCACGACCTGCGCGAATTGCAGTTCGACCGCCGGCACGGCTACATCGACATGTGGCGGCTCGAACACAATGCGCTGCATACGGGCAATCCCTATCCTACGCACGGCCTGGGTCCGTTGTGCCAGCTGCTCGACATCCACCGCGGCGACCGCATGGAGCGGCTCGTCTCGCTCTCGTCCGACCAGTTCGGCATGAGCGCCTACGCCACGGCGAAGTACGGCGCGGAGTCGGCGGAGGCCGAGAGGTCCTATGCGTTGGGCGACATGAATACGACGCTGATCCGCACGGCCAGGGGCAAGAGCATCCTCATCCAGCACGACATCACCTCTCCGCGGCCCTACAACCGGCTCCATACGATCTCGGGAACGAAGGGCTTCGCACAGAAATACCCGATCCGCAGTCTGGCGTTCGATCCCGACGCCCACCACCGGCTCTCGGACGAGCAGCTCGACCAAATGCTGCGCCGCTACGAGCATCCCATTACGCGCGAAATCGGCGAGAAGGCGCGCGAGGTGGGCGGCCACGGCGGCATGGATTTCATCATGGACTACCGGCTGGTCTACTGCCTGCGCCACGGCCTGCCGCTCGATCAGGACGTTTACGACGCGGCCGAGTGGTCGTCGCTGGCGGAGCTGACCGAAGCGTCGGTGCGCAACGGCTCAATGCCTGTCGAGATGCCCGACTTCACGCGCGGCGCATGGCGCAAGGTCGAGGGCTTCTCGCACGCGATGGCCGAGTGACGCCGGCCGCCCCGAACAAGCTCCGCCCCTGTCGCAGATCGTTGCGACAGGGGCGGAACGGTTTGAGGGGCAGGACTATTTGAGCGCCTGCAACACCCGGGGCATCAGCTCGGAAAGGGTGTTCTCGGTCTGGGCGGTGTAGAAATTCCCGTCGACGACCGCCTTGTCGTCGGTGGGGATGCACTCCCGCACCACCGTTTTGAGGAAGGGATGCAGTGCTACGCGTCGTCCCCGGGCGATGCCCAGGTTGTCGTAGAGAAGCGCTGCGGCGCAGTGGCCGATCATCGGTTTACCCTGCTCGGCGAAGCGCTTCATGATGCGGAGCATCTCCCGGTTGAAGGGCTTGTCGGCGTTCTCGGCGAATTTGGGCATGGCGTCGCCGCAGGCGAAGACCAGCGCATCGTACTCCTCCTCGCGGCCCGCGAGACGGGACACCGTATCGTCGAGGCGGAGGGCGACGCCCGAATTGGTCGTCACCTGCGGCGTCTCGGCCACCGCGAACGTGCGGAACGGAATCCCGTTCTCGAAAAATGCTTCCAGATAGTGGAACAGTCCCGCTCCGTTGACCGGATCGACGACCAGAACAGCTGCTTTCTTTGCCATGATTGTGCGATTTTAAAGGTTCGTTTGTTTTCAACAGTCGTTTTCCCGCCTCGGCATAGCCTGAATAAGTTCGGCTCTGCGCTCGGCTTGGCGAAAACGTTCATTTTCATGCTCCATTTCCCGCCTCGGCATAGCTCGAACTGCGTTCGACTCTGCCCTCGGCTTAACGAAAACGTTGACTGCACGGGCCCCGACGGGCCCGCATGATGTAAAGATAGGGCGGGGAATCGTAAAAAACAAGTACTTACCTTCGGGTAAGCAACTTACCTGCGGGTAATGAATCCTGATCCGCAGCCGGTTGCGCGACGATTTTTCGTCGCGCGATTTTCCGCCGCGTGCCGCGCAGGGAGCCGAACGGGGGGGGGAGGGGCGTGCCGCACGAGTGTGCCGAGCAGAGGGGGCATCGTGCCGCCGTCAGGCCGTCTGCGACGGTTCCGCACCGGCGATGTCGATGCGGCGGATCGCGTCGTCGAAGGCGTTGCGGTCGCCGATCGCGGCGTTGCGCAGCTGCGCGCGGTAGGTGTGGATCGTGGCGACCGAACAGTTGAGGATCGCGGCGATCTTGGCGCTGTGGGTCACTCCCAGCCGGATCAGCGCCAGGATGCGCAGCTCGGTATTCAGCGTCCGGGGCTGACGCGGCGAAAAGCGCTCCGTGTCGGTCATCAGCCGGTTGACGTGCGCCACGAAATCGGGGAAGAGGTGCAGGAAGGTCTCGTCGAAGATCGCCAGAAACTCCTTGTACTCGGCGTCGGCGGGGTTCTTGGACCGTAATTCGCGCAGCATCTCGGAGAGTCCTATATCTTTGGAAATTTTCAGAAGATGTTTTCGGTAGTCATTTATTTTCAGAATGTATTGTGAGCAGAGGGAGAGGTAGTGGCCGACGTATTCGTCCTTGATGTTGTTGGCGTCGCGCAGTTCGCCGTTGATGCTGCGGATATGTTCGTTCAGCTCCCGGAGCTGGCGGTTCATTTCGAGCCGTGCGGCGCTGATCTGCCGGATTTTGCGGTAGTAGACCAGGATCGTGAAGAAACTTCCCAGCAGCACGACGACCAGCAGGCTGACGACGATCGTGACATAGCCCATCGCGCGGCGTTTGGCGTCGAGCGAATCGATGTAGGCGCCTGCGATCTGCTGCACCATCTCGGACGACTGCTGCATCCGCGAACGGTAGTTGCAGTAGAGGGCATCCTCCATCGAGCAGTTGATATAGCGGTTGGCGCGCTCCACGTCGCCCTCTTCGAGCAACAGCTTGGACAGATTGTAGAGAGCCAGCCCTTCGCGCACGGGGGTGCGCAGGTCGTCGGCCGTCGCGCGGATCAGGTACTCCTTGCGGCGGTCGGCGTCGCCGAGTCGCTTGTAGATGTTTGACAGCGAGAAAGCGACCAAAGCCCGCGTGTGTGTGTCTTCGATACCGGCTTTATAGAGAGGCAGAAGCAGGTCCAGCGCTTTGTTGGGGAGTCCCGCTCCGTTGCAGGTGTTTGCAACGAGCCGTGTGCGCAGAATAGATCCTGCAGGAAGAGCACGGATACATAACTGGTCGTAGAATTGGATGGAGTCGCTGTAGACTTTGCGGAGCATCGGATCGGCGACAACGTTCAGTTGGTTGCGCATCAACGTCTGGCGAATGCCGTAATAACAAAACATGTCGATTTGCGTCCGGTAGGTTGTATCGACTTGTTGCAAGAGACGTTCTGCTTCTCCGTACATCCCGCCGTCGCAGAGCGTGCGTGCGAGATAGACACGAGCATTGTTGATCAGCGGCCTGTCACCATAGGTTTCGGCCAGCGTGAGCATCTTGTAGGCGTAGTGGTAGGCCGAGTCGATGTTGTAGTTGTAATATTCTTGGTAGATGTTTTCCAGAATGTTGATCTGCTCGCGGTGATTGGTCGTCGAGTTGAGCCGCAAGAGATACTTGCTGATACGTTGTTGTTTCATACGTCCGAAAACATCCTTTTGTTCGATGATGCGGTCGAGCATTTCGAGTGCGTCTCGGTGTGGATCGGCCGGGTCGCTACATCCTGTGATGAGAAACAGAAGAGGTAGCAGTATCCGAAGGAGGTTCATGCAGTTGAGCAGTTGAAATTCGAATAACGAACAATCGCCCTTTACGGAGCGATTGTTCGTTGTAAAGAGAGGATTCGGATCATTCAATTTCAGACGGTTGAGGTCTATCATCCGATTCCGTGCCGCCGGAGTGGACGGCCTACTTGTTGTTCGGGGCTTCGGTCGAAAAATCGTTGTCGGGGATGATCTGATCCGACGAGTAAACATTGCCGTAGGGATCAGTCGCTTCGACGCGGATCTGTTTGGCTGCGGGGTTGTGCAATGTGTATTTGTAGAGGTGGTGACAGATTGTCGAACAACTCTGTTGTAAGACGCCTACGGTGTAACCCCAGATCCAATAGTCGCCATGGTTACTGATGCGTGTCAGTTTTCCGTCGGTCGGTTTTCCATCTTCGTAAACTTTGAATGTCCAGTTGTCGTCAGCGAAGAAGATGTTGGCGACGATGTCATTGGCAGAGTATTCGTAGGTGTAGGAGGTGAACGGTCCGCCGTAGGTGGCGTTACCCCGATACAGTCTCATTTGCAGCGAATGATCGCGGTCAGTTCCTTTGAAATAGCTGTTGATGATGCGTGTACCGTCGAACTCGAAGATATAGTAACCGTTGGGAATGCCATCCAGCGAGGTATTCGAACGCCAGAAGTACCCACAGGCCGCACTGAGAATGTATTCGCGCATTCCGTAGGTGCTGTTGACGTAATAGCGGGTGTAGTGGGTGTGGCCGGCCATAGCCGTGGGCTCAGTGTAGGGTTGCAGTTGGTCGAAGATGGCTTTGGCATTCTCCGAACTGAAGTTGTCGTACAACGGAGCGTGATAGCAGATGACGACCCGTTTGTCGGTGGGGACGAACTTCAGGTCTTCTTTGAGCCAGGCTACCTCCTCGTCGGTGAATCCGAGGTTGTAACCCGATACGGTTGATTCGTAGAAACGCAGGTTGTCGAACATCACGAAATGCACGTCGCCGATATTGAACGAGTAGTAGAGAGGTCCCATGATGTTCTCGAAAGCGCCGCCCGTGAAATCGAGTTTGTCCTTGTCGTGGTTGCCGCATACGCAGAAAACGGGGATGCCCGAAGCTCCCAGCGCGCTTTTGATCTTCGTCAGCCGTGCTCCCGGCGTGTTGGGGTCGTCGATTCCGATGATGTCGCCCAGTGCGACACCTACGATCGCCTTGCCGGCATATTGTTTCAACTCGGCCTTGATGTCCTCGATCGTCTCGTTGCGGAATCGCTGGACGTGTTCGTCGTTGTCGGGTTGCGGATCGCCGATGGCCACCAACACGAAATTGGTGTCATCCGTCGCCCGCTTTTTAAGCGTGAAATCTACGCGGAATGGAGTCGAGTTGTTTCCCGTGAGTGACTTCGATGCTTTGTAGAAGAGCGGATAGGCGCCGAATTCTTGTTGTCCGGGGACTTCGTAGCCCGAAGGCATCGAGAGATAAGCATATTTCGATGCGCGGTTGCGTTTGATCTGGTAGACTCCTTTTGCGTCGGTGGCCGCGCAGGTAAAGCCGTCGGAGACGACAACCCCTTCGACGGGATTGCCCTCCGTATCGGCCACGAGTCCGTAGAGCGTCATGCCTTCTTCGGGACTGATCGGCTCGCTGTCGTCGGGTTTGTCCGATGGCTGCTCCGTACCGGGATCCGGTGCGGGATCGGTGTCGGATTCACCGCAGGAAACGACGGTCAGGAGTGAAAGTCCGAACAGCAGAAACAGCCACTTGAAATGATTGATGCGGTTCATGATATATTGGTCGTATGTTATGTTTTACCAGTTGGGATTCTGTGCGATACCCGCCTTCTGCAACTCGTCGATCGGAATCGGGAACAAGTAGTGTTTTTCATTGAAGACACGGTCTTCGACCCAGAAACGCTGCATCTTGTATTTTTTGCCGCCGACGGTGATTTTACCGTTGGCGTCTTCCACGGGCCGCATACCGCAGACGCGGCGCTGGGTTTTGGGGTAGGCACCGTATTTGGCGAAATACTGCTGGGCCTTCTCGTCGTTGGTACTGCCCGGCAGGGAGTTCCATTGCTCGTCGTGCGTCTGTTCCAGCTGGCTCGTCGGTTCGAGATAGAGGCGGCATTGCCAGAAGCGGCATTTCTCGTGGTAAAGTTCCACGCGTCGTTCGCGGGCGATGTAGTCGAGCATCAGTTCGCGGTTGGTGATCGTCGCGGGCGGCATGGGAGCCATGAACGAGCGGCTGCGAATGGCGTTGACGAGGTTGTAGACCTCTTGATCGGGACCCGTAGTCCGTGTCACGGCTTCGGCCCAGATCAGATGGATCGTGGCCAGACGGATCAGCGGCGGGCAGCTCAGGAAGCCGGCGCCCGATCCGGCGGCCTTGTTGTGGCTGCCGTCGATGAACTTGCGCAGGAAGTAGCCCGTCGTGGTCGAGTTGGCCGCATTGATCTTGTCGGCACCCGAGGCCATGTTCAGCACGATATTCTTGAAGGTCGCCCCGTGATAGCTCACGTCACGGTAAAAACGCGGATCGCGGTTGACATAGGGGTTTTCGTCATCGTAGGCTTTGGCCATATCCGTCTCGCTGATCAGTCCGTTGTAGAGCGCGCGGTGATTCTCTTTGAGTGCGTAGATCGGGTAGCCGTAGCCGTCGGGCCCGATCACCTCGTATTCGTCGACCTGATCCTGTGTCGGCATTTCGCGGCCGCCGCCGCTCGACGAAGGCGGATAGTTGTCGCCCCACCAACCAGCTGATTTGTCACGGAGTACGAACCAGATCCATTCGGATTTCATCGGAGTGGAATTCTCCGAGATGTAGAGCTCCCACAGACGGCTGGGTACCATTGAGTTGTTTGTATTGGCTCCCAGTCTGTCTCCGTAGACGTTCTGAGGCGAACCGATGTAGAGACTGTATCGGGGAGCGCCGTTGATCGTAAAGTTCATTACTGCTTCGCACGCTTCTTTGGCAGCTGCCCAGCGTTCCTCTTTGTAGATTTTATAGTCGGCCGCGAAGCTGCGGGTATCGTTTTTGAGTGTCGAGCCGTTGTAGAGCGGAGTGGCGGCGATCCAACGTGCCATAGCTTTCAGACCGAGGCAGGCGCCGCGGTCGACACGGCCGAATTTACGCGACAAGTTTTGGTCGGGGACGCGGTCGAAGGCTTCATCGCAGTCGTTGCAGATCTTTTCGATGATCGAGTGAACATTTTCACGAGTGAAAGTCTCCGGAATCTCGTCCTGTTTGAACGAACGGTCGATGTAGGGGCATTCGCCGTAGCTGCGCAGAATCACATAGTGCAGGTAGGCACGGATGAAATAGAGTTCTCCTACACGGTTCATAAGCGTACCGGGTTCGCTCGGAGAATCCGGCGTATTGTAGGTCTCGATACACTCCAGAATCTTGTTGGCTGTGCGGATGTGTTTGTAGAGTTCAGGCCACCATGATTGCGTGCTGTTGCCCGATGACGTGCTGGTGGTTTTCGACCAGAAATTAGATCCCGGTTCCCAGTCTCCTTCGTTGAAGCGGTTGGTGAGGTTGTTGGCTTCACTGGTGGAGGTACACTCGGCTTCGTCGCAGCAGGGCGATTCACTGTAATGCGCCATTTGCGCCAGCGGGCGGTCGGCGGCACGTAGCCAATAGTAGAGCCGTTCGATTTGTTGCTCGGTCTGTTGGAAACTTGAATAGATGTCCTTTTCGGTCTTGACGTCGGTAGGTTCCTTGTCGAGAAAATCGTCGCAGGCGATTGAAAGAATCAGCACTCCGGCGAGAAGAAATGTTTTATACAATTGCTGTTTCATTTTTTTACGATTCTAAGTGTTAGAAAGTCATGGTAATACCGAAGTTGAAGACGCGCTGGATCGGATACCAGCTACCGTCGCCCGATTTGGTTTCGGGATCGATGTCCACGTCGCTCAATCCGTCGAAAGTCAGCAGGTTGAGACCTTGTGCATAGATACGCACGTTCTGGATGCCGGCTTTCGACACCCACCGCTTGGGTAATGAATAACCGATTTCGACATTTTTGAGACGGACGTATGAGGCGTTGTATAGGAACAGACCCGAATTGGTGTTCTTGTTGTTGGAGTGTGCTCCCAGGTGCAGGGCCGGATACTCGGCCGTGTCGGCCGTCTCAGGTGTCCAGCGTTTGAAGTGCATCTTCTTTACCTTACCGATCGCTGTGGTGTTGTAGACCGGAAAATCCCATACGGCAGCCCCGTTGAGTTGTACGGAACAGAGTGCCGATCCCTGCCACAGCATGCTGAAATCGAAATTTTTGTATTGGAATCCGATTGGTAGGCCGAACTGAATTTCAGGAATGCGCGGATTGCCCATAGCCCGCCGATCGTAATTATCAATGATTCCGTCGCCGTTGAGGTCCTTGTAGACCACATCGCCCGGGACGAGCTGACCGAAGGTCTGATAGCCGGCGTTGTTGAGTGCGTCGGCTTCGGCCTGATCCCGCACGAAATGGTCGAATTCATAGCAGAAATGTTCGCCTACGCGATGTCCCGTTTCGTAACGCCATGTACAGTCAACGCCGTTGGGCGAGATGTAGGATATCTCGTTACAGTACTTGATTTTGTTGCGTGCGAATGAGAAGTTGGGCTTGACGTAATAGGTGAAATGCTGGCCGATGCGGTCGCTCCATCCCAATTCGATCTCGATGCCTTTGTTGTCGACGATACCCGAATTGACGAAGGTTGCCTTCTGCCCTACAATGGCCGGCAGTCCCATGCGAGATGCCGATGAGAGGTCGGTCAGAATGTCGTAGCGATGTTCGTAGAAAAGGTCGACGGCCAGTGACAGACGGCTGTTGAAGAGTTTAGCATCGATACCCACGTTATATTTCATTGCTTTTTCCCATGTGAGGTTTGCATTCGCAAAGGCTCCCTCGTCGTAGTATGAGGGTCTGCTGAGTTGTGCGTTTTCACCGAAGTAGGTCGTATAAGTGGTGTTTTTGTCATAGGTCTGGATGTAGGCGAAACGTGTGCCTCCGATGTTGTCGTTACCTGCCAGACCGACCGAACCGCGTATTTTCAGGAAATTGACTGCTTTGGAGTGTTTGAGGAAATTCTCGTTCGAGAGTACCCAGCCAATCGACGCTGCGGGGAAGAAGCCAAAGCGTTTGCCCGAAGCGAAAGCTTCTGAACCATTGTAGCCGACGTTCAGATCGAGCAAGTATTTATTGCGGAAACCGTAAGTGACGCGTGCCGACATGCCGCAATAACGGAACTCGACATCGTTGCCGTAATCCTTGCTTTGCAGGTATCCCAGCAGCATGGCTGTCACATCGTGGTCGCCGAATTTGCGGGCATAGTCCAACTTGCCTTGGAATCGGATCGTGGAGTAGGGGGTGTAGTAGCCCAGCGAACGACTGTAATTGTCGTCGACGGTTCGTTCATTGGCTGTTTCGAAAACACCGTTGCGCGCGAAGTAACCCGCCTGATTTTTCCATACGTCGATACTCTCGTCCTTGAGTTTCCAGGTAGCATAACCCGGGAAGGTGAGGTTTCCCTGCGAGAAGGTGTTGACGACGTTTTTCTTGTAGTGTCCGTCGTAGGAGTCATAGGAGAACTGCCCTTCGATTTTCAATCCTTTGGTGATGAAGTCTAGATCATGTGCCAGCCGGATCGATCCGTTGATGTCACGATCGGTACGGATCGTGTAACCGGTATGGGTCAATTGGCCCAGTACGTTGTAACGATACATTTGATCGTCGCAATAGAGTAGTTTGCTGTCGTTGTTATAGAAGTCCTCGGCATTCTCTTCCTTGCCTGTGTCGTCGATCCAGATCGGCAGATAGGAGGGCTGTGTATTAGCCAGTCCGATGAGCGACGAGGCCGATGCGCCCGGGTAGATAGTCCGACGGACGCGAGCGCCCAGGTCGACCGAAATCTTGAAGCGTTTGGTTGCCATTACATCGATGTTCGTGCGGAAGTTGTAACGCGAGAATCCGTTGGCCTTTTCCGGGGCGTGCATCGAGTAGTTGTCGCCCTGCTTGTAGTAGGAGCCCAGTACGTAGTAGCGCACTCGATCCGTGCCGCCGCGGACGGATAGCGAATAGTCCTGCGTCACGGCCGGTTGGAACATGTAGTCGAAGTAGTCCCAATTGTAGCCCAGTCCGTCGGAGTTGTCGCCTTTGGCCTGGCGGTAGTTGGCGATCGATTCGCCCGAGAAGAGTGCCAGTTTGCTAATGTCAGCGCCTGGATTGTCGTTGATAAGGGCCTCGTTATAGAGGACGGCGTAATCGGCCGATCCGAGATATTCGGGGAATTTTGCGGGTTCTGTGATGCCGACCGAAGCCTTGAATTCGACAGTGGGTTTTTCACCCGCGCGTCCGCGTTTCGTCGTGATGATGATGACGCCGTTGGCGCCGCGTATACCGTAAGGTGCTGTTGCAGAAGCGTCTTTTAGAATTGTAAAAGTCTCGATTTCGTCGGGCGAGAGGTAGCTCATGTCGCGTTCGATTCCGTCGACGATGACGATCGGAGCCTTCCCTTCGCCGTAGGTCGCTACGCCTCGGATGTTGACGTTTGCTACGTCGAATCCCGGTTCGCCGCCGCCGTGTTGTGTGACGACGAGTCCCGGCAGACGTCCGGCCAGTGCGTTGTTGATATTGGCTGTGGGCGACTGTCCGAGTTCTCGGGTTGTGATCGTGGAGACAGATCCTGTGATCGTCGCTTTTTTCTGGGTGGTGTAACCGACGACGACGACGTTTTCGAGTGCTTTGGCGTCTTCGATGAGTACGACGTCGATGTGCGTGCGGTTGCTGATCGGAATCTCCTGCGGTGCATAGCCCAAGTAGGAGACCATGAGTGTCGCTTCGGAGTAGGGGGCATCGAGTGTGAAGTTACCGTCCAAATCCGAGGTGACGCCGATATTCGTGCCGTTGATGATGATTGAAGCTCCGACAATAGGGGTGCCCTTATCGTCCTTGACCGAGCCTTTGACGGTGAATTTATTGGATTGTGCCTGTGCTTGTTGGATCAGACTGCGACAGGGAGCGTAAAATTCCCCCCCCCCATGTGGTCAGGAACAGGCCGGCGAGCAAAATGAATATGCCTTTTTTCATGGTTTGAAGATTCTGTGAGGTTAATTTTCCCGCCCGGATTATCTTCCGGTTGGAAATAAAGCGTTTTATTGGAGGATTTCCGAGTTGTTCTTCGTGTAGTCATCGGCTTCGAACAGATCGACCTTACCGCCGTTGTATCCTCCCCAGAGTAGGTTTATATTGGCGTTGTCGGCCTGAATGCGGCAGGAGACTCGGCAGTTGGTGATATGGTAGGGTACCGAAGTCGTATAGTAGATGCCGAGCAGGCCCGATACTTGTACTACCGCTCCTTTGGATGCGTCGGAAGCGACGTTGCCCGAGAGGAGAATGTCGCCTTCGCTTACACAGCCGTCGATTGTGTAGGTGCGATTCTTGTCGCTCCAGCTCACCACACCGATTAGGCCGCTGGCGCTGCGTGAGCAGGCTCCCTTGATCGTACCGCGGTTGGTGCAGCCGAACAGATCGACGCCCGACGAACGGCCGATCAGACCGCCGATGTCGTCGCACGGTTCGCTTGTCTCGATATTGCCTTCATTGACGCAATTGTGCAGGATGCCTGTCTCTCGCCAGTTTTTCTCACTGAAACCGATCAGACCGCCGATCATCGAGCTCGACACCTTGATGTTGCCGTAGTTGGTGCAGTCGGTCAACTCCATCCGGAAATTGCGCGTATCGGTCTGGTCCTTGGTCGAAACTTTGCCCGGACCGCCTATTAGGCCGCCGTAACGCCGATTGACTCTGCCGCCTGTGGAGGTGAATGCATATTCGAGAGCGGTGATGTTGCCGTAATTCTGGCATGAGGTCAGTATGCCGTATCCGCTGCCGATCAGACCTCCGCATCCCTGTATCGAGCCGGATCCGTTTTGCAGGTCGATGGTGATATCGCCGCGGTTGACGCAGTTGGTCAGCACGGGTTGTTGGTAGTGCGAGCAGCCGATGATACCTCCGATGTAACCGTCGGAATGGCGTCCCGCAGTCTGCGTGACGGTGATATGGCCCGTATGTTCGCAGTCGGTGTAGGTAAAGGTGCCGTAATCGTTGCTGGTGTTGACGACCATGTAGCCGACCAAACCACCCAAATTCTGTATGCCGCCTTTGGTCGAAATGGCACCCGAGACGCAGCAGTTTCGGTAGGTCGGCGAACCGAACTGATCCTGAGCCACCAGTCCGCCGATGATACCCTGTTTGAGTTTATCGTCGTTTTCCGATCCGAAATCGGAACGCTCGTGGGTGATCGTTACGCTGCTGGTGAGGTTGTAGAGTTCTGCCCCGTTGTTATAGCAGGCGATCGTACCGAGCAGCATACCTTGGCTCTTGGCTGTGGTGGTATAGTTCGAATAGATGTTGCCTCTGAGAGTGAGGTCGTGAATCTTGGTGAGCGGATCCACTTTTTCGACCGTCGTGCTGCTCACCGAGCCGATCTTGTAAAAGAGTGCGAATTTCTTACAGTTGACATTGATCGACAAATCGAGGGCATACCCGTTTCCGTTGAGACCGTAACCGGCGAAGGTTTTGAGCAGGGCACGCGCCTGGTCGGTGGGCGCGCTGCCGGCCGAACCTTCGCAGTAAATCAGATCGTCGTCTGTAACGGGGATGTCACTTGTGAGCGTTACCTCGCCGTCGACCAGATAGGGGGTGAGGTCTGGCGATTCGCTTTCGATGGCTTCTCGCAACGCCTTGAAATCGTCGATCGAGCCGATACCGTAAAGACGCAGCGTCAAGGCGCTCGTTTCCTGCAATTCGGCTTCCGATTTCAGCAGAAGGTCGATCGTTCCACGGCTTGTACCGGCATCTTTGGAGGGTGCTGTTACCACAAGTTTCGAGTTTTCGAGATCGGCATTCACCGTCCAACCCGCCGGGACATTTTCAGGTATGACTGAAGCAACCTCGGAGGCGGTGAAGGGGATGTCGAGCGTTTCGCCATAGTGGAACGAGTAGGTGCTGTGTTCGAAGACGATAGAAGGAACGGCGCGCGAGATGGCTACATCGATACGTACGGGTTCGCCTTTCGTTCCGCGCGGTGAAACCGCAGCGGCGATGACCGAACCCTCTTCGGTGAACTCTTCGGCGTCGGGATTGGGTGCCGTTACGGTGAAGGTTTGCTCGCCGATTTGGCTGCTCCAGCCTCCGGGAAGCGAAAGACTCAGTTTTTCGGCACTATCGTTTAACGTATAGGTATAGGTTTTCGATTTTCCCAAACCGAAAATCTGCCGTTCGGAGATGTCTTCAGCGATCGTAACGGTCATGTCGCTTTCGAATGCTTCGACGGGCAGCGTGTAGTCTGTATTGATACCTTTGGCATCGAAGACCTTGAACGTAACGGTTCCGGATGGTTCAGCTTCGAGATTGTCGTAGGCCGGAGCATTTACGGTCAAGTAATTTTCACTGACGATTAGGGCGCAGTTCCAACCTTCAGGGGCGATTGCTTCCAAATAGGCGACATTTTCGCAGACCATATCGAAGCGGATCGATCGGCCGAATTCGATTGATTGAGGTGTCGATGTGTCCAATATGGATTTTCCATCGAGCGTTACATCGAAGGCCGGCTTGGCGTTGAGCAGAAGATTCTCGTCGTCCGTGCAGGCCGTAAATGTCGCCACTCCCGCTATCCATAGCAAACACCGTAAATTGAAGAGATGTTTCATAGAAGTTTGGGTTTAATTTAGGTTAGACTTGGATTTTAAACAAAGATAGTAGAATTAGTACTTTGAAAACCGATAATAGCTATAATTATAGTTCTTATTTATATGTAATTATTTCGTGTGTAAATTGTTAGTCTGTAATTTATGCCGAAGATCTATAGTGAAAAATATCTTTTTTGCATCTCTGCTTGCCTATTTGCAATGTATTTCTGCCTGTTTTTTCAACATGTTCGCTTGCAGTCATGCAAGATGACGGTAAACAACCGATATCGTTGGGAGATTCAAATCTTTTGTGGTTGGGTGATAAAATAGAATAAACGGGTAGTTGCGATGTTGTTTTCCATGAGATTTGTCCAAGTGGTTGGACCTGTGAAGCGGTTTCAGGTCTTGTCCGACAACTCTACACCAGAAATGTCGATGCGGCGGATCGCGTCGTCGAAGGCGTTGCGGTCGCCGATCGCGGCGTTGCGCAGCTGCGCGCGGTAGGTGTGGATCGTGGCGACCGAACAGTTGAGGATCGCGGCGATCTTGGCGCTGTGGGTCACTCCCAGCCGGATCAGCGCCAGGATGCGCAGCTCGGTATTCAGCGTCCGGGGCTGACGCGGCGAAAAGCGCTCCGTGTCGGTCATCAGCCGGTTGACGTGCGCCACGAAATCGGGGAAGAGGTGCAGGAAGGTCTCGTCGAAGATCGCCAGAAACTCCTTGTACTCGGCGTCGGCGGGGTTCTTGGACCGTAATTCGCGCAGCATCTCGGAGAGTCCTATATCTTTGGAAATTTTCAGAAGATGTTTTCGGTAGTCATTTATTTTCAGAATGTATTGTGAGCAGAGGGAGAGGTAGTGGCCGACGTATTCGTCCTTGATGTTGTTGGCGTCGCGCAGTTCGCCGTTGATGCTGCGGATATGTTCGTTCAGCTCCCGGAGCTGGCGGTTCATTTCGAGCCGTGCGGCGCTGATCTGCCGGATTTTGCGGTAGTAGACCAGGATCGTGAAGAAACTTCCCAGCAGCACGACGACCAGCAGGCTGACGACGATCGTGACATAGCCCATCGCGCGGCGTTTGGCGTCGAGCGAATCGATGTAGGCGCCTGCGATCTGCTGCACCATCTCGGACGACTGCTGCATCCGCGAACGGTAGTTGCAGTAGAGGGCATCCTCCATCGAGCAGTTGATATAGCGGTTGGCGCGCTCCACGTCGCCCTCTTCGAGCAGCAGCCCTGCCAGCGTGTAGAGTGCCATGCCCTCGCGCACGGGGGTGCGCAGGTCGTCGGCCGTCGCACGGATCAGGTACTCCTTGCGGCGGTCGGCGTCGCCCAGCTGTTCGTAGATGAGCGCCAGCCGGTAGGCGACCATCGCCCGCAGGTGCGTGTCTTCGATGCCGGCTTCGTATTCGGGCAGGAGCAGATCCAGCGCCTTGCGGGCTTCCCCCGCCTTGCAGTACATCATGGCTTCGAGCTCCTTGCGCGGGACGGAGCCTTCCGGCAGATTGCGGATGCGCAGCACGTTGTAGAATTGCAGCGAATCGCGGTAACGGGCTTTGAGCGCGGGATCGGCGCCGGAGAGCTGTTTGGAGAGGTAGGAGCGGTAGACGTTGTAGTATTCGCTCTTGTTTTCCGGCGCCAGACGGGTCGTGTCGACCTGATGCAGGATGCGGAAGGCTTCGCCGTACATGCCGCCGTTGAGAACGGTTTTGGCCAGATAGACCCGTGCACAGTTGATCCGCGTGCCGTCGCCGTAGCTTTGGGCCAGGGCGAGCATTCTGCGGGCGTAGTGGTAGGCCGAGTCGATGTCGTAGTTGTAGTACTCCTTGTAGATCTCCTCCGCCAGGGCGATCCGTTTGCGCGGGTCTTTCGCTGCGGCGAGTTCGTCGCGCCGCGCTGCGATGCGGAGATTCTTCGTGCGGCCGTATGTGTCGCGCCGTTCGATGATACGGTCGAGCTCTTCGAGCGCCTTCTGATGGCGATCGGTACGGTCGGTACAACTCGTACCGATGCCGAAGAGCAGGACGGCGAGAAGGAGAGGGAGCGGTTTCATGCGTTTGTATTCGACAGTCGTTTTTCGCCCCGGCGTACCCCGAACGGGTCGGGAGGGCTGTCGTGCGAAAATAGTAAAAAAAAGCGAGTTGACGGCGGTTTCGACCGTTTTTGTTGCTCCGCCGCCGGTTTCCGGAGGGAGATCGCCGCGACGAAAAAGGAGGAAACCGTCGCGGTTTCCTCCTTCGGATGAATCGTCTCCCGACGGTCGTTGCGTCAGAAGTTCAGGCCGTCGTCCCAGCCGGGGTTCTGCGTCAGCGCAGGGTTCAGCGTGCGCTGTGCGGCGGGAATGGGCCAGAGGTAGTCGCGCGCGTCGTCCCAGTTCCGGCCGTGGACGACGCCCGGGTAGCCGACGATGTAGCCTTTGGTCTCCTCGCTGAGAATCACCTCCTTGCCGATCTGCAATTTCGTCGGGCAGGAGGAGGTCGCCTCGTCGATGTAGAGTTCCAGATCGGGCGTGCCGTCGTTATCCATGTCGTAGGTTCCCGCACCGGCGATGTAGCAGCCGTAGTAGGGCCGGTAGTGGTTGAGCGCCTGCTTGCACTCGTTCCAGCGGAAGAGATCCCACGAACGGTAGGGGGGCTCCATGACCAGTTCGACGGTGCGCTCGCGGCGGATTTCGAGGATGACGCCCGTGTGGGCGCTCTTCGTCACGTTGGGATAACATTCGAGCAGGTAGGGATCGGGCGAAGCGTCGGCCTTCGTGAGATCGATGCCGGTCATCTTCGCGCGTTTGCGGATCAGGTTGACCGAGATTTCGAGGTCGTTCTGCGTGATCGTTCCCAATTCGGCCACCGCCTCGGCGTAGTTGAGGTAGACTTCGGCGGCACGCATCAGGATCCAGTCGCTGCTCGCGGCACCCGACGTGGTCGAGTTGGCGGCCGTGCCGACGAACTTGATCGGTTCGTAGCCGGTGTGCGACGAGAGGGTGTTGCGCGTGACGGTCGTGGCCTCCACCTGCTTGTAGCCCGGACAGAGGACGGTCTGCGCCATGCGCGGATCGCGGCCCTGCGTCTCCTCGCTGTACGGCATCGTCTCCCAGCCCTCCTTGTCGGTGAAGCGCGAGCCGTCGGCCATGAGGTAGTGGTTCATGAAGCGGCGCGTGAGGCTCGTGCGGCCGAACTTGATGTTGTAGGGCACCGAGTGCGAGATGCCGAAGGCTTTGTCGTAGCGGCGGCAGAGCACCACCTCGCAGGTCTTGGCGTTCTCCGAGTAGAAAAGTTCGCGGTAGGGTTCCGCTCCCTCCTCGTAGAGATGGAAGGGCGAGTCGGTGATGAACTCCTTGGCCGTGGCGGCCGCCTGCCGGAGGTATTTGTCGGCGTCGGCCATGCCGTGATATTTGCGGAACGTCCCCTCGTAGAGCGCTGCGCGGCTGGCGTAGGCCAGCGCGGCCCATTTCGTCACGCGGGTGTTGCCGCTCTCCCACGTGCCCGGAAGGTTTCGGGCCGCGAAGTCGAAATCTTCCAGCACGCGGTCCATCACGTAGCCGCGGTCGTCGCGCGCCTTGTAGACGTCGGCGTCGGTCGAGCCGAGCAAGTGGTCGTAATAGGGCACGTCGCCGTAGGTGCGCACTTTGAGGAAGTAGAAGTAGGCGCGGAAGAACCGGGCCACGGCCTCGTATTTGGTGGCCAGCGCTCGGTCGGGACATTGGTCGAGGTGTTCGAGCAGGTAGTTGATCTTGCGCAGTGCGCTGAACGACCAGGTCTGCGAGGCGGCGTTGCGGCTGCCGGTGATGTAGTCGCTCAGTCCGTTGTCGATCTTGTCGTCGGCGTCGTTGATGCCGATGTCGGCCGATTCGAGGTTGTCGTTGTAGAACTGGTTGCTCCACAGGGTGAGATCGGACTCGTTCTGGAAATATTGTTCGGGCGAAAGCTCGTGTTCGGGGAGCATCGTCAGGTCGCAGCCGCCGACGCTCAGTGCGATGGTTCCGAAAGCTAAGATTTTACAGATGATTTTCATATTCTTTCCGGCTTGAAGTTGTTAGAAGGTGATGTCGACGCCGAACGAGAAGGTGCGGGGCATGGTGTAGCCCGTTCCCGTTCCGCCCTTGTAGGTGCCGCTGGAAATCGCCAGCTCGGGATCGATGAGCTTGCAGTGCTTTTTGAGCGGCGACCAGTAGCAGAGGTTCTCGCCCGAGACGTAGATGCGCAGCTTCGAGAGGTACTTTTTCAGCACCGGCAGCGTGTAGCCGATCGTAAGGTTCTTGAAGCGCAGGTAGGCCACGCTTTGCAGGTAGCGGTCGTTGTTCTGTCCCAGCGGGCCGCCGTTGTAGCTCTGGATCGGCCGCAGGCGGGGGAAGTAGCCGCCCGGATTCTGTTCGCTCCACACGTCGTCCATGAAGTCGTAGGTGATGAACGACGGAATGGTGTAGCCGTAGAGCTGCCAGAACTGGTTGGCGCCGTAGATATCGTCCTTGTTGGCCGTCGGATACCAGTCGCGCTTGCCGACGCCCTGGAAGAAGGCCGAGATGTCGAATCCGTTCCAGCTCGCTTCGATGCGGAACGAGTAGCTGTAACGCGGCGTGGTGTTGCCGATGATCATCATGTCGCCCGGATCGTCGACCGTCCCCGCGCCCGTGCCGATCGAGCCGCTGCCGTCGCGGTCCTCGAACATCACGTCGCCGGCCATCAGCCTGCCCAGGTTGTTCTGCATGTTGTAGACGCGCTGGTAGACGTTCGAACTGTTGTTGATCGCCACCTGGTAGGCGGCGGCCTCCTCGTCGGTGTCGAAGAGTTTCGGCACGTGGTAGCCCCAGATCTCGCCCAGCTTTTTGCCTTCGTAGTAGCTGTCGAAGAGCTTCGTGGGGTTGTTGTACTTCGTGATTTCGGTCTGGTAGTCGCCGATCTGACCCGTCAGGGCGTAGTGGAAGGGTTTGCCGCCCAGCTTGAACTGGTCGCGCCACGTGATCGAGAGCTCCCACCCTTTGGTGCGCAGGTCGGCGCAGTTCTCGGTCGGCGTCGCCGCGCCGTAGACCGAAGGCAGCGTCAGCGACTGCGTGAGCATGTCCTTCGTGTCGCGGATGAAGAAATCGCCCGTGAACGAAAGGCGGTTTTGCAGGAAGCTCAGGTCGAGGCCGAGGTTGTAGGTATAGACCGTCTCCCACGTGAGGTTCGACGACATGGGATCGGATACCGATGCATAGCTGGCTTTGCCGCTGTCGTCGAAGAGGTAGTTGAGCGTGCCGGTGCCGATCGTTTGCAGGTAGAGGTAGTTGCTCACCTGCTGGTTGCCCAGCGCACCGTACGACAGGCGGATCTTACCGTTGTCCCACCAGTGGCGGACGCCCTCCATGAACCGCTCTTCGGTGAAGCGCCAGCCGGCCGACACCGAGGGGAAGTAGCCCCAGCGATCCTTTTTGGCGAAGCGCGACGTGCCGTCGGCGCGCATCGAGGCTTCGAAGAGATACTTGCCCTTGTAGTCGTAGTTGATGCGGGCGAAGAAACCGAGCGTCTTGTAGGCCGAGATATCCTGCTGTACGAGCCAGTAGGTGTCGTCGTTGACCGAGTTGAACGAATCGATCTGGTCGCTGCCCAGTCCGAACTGCTCGACGATGTTGTCCACGAGTCGGTATTTTTCGTAGTTCATACCCGCGACCGCCTTGAAGTTGTGCTCCTTGTTCCAGCTGTGTTCGTAGGTGAAGTAGGCGTCGACGTTGTGGTAGGTGTACTCGTAGGGGCGTTCGCGGTAGGTGTCCTTCTGGTAGTGGGTCGTGGTCTTGGTCACGCCCACGGCGTCGGAGTAGATGTTCGCCGCCGTGCGATCCTTGTAGAGGCGGCGGTAGTTGTTGATGTTGTAGCTGGCGTCGAAGGTCAGATCCTTGTGGAGTTTGAGTTGCAGGCTGTTCGAGAGCGTCAGCGAGAGGTTCTCGATCGTGTGCTTGTTCGTGGGGTCGGCCAGTGCCGCCGTGCGTCCCTTGCCCAGCGCCACGTTGCGCAGGTCGGCGGGATACATCACGATCGAACCGTCGGGGTTGTAGGGGACGAACATCGGCGCGACGTTCTCTTCGAGCGCGGCGATGGTCTGCGCCTCGTTGAGCGGCCCCGGATACTTCTGGTTCACGGCGTTGAGCGAGGCGTTGGTCGACCACTTGGCCCATTTGAAGAGCTGTGCGTCGAACTTGGCGCGGAACGAGTAGTTCTTGTAGTTCTCCTTGTTCCGGATCATGTTGCCGCCCAGCACGCCGTCCTGCTGGTAGTAGCGGCCGCTGACGTAGTAGTTGACGTCCTTGCCGCCGCCCGAGAGCGAGAGGTTGTGCTCCTGATGGAAGCGGTTGGTGTTGTAGATGCTGTGGTACCAGTCGAAGTTGCCGTAGTAGTGGTACTTGCCGTCGTCGCCGATCACGACCCACGGCCGGTCGGGGTGTTCGGTGGTGTCGTAACGACGCGCTTCGAGCGCCGCCCAGTCGGCGTCGGTGTAGTTGAAGGCGTTGTAGGCGTAGCGCGAGAAGTAGAGGTCGTTGACGATCGTGGCGTAGTCGTAGCCGTTGGTGATGAAGTCGGTGGGCGTCGTGGGCTGCGTCCAGCCGATGTTGTTGGAGTAGCTCACCGTGGCTTTGCCCGCCGCACCCTTCTTGGTGGTGACGAGGATCACGCCGGCCGAAGCCTTGGCGCCGTAGATGGCGCTGGCTGAAGCGTCTTTGAGCACCGAGATCGACTCGATGTCGGCGGCGTTGACCAGCCGCAGCGAGACGCCCGGCACGCCGTCGACCAGTATCAGCGGCGAACCGCCGTTGATGGAGGGCACGCCGCGGATGTTGAGGCTGTTGCCTGCCGTGGGGTTGCCCGAGTCGATGCTGATGTTGAGCGAGGGGTCGATGCCCTGCAACGCCTGCATGGTCGAGACCACGGGCCGCTGGGCCAGCTCCTCGCCCGAGATCGACGAGACGGCGCCCGTGACGTTGATCTTCTTCTGCGTGGCGTAGCCCACGACCACTACGTCGTCGAGCTGCTGCGCGTCTTCGCTCAGCTCCACGTCGATCGCGCCGGAGGCGGGCACCTTGACCGTCCACGAGGTATAGCCCACGCAGGAGATCGTCAGCAGCTGTCCCGTGGCTGCCTGTACGGTGAAGGCTCCGGCGGCATCGGTCACCGTTCCGGAACCGGTCGAGTTGTTGGCCACCGTGACGCCGACGATCGGATCGCCGGTCGCACGGTCGGTGACGCGCCCCGTGACGTCGCGCAGCTGCGATTGGGCGAGTGCGGCCTGCGAGGTGTCGTACACCGGCGTTTCTGCGGCGTGAGCCGTGCCGAAGGGAAGCGCGAGCAGTCCTGCGGCCATGATTGCGAATATCTGTTTTCGATTTTTCATATCGCGTTCGTATTTGGGTTAGTTACTTCACGAGTTTCCAGAGGGCGTGAACCTGATCGGCGTTGATCGGATCGTCGTAGATGCGTGCGATGACCACCTCTCCGTTGAATGATATCTGCCCCTTGTCGTTGGGATTGGGGTCGGCGCCGATTCCGAACCAGCGTTTGTCGACGTTGGTGTTCATGTGGCGGAATTCGCCGCCGGCTGAATTGTTGGTGGCCTTCAACTCGCCGTCGACATAGATTTTCTGCGTGCCGGCGGCCTTGTCCCATACGGCGACGATGTGGTAATAGACATCCTTCAATGGGGTGACGCCGCTCTTGGCGGTTTTCCACACGTTGCCGCCCGTGGCATTCTTCGTGCCCGTCTCCATGACGATCTGGTTCGAGTCGTCGGCCCAGAAACAGATGCTGACGCCGCCGCCTTCGCTCGAAGCGAAAGGTTTGATCTGCAATTTTTTGGGATCGTCGTAACGGCGCAGGAGCACCTCCATCGCGTAGCCGTCTTCGAGTTTGCTCTTGAAGGCGGCGTTGTCGTTGTACTCCACCTTGTAGAATCCGCTTTCCAGCACGGCCGAAGGACCGCTCGGTTCGCGCGTGAAGCGTGCGGCGTACCGGTCGTATTTTTCGAGGAAGACGGTCGACAGGGTCGGGTCGGGAAGCAGTTCGACGGTCATGCCCATGGCCGAGACATCCTTCGCGGTGCCGTCTTCGGCGAAGACCACGTCGAGCAGGTCGGCCGTCGGGGCCGGAACCACGTACCCCTGCGTGACGGTGACGTAGTTGAAGACTTCGGGGTGAAGCTCCGAAACGAATTTGAGCGTCGCCGTGCGGTTCCTGCCCGTCGTGTTCTCTTCGGCCAGGAAGGTGATCGAGGCGCTCTCTTTGGACTGCTGGGTGAGCCAGCCGTCGCCGTCGGGGCTGTCGATCTCGACCTTCCACGGGCTCTGGTTGGTCGAGACGGCGACGGTGAACTCCGTATGGTCGCCGACGATCGAGATCGTCGCGGGATCGACGTCGAGATAGGGCTGCTCCTCGGTCTGCGAGATCGTGTAGGCGTAACGCTCCTCGCCGCCGAGACGGAACGACACGGTAGCCGAGCGGGTCGCGCCGCTGAGGTTGCGGGCCGCTACGACGGTCACCTTGGTGTTGCCCGTCGCGCCGCTGCGGTCGGAGAGGGCGAAGCCCTCGTCGCCCGCGATGTCGGCCGTCCAGTCGGCCGTGGCTAGGACGGTGAAGGCCACCTCCTGGCTCTTGCCGTCGATCGAGATCGGCTGCGACGGATCGGAGCCGTCGGGACCGACGACTTTGAGCAGGGGCGTGCGGTTCAGGTCGCCCCCTTCCGAATCGCACGACGCGAGGAACGCGCATACGATTGCGAACATGGTCAGTAGTTTTTTCATAGTGAGATAAATTATTAGGTTAGATGAAGAGATGAATCGGGATGCGGACGCCCTCTGCCGCCGCGCAGGGCCGCCGGTCGGAGCGGAGCCTTCCCCCCTCGCTCCGCTTCCGTCCGGACGGCGGCCGTTACCACTGCGGGGAGACGGACATATCGTAGAGTTCGCGCGGGCGCGACATCGTTTCGGTATAGCTGCGGCCGAATTCGTCGGTCACGGTGATTTCGAGCGTGGTCGTGGGCGAGGAGCAGACCGCCTCGAACATGTGCGACGTGAGCAGCGTCGGGAAGGTCATGGCCGTCGAATTGGTGTTCATGCGGTTCATGTTGAAATGGATCGTATGCAGCGGGTCGTAGGTGTCGACCTGTTCGACGGGGAGTCGGTTGCCGGTCTCGACTTCGCGCACCTCCACCTTCCATTTCTCGTTCCAGTTGAAGACGTTGATCAGCACGGTGTTGTCCGAGCGCGGACGGTCGTAGCCGTTGGCGTACTGCGCGAAGAATTCGGCGCTGACCGTCCCGAAATTGTTCTTGATGTCGGGGCAATATTTGTCGCGCGTGATGAGGCAGCGGTTGAGGTCGTAGGCGCGGAACTGATAGTCGGCTGCCTTGCCGATGCCCTGATAATGCCATTGCACGTCGTCCGCTCCGGCGGTTCCGATCTCGAAGAGTCCGTAGCCGGCCGGTGCGCCGTCGCGGCACATCTGGGTGCGGCCGTTGGTGTAGTTGCCCGTCCACCACCATGTGGCGCATACGGCGGCGATATTGTGTTCGGTCATGCGCTCGGTGATGCGGTTGGCGTAGTTGATATGGGTATGGCCCGTCACGAAATGGACGGTGTAGGGAGCGAGCAGGTCGAGCATCTTCGCGCGGCAGTCGGCCGGCATGGCATAGCTCCACGAGAGTTTGCCGTCGGCGATGCGGTAGCGGTTCGTGAACTGAATGTGCATCCCCACGAAGACCGTTTTCCCTGCCGGAACCCGTTGCAGGTCGGCTTCGAGCCACCGGAGCTGGTCGGCCGTCAGTCCCTCCGTATAGTCGAGTTTCCCGACGGTTCCCTGTGCGCCGCCCGTGTTGGTGAAGAGGGTGTTGTCGAGCTGGATGTAGTGGATGTCGCCGATGTCGAAGGAGTAGTAGGTAGGGCCCAGATTTTCGCGCCACGGGTTTTCGGATTCGAAATCGTCGGCCACATAGGGATCGTTGTCGTGGTTGCCCGGAATGTTGTAGATCGGAATGTCGAGATCGGCCATTTGGCGCACGTAGTGCGACGGCTGGTAGCTGTTCTTGTACCAGTATTCGTCCCACGTCAGATCGCCGAGCGCCATGGCGTAGAGGCTCACGCCCTCGGCTTTCGCCTGTGCGATCTGTTTGCGGAGGTCGGCCTTGAAGCCGTTTTCGAACTGGTGGATGTCGTTGGTGCGGTTGGCCAGATGCGTGTCCGTGAAGACGATCATGCGGTGCCGTTCGTTGGCTTCGGGCGCCAGTACGAAACTGCGCTGTTCGTAGGTCTGGGGCGAACCGCTCAGCCGCCGGAAGAACTGGGGAATGGTGCGGTTGACCGCTGCGCGGTATCCGGCGGGGACGGTGATGAAGACGTAGCCTCGCTGTTTGAGCGAAGAGAGGTAGTAACGCCCCTCGTCGTCGGTGGCGGTCACGAAGACGCCGTCCGAAATCGAAACGCCCGCGATCGGTTTGCCCGTATGGTCGATCACGCGGCCGTAGACGGTGCTGCCGGGTACCTGCGGCACGTCGGTGCGGTCGACCACGTCGACGAAGGCCGTGCCCAGGTCGAGGGCTTTCCCGTTTTTATAGAAGGTGAAGTCGTACATGCCCCCGATGAAACCGGCGGGCGTTTGCAGGGAGGCCCCCTGCGTTTGGTCGACCTCCGTCACCGGCATCCGGTGGATTTCGGAGGCATCGCTGCGTGCGGTCAGCAGCAGGTAATCGTCGGTGCCGGCGCCGCTGCACGGAAGCAGGAAAGTGTCGGCGAAGCCCATCTCCACGACATCCGGAACCTTGTAGGCGGCGACATCGGGGAGCTTGTCAGGTTCGTCGGGATCTAAATTCCCCCCCCTCCTCGGCAGGAGCGTCGGGCGTAGCGGGATCGGAGCTGCAACAGAGGCAGATCGTGCTGGTCGACAGGAGCAATGCGAAGACTCCCAGGAGGCGGCCGAGCGGTTTCATAGCGTCGTAAGGTCTTTTCATAACGGTCGAGTTTTTTCGTTCGTTTTCAACAGTCGTTTTCCCGCCTCGGCATAGCTCGCGCAAGAGCGGCTCTGCTCATTTGGCTTAACGAAAACGTTCATTTTCATGCTCCATTTCTCGCCTCAGCAAATTCGAGTAAACTCGATTGCACTCGGCTTAACGAAATGGTTGAATTTCATTCTTTGTTTTCCCGCCTCGGCATAGTCCGAACTGCGTTAGGCTCTGCGCTCGGCTTGGCGAAAACGTTCATTTCATGCGGTTTTTATTCCATCGGATTTTGATAGCGATCTTTCTGTCGCGTATCCGGTTGGTGTATTCCGTATTGCGCAAACGTTTGTGCAAATATAAAAATTCACTGTAAATTTCACAATCAAATAAAATATATTTTTCGCTTTCGAATGAAATTAAATTTTTTGAAAAATCGTTTCCTTGAATTATTTCGTTATAAATCATGAAATTATGAGAAGCGATCGATTTATATTAATAATAAAATTTAAAAAACGGATCTGTGCGGAAGTCCCCGTTTCTCCTGTTTCCGGAGGATTTTCCCGCACTCGATTTTCGTTGCACAACGGTTTGGCGCAATCTTTTGCGAAGACTGCTCCGCTTGCTGCCGTTTTGCGGGACGATCGTTTTCGATAACGCTTATCCATACCTATGGTTCGTTCGTCGGGCGTTCGGATCGCCCGACATCATGCAGCGTGCAGGACTGTCGATACGAAACCTCGTCGGGGTATTTTGGCGGATGATCCTGTTTCCGACCGATTCGGACGGAGGAGATGGTTACGACCGTTGCGGGGATGCGGAAAAGGCGGTGCGGTGGAATTTTTAGGAGAGGTGCCGTTCGTCCGGACGGAGCGGTGGGGTATCGGCGGGTTCCGGTATCATTGGCTTTGTTCCATGTTCCGTACCCTGAGCCAGCCCTTGCCTGTTCCGGAAAACGGAACGTTTTCGTTAAGCCGAGCGCAGAGCCGAACTTGTTCAGGCTATGCCGAGGCG